>MDSV01016029.1_pt1 | contig 45223 bp, 36 predicted proteins | sample 810851 | NCBI WGS metagenome assembly MDSV01 (sample SAMN05326640, study PRJNA326480) | marine metagenome | isolation source: seawater | place: Atlantic Ocean: North East | collected 2012
CTCGACATGGATCGCCTGGATTACCTCGCGCGGGACAGCTTCTACAGCGGCGTTACCGAGGGCAAGGTCGGCAGCGAGCGCATCCTCAAGATGTTGAACGTCGTGGACGGCCAACTCTGCATTGAAGAGAAGGCGATCTACTCCATCGAGAAGTTCATTGTGGCGCGCCGCCTGATGTACTGGCAAGTGTACCTGCACCGCACCGTCTTGAGCGCCGAGCACATGCTCATGCTGGTCCTCAACCGCGCCAAGCACCTCGCGCGTCGAGGGAAATCCGTGTTCGCCTCTCCTGCCCTGTCTTTGTTTTTGCACGACGACCTCGACCGGGCCAAATTCCTGGCCGACCCCGACGTCCTCGAACGCTTCTGCGAGCTGGACGACAGCGACATTTTTGTGGCCATGAAGTCGTGGCGGCACCACGAGGACCGCGTGCTTGCTTTGTTGAGTCAACGGCTGTTGGACCGCGGCCTTTTCCGCATCGAACTGCGTCCCGAACCCTTCACGGAGGCCGACGTGGCCGAGCGCGTGCAAGCCACCGCGGAGGCCTTGGGTTTCACCTTGGAGGAAGCTTCCTTTTTGGTGAGCAACGCCCGCATCGACAACAAGGCCTACGTCCCCAAAGGCATCCACGTCCTCTACAAAGACGGCTCCGTGCGCGACTTCGCAGAGGCCAACGATCGCCTGCACATGCAGATGCTCAGCAGGCCGGTGGAAAAGAGCTTCCTCTGCTATCCCAAAGAATTGAAGGTTCCCCAAAGAGGGGCCTGACACATCCACCCCAAGGACCCTATGGCCCTTGGGATGAATCCGTCAATCGGGGGTGATTTCCTCCCCAAGCGCGTTGTGGATGTGGTACTCAAGGATCCCTAAGTTGGAATTGGACTCGATGTCGAGCTTGATGTCCAAGGACTTCTGCCACTGCCGACGAATGGACTTCCACCAGCCCTGCGTCAGGTAAGCTTCCAACATGGGGTGCACCATCAGCGTCATGCGCTTTCGGTTTTCCCCTTCCGCAAGGTATTTCAAGGCGGACTCAATGCGCTCGGGGATGAGGATGCTCGCCTCCACCTTGCCCGTTCCGTTGCACGCCGGACAAACATCTTGCGTTACCACTTCCGCCACGTCCCGAACGCGTTGTCGCGTCATTTCCATCACCCCAAAACGACTTGGCGTCGAAATGTTGTGCTTGGCCTTGTCCCGCTTCATGGCGGCGCGCATGGCGTCCGTGAGCTGCTTGTTGTGTTCGCGCTTGGCCATGTCGATGAAGTCGATGGCGATGATGCCTCCAATGTCCCTCAAACGAAGCAGCCGCGCGATTTCCTCCACGACGTCGAGGTTGGTGATGAGGGCGTTTTCCTCTTGGCTTGAAGCGCCTTTTTTTCGTCCGCCGCTGTTCACGTCGATGACGTGCATGGCTTCCGTTTGCTCGAGGACCAAGTAGGAACCGCTCCGCAAATTCACCTGACGTCCAAAGGCCGCCTTGATTTGGCGGTGAATGGACATGTTGTTGAACAGGTCTTTCGCCCGGCTCAACTTGACCATGCTTTCGTCTCCGCTGCCGCTGCCGACCAAAAATTCCTTGACCTCATCTGCGACCCGAGGGTCGTTGACGTGGATGGTTTTGCAATCGGTCGTCATCACGTCTCGCATCACCACGCTCACCTTGTTCACCTCCCCAAGCACGCGCTTGCTGGGTTTGGCGTTTTTCAGGTTGTCGTAGAGCTTATGCCACCGCGACACGAGGTCTTGGAGGTCGCTGTGCAAATCGGCCGAGCCTTTGTTTTCCGCCACCGTCCGGACGATGATGCCGAAGCCAGGAGGCTGAATGCTTTGCATGAGCCGCTTCAGGCGGTTGCGTTCCTTTTCTCCTTTGATGCGCGAAGACAAGCTCACCTTGTCGCTGAAGGGCACCAACACCAAATAACGCCCCGGCAGACTGACCTCAGCGGTCAATCGGGGGCCCTTGGTGCTGATGGGTTCCTTGGCGACTTGGACCAACACAAGCTGCGATGCGGACACGCAGTCCTTCATCTTGCCCTTTCGGTCGATGTCCGATTCCCGCTTGAATTGACTAATGTCCGATGTCGGCTGTTTGCCGGACATCACGCGTTTTACCCAGATTTGCTGCGTTTTGAATTGTGGCCCCAGGTCGGAATGGTGAAGGAACGCATCCTTCCCATGACCCACATCCACAAAGCCCGCATTCAAATTGGGCATGACTTTCCTGACGCGGCCGACATAAATGTCGCCCACGGCGTATTGCACATCTCCCCGATCACGGTGAAGCTCAACGAGCTGTCCGTCCTCGAGAAGGGCAATGTCGACGCCCGCAGACGTCGAATTGATGACGAGTTCGGCGTCCATCACATGAAGTCTCACAGGGTGAGGGTGTCAACACACCCTCACGCCGAGATCATCACTTCTTCTTGTGACGGTTCTTACGAAGACGCTTCTTACGCTTGTGCGTGGCCATCTTATGACGCTTGCGCTTTTTTCCGCTTGGCATGATAGTAGGGTTTAAATGCCTGATCCCGACAAGTCGGATTCAAGCCGTTCGATGATGCCCCCCACGCTCTTCGTCACCGCAGTGTCGGGCGAGAGTGGAAGGTAAGATTTGTATTCTGTCAGTGCTTGGTCCACTTTGCCCATCGCCTCAAGGCAACGGGCTTTGAAAAAGCGACCGTTCACATACATTTCGTCTGCTGAGATGCAAAGGTCAAAGCCCTGCACCGCGTCCTCAAGGTAGCCCTCTTCCATGTCTAGCATGGCGCGTTCCCAGTACGCCTCCACGCGGTCGGGTTGGGCGTCGATGACTTGGTCAAAACGCTCACGCGCCTTGTCCAACTGTCCACTCTGAACGCTGAAGCGACCAAGCCACATGACCGCGTCCAAATTGGGCGGCACCTCGTCGGCCAAGGCGCGCAAAGCGAGGATCCCCTCCATGGGGTTCTCGCCGCTCACTTTGGCCACTGCGATGTCCACGGGGTCGGTGCCGATGTCTTCAAGGGCCACCCCCTCCGTCACGGGAGGCTTGGGGGCAGAAGCGGGTGTGCGCGGCATCCACAGTACGCCTGCAACGAGCGCAGAAGCGCCCGCCAACAAGACCCATGTGGATTTCGACACAGACATGTTCTTACGTGACCTTCACGTTCACTTTCACATTCTCCACGAAGTCCTTGCTGGGCTTGAATGAGGGAATGTTGTGGGATGGAATCTGAATGGGCTTTTTGGCCAAAATGTTGCGGCCCGTTTTGGCTGCACGCGTTTTGACAACAAAGCTGCCGAAGCCGCGCAAATACACATTTTCTCCGTTCTCCAAGTTGTTGCGGACCGCGCGCATAAACGCTTCCACAGTGACTTGAACGTCTCCTTTTTCCATTCCGGTTTGGTCCGAAATTTGGCTTACGATGTCCGCCTTGGTCATGGTCTGAGAGGGTTTCTTGTAGGTAGTGGTTCGAAATTCAACGACCTGTGAGGGCGTTTTGAGGGGTGCAAAAATACACGCATACCTTTGAAAACGAAATGAATGACCCGGGTTTTCTGCAAAAAAAGACAGACCAAAAACGCGCACACGATGCTCAACAAGCGTTGAAGGCTTGGTATTTGCAGCATGCCCGCGTCCTTCCGTGGCGCGAAATGCCCTCCCTGTACGGCACATGGCTGAGCGAAATCATGTTGCAACAGACCCGCGTCGAAACCGGTATCCCGAAATGGCATGCCTTTCGGGACCGCTTTCCGGACGTTCACACTTTGGCCCTGGCCTCCGAAGAAGAGGTGATGAAATCGTGGGAAGGTCTAGGGTATTACCGACGCGCCAGGCTGCTTCACAAAGCGGCCAAGGCCATTCACGAAGCAGGCGCGTTTCCCGACTCGCATGCCGGATGGCTCGCACTCCCCGGCATCGGCCCCTACACCGCCGCCGCCATTGCCTCCATTGGCCTTGGCGAGGCTGTGGCCGCCGTGGACGGCAACGTCCAGCGCGTCCTTTCTCGCTGGGCCGGCATTGAAGAGCCTGTCGATGCGAAGCCCGGGGCGGCGCGCGTCCAAGCCGTCGCCGATGCATGGCTTGACACCCAACACCCAGGCGACCACAACCAGGCCGTCATGGAACTCGGTGCGCTCGTCTGCGCCCCCCGAAACCCGTCATGCCAGACATGCCCCCTCTCGGACACGTGCCAAGCTGCCGGCGACCCCACGATATGGAGCCGCCTGCCCGTCAAAACGCCCAAGAAGAAACCCCAAGCCTGGGACTTGACTTGGCATGTGGTCACCTGCCGCGACCATGTTGCGGTGGTGCAGCGGCCAGAAACAGGGGTTTGGGCCACCATGTGGTGCTTCCCTGAAATCCCACCACCTGCCAACTTCGCCGAGGTGGGGAACTTGTGTGAACCGGTCACCCACATCCTCACCCACAAACGCATCACGGCCACATTCACGCTCTGGCAAGCGCCCGACCCTGACGCACTCGAAGCCTTTGCCCGCAAGCACGGCGGGGGATTGGTGACGTGGCCTGAATTCGAAGCACGTGCAAGGCCTCGATTGTTGACCAAAGTGTGGGATGCCTTGTTGCGAGCCCATGCCCTCGGGGAAGTGGAGTGAGTGCTGTACCTTCGAGGCATGGCAGGCATCAACAAAGTCATCCTCGTAGGCAACTTGGGTCAGAACCCAGAACTGCGCTACACCCCCAACGGAATCGCCGTGTGCACCCTGCGCATCGCCACGTCTGAATCGTACACCGACCGGGCGTCTGGGGAGCGCATCACCAACACCGAATGGCACAATGTGGTGCTCTGGCGCGGACTTGCAGAGACCGCAGGCAAGTACCTGAAGACAGGATCGCAGTGCTACATCGAAGGCAAGTTGAAGACCCGCCAGTGGCAAGACCAACAGGGTCAAAACCGGTATACCACAGAGGTGGTCGCCGACGTGATGCAATTGTTGGGACCCGCTCCTGGTCGTGACAACAGCCAAGGCGCTCCCGCCGCGCAAGCCGCCCAGACGGCGGCCCAGCCGGCAGCTCAGCCCGCGACCCAGCCGGCAGCTCAGCCCGCGGCCCAATCGGCAGCTCAACCGGCAGCTCAACCGGCAGCTCAGCCCGCGACCCAACCCGCCACCCCACCTTCTGGAGACGCGGACGATCTCCCGTTCTAACCGATTGTTCCCCGCGTGACGCCTGAGGCTACGTCCTTGATGGACCATTGGATGAGTTTGGCCGTGGTGGCCGTGCTCTTGGTGATCTCTGCCCTGGTGTCGGGGTCAGAAGTGGCGTTTTTCAGTTTGTCTCCCCAAACGCTCAGCGACCTCGAAGAGGAAGAATCTTCCCGCGCGCAGCGCATCCTCGACCTCATGCGAACCCCCAACACCACAGAGGGGCCACGCAACCTGCTTGGGACCATTCTGGTGGTCAACAACCTCGTGAACATCTCCATCGTGCTTATCGCCACGGTGGTTGCGGAGGATATGTTCCCCAGCGACACCTTGCCGCCTTGGCTCAACACGCTCATCCATGTGGTAGGCGTCACCTTCTTGTTGGTGCTATTCGGCGAAGTCATTCCCAAGATTTATGCAACCTCGTTTGGGGTGCAGCTGGCCAAATTCACCGCAGCGCCCTTGAGTGTCCTCCAAGGAATGTTGCGGCCCGCCTGGCTGCCCCTGGTGCACATGGCGCGTTGGATGGACGACAAGCTCGAGCCACCCACCCGGGAAGTGAGTGTGGAAGACCTCGAACAAGCCTTGGAATTGACCGACAACGCCGGGCGCTCCGAAGACGAGCAGCGCATTCTGGAGGGCATTGTGAACTTTGGGTCCAAGGACGCCAAGCAAGTGATGACCCCGCGGATGGACATCAGCACCTTTTCCAAAGAGGACACCTGGACGCACGTTCGGGCCACCATTGTGGCTTCAGGCTTCAGCCGCATTCCCGTCCACGAAGGCTCTGCAGACCAAATCGTGGGCATCCTCCATGTGAAAGATTTGCTGCCCACCCTTCACCAAGACGACCTCGATTGGACCTCTGTGCTGCGTTCCCCGATGTACATCCCGGAGGGCAAAAAAATCGACGATCTTCTTCGCGAATTCCAGGCCAAAAAGGTCCACATGGCCATCGTGGTGGACGAGTACGGTGGGACCAGTGGCCTCGTCACGCTCGAAGATGTGCTGGAGGAAATCGTGGGCGAGATTGCGGACGAATTCGACGAGGAAGAGGTGATGCACTCGGTGTTGGACGAACAGACCTTCTTGTTTGAGGCCAAGACGCCCTTGCTGGACGTGTACCGCATTTTGGGCTTGGAGGAAGACAATTGGGAGGCGGCCAAAGGCGAAAGCGACACCCTTGGCGGATTCATGGTCGAACAATCTGGGCGGCTGTTGCGCAAAGGAGAGTCCGTCGAATTTGAAAGGGTCCGGCTCATTGTGGATGCTGGAGATGCCCGGCGCATTCACCGTGTGAAAATCGAGTTGCCCGCCCTGAGGAAGGGGGTGAATACCCTGAAGAGACATGATTGACGCACGCTTGTCCCTCCGCAGCTTGCCTTTGTGGACATGGCTCGTCGGACTTGTTCTGCTCGCAGGCGCCGTGGGCTGGTGGATTCAACCCGAAGACCCGGGCGTCCCCAAGCCCTTTGGACAAGTTCGGATCACGCTGCCGGACACGACTTCCACGGTGTATTCCAGCCCGTGCGCGACGTCGTTTCGGGTTCCCAACCACGCCAAAATCGAACGGCAGGCCACCCACCCTGGAGAGGTGGGGTGCTGGTACAACGTGTCCTTCCCGCGTTTCAACGCTCGGCTTCACTGCACGGAAATGCCCGTTGACGGACGTCTCTCGGCGTTGATGAGCGACGCCCAATCCATGGTGTTTGGGCACGAATTGGCAGCCTCGGGCATCCGGCGACAAGCCCTCGATGTGCCGGGCAAGTCAGGCGTGTTGTACATGCTCGAAGGCCCTGTGGCTACACCCCTGCAATTCTTTGTCACCGACAGCACCGCGCACTTCATGCGCGGGTCGCTCTACTTCAACCACGCACCCAACCCCGACAGCGTGGCCCCAGTCCTGGACCGCATGGAGGCCGACGTACGGCGCATCATGGAAACGCTGGTTTGGTCGTGAAACACTGGATTCTCGAGATCGGCAACACCCGGGCCAAATGGGCTTGCTTTGACGCCCAAGCGGAGCTCTCAGCCTCTCCTGTCGAGGTGCACAGTGCCCCAGCCTCAGACGCCAGCGCCGCCTCAACCTGGCGAGATGCGGTCGGCCCCGGGGACAAGGTCATGGTGACCGGCAGTGGCGAGTTAAATCCATGGGCTTCTGCGTTCACTGAAGCCTTGGTGTTGCGTCCGGGGGACCCCACCCCCTTGCCCACAAAAGTGACTGCGCCTGAAGGCCTGGGGTTGGACCGGGTGGCGAATGCCTGGGCTGTGCTTCATCATGGCTTTGCCGACGCCACATGTCACAAGGCTTGGTTGATCGTCGATGTGGGCACATGCATCACCATGGATGTCGTCCACCGAGGCAAGCACCTCGGCGGAAGCATCTCCCCAGGAATCGACATGCGCATGCGGGCGATGGCCGAGGGGACTGCGCGGTTGCCCCAACCGGAGTGGCGAGCCTCACAGCCCCATCCCCTGTCTCAAACGGCCCACATTGGCCGCAACACGGAGGAAGCGCTGCTGCGCGGCGGTTTGGGCGGTGCCGCGGCGGAAATTGAGGGAACCTGGGCGTCTTTGACCCAAGAAATCCCAAACCTGGGCGTGGTCTTGACGGGAGGAGACGCTCCGCGCTTGGAACTCCGCAGCATCCTCCCGAAATTCGCCGACGCCCATTTGACCCTCAAGGGTTTTCACGGACTCCTCAACCACCTCCATGCCTGATTCATCCACCCGAATGCACACGCTCCTTTGCCGAGGATCGGTCGCGATGTGTCTGGCCCTGCTCACCGGAGGGTTGGCATGGGGACAAGAGACCGATTTCAGTCCGTTTGCGCGTTTTGGATTGGGCACCGCCCAAGGCAACCTCACGCCGGCCTTGGCCTCCATGGCGGGCATCACCTCCGTGTCCACAAGCGGTCTCATCGTCAACGCGGACCAACCTGCAGCAGCAGCAGCCCTTCTGAACCCCACCTTCCAAGGGTCCGTTCACACGCAACGCATGGAACTGACAGAGGGGACGCAAAGCGCCAATGCCATCACTGGGGGGCCTGGGAACTTTGGCTTGGTCGTCAAGCAACCGCGCTCCCTGAAAGCCCTTCAATTGGGCTTGACCCCCATGACGTCCAAATCGTTTGGCGTGAGCCGAACCGTGACCGACACCACCCTCGGCGACATCCAAGAATCGTACGTCGGGTCGGGTGGCTTGGCCCGTGCCTACCTCGGGCTCGCCCACGGCTGGCGCGGACGAACCTGGATTGAGGCCGGAGCAGCCGACAGCGTGTTGATCACGGCGCGGGGTTTGGACATGGGCTTCCAGATGGACCACTGGTTTGGCGACGCCATCCAAACCTCCGCTCTGGACATTGAAGACATCACCTTCCGCGACGTCCGGAATGTCGTTTCGTCGCGCCACCGTGCCACGGGCTGGGTGTTGGGCGCCGAAGCCTTCCGCGTGATCCGTGCGAAGTACGATGAGTTCAAACAGTTTCGCGGAAGTTGGACCCTGCGTTTGGGTGCCACTTGGAGCCCGACCCGCAACCTGAGCACCGCCTTTACCAGGCTGGTCGAATCCACTTTGATTCTGAACGGGGCGGTGCAAGGCATCGACACCTCGGCTTTCGAGCAAGCCACCCTCACAGGTGGGGTTCCGCAAGCCTGGACGCTTGGCGGTGGACTGCAATGGGACGGTGGCCGAGGCAACCGAGTTGGCATTTTCTTCGACCACAAGCAACAAGCCTGGGGAGAGGCGAACCAAGACTTGGGCCACTTGATGGATGGCTCCGCACGCTGGGGAGATGCCGTTTCGACCTCGGTCGGCATGCTGTGGACGCCCAGCCGCAAATCCGGCAAACTCAACCGATCCACCTTCCGTGTGGGGTACATGCAAGCGGTGTTGCCTGTCGTGCTTGACGCCAACGACATGACGTCCCACCCCCTGCAGGAGTGGCGCGTCAGTTTGGGCATGAACACTCCGCTCAAAGGCAGCCGAAGTACGAGTCAACTGCATTTTGGCATGGATGTTGGTCAACGCAGCACAGATTTGACTTCCGTTCATCAGGAATTCAGCCTTCGCGGTCATCTCGGTGTCACTCTGACGCCCTTTGCAAAGAACCTTTGGCTGACCCCCCGGTTGTACGATTGACAAAGCACCACAGACAAACCATTGAACCTGAGAAATTTGAATCCATGAAGGCCCTACAGACCCTCTTAACCGCCCTGGCCGTGTTGCTTGCGGCCACCGCGAGTTTGGCCCAAGACGAACGCTACGGCGACACGCCGGACCAGCAACTCAAGTGCAAGGAAGCCTTGAGTGTCTACAAGTCCTACAAGAAGCAGAAGAACTACGACGAGGCTTACGTCCAATGGAGAAAGGCCTGCGACGTGTGCCCAGAAACGGCGAGTGAAGGCTTGTATGCGGACGGGGCATCATTCATCGGAAAGGAACTGAAAAAAGTGGAGGACGAAGACCCTCGCAAGGCGGGCTTGGTGGACAGCCTCCTCTACTTGCACGACAAGCGCATGGAATTGTATCCAAGCACCAAGCGCAGCCCAAACAACCGTTGTGTGGTGCTCGGTCGGAAGGCCACCGACTTCTACAAGTACAACCGCGACCAGCATCAGGCGGCCTACGCGATGTTCAAAGAGAGCATTGATTGTTTGAAGGAGGAATCCTCGGCCACCACCCTGTATCAATACTACACAGCAAGCTTCTACACCATGAAGCGCGAGTTGAAGGGAGATACGGTGGCGCAAGCGAACATGCGCGCCCAAATGTTGACCGACTACCTCGCCTTGACGGATTACGTGCAAGCCGGTTTGGCACGCGCCCAAGAAGCGGGCAAAGACCGCGACGTCAAGCGTTACGAAAAAGCCAAGGGCAACATTGAAACGGTGTTTGTGGCCATCGCTGACTGCGCCGACATGGTTCCCGTGTTGGATGCCGCTGTTGCCGCTGATCCCGACAACATGGATCTGAAGCTCAAGGTCCTGCGGTTGCTCAACAAGAAGGAGTGCACCGACAACGACTTGTTCTTGCCTGTGGCCACCGCTGTGTACAGCGTGGAGCCCTCCGCACCTTCGGCCTACGCCATCGGCATCGGCTTTGCCAAGGCGAGCCAACTCGACTCGAGCTTCACCTACATGGAAGACGCCGTGAACCGTTGCGGCGATTGCACCGAGAAGTTGACCTACCTCCTGAAGACAGGCCAAATCGCCAGCGCCATGGGCCGCACAAGCACTGCCCGCAACTATGCCCGTAAGGTCTTGGCCGTCGATGCTGAAAACGCCGACGCCTACATGTTGATTGGCGACGCCATTGCAGGAAGCTCTTCCGCCTGCAACGACGGTGCGTTGGGAGGCCGCTCTGTGTATTGGGTGGCCAGCGACTACTACGCAAGAGCCAAGCGCTTGAACGAGGAACTCGCCGAGAAGGCCAGCAAGAAAATGGCCAACATGGCCAAGCAGTTCCCCACAGTGGATGACATTTTCACCTACGGAAAGCAAGCGGGTGGATCCTTCACGGTCCCCAACAAACCCGGGTGCCCTTGCTCCGGGGAGAGCACCACGATTCGCGTGCGCTGATGGCCTTGCGTAACGCAACACAACATGCTGGAAACCGCTCACCCCTCGGGGGATGGGCGGTTTTCTTGTTGTGTGCCTTGCTCATGGCATGTGGTCCCTCCCCTGAGGCCGAAACCACCCAAGATGCCATGCCGGACATGCGGCCCTCCCAAGTCGTGCTCGAGGGTTACTTCGAATACACCGAGCGCGGACGCGTGGTCCAGTCGCTCGAGGCCGCCAAATTGGAGCGTTGGGAATCGTCTGAATCTGCAGAGGAAACCCCGGATGTGTGGCATGTGGACGGTGGCTTCACCCTGTACATCGGAGGAACCCAGGCGAAGCACAACGCCAAGCTGTCCGCGGTGCGCGGCACCTACGACGACGAAGCCGGGCGGCTCGAAGCTTGGGAAGAGGTGGTTTTGGTGAACGAAGAAGGGGAGCGGCTGGAAACAGAGCACCTGATTTGGTCGCACGATTCCGATTTGGTCCGCACCGATCGGCCTGTGGCCATCCACAGTGCCCAAGGCGTGCTCCGAGGCCGTGGACTCACCTCAGACAGCCGTTTTGAGCGTTATGAAATCCTGTCGCCGACCGGGTCTTTTGACCTCGGCATGGACGACACCGACGAGGAAGAGCGCTGAACCCCATCTTTGCGCCATGCCTTCTGAACAAAGTCCCATGCCCTACAAAACCGCGCGTGCGGCGGAGCTCTTTTGGCTTGTGGCCTCCATTGCCACAAGCCTGTACGTCCTTTACTTGTGGTGGACCGAAGACTTAACGCGTTGGACCTTGGGCTTGTTCCCTTGCATTTCGTGGCTTTGGTACGGCGTGCGACGCGCGTTTCGTTTGCGCATGACGAAAACCGATTGACGCTCTGATGTATCTTTCGATGAACGCTACTCCTCCTGCATGGACCCTGACCCTTCGAGTTCGATTCTGATTCTTGTCCTCTCGCTGCTGGCTTCTGCCTTCTTCTCGGGCATGGAGATGGCCTTTGTGGCGTCCAGCAGGCTTCAAACCGAGCTCAATGCGCAATCCTCCCTTCGCGGCAAAGTCATTGCAGGCCTCTCCAACCGCCCCCAGTTGTTCATCGCATCCATGCTGGTCGGCAACAACTTGGCTCTGGTCATTTGTGGCATGGAATCGGGGGCGCTCATCAGCGAATGGCTGTTTGGGGTCTCGGGATGGCAGGAGGCCACCCAACCCATGGTGGTGTTGGCCACGCAAACGCTGATCACCACTGCCGTGGTGTTGGTGCTGGCTGAATTCATGCCGAAATCCCTCTTCCACGCCTCCCCCAACGTCTGGCTTCAAGTCATGGCGTATCCCTTGTTGTTGTTGGTTGCCGTGCTTGCCTTGCCTGCATGGATTGTGATGATGTTGAGCAAAACGCTCCTCCGTCCCTTTGTAGGTGGCCAGGTTCAAGTGTCGGTGGAGTCGCTCGGGGTCAGCGACCTCGACCATTTTCTGAAGGGACTGAGCGGACGGATGGAGCCGGAGCAGGAGTTGGAGCACGAACTTCAAATCCTGCAAAACGCCCTCGATTTGCCGAGCATTCAAGCCCGGGACAGCATGGTCCCGCGCAACGAAGTCAGTGGCGTTGAAATCGACACCTCCGTGGAAGCCCTGCAAGACACCTTCGCACAATCGGGCTTCTCGAAACTGGTCGTGTACAAGGGCGACATCGACCACATCGTGGGGTACGTTCACGCCAAGGATTTGTTTGACCGCCCCGAATCCCTTCCGGCCATTTTGCTGCCCACGTTTGTGGTCCCGGAGCCCATGGCTGGAGATGAATTGCTGCGTCAATTTCTGAAGCGCCGCCGCCACCTTGCGGTCGTCGTCGACGAATTTGGAGGGACCGCAGGCATTCTCACCATGGAAGACATTGTGGAAGAATTGCTCGGCGAAATCGACGACGAACACGACGACACCGAAGCGGTGGAACACGAGCTTGGAGATGGGGTGTGGCGGGTTCCCGCGCGCCGTGAAATCCGCGTGCTCAACGAACTCCACGGCTGGAATTTGCCCGAAGCCGACCACTACGACACGCTCGGCGGTCTGCTTTTGGATGTGGCCGGGGACATCCCCCAACAGGGCACCCTCATCGCGCTGGATGGCCTCTCCTTCGTGGTCCGCGAGGTGGAGGAAAATCGCATCTCTTGGGTGGAGTTTGTGCCTCCGCAAGAGGGGTGACAAGCCAAACTTCGTGAGTTGCCCCGGAAACGTTATCTTCGCAGACCTTAAAAACGCTAAGCGAGAGGACCATGGCAATGATTGAAGAAATCCGCAACAGACAAGGACTGTTGCTCGCAATGATCGGAATTGGAATGTTGGGCTTTTTGGTGCCCTACGACGCAGTGTTGGCCCTGATGGGCCAAGGCAATGCCCGAGACGTGGGCAGCGTGGCAGGTGAAAGCATCAGCGCCATCGACTACCGCATGGAGGTGGACGAGCGCCGCCGACTCGGCTTTTCCGGAGACCAATTGCAAGACGAAGTGTGGGCTGACCTCACTGCCAACATCGTGTTGGACGACACATACGACGCCCTCGGGTTGGAAGTGACCGATGCCGAATTCCAGGAAATGCTCTTTGGCACCTTGGACTCTCCCTACATGGGCCGCGCATTCTACAGCAACGGAGAGAACAAGGCCTTCTGGCAGCAGAACTTCGGTGCGATGTTGACCACGGACCAAGGAAAGATGAACTTGCTGAGCTACAAGCGTCTCATCATCGCCAAGCGCAAGAAGGAGAAGATGGATGCCTTGCTCACCGACGCGCTCTACACGAACAGCTTGGAAGGCAAGTACGATTACATCAACACGGAGAAGAAAGCCGAGATCAAATATGTCGCCAAGCTGTACAAGAACATCAAGGACGACGAAGTCAGTGTGTCTGACAGCGATGTGAAGCGCTACTACAACGCCCACAAGAACGACCCCAAGTACCAACAAACAGAAGGCCGCGACATCTCCTACGTGAAGATTCCCGTGGGTGCCAGCGAGTCGGACATCAAAGCCATGGAGGTGGAGATGGAAACCACAGCTGAGGATTGGGCCGATGCCGACGAGGCGGAAGCGTTTGCCCAAGCGGCCAACGGAGGCCGTGAAGACATTCGCAACCTTCGCTTGGCTCAGGTGGAACTCGACCTCAACGAAGCGAAGTTCTTCAGCGAACCTGCAGGCACCATCGTGGGTCCTTACACCAAGAATGGTCAACTCCAGGTGGCCCAAGTGTTGGAACGCACCATGGTTCCCGACGAAGCCGCCAAGTGCCGTCACATCCTCCTTTCTGCCAAAAACGCGAAAGACGAAGCTGAAATGGCTGAACTCGGTGCGCGTGCAGACAGCCTGAAGCGCGTGTTGCGCAACGGTGGGGACTTCGACGATTTGGTCCAGCGCTTCAGCGGTGACCCCGGTTCGAAAGCCACAGGTGGTGTGTACGATTTCTTTCCCAAGGGACGCATGGTGGCACCTTTCGAGGACTTCTGCTTTGACAAGCCCGTTGGCTCCGTTGGCTGGGTGGAGACCACTTACGGCGTGCACTTGATTGAAGTGCTCGACCGCCGCTCTGAAGTGGAAGAAGTGCGCGTGGCATTCATCTCCAAGCCTGTGGCTGCTTCTGCTGCCACAGCACGTGACGCGTACGCCATGGCAAGTGAGTTCGCCATCAACGCCACCGACAAGGAGAGCTTGATGGCTGCCGCCAAGGAGGCCGGCTACGCCACTGCGGAAGCCAACAGCATTGCCCCAGGAGCCCGTGCCATTGCCGGCATCCGTGACGCCGGTGAGATTGTGGGCTGGGCGTACCGCAGTGAGCAAGGAGAAGTCTCCAACCCCATTCTCACATCAGACTTCTACGTCGTGGCCCATCTCGACGCAAGCAAAAAGGACGGAGTCCCGACCTTGGACGATGTCGAAGAGGAAATGCGTGAAGGCGCCATGAACGAAGCGAAAGGCAAGCTCTACGCCGCCAAAATGGACGGTGCCAGCCTCGAAGAGGTGGCCGAAGGCGTCGGCGAAACGGTGAAGACGGGACGTGACTTGAGCGTCAAGTTCCCCACGGTGCGAGGAAGCGGAGCATCCACCGAGCCCAAAGTGGCTGGTGCTGCATTGTCCATTCCTGTGGGCAACATGTCCAGCCCCATCGTGGGCACGCACGGCGTGTGGGTCATTGCACCTCAAAAGGTCACGCCAGCCGGTACCAAGGACAGCTACTTGGAAGAACAAAGCACGCTCGCCTCAAGGGCACGTACGAACTTCCCCTTCACGGTGTTGAATACCATGCAGAAGGCCGCAGGCGTCGAAGACAACCGCCGTCAGCTGAACTGATTTGCTGAATGCCAACGAGCACAAACCCTGCCCCTGCGGCGGGGTTTGTTGCTTTTGGGATGTTTGGAATTGACCTCGATCAGCGCGGATCGCGAAGCCACAAAAGGCTTCCATCCCCGTAGCTCAAGAACCGATATCCTTGGTCCAAGCAGGCGCGATAGAGGGGCTTCCACGCGTCCATGCCCACAAACGCACTGACCAAACAGAGCAACGTGCTGCCCGGCTGGTGGAAATTGGTCACGAGGCCGCACACCATGTGCACGCGGTATCCGGGCACAATCATCAATTGCGTTTCAAACGAAAGTTGATCGCGTTCGTCCCAAGGGCCGTGTGCCAAAATGGCTTCCAAGGCGTTCACATCGGTCCATCCTGCAGCGTGTGGGGCGAGTGACTCGTAGGGGCACCGCTGGGGCAACACGTCGAGCCACACCCCGTGCACGTGCCAATGCAATGCCCACCAGTACATGCTCTCCATGGTGCGCAGTGTGGTCGTCCCTGTGGCCGCGCGGCGGCGTTGTTTGGCCATGGTTTGGACCGCTTCTCGCGTCAGCACGCATTGCTCAGCGTGCATTTCGTGGGCCATCACGGCACCCTCGGACAAGGGCTTGAACGTACCCGCACCGACGTGAAGGGTCAACCGGTTCAAGGGCAGCCCCGCCGAGGCGAGCTCGCCCAGAAGGACCTCGTCGTAATGCAGTCCCGCGGTCGGCGCCGCCACACTTCCGGGGGTCAGGGCAAACAACGTTTGGTAATCCTCGCGGTCTTGCTCTTCCGCAGCCCTTTTCATGTAGGGAGGCAGCGGGGTCTTGCCCAAATCGTCCAACACCTCCGCAAACGTGCTCACGCCCTGCGCGCCATGCCACGACAACCGAACCACGCGGTTGCCGTCAGGGGCATCTTCTTCTCGGGCGATCTGCAATTCGTGGCGCTGGCCCGAAGCCGTGGCCATGCCGTCCGACCACCGCTTGGCGTTGCGCACCATGGCCTTCCAAGCCACAGGCTGGGTGGACGACAACACCTCTTCCACCGCCCCTTTTGCAGGCGACAGCAAGAAGATTTCCAACTGCCCGCCTGTGGGTTTGGTGGCCAAGATCCGTGCGTGCAACACCCGCGTGTCGTTGGCCCACAAGCCATCTACGCCGCCGTTCGCCAAATGGCGCGGCAAATCTTCAAACGTGCCGTGGCTCACATTCCCTTCGGCACCCATCACCGCCATGCGCGCCATGCGCCTGGGTTCGAGGGGATGTTTGGCGATGGCCTCCTCTGGCAAGTGATATTGAAATTCACTCGAATTCACCACCCAAAGGTACCCTCACCCTACCTTCGTAAGACCATGGGCAAGCATCTCATTGTCGGCGCCTCCGGGCAATTGGGCATCGAGCTCATGCTCGGCCTGCAACAACGCTACGGGGTCGATGCTGTGCTTCTCTCGGACGTCCGGCCCTCGCCGCATCCCGAGGCGGCCAAAAGCATGTTCATCGCGGCCGACGCCACAGACTTGGATGCCCAACGAGCCATTCTGGAAAGCCATGACGTGGAAGTCGTGTACAACCTTGTGGCCATGCTTTCGGCGAAAGGTGAGGTCAACCCCATGGCCGCATGGAGTTTGAACATGGACCCCCTGCTTCACACCCTCGAACTCGCGCGAGAAGGGCGGGTGAAACGCGTGTTTTGGCCGAGTTCCATTGCAGTGTTTGGGACCGATGCCTCCAAGGATGGCACGCCTCAAAATGCAGCGCTCTTGCCCACCACGATCTACGGCGTGTCCAAAGCGGCCGGAGAATTGTGGTGCAAATACTACCACGACAAGTTTGGGGTGGACGTTCGAAGCATCCGTTACCCCGGCTTGATTGGGTTCCGATCCATGCCCGGCGGGGGAACGACGGATTATGCGGTGGACGCCTTCCATTGTGCCCAAGCCGGACAGCCCTTGACATGCTACCTCGATGAAAACGAGCGGTTGCCCATGATGTCCATGGACGATGCCGTTCGCGGCACCATGGAATTGATGGAGGCACCCTCGGAATGCATCCGCATTCGGACCTCCTACAACCTCAGTGGGTGCGATTTCACCCCCTGTGAATTGACCCGCGCCTTGCAGCAACGCGTGCCGGGGTTTGATACTGTGTACGCCCCTGACCACAGGCAAGACATCGCCGCTTCTTGGCCCAACAGCTTGGATGACAGCGACGCGAGACGCGACTGGGGATGGTCCCCTCGTCACGACGTTCAGGGCTTGGTGGCACATGTGCTCGATGGCTTGACACAACAATCCTACGTTGACAAGCCCGTGGTGGATATGTGACGCTCCTTGGTTTGGGCTTTATTTTCGTGTCCTGAACCTGAACTGAGAGCGAATGGACTCCTTGCACATCAGCAACAGCCTCACCCGGCAGAAAGAAAAATTTGAGCCACTCAATCCCCCTTTCGTGGGCATGTATGTGTGCGGGCCAACGGTGTACAGCAACGTTCACCTCGGCAACGTCAGGACCTTCCTGACGTTTGACATCGTTTACCGCTACTTGCAGCACCTTGGATACAAGGTTCGCTATGTACGCAACATCACCGACGTCGGCCACTTGACAGGCGACACGGACGATGGGGAAGACAAGATTGGCAAGAAGGCCCGCCTCGAAAACCTCGAACCGATGGAGGTGGTGCAGAAGTACACCAATGACTTTCACGACGTGATGGATGTGTTCAACATCCTGCGTCCTTCCATTGAACCCACGGCCACGGGTCACATCGTGGAACAAATCGAGGCCATCCAGAAAATCATCGCCAACGGCTACGCCTACGAAGTCAACGGCAGCGTGTATTTCAGCGTACGCACCTTCAGCGACGACCATCCCTACGGCGAGCTGTCTGGGCGAAAAATCGACGAGCTCATGAACAACACGCGTGAACTGGACGGCCAAAGCGAAAAGCACGATCCCTTGGATTTTGCCCTTTGGAAAGCCGCCGATGCGAGCCACCTCATGCAATGGCCTTCACCCTGGGGACAAGGCTTCCCTGGATGGCACTTGGAGTGTTCCGTGATGAGCACCAAATACCTCGGAGAGAAGTTTGACATTCACGGGGGAGGCATGGACCTCAAGTTCCCACATCACGAGTGTGAGATTGCCCAAAATGTAGGCGTCACCGGATGCAATTGCCCCGTGAACTATTGGATGCACGGCAACATGCTGACCGTCAATGGCCGCAAGATGGCCAAGTCCGAAGGCAATGGGTTCACCCCCGATGAGCTCATCACCGGAAACCACAAGTTGCTCGACAAAGGCTACTCGGCGATGACAGTGCGGTTCTTCATGTTGATGGGGCATTACGCGAGCACCTTAGACTTTAGCAACGAAGCTTTGCAAGCGGCCGAAAAGGGACTTTCCAAGCTGGAAAAGGCCGTGGACACCCTGGCCAAACTGACCCCTTCAAGCGGAGAAGCCTCGTTCGACGCCAAGGCGTTTGGGGCGAAGTGTAAGGCCGCGATGAACGACGACTTCAACACGCCCATCCTGATTGCCACCTTGTTTGAAGGCGTGAAAATCATCAACGGGGCGGCGGCCGAACTCGTGGCGCTGACCGCCGAGGACATCGCCTTACTGCAAGACACCTTCCACGCCTACCTGCGCGAGGTGCTCGGCATCCAAGCAGAGAAAAACCTCGGAGAAGGCGGCGGAAACGAGGGAGAAACCAGTGCCCTCCTCGATTTGATTGTGGACATCCGTACCCAAGCCAAGGCGAACAAAGAATGGGGCACGGCGGACAAAATCCGAGACGTGCTCGCCGCCCATGGCATCACCATTCAAGACAGCAAGGATGGCAGCTCCTGGACGCGTGGGTAAGCGATGGGCTTGGGTCATGGCCGTCCTCTTCCTCTCCTGCAACGCAGGGGAAAACAAGAAACCGCACGCCGGGTCGGACACCCCGGTGAAGACTCAGGTTTCTGCGCCTTCCTTTGATGCCGACTCGGCCTACGCCTATGTGGCACAGCAGGTGGCGTTTGGCCCTCGCGTTCCCAACACGCCGGAACACGCCGCCTGTGCGTTGTGGCTGGCCAGTGAATTGGAACGACACGGCGCTGAGGTGACCGTGCAAGAGGGGCGCGCACGTGCATTTGACGGCACCATCCTCAACATGAAGAACATTGTCGGGACGTTTCATCCCGAATCACGAGACCGCATCCTGTTGTTCGCCCATTGGGACACAAGGCCCTTTGCCGACAAGGACACGGTGAGGCTGCGCGAGCCGATTGACGGCGCCAACGACGGCGCTTCTGGGGTTGGCGTGCTGCTGGAAATCGCAAGGCAACTCGGTCTTAAATCCGCCGATGTTGGCGTGGACATCGTGTTCTTTGATGCGGAAGACTACGGCAGGCCCGAATGGCTTCCCGCCATGCAAGACGGTTACAAAACGTGGTGTCTCGGAAGCCAATTTTGGGCGGAGAACCCGCACCGCCTCGGCTACCGGGCACGCTTCGGCATCTTGCTCGACATGGTGGGTGCCGGCGACGCCGTGTTTCATCAAGAGGGCACCAGTCTTCGCTACGCCTCACATGTCGTGCGGAAAATCTGGAAGCGCGCGGCGGATTTGGGATTCGGTGATCGCTTCGATCCCTCCCCCACCCCTCCAACGGTGGACGACAACCTCTTCGTGTCCGAATTGGCGGGCATTCCCAGTGCCAACATTGTGGACTACCGCACCCAAGTCCAGCCCATGGGCTACGGACCCTTCCACCACACCCATGCCGACAACATGGACGTGATTGACCGAGAGACGCTCGCGCAAGTCGGCGCCACCGTGTTGTCGGTGGTTCGTCAACCCTGAATCATCCACTGACGGATGTCAGAAACCGCAGGGCGGACATGTTCTCCGCCCCAAGTCGGCAAGTACCTTGGATGCAATGTTTCTGAGATCCCTTTGCGTGCTGCTTTTGACCCTCCTCGCGCTGGCCAGTCCTGCGTTGAATGCAGAAGCATTGGTGCCGACCTCGGAGACCTCTTTGGACCAAGGAGATCGCCTCCGGCGAGAGGGCAAATGGGTGCAAGCCCTGTCCGCCTATCGAAGCGCAGCTTCGCTCCCACTCACAGGCTGTGAACAAGCGCGGATTCAATTGGGCATGGCTGCCGTACAATGGCATGCTGGCAACCTGGCGGAATGCCAACCCCACCTGAGTGAAGCCTCTTTTTCATGCAACACGTGTCCGCCCCAGTTCCGGACAGACATGGCACTCGAATTGGCCGAACTCATGGTTCGGTGTGGCATGACTGGAGACGCCCTGCGCGTTTTGCAGCGCGAACGCGACCTGCACCCCGTCCCGTCCAAAACCCACGACGTGGAAGTGGCGCTGCTTGAACTGCACTTCGCCGAAGGGCATTGGAACGACGTCTGGACAGGTGCGCGCAAGGTCGAAAGCACCCGTGCCGAAGGCCTGCGTTTGCAAGCCGGTGTCATGCTTGGCTCACCCTTGTCGCAACTTCCCGTCAAGGCCTACCTCAAGCGGACAACGCCGGTGAATCGACGCGAAGTCGTTTCTGAATTGACCCACCTTCACACCATGTTGGCGGGCATGGGACGCGCCCAAGAGGCATGGCAACTGGCCCAGCTCATGGGCATGGTGCACGATCCTGCGGACGACCCTGAGGCCTGGACCGTGGCGCAGTTGCGGATGGCCACCTCCGCCGAGCGCGCCATGCAGCCCCTAGATGCGCTCCTTGCCTTTCACGAAGCCGCCCGCGTGGCCGAACAACTCGAAGACCTCCCCCTCCGAGCGCGCATTGCCCGCGAGCAGGCAAGGTTTGAGCAGGCGCGAGGTGCTTCGGACGAGGCACTTCGTCACCTGACGTTGGCAGACAGCCTGACACTGGCCATGCTTTATGGGGTCCACCAAGAACGCGAGCCACGTGCTTTCCAGTCGCATCCGGTGCTGCACTCAGACCCATTCGAACTTGCCGCGGACGAAATGATGCACGCCACCAACTCACCGGGCGCGTGGCCCTTTGCATGCGCGCTGATTCTCTTGGGGCTGCTGGCTGCGGCCTTGCGCGCCAATGAACTCAAAAAGGCCTTGCGCAAAGAGCGTGTCCGGGCGTTTCGCATGCAGCGCATGATCCACACTGAGGTCGATTCTTTTGCCGAAATGGCCAAGCCCCTCTCTGAAGTCGGCGTCAACGAACAAGGGCAAGTCGAAGAGGTCCTCACACGACCCGACAGGCTGGACTTTGACGACATCATCGCCTCCCTCGAGATGGACCACGGCACCGCCGTGGAATGGGAATTCCAAGGCACCCAAGAAGGCCAGGACGCCCCTGAAGGCTTGCTTTCCTTGCTCTCTGTGACCCTGAAGCGCCTGCTTGAGGGCGACGCCTCCACCTCGCCTTTTGCCGGACGCATCCGCAACGATTGGCATGGCATCCACGTGGAAATTGAAGGGCCGGAGACGGCGAGCACGCGTGAACTGCAACGGATGTTTGCAGGCGGAACCCACAGCTCACACTGGAATCCTGTGCTCATCCAAATTGAAAAGCTTGCCGGCAGATTCACAGTCGAAAAACGAGGGACAGGGGATCTCGCCTTGACCTTCATGTTGCCCCATCGCGGCGAGGCGAGTTGAGTGCGTTATCGCTCGCCCGCGAATTGATCCAAGAAGCGTCGGTCGTTTTCGAAGAAGTGACGCAAATCGCCGATTTGGTAACGCAACATGGTGATGCGTTCGATGCCCATGCCAAACGCAAAGCCGCTGTACACTTCCGGGTCGATGCCACTTGCCTTCAACACATTGGGATCCACCATCCCACAACCCAAAATCTCGAGCCATCCGGTTCCCTTGGTGATGCGCTTGTCCACCTCCGTTTTCAAGCCCCAATACACATCCACTTCCGCACTGGGCTCCGTGAAGGGGAAGTAAGAGGGACGAAGTCGAATGTCCGTGTCGGGACCAAAGAAGCACCGTGCAAAGTGGAGCAGGGTTTGCTTCAGATCGGCGAACGACACCCCCTTGTCGATGTAAAGGCCCTCAATTTGGTGGAACATGCAATGGGCGCGGGCTGAAATCGCCTCGTTGCGGAACACGCGACCCGGCATGATCAAGCGCATGGGCGGCTCCCGGCGTTCCATCTCTCGAACTTGCACCGAACTCGTGTGGGTGCGCAACAAGATGTCGGGGTCGCGCTCCACAAAGAACGTATCCTGCATGTCGCGGGCCGGGTGCTCTGGGGGGAAGTTCAGTCCGCTGAACACATGCCAGTCGTCTTCAATTTCAGGCCCCTCTGCCACGGCGAAGCCCATGTTCTGAAAGATATCGACGATTTCCCGACGGACGACCTGAAGGGGGTGATGCGTGCCAAGGGGCACACCTCCTGAGGGACGTGTGGCATCCATGCCCGAGGCCTTGGGACGGACCAAGGTGGCTTGTTGCGCTTCCGATACGCGCTGCTCGATGGCCTGCTTCAGGGTGTTGAGCATGGGGCCGATTTCGCGCTTTTGGTCTCCAGGGACCTCTTTGAACGCTGCCATCAAGTCCTTCACCTTCCCCTTGCGTCCCAAATAGGCGACGCGGAAATTCTCCACGGCCTCGGGGCTGACCAACTCCACGCCGACCACCTCGGCCAGCATCTGTTCAATGCGTTCTTTCATGGCTCGACGTGGCTCAGTTGAGGCGCTTCATGCTCATCACGACGTCTTCCAGCGGTCGATCGCCTCGGCGACGGTCGGTGGGCACTGCAGCGATGCTGTCGATGATGTCCAAACCTTCCACGACGTATCCAAACACGGTGTACTGCATGTCCAAGAAAGGGGTTCCGCCGACCGTCTTGTACATCTCTCGCGCTTCGTCCGAATACACGAATTGTCCGTTTTCAACGTTCGCCAGTCCGTTGCCGTATTCCGTGGAGAAATTGGCAATTCGACCCTCGATGCCCGACATTTCATTGTCGCTGAAGGGACGGCCCTGCACCAAATAGAACTGGCTGCCTGAGCTGCGACGTTCGGGGTTCACGTTGTCGCCCTGGCGCGCCGCCGAAAGGGCGCCCTTGAAGTGCAACAAGTCGGGACGAATCTCAGCTTCGACAGTGTAACCTGGGCCACCGCTTCCGAGGCGCGCGTTGGCATCCGCACCCTTGCTTTGTGGATCGCCGCCTTGCACCATGAACTCGCGGATGACGCGGTGAAAAATCAAACTGTCGTAAAACTGCTCGTTCACGAGCTTGAGGAAGTTGTCGCGGTGTTGTGGCGTGGAGTCGCTGAGTTGGACAATCATGGAACCAAACTTGGTTTCGATTTCCACGCGCGCAGGTTCGTTAGAGGTCATGCCTTGTTTGGCCTTGTCCGATTCACATCCGCTCGCGGACATCAACAAAATGGACAGAGACGCCACGAACAAGCTCGCGAAGGTGGTGGAACCCAGAAGGCGCATTTGCAGTTTTTTCATCATCTTTGAAGTCTGACGTCAAAAATAGACGCCAGTGCAGACACGACACGCTCATGAATCGCTTTTTCTCCCTTGCCTTGACCGCCGCTGCCGGATTGCTCCTCGCCGGATGTTACGAAATGGATGAAACCGTCGCCAACATTTACGTGGTGCGGATGGAAGCCGGAGAAGAAATTCCTGTTTCGGATGCCGAAGTGCGCCTCTACGCCCTCGGTTCCTTGGACGACGACTTCGTAGGCGAGCCGCGGTTTGACACCACCCAAGTGACGACCAACGAAGGCTTCACTTCTTTCAACTTTTCCAGCTACTACGTGGCGGGACAAGCGGGGTTTGCCGTGCTTGATGTCGAATGCACCAAGGGTTCGCTCGAAGGCAAAGGCCTCATCAAGATTGAAGAGATGATGACCAACGAGGTCACCATCACCATGGAGTAAGTCTGCGCGCGACGCTCCCTCCCACTTTTCGGATCATTCGTTTTCGGCGCCTTCGCGTCCGATCCATGCTGCGAAATAGTCGACAAGCGCACGCTTCATCATGACCTCTTGTTCGTCTGAGGTCAACGGAGGAAGGGGTTCGCCAGACGAAAAATGCGGCCACCCGTCCTCGTCGACCCCTTCGCGCACGTAGTAGCCCAAGGGCTCGAGCAAGGTGCACACCCCCACGTGCATGAGGTCCATCTTCTCGTCCTTTTTGTAGCGCTTGGCGCCTTGTCCCGCTTCCTGCAACCCCACAGCGAACACCATGGACGTCACGTCGGGCTCTTCCCCGAACCGGTCCATCATGCGCTTCACCAGCGTCTGCCAATCTCGCTCAAATGCGTAATCCATGGAGGTCAAAGTTCTAAATGGGGACAAAAAAAAGCCACGGTTTTCGTGGCTTTCTTGTCGGGATGACTGGACTTGAACCAGCGACCACACGTCCCCCAGACGCGTACTCTACCAACTGAGCTACATCCCGATGGAGGGGTGCAAATGTAGGTGATTTTCTTCCACAGAAAAAGCCACAGAACAAAGTAGATTTGCAAGAGTGCATTTGGCCATCAACCCACACCTCCCATGAAGATTTCAGCCCGTTGGATCCAGCAGTTGTTTCCGTTTGACGTTTCCGTCGAACAGGCGGCCCAAGTCTTGACGGCCACAGGTCTCGAAGTGGAAGGCGTGGAACACGTCGAGGACGTGCCTGGCGGCCTGGCAGGGGTCGTGGTGGGCCACGTGACCTCGGTCGCGCCGCACCCCAATGCGGACCGGCTTCGGTGTTGCAAGGTGGACGTCGGAACCGACGTGCTCGACATCGTCTGTGGTGCGAGCAACGTGGCAGAAGGACAAAAGGTCCCCGTCGCCACGGTGGGATGCTCCCTTCACCCTGCCGAAGGTGAGCCGTTCAAAATCAAGAAAGGGAAAATCCGAGGCGAGGTGTCTCTGGGCATGATCTGTGCCGAAGACGAATTGGGCCTCGGCGCGAGCCACGACGGCATCCTCGTGCTCGATGACGCAGCAGAGGTGGGACAGCCACTGGCTGAATTCATCGGCTTGGAAGGAGACGACGTCATCGAAATTGGGTTGACACCCAACCGCAACGATGCCATGGGGCATTGGGGGGTGGCCCGCGACTTGCGTTCCGGACTGATGCACGGCACCATCGACGGAGTCGGCCCCATGGAAGTGGGACCGTTGACCCTCCCCGAAACCACCTCGCTGGACGAGGCCTTGGCCCACGGCTGCAGCGTGGCCCTCGACGTGCAAGCCCCAGAAGACTGCCCGCATTACTTGGCCGTGGAGTTGCACAACGTCACGGTGGCGCCAAGCCCGGACTGGGCCCAAAAGCAATTGCGCGCCATTGGCGTGCAGCCCATCAACAACGTGGTGGACGCCACCAACCTGGTGTTGCATGAGTTTGGCAATCCGCTTCACGCGTTTGACCTCGCCAAGATTGAGGGGGGGCAGGTGGTTGTTCGGAAGGCCACGGCGAACGAGCTTTTCGTGACGCTGGATGACCAGGCCCGGGAACTGGATGCGAAAGACTTGGTGATCGCCGACCACAAGGCCCCCATGTGCCTCGCAGGAGTGTACGGTGGCGTGCACAGCGGCGTCAGTGAAGGCACGGCCTCCGTGTTGCTTGAGGCCGCCTGGTTCCACCCGGTGACTGTGCGAAAGACCGCCAAACGCCACACCCTCAGCACCGACGCCAGCTTCCGCTTTGAGCGTGGCGTCGATCCAGCCTCCGTCCGGTTGGCCGCTGAACGCTGCGTCCGTTTGTTGCAAGAATGGGCCGGCGCGGAGGTCCAAGGCGCCGTCGAGTATAAGGGGACACCACGGGTGGAAAATGCCACCGTGGAATTGAAGTTGTCTTGGCTCTTTGGGTTCCTCGGTACGACCATCGATGAGGCGCGTCTGACGTCCATCCTGCTGTCGCTTGACATCGAGGTTTCGATGCGCGCCGAAGACCTTTGGACCCTCCACGTGCCAGCATACCGAAGCGACGTCACCCGCCCGGCAGACATTGCCGAGGAGGTGCTGCGCATTCATGGCTTTGACCACGTGCCTCTTCCCGAGCGCATGACCGGCACCCTCGAGATTCCAGCCAAGCCCAACCGCGAGGACGTGCTGTTTGGCTGGCGAGAGCTGCTGGTCAGTTTGGGGTTCACCGAAATCATGTCCAATTCGTTGACGAAGGCTTCGTACGCGGAGCTCGTGGTGGACCGCGATTTGGACCCTGCCGCAAGCGTGCACATGCTCAACCCCCTGAGCAACGACCTGGGTGCGATGCGTCAAAGCTTGGTGTTTCAGGGATTGGAAGCCATCGCTCGGAACACCAACCACAAGCAACCCGACTTGCGCTTGTTCGAATTTGGTCGGACGTACACGAAGGGAAGTCAGGAAGACGGAAGCGACCGCTACATCGAAAAGGAGCACATCAGCATGTGGGTGACGGGGCGTTCTTTCCCCGAGTCGTGGAACCGCCCCAAGGGCAAAGAGGGTCAGTCCGATCTGTTCACCCTGAAGCACGCGGTGGAAACGCTCCTCGAACGCGTGGGGCTGACCGTTGTGGCCGACGTTGAACCCTCGGCCGACGGGCTGCTGGCGGAAGGCGTCTTGTTGCGTCACCGCAACGGCAACGAAGTTGGACGTTGGGGCATGGTTCAACCTTCTGTGGCCTCGGCCTGTGGGGTGGACGAGCCGGTGTTTTGGGCCGACTTTGACGTCGCTCAACTTTGGAAAGCCGTGAAAAAGCGGAAAGTCAAGGCCAAGGATTTGCCGAAGTTCCCTTCAGTGCGACGCGATTTGGCCTTGGTGGTCGACCGCAGCATGACTTACGAGACGCTTCAACAAGCAGCGCTGGGCGCCGAGAAGAAGTTGCTTAAAAGCGTCACCTTGTTTGACGTGTACCAAGGCAAGGGCTTGGAGGAACATGAAAAGAGCTACGCGATGGCCTTCACGCTTCAGCATCCGGACGCGACGCTGAATGACAAACAAATTGAATCGGCCATGAGCCGCATCTTGGACTCACTTCAATCGGCCGGTGCACGCCTTCGCTAAATCATGAGATCACGTCCTATCCTCCATCCGCCCATCCAGGTTTCCCACCTGTATTACCGCTTGACACGCATCTTGGTCTGGGGAGGCATCACGCGTTATTTCAGCATCAGCGGGATGGATGACTTCGAGGGCTTGCCGGCTCCAGGAACCCCTGCCATTTTCATCGGCAACCACCAAAATGGACTGATGGACCCGATGCCGTTTTCCGGCTTTGTGCCGCAACAAATTCATTGGCTGACAAGGGCAGACGTGTTTTGGAATCCCGTGGCGAGGCACATCCTCTGGGGGTACAACCAAATGCCGGTGTACCGTCAGCGCGACCGCGTCGACCAACTTCGAGAACGCAACGACGTCATTTTCGATGCGTGTGTGGACCGCATGCATGCGGGGGCGGCGATGGGCATTTTCCCCGAAGGCAATCACAACCCCTTTCCCTCGCTTCGCGCGTTGAAAGGGGGATTGGCGGAGATGTTGGCCCGGGCCGCGCGACGCCATCCAGAATTGAAGTCCATTCAATTGGTGCCCATCGGATTGGACTACGAACACTATTTGGATTGGCGACGTCGGTTCCGTGTTCGCGCCGGCCAAGCCATTCCATTCGCAGATTTGCTAAATGAGGACGGCACCATCGACAAGCCCGCCCTGAACGCACGCGTTCGTGAGGCCTTCAGGCGCATCATGGTGGATTTGCAACCCGAGGATGCACAACCCCATTTGCATCCCGCCCTGCGTGCACACCGCACCACCGAAATGTCCCAAGAAGTTTGGAAACCATTCACAGCAAAACTCGCGGCTTGGGAGAAGCGATGGACGGAGGACGAAAATTGGAGCCAGCGCGTCAAAGACACGCATGCCCAATGGCAAGAAGCGTGGACAGAGGCTGGATCGCCTGGACGACCTGAAGCATGGGGAACAAGCACAGAAGACATCCGGAAGTCCAAACCTTGGGCTGCGTGGTTGCACCCGCTCGCCATGTTGGCCAACCTGCCCACCTATCCGGCGCAGTGGTTCGTTACGCGCTACGTGGACAAGACGGTCAAGAACGTCGAGTTTGTGCCCACGATGCGACTGGGCATGGGCATTGTGCTGTTTCCCCTTTGGTGGTTCCTGGTGTCCATCGTCGCGGGGCTGGTTGCGCCCGCGGGATGGGGATGGCTGACCGCGGGGGTGGTCTGGTTCTGGGGGCAGGCCGGGTCACGCTTCCTTGCCTGGTCCATCACGCAAAAGCATGACCGTGCAGACGCCTTGGATGGGAAAGCATTCTGGCATGAATCCGGGCTGGCGAAGGTTCGTGATGCCTGGACAGCCTACTTGAAGGCGGTGAACAACTGAGGGGCGACAGCCTCCCCGAGGTCGCCTTTTTTGTCTCATCTTCGTATTAAGACAGCCTTCACATGTCCTTTACCTCCGATGAACATATCCGTGATGAACTTCGAGCCATGGGCAAGCAACGCATTCTGCTCGTTGACGACGAGCCAGACATCCTCGAATTCATCGAATACAACCTCGTCAAAGAAGGGTATGACGTTCACACGGCCGGCAACGGACGCGACGGCGTGGCCTTGGCCAAAAAGCTCCTTCCCGACTTGATTCTCCTCGACGTCATGATGCCCGAAATGGACGGTGTCGAAGCGTGCACGGAGATTCGTGAAGACAAGTCCTTGGGACAGACCATTGTGGCCTTTTTGACCGCCCGCGGGGAAGACTACAGCCAAATCGCAGGTTTTGAGGCCGGTGCCGACGACTACATCCTCAAGCCGGTGAAACCGCGTGTTCTCTTGTCCCGAGTGCAGGCCCTGCTGCGCCGAAAGAAATCCGCGAGCTACGTGGGGGGCGATTACGACGGAACGGGACTGATGATTGACCCCGAACGCTACGTGGTCATCCACGACGGCAAGGAGATGTCCCTTCCCAAGAAGGAATTCGAGTTGCTCAGTTTGCTGGCGTCCCAGCCCGGTCGGGTGTTCAGCCGCGAAAACATCCTCGCGAGTGTGTGGGGCACCGATGTGGTGGTGGGCGACCGCACCATCGACGTGCACATCCGCAAGCTTCGAGAAAAGTTGGGCGAGCATTATTTCAAGACCGTCAAAGGTGTCGGGTACAAATTTGTCGGTTGATGGCGGGTCAAAGTCCGCGCTCCGTCTCGATCCAAGCAGGTACAGCCGTGGGCTTGCTGACGTTGTTCGCCGTGGGAATTGCCCTGCGGACGGACAATGTGGGTGACCAATGGTGGCTTCCTCCCCTTTCTGGACTTGTGGTCGGCGGGGTCTGCTACATGCTCGTCTACCGACAAGTGGGCGTCTACATCCAGGAACGCGTTCGCATCATCTACAAGACCATTCGTCGTTTCAAAGGATCGAGCAGCAACCTGAACCTCGACATGAGCAGCGACATCGTGGAGCAGGTCAACCAAGATGTCATGGCTTGGGCCGAATCTCAAATTGACGAAATCACAAACCTCCGGGAGACGGACACGTTTCGGAAAGAGTTCATCGGCAACCTGGCCCATGAATTGAAAACGCCCATCTTCAACATCCAAGGCTTCATCCTCACCCTGTTGGAAGGGGGCATGGAAGACCCCGAAATCAACCGGAAATTTCTGTTGAAGGCGGCCAAAAACGTCGATCGCATGTCGGGTCTTCTCGAAGACCTTGACGTCATCACGAAAATGGAAGCCGGCAACCTCGACATCGAGCTGGTGCCTTTTGACTTGCTCGACATTGTGCGTGAAACCATCGAGAGTCTCGAACCCAAAGCCAAGCGCAACAACATCGAGTTGCGCATTTCCAAAGGCATGGATGGCTCCAAAGTGATGGTCCTCGGCGATGCCGCCAAACTCGTTCAGGTCTTGACCAACCTCATCGTCAACAGCATCAACTACGGCAACGAAGGGGGACGGACAGTGGTGCGCTACTACGACGCCGAAGACAGCATTTTGGTGGAAGTCGCAGACACAGGCATTGGCATTCGGGAAGAACACTTGCCGCGGGTTTTCGAGCGATTCTATCGGGTGGACAAATCGCGTTCTCGCCATGCAGGCGGCTCGGGTTTGGGGTTGGCCATTTGCAAGCACATCATTGAGACGCACGGCCAAACCATCAACGTACGCAGCACTTTCGGCGAGGGGTCAACGTTCAGCTTCACGCTGGAGAAGGCCTGACCCCGCCGCATTCACAAAGGGATTGCCTTGTTTCTCCGCGCCCACTGTGGTGGCCCCTCCGTGACCAGGCCACACCACCATGTCGTCGGGCAACGTGTAGAATTGGGTCAGGATGCTTGTCGCCAAATCCGGGGCGTGGCTGCCGGGCAAGTCGGTTCGGCCGATGCTTCCCTCAAACAACACGTCGCCACCGATCGTCCACCCGTGCTCGTGGCACACAAAGGCCACATGGCCCGGCGCATGACCCGGGACAAACCGCACCTCAAGCTGCGCTTGGCCACAGTCGATGACCTCCCCCGGCACCAAATCCATCACCACGTCCGGCAGAGGATCCATGGATACCCCGTACATCTGGGCCGCAATGGGGCCGCGACGGTACGTCTCTTCATCGAGGGGATGCATGCGCGGAAGCAGTCCGTACGTGTCCTTCATCCACTGGCATCCCATGACGTGGTCGAGGTGGCCGTGCGTCAACAACACCTGGGCCGGTTGTGCGCCCAAGGAGTCGCAGATGCGTTGAAATGCCTCTCTTTCCTGCGGCGAGGCCATGCCCGGATCGACCACCGTCAATGAACCATTTCCGTGATCCACAACATAGGTTTGCTCTCCAAACACGTTGCATGTAAGTGGTTGCACCATGGGGCGTAATTTCGGGAAGAATGTTTGCCCTCTTTCATCTTCTCCCTCTTGAAATGCGCCGTGTTGGCATGGCGCTCGCATGGCTGTGCATGTGGATGACCGGAGGGACGGCTTGGGGACAATTCACCGACGGCATCAACGTCGAGTTTGGCAAAAATCGGGTTCAATACCGCACCTTCGAGTGGCAGTATTTCGAACAAGGTCTGTTCGAGGTGTATCACTACCGAGAGGTAGACCAAATCGCCGGGCAAGTCGCACGTATTTTGGAGGAAGAAGCCAAGGATTTGGGAGCGGTGTTTGGGCGGACGTTGGAAGGGCCGGTTCAGGTGTTGGTCTTCAAATCGCAAGAGGAATTCCGCCAGAGCAATGTGGGCATCATGACGTCCCAGGATTCGGAAACCAACATCGGTGGGACGGCACGACTCGTGGGAAGCAAGATGTTTCTTTACGGCACAGGCGACCGGCTCAGGTTGGAACGCGACGTCCGAGAAGGCCTCGCCCGCATTCTGTTCAACCAGACGATGTACGACAGCCAGTGGACGGAGAGTTTGCGAAGTGGCAACTTGGTTCAAGTGCCGGAGTGGATGTCGGAGGGCGCCGCCCGCTACGCTGCGCGAGGCCTCGATGCCGAGAGCGAAAACCGCATCCTCGACGCCTGCCAAACAGGGGCGTTCCAGCGTTTGGACCAAAGTGCGGGGTTGGAAGCGGCAGTGCTTGGACAGGCGGTTTGGGCCTATGTGGCAGAAATCTACGGCATGCCCACGATGGCCAACGTCCTGTACATGACCCGGATCACCCGAAGTGTGGAGAGTGGGTTCCGCCTGGCCACCGGGTTTTACCTGGACGATTTGGCTGCGGAAGTGCGGGCCTATCACTTGCGGCACGCCCCGCGAGGGTACGCGGCGTCCCTGCCTCCGCTGGAAAGCCCCAAGGCCAGGCGAATGGCTGAACGCTCTGCGGGCGACGCCATTCCCATGCGCCTGCGACGTCGATTCGAATACACCCAGTTCGTGCCTTCGCCAGACGGCAAACACGTGGCCTTCACCACCAACGAGCGCGGGCAACTGCGGGTGGGCACCCTCGAACTGGAAAGCGGCAAACACACCTGGCATGCCACCCTCGGTCACCGCCTGGCGCGACTCGAAAACGACCTGCATCCGCGCGTGGCGTGGCACCCCGAGGGACGCACCTTGGCCTTCGCCACCGAATTGCAGGGTGCTCCACACCTCGGTTTGGTGAGCATGCGGACAGGCGAGGTGCAACTCCGAGAACTGTTCAAAATCGACCAGGTCCTGGACATGAGTTACTCGCCCAACGGAGCGTTCCTGCTCATGTCTGCCCTTGAAGACGGGCAATCCGACTTGTACCGGTACGACGTGGTGGCCAACAACCAACGGCCCCTGTGGCGGGATCGATTCGACGACTTGCATCCGGCGTTTTGGGGCGAGGGCGCAGACTTCATTTTTGCCTCCAACCGGCCCGACGACACCCTGCGCAACGACCGGCTGGACCACCCCTTCCCCGCCAACCTCGATTTGTACGTCGGCAACTTGAACGACGACCCGATCACCCTGGAGCGCTGGACCCACACCCCCGAGGTGGACGAGCGTCATCCTCAGCCCCTGTCGCAAGAAGAATTCACCTACCTCCGAAATGAAGAGGGCTTGAACACCCGACTGGGGTTGGGCTGGCGCGACAGCAGCATTGTGGCCATCGACACGGTGGTGCGCTACCGGACCTTCACCCAGCTCCGCGACGCCTTGGTCCTTCCGGTGCCTGCAACGAATGCGACCGTCCACGGTGACACCCTGTGGGTGGCCACCGAGCGGGCAGGCCAAACCAACGTGCTGCCTCTCCCAATGCCGGAGGTTTCTCAAATTCACTTGCAACCCTCCGTGGTCCCAGAGGCTGCGACCGAGACCCTTCCCTACCCCATCGAATTGCCCGATTGGTCTCGGTCCTGGAACGACCGACAGATCGACTACCGGAACTACGTGTTCGAACGCGAAAAGAACACCATTGCTCCGGACACGGTTGCGGGTGCGGATCTGGAAGAACAGGTGAAAGAGTGGGGGCGTCTTACCCCTAGGAATTACCGTTTGAACTACGCGTTGGACAAACTCCAAACGCAACTGAACAACACCTTTGGCACATCCTTCTATCAGCCGTACAACGGCCAGGTGAATGCACAGCCGGGATTGGGAAATGCCACAGAAATCCGAATCAGCGACGTGATGGACGACCGCCACATTGTCGGCGGCTACACCATTCCTGTGAACCTGTCGAACACCTTCTTTGGGCTGGCGTTCTTGAATTTGGAGGGACAGGTGGACAAAGAAATCTCGTTCCAACGCCAATCAAGCGCGCGCCTCGATGCCGGCACCGGCCAACTCGTGGAAACGGCCACGCATCTGTTGCGTCGAGAGTGGCGTTGGGCTTTTGACGAGGTTCGCAGCCTGCGATGGGGACTGGCCGCCCGCTTCAACCGGGATGTCATTCAGGGGACGGATTTGTTCTCCTTGATCGCCGAAAACAACACCGGTGAGCAACTCGGCCTTCAGGTCGCCTGGGTGCACGACGACACCCGAAGCCCACGGCTCAACATCCACCATGGATTCCGTGCCCGTGTGTGGGCCGAGTATTTTGTCGATGGCGTGGGCACGGCCTCCACGAATGCCAACGGGCTGACCACCCCGGAACAGGGATGGTCGTTTGGCACGGTCGGCTTCGACGCCCGCAGGTACATTCCCTTGGTCGGGCCCAGCATCCTCGCGTTGCGCATGGCCGGAGACTGGTCCATTGGCCAAAAGAAGTTGCTCCACATGCTGGGCGGCACGGACAACAGCTTGTCCATCGCGGGCAATGCCAACACGCCTGTGGACCCTGACATTCCCTACACCTACCAGGCGCGCATCACCCCGTTGCGGGGATTCCAAAACAACGTGCGCAACGGCGCCAACGTCGCCGTGGCCAACGCCGAAATCCGCTTTCCCTTCTTCTTCAACAGTGCGGGCAAGTCGGACTTCTTGAAACACCTGCAAGCGGTGGCCTTTGCCGATGTCGGTGCCGCTTGGACAGGGCTGCACCCCTACACCGACGACAACACATTCAACTTCGTCACCGTGGAAGCCAACCCCATCACGGTCACCGTGAACAACAACCGCGAACCGATTTTGTATGACCTTGGATTTGGCCTGAGGTCCCGTTTCTTGGGCTATTGGCTCGCGGCCGATTGGGCTTACGGCGTGGACGATGGCATCACCTTGCCCCGCCGTTTTACCTTGTCCCTGAACTTCGATTTCTAACCCATGCCACTCGACCCCCTCACCCTGATCTCCCTCTTGGCCATCGGCCTGTTTGCCGGCATTGCATCGGGCTTGGTCGGTGTGGGAGGCGGCCTCATTCTCGTGCCTGCCATGATGGCGTTTCTCGGGTTGGGTCAACACGCTGCGCAGGGCACGAGCCTGGCCATGATGCTTCCCCCTGTGGGCATCCTCGCAGTGATGCAGTACCACCGTGCCGGCGAGGTGCATTGGTCCTTTGCGGCAGTCCTGTGCGTGACGTTTGTCGCAGGCGCGTGGGCCGGGTCCAAATGGAGTCTGAAACTCTCCGAAGCGTGGGTCAAGCTCGTGTTTGGCGCTGTCATGCTGTACGCCTCCTGCCGGATGCTCTACACCGCCTGGTCCCAACTCAAACCCACCCTGTTTCCATGACCCTTCAATCGCGCATCCAATCGTTGTCGGAGACGTTTCATCCGGAATGGGTTGCCCTCCGCCGCCACCTTCATGCCCATCCTGAACTTTCGTTCCAAGAGCATGAAACCATGGCCTTTGTCTCCAAGCAACTTACCGCGTGGGGTGTGGAACACCAAACCCACGTGACAGACACCGGCATTGTGGCTCACGTGAGAGGAACGGATCCCGAGTCGCGTCTGGTGGCGCTTCGGGCCGACATGGATGCCTTGCCCATTCAGGAGGCCAACGACGTGCCGTATGCGTCCACGCGACCAGGGGTCATGCACGCATGCGGACACGACGTGCACACCACATCCCTTCTTGGCGCCATTCAATTGCTCCAAGCCACGCGCGAAGCGTGGAAGGGAACGGTGCGCTGCATCTTCCAGCCTGGAGAAGAGCGCATTCCCGGAGGCGCCAAGGGCATGGTGGCGGCAGGTGTGCTGGCCAACCCCGCGCCGGCCCACATTTTGGGCCAACATGTATACCCGCAATTGCCGGCCGGACACGTCGGCGTTCGCGAAGGGGCCTACATGGCCGCGGCGGATGAAGTTCACTTGACCGTTCGCGGCCAAGGGGGGCACGCCGCCCTGCCCCATTTGTGCAAGGACGCGGTCCTCGCCTCCTCCGCGATCATCGTGGCTGCCCAACAGGCCATTTCCAGAATGTGCCCTCCGGGTGTGGCATCGGTGCTCTCGTTTGGCCGTGTGGAAGCCTTGGGCGCCACGAACGTGCTCCCTCACAGCGTCGCCATCCAAGGCACCTTCCGCTCCATGGATGAAACATGGCGACAACGCGCACACGACCTCATCACTACCTTGGTCCACAGCACCGCGCAAGCGCACGGATGTGTGGCTGATTTGGACATCCGTCACGGCTATCCGCACGTGCACAACGATGTGCATTTGGCCGCGGAATTCAAACAAGCCGCCATCGCATACCTCGGGGCCGACTGCGTCCACGATCTCGACATTCGGATGACCGCCGAAGACTTCAGCTACTTCGCCAACGAAATTCCAGGATGCTTCTATCGTTTGGGGACCGCCTCCCCAGAAAAAGGGAACGACCTCGGCACCCACGGGCTTCACACCCCTACCTTCGATGTGGAAGAAAACGCTTTGAAAATTGGGGCGGGACTCATGGCCTATGCAGCCGCCACCGTGGGGCGGTAGAGGAGCTCCATGAAAACCTCAAAAATGAAGGGGGTTTCGGGGTCAGTGTGCGACCTCGCACAAGAACTTGATGCGCGCGAGGCGAAGTTCTTCTTCCGAGTAGGCGTCGTCAAACTCTTCCATCGCTGAAGCCAGGCCTTCGTCCTCGGATTCCGTGAAGAACTCGAACAGTTCTTCGAGGCACTCCTCATCCAAACTCTCGTCGAGGATGTGGTCCAGGCTCACCTTGGTGCCCGCGCTGACAATGGCCTCGATTTCGTCGAGCACTTGGTCGCGGTTGCCGTGTATGCCGGCAGCGATGTCGTCGAGGTTCATCTTCCGGTCCATCAGCTGAATGATGGTCACCTTGTTGCTCGACTTGGAACCGCTGCTCCGAACGAGCAATGCGTCGTCGCGCTCAATGCCCTCGTCTTGGACGTACTTCTTGATGAGTGTCGTGAAGGGCTCTCCAAACTTGGCCGCCTTGCCCGAGCCCACGCCCGTGATCCGGAGCAATTCATCCGGGGACATGGGGTAGTGCGTGGCCATTTCGTCCAAACTGATGTCTTGGAAAATCACGTAGGGAGGCAATCCTTTCTCCGCGCTGACTTCCTTGCGGAGGTCCGTGAGCATGCCGCGGAGTTTGGGATCCAAGGCACCGCCGCTTTCGCCGCGGGTTTGGGCCAAAGAGTCGCCGGAATCCACGTCACTGAAATCGCGCTGGTTGGCGAGCATCAAGCGACCGGGAGAGGCAATGAAATCGTGGCCTTTGTCCGTCAAATGCAAGACGCCGTACTTCTCGACCTCTTTGGCGAGGTAGTTGAGCACCACCGTTTGGCGGACGATGCCTTGCCAAAATTCGATATCCTCCTCTTTCCCACGCCCCCAAAAGGCGCTGTCCACCGCCCCGTAATCTTCCATTTGACGGTTCTTCGTCGCCGTCAGCAAGGAGGTGTAAAAACCCATTCGATGCTTGTTCTTGTGCTCGAGCACGGCGCTCAGCAGCAAGTGCACTTCCTCCTGACGGTCAACCAAGGTGGGCGGATTCTGGCTGTTGTCACAGTTCATGGCACCCGGGCCATTCACCTCGTCAAATTCTTCTCCGAAGTAGTGCAGCAAAAACTTGCGGCGGCTTGTTGCCGTCTCGGCGTAAGCCATGACCTCTTGAAGAAGCTGCATCCCAACCTCCTGTTCGGCGATGGGTTTGCCTTGGAGGAACTTCTCCAACTTGTCAATGTCTTTTTGACTGTAGAAGGCGATGCACCGTCCTTCGCCACCATCACGACCTGCGCGGCCTGTTTCCTGATAGTAACTCTCCAGCGACTTGGGCATGTCGTAGTGAATGACAAAGCGAACGTCAGGCTTGTCGATGCCCATGCCGAAGGCAATGGTCGCCACAATGACGTCCACGTCCTGCATCAAGAACTGGTCTTGGATTTTGCTGCGCTGTCCGCTGTCCATGCCCGCGTGGTAGGCCAACGCCTTCACGCCGTTGACGCGGAGGGTCTCGGCAATCTGCTCCACCTTTTTCCGGCTGAGGCAGTAGACGATGCCACTCTTGCCCACGTTTTGAAGGCAGTGACGCACGATTTGCTTCAATGCATCCTTCTTGGGTCGAATCTCATAAAAGAGGTTGTCCCGATTGAAGGAAGATTTGAGCACAACCGCATCGACCATGCTCAAGTTCTTTTGGATGTCCTGTTGAACCTTGGGGGTGGCCGTGGCGGTCAACGCCATGATGGGCACATCCGCAATGCCTTTGACAATGGGCTTGATGCGGCGGTACTCTGGCCGGAAATCGTGGCCCCACTCCGAGATGCAGTGGGCTTCATCCACGGCCACGAAACTGACGCGGACCGATTTCAAAAACTCAATGGTCTCGGCCTTGGTCAAGCTCTCAGGCGCGACGTACAAGAGTTTGGTCCAACCTTCGGCCACGTCCATCTTGACGCGCTCAGCCTCAGAACGGCCCAGCGACGAATTCAGGAAATGGGCGACGCGCTTGTCCTCGTGGTGCCCTCGAATGGCATCCACCTGGTTCTTCATCAACGCAATCAAGGGGCTGATGACCAAGGCCACACCGTCCAGCATCAAAGCCGGGAGCTGATAGCACATGGACTTGCCTCCCCCTGTGGGCATGATCACAAACGTGTCACGTCCCTCAAGGACACTGAAGATGGCTTTTTCTTGCTCACCCTTGAATTCGTCGAATCCGAAAAATGTTTTCAGCGCCTCTTGGGGCGCCAACTCAACCAGGCTCATTGGAAGGCAGTAACTTTGCTTGATTAAATATACGTAAAACAGTCACGTGAACACCCCTTCTTCCTTCAGAAAATCCCAGGCCAACGCATCCTCCTCCTTGGAGGTGGGTCGACGGGCCCTCTCTCTGGCGTCACAGGCGCTCCAAGGGGCCGCTTCCTCGCTGGGTGATTCTTTCGAAGCAGCCCTTGACGCCCTTGCCGGCGCAAAAGGAAATGTGGTCGTGACAGGGGTGGGCAAGAGTGCGCACATTGCGGCCAAAATCGCCGCCACCCTCAACTCCACCGGCACCCGTTCGCTGTTCCTGCATGCGGGAGAGGCCTTGCATGGCGATGTCGGCGCAGTACACGCCCAGGACGTCATTCTGTGCTTGTCGAAAAGCGGCGGAAGCGAAGAGGTGATCCAATTGCTTCCCACATTGACCAACCGGGGTTGCCGCATCGTGGCGATGACCGCGCGTCTGGACTCGCCCCTCGGGAAGGCTGCCGACGTGGTGCTGGACGTGACGGTGGCAGAAGAGGCGTGTCCGTTTGATTTGGCGCCCACCACCAGCACCTCCCTCCAACTTGCCCTCGGAGACGCCTTGGCGATGGCCCTGATGGCGCGAAACGGTTTTCAACCTGACGATTTTGCCAAAAACCACCCCGCCGGAACCCTCGGCAAGGCCCTGACTTGGACGCTGGCCCAATTGGTGGATTCGGACCGAATGCCTGCGGTGCGTGAAGACGACGACGTGCCCACATTGCTGAAGGTGATGTCAGAAGGCCGTTACGGAGCCACCTTGGTGTGGCGCGCCGGAACGGACCACCAACTTGCCGGCATCGTCACCGATGGCGACTTGCGTCGGGCCATGGTGAAAGGCAGCTTGGAAGGGAAGTGTGCAGGAGAGTTGGCCTCCCCTTCTCCCAAAGTGCTGCCTTCGACCACCCTTGCCACGGAAGCCGCCCAATGGATGCAGGCCCAAGGCATCAGCCAAGTGATTGTCATGGATGGGGAAACTTACCTCGGCATGGTTCACATTCACGATTGCCTGCGCGAAGGGTTGATTTAACTTCGCACCATGGCGATGGACCAGGCCCACGACGATGCCCAAATGGGGTTTCTCGACCACCTCGAAGAGCTTCGACGTCGGTTGTTCATCTCGGTCGTGGCCATTCTTGTGGCGGCCATCGTCCTCTTTGTCAACAAAGACTGGGTGTTTGATGCGATCCTGTTTGGGCCGCGTAACACCGATTTCATCAGCTACCGCGCGTGGTGCGCCCTGTCGCATGCCATCGGCTCGGGAGACGCGCTCTGCGTGGAGAAAATTTCCTATGAATTGATCAACACGACCATGCTCGGCAACTTCTCGGCGCACATCATTGTGAGCGTGGTGGGTGGGCTGATTTTGGCGTTTCCAGTGCTGATTCATCAGGGATGGGCCTTTGTGCGTCCCGCCCTCAAATCGGGGGAACGCACCGCAGCGCGCGGCGCGGGCTTGGCCTCCTCCGTGCTGTTTGCGATGGGCGTGGCGTTTGGGTACTACCTCATCGCCCCGTTGAGCCTGCAGTTCTTGGGGAACTACGAACTCGGGGATGTGGCCTCGCGCATCGCCGTCATGAGCTACGTGAAGACGGTGGCGAGCATCACCCTGGCCGCGGGTCTGGTGTTTCAACTTCCCGTCGTGGTGTTCTTCTTGAGCAAGGCGGGCTTGGTCACGGCGCCCATGCTCAAATCCTACCGTCGCCACGCCTTGGTGGGCATTCTCGCGTTGTCTGCAGTCATCACCCCTCCCGATGTGACCAGCCAAATCCTGGTCTCCATGCCGGTGCTGTTGTTGTATGAAATGGGCATTTGGATTGCCCGCCGTCAAGACAAACGACGGGCCCGCTGATGCTTCGCATCCTCACGCTCTTCACCTGGGCCCTCGCCTTGACAGGACACGCCCAAACCGCCGTGTACGGCCGCGTGTTTGATGGCGCCACCGGGATGCCCCTTCCCTTTGTGAATGTCAGCTTCGCAGGGACGAGCATCGGCACAATGACCGATGCAGAAGGCATGTATGCGCTCGAAGCAGGAGGCCGGCGCGTCACACGGGCGCATTACTCGTGTTTGGGCTACCAAAGCCAAACCATCTCCCTGCAACGCGATGTGCCGCAGGTCATCAACGTGGCGCTCGAGGCCCGCAGCGTGGACCTCGAGGCCGCGGTGGTCCGGCCGGACAAAAAGGCCGTCAACCCCGCCAAGCCCTTGATGCAGCGGGTCGCCGAAGCCAAGGATGCCAACGATCCTTCGCGCATTCCGGCCTTGAACCACGATTTCTATGAGGTGCAGGAAGTCGCCTTCAACGACTACCCCGAAAAGCTTCCAGAGCGGCGATTTTGGGGGCCATTTTCCTGGGTTTGGGACCACCGTGATTCCTCGGAAAGCCGGGTGGCACTCCCGCTGTTCGTGACCGAAGTCGCCGGCACGATGCGCACCGAAAAGCGACGCCGTGAGAAGCGCGTCGAGGCCGCGCGCGCCACTTGGATGCAAAACGGGGAAAACACTTCGAGTGTGCAATCCGAATTCCTCAAGATCAACCTGTACGAGAACCAAATGTTGCTGCTGGACAAGGCCTTCACGAGTCCCTTGCACGACCGTGGCAACGTTCACTACCGATACTACATCCTCGACACCCTCGACCACGGCAACCGCCCGTGCTTCCAACTCGCGTTTGTGCCCCGCCGCCGCGGCGAGCTCACCTTCGAGGGGGAGATGTGGATTGACACGTTGACGCTTGGCCTTCGCCATGTGGAGGCCAAAATCAGCGAAGGCGCCAACGTCAACTTCGTGCGCAACTACGCCTGGAGTCAGACCTACGACCGTCACGACGAACGCTGGGTGCTGGCGAGAGAAGAAAACCTGGCCGACGTCAGCCTGCGCGAAGGGGGCATGGGCATCTACAGCCACCAAACCATCGTCAACACCAACTTCACCTTGGCGGAAGCTTGGCCCGATTCGGTGTGGACGAGCCCCCGCGACATGAGCTTCGCCAAGGGGTCGAACGATGTGCTTGAAGAGGAATGGCGTGATTTGCGGCCCGACCCGTTGACCGAGCGCGCGGCCACGACCTACTGGATGGTGGACACCATCCAAAACATGCCCCAGTACAAGTTCCTCGAAGGCTTTGCCATGCTGGCCGGAACTGGCTACGTCATCCAAGGGCCCATCGAAATCGGCCCCTACTTCGACGCCTTCAGCCGGAACGCCATTGAGGGGAACCGATTCAGTTTGGGCATTCAAACGAGCAATGACTTCTCGCGCAAAGTGTGGCTGAGGTCCTTCGCGGCGTATGGCACCATGGACCGACGTTGGAAGTACGGCGCATCCGCCGAGTGGATCCTCCGCAAGTCCCCCCGCACCGAGTTGTTTTTTGAACACTCCCGGGACATTGACCAACTCGGCATGATGGGCTTCTTTGACCAAGGGAATGGCCTCAACAGCGCCCTGTCGCTCGACACCTTGGACCGCTTGAGTGAGGTCGCCCGCACAGAGGTGAGCTTCCTGCACGAGTTTGGTTCCGGCTGGGGGCAATCGGTGGAATTCCGTCACCGCAGCGTGGCGCCTCGCGGCGAGGTGCTGTTTGTGCGAGAGAGCGATCCCACGGGCACCTCCCCCCTCGTCACTGCAGAGTTGACCCTCCAAACGCGGTATGCCCGAAACGAAAAATTCGTCTCCGGCGCCTTCGAAAGGGTCAGCTTGGGGTCCAATTGGCCCATCTTGACGGGCACGATCACCTTGGGCATCCCTGGCATCGTGGGCAGCGAATTCAATTACCAACGCTGGAGCCTCGATGCGGAAGGAACGCGGCGCCTCGGCCCGTTGGGCCGCATCGAATGGTGGGCGCAAAGCGGGATGTACACCGGACGGGCGCCTGTGGTGCTGACCGAATTGCAGCCTGCCAACGAAACGCTGCTGAGCATCAACGAAGCCTTCAACCTGCTTCGCTTCATGGAATTTGCCAGCGACCGATGGACCCGAGGGTGCGCCGAGTGGCATGGCGAGGGACTGGTGTTGGGACGTCTTCCGGGCATCAAGCGCCTTCGCTTTCGCGAAGTCGTGGGCATCAAAGGCGTACGCAGTGCTTGGGATTCCCGACATGAAACCATCACGGAAATGCCCTCCACCACTTCGGGCCTTGACGGCTGGTACGCCGAGGCGGTGTTTGGGGTGGAGAACATCCTGAGTGTGCTCCGGGTGGATGTCCATCGTCGCGTCACGCCCTCGACAGAAGGCATGCGCGAGGCATGGGGATTGCGTGTGGGTTTGAGATTGGAACTTTGAACGACCTTTGTGGCATGGATCTCGTGGCCTCCAACCTCGTCAAAACCTACGGCAACCGCACGGTCGTGGACCATGTTTCCTTCCGCGTGGCCCCCGGCGAAGTGGTGGGCCTGCTCGGTCCCAATGGGGCGGGCAAAACGACCAGCTTTTATGCGGTGGTCGGCCTGGTCAAACCCGACGGGGGGCAAGTGCATTTGGGACCGGAGGAGGTGACCAAAGACCCCATGTACGTGCGTGCCCAAAAAGGCATTGGCTACCTGCCCCAAGAGCCGAGCGTGTTTCGCAAGTTGAGTGTCGAGGACAACATTGCCGCCATTTTGGAATTGCAGGGCCTGTCCAAATCGGAAGCCGCTGTTCGCCTCGAACAACTGCTCGACGAATTCAGCCTCCAAGCCGTCCGCAAAAGCCCCGGAGACGTGTTGTCAGGCGGCGAACGCCGGCGGACTGAAATTGCCCGCGCCCTCGCTTCGAACCCCTCGTTCATCCTGCTTGACGAACCCTTTGCCGGAGTCGACCCCATTGCCGTGGAGGACATCCAGCACATCGTCGATCAACTGCGTCACAAGGGCATCGGGGTGCTCATCACTGACCACAACGTGCAAGAGACTTTGCACATCACCGACCGGGCATACCTCCTGTTCGAAGGCAAGATTTTGAAAGAAGGCACGGCCGAGGAATTGGCCAACGACGAGACCGTCAGAAGGGTGTATCTCGGCCAAAACTTCACGCTCCGCCCGCGCTCCTCGCGTTGAGTTGGGCGTCGAGCAGACGGGCCACGTATTTGCCCATCACGTCAAACTCCAAATTCATGGGTGCCCCCACGGGCGTGCAATGCAGGTTGGTGTGCTCCCAAGTGTAGGGAATGATGGCCACGGTGAAGCGTCCCGGGGCGCTGTCGACCACCGTGAGGCTGATGCCGCTCAGCGCAATGCTGCCCTTGGGCACCGTCATCCACTCCATGGAATGCGGATGTTCAATGGTCAAAATCCAGCTGCCGTCTCGCGTTTCGACGGACGCCAGCGTTCCCGTGGTGTCCACGTGGCCCTGCACTACATGGCCATCGATGCGGTCTCCCACAACAGCGCAACGCTCGAGGTTGAACTCATGGCCGACCTCACAGGACCCGAGGTGGGTTTTGGCCAAGGTCTCTTCAATGGCCGTCACCGTGTACACGTCCCCCTCGATCGCAACCACCGTCAAGCACACGCCGTCGTGGGCCACACTTTGGTCAATCTGCAACGACGAGGTGAACGGGGCACGCACGTCCAAGTGCACGTTGGTTCCCTCATGCCGCAACGCGACCAAGGTGCCTTGGGCTTCAATGATTCCAGTGAACATGGGTCAAAAGTACGCCGCGTTGGGGCGAGGCTTCTCAGAGACGGCCTGCCGGTCAGTCTGAGGTGCCTGACGGGCCACGGACCATGTGGATTTGTCCACTGAAGCGCTCGGGAACGATGCCCACCAAACGACGTGTGTACACCGTCGCCGCATAGAAATACACCCCCTCGGGCAAGGCTTCACCCGTGTCCAGGTACGTGCCGTCCCATCCGATGTCGGGGTCGTTGGTTTGGAACACGACCTCCCCCCAACGGTTGTGGATGGCCACATTCACACTGTCCACGAACTTCCACGGGAAGGCCCGAAACGCGTCATTGGGCCCATCTCTGTTGGGCGAAAAAACATTGGGGAGGAAATAGTAGGGGCAGTTGTCCACACACGCGGTGTCCAAACCGACACTTTCGTTTCGGCGCAAGTTTCCGTCGGGGCCGGGCAACAAACTGTCGAGGGCAGTGACCACGAAACAGCCCGCAATCGTGCCCAACACGTCGTCCTCATTGAACACGGCCACCGTGTCTTCTGGGTTGTCCACGGCACGCCAAAGCGTCAGCGAATCTCCCAAGAAGGGGGCCCAGTAAATGTTGTAGCCCACGATGTCGTCGGAATCACATCCCGGGACGGGCGACCACCGCAGCGTGTCGCGCTCCACTTCGCAGTCGGCCGCGACCTCCAGTGCCATGGCACAGGGTGCCGTGTAATCGAAGGGCCTTGCGCACGCCTCTTGACTCAGGTTGACCAAGGGCGACTCGGTCGTCGGGTCGTCGTAGGCCCCGAGGGTCGTCACCCGATAGCAATACGTGGCGCCATTGACAAGGTTGGAATCCACGTACATGGGCACTTCGACCGTGTCAAGGACCACATAGGGTCCGCCGGTTGGGATTTGTCTTTCCACCACATAGGAAGCGACACGCCAAGGCACGCCTTGCTGCACGTCCAAGCGCAAGCGGTTGTCGTCTGGGGTGAAGGTCAACCACGGGGTGGTCGCGGCGGGTGGAAGGCCCACAAGCACCGTGTCACTCCTCAGATGGATGGCCAAGGACCAAGCGTGGCTTTCGGTATTCAATGCGGTCAGGACCGTCGTCGTGTCCAAGCCCAAGAGCGCATCTGCAGTGGACGAGGTCCACAGCTGGGCGGGCGCCAGGCCCGACCCGTCCATCGGTTGCCCCCATAGCTCGTACCGATAAGGCCCAGAGAAGGCCACGGTGTCCAATTCCGTGGGTGGAGACCAGCCCGCCAACACAGACCCTGACTCCGACGTGGTCAACACCGAAGCGCGCGTCATGACGGGCACGTCCTTGCGAATGCGGCCACACACCTCCTCGCTGGCCAAGGAAAGTGCGCCGTCTCCGTACCGTGTCACCACGCGGTAACAGTAGGTCACCCCAAAACTCAAACCCGTGTCGTCCACCCACCCCACTTCGTCCAGCGATTCAACGGACCCCACCAAAGTGTATCCGGCGTCGGCCGGAATGCCCGTCTCGCAAAGGGCCGGCTCCCAATCGGTTTCCTGATCAGCCGTTCGGCGATGCACCTCGTACCCGCCCAACACTTGAATTGGATTGGTCAAGTCGTCCACGCATTCGTTGGGCTGCCAAGTCACCGACATGTCGTAGCCCACAGGGTCCACGACCAATTGCGTCA
>MDSV01039278.1_pt1 | contig 45183 bp, 46 predicted proteins | sample 810851 | NCBI WGS metagenome assembly MDSV01 (sample SAMN05326640, study PRJNA326480) | marine metagenome | isolation source: seawater | place: Atlantic Ocean: North East | collected 2012
AATAATGCTCTTGATGATATCCCAATTATTAGTTTTGATTCTCTACTGCTCATAAATATTGTAAATTTAGTTTTTTATGTATTATACTGTATATATATTCAGTATTTTTTTATTATTATGAAAGAAATTACTTCACAACAACAAAGAGTATTAGATTGTATTCAAATTTACCTAAATAAAACAGGTTTTCCACCCACTCGTGCAGATATTTGTAAAGAACTTGGTTTTAAGTCACCAAATTCGGCAGAAACTCATCTACGTGCTTTAGAAAAAAAAGGATTTATTGCCATTGAGAGTGGAGCATCAAGAGGTATATCTATAATCAATAAAGAACATCATTCAAATAATGAAGATGAGTATCCAGTGATAGGACTTGTAGCTGCTGGTTCACCTACACTTGCGCAAGAAAATGTTGAAAGAACTATTAATTGTCCTAAATCATTTTTTGATTCTAATTTTGATTACTTTTTGAAAGTTAAAGGCTTAAGCATGAAAAATGCTGGAATAATGGAAGATGATTTAATAGCAGTTAAAAGAACTAATGACATAAAAAATGGTGATATAGTCATAGCCAGACTTGATGATGAAGTTACTGTTAAATTTTTTAGAAGAAAATCACCAAAGATTGTAGAGCTTGAGCCTGCAAATGAAGAGTTTGAAAATATTATAGTGGACCTTGAGCATGAAGAACTTCACATTGAAGGAAAAAGTATTGGGCTGTTAAGAAGAAATTAATGAACAATAATTTGTTTCTTTGAAAACTTTTCTCTCTGTTTATCGAAAAAGTCATCTAAATCGCTAACATTACCACTCACACTTTCAATTCCAGCCCTGATCATCTCTTTGGCAACTGTAAGCTCTTGACCTTGAAGAAAATCTTTAGACTCAGATGAAAACTCTATTTTAACAATAGGATTATCATGATCATCCGACCTTCTTAATACAATACTACCATCAGGCAATTGAGCGAGCTCTAAATAATTGGAGGTATCTTTCATATGTTTCTTTAGCTTAACATTCATCAAGCACTTTGCGAAGCAGCTCATTGAATGCTTTGTACTTATGTAATATCAAAGTAAATTTTTTCAAGTCATTTTTTCCCGAGCTTGTTATCAAATTACTATCTTCTTGTTTAAATATAACTGATTTAGAAATTTCAATATCATTCATAAGTCCTTCAGAGCCTAATTCTCTTAAAATAATGTTCTTAAGTGCAGATGTTTTAGCAAGCTCTACCCATTTGAACTTCAGATTAAGTTTTTCGATTGAATCTAGTTCATGATCAAATGTATTAAAAATATCATTAGCCAGGTGAGACAAGCTTTTTTCAATACAAACTAAGAACAATAGTTGATCGTTAATATCTTTTGAAGATTTATTAAAAGTTAAACGGCCTAATATTTCTTTAGCAAGATCCAGATAAAGATTTGTAAGCTCTCTAGACTCCACTAACTTTTTAAGCTTTCAACCCAACTACCATTTAAAAAGGCTGCAGTCCATTTAGTTTTCTTGCCATCTTTTTCAGATGCAACATAATGCGTATCTTCATTTCTGTTATATCTAATTACATAAGGATTTCCGTCTTTATCTTTTTCAGGTGCGCTCAATAAATATATATGCTTATCTTTGTTAGGCAAAAACCTGCATGCATCTATTAATTGATCTTTTAGATTTTTTATTTCACTAACCATTGGAGCTCTAGTTTCTCTATTTTTGGGATACTGGCTAGCAGCTAAGAAAAGTCCTTTCATGCTATCTCTTAGTAAATAATGATCTTCACATTTTAAACATTTTAAATCATGCATCTCTATTGGTTCCATAGTTAATGGTTTTGGCTCTCCATTTCTTTGTAATGCCCTTGTTGCTCCACAATTATCATTCAAACATCCAAAATATTTACCAAACCTGCCAGTTTTCAGTTGCATTTCAGAACCACATTTGTGGCACTCAAGAGTGGGTCCGTCATAGCCTTTTATCTTAAATCGGCCTTCTTCAATTAAGTAGCCATCACAATCCGGGCTTTTACCACAAACATGGAGCTTGCGATCTTCGTCAATCAAATAATTATCCATGCTGGTATCACACTTTGGACATCTTTTTTTTATTAATAAATTCTCTGCCTCTTCGTTATCATCAACACTAATAGCCTCATCACCAGAAACTAAATTAAGAGTTTTCTTGCATTTGTCATCCCCTATATTTTCATAACCAGAACAACCCAAGAAGACACCATTAGATGAATTTCTAATTACCATTTTTGACTTATTGCAATCTGGGCAAGATAGATCTGTTGCAGTTGGCTTGTTTGATCTCATTCCACCATCTTCCATTGATGCTGATACTAGATTTTTTTGGAAGGCGCTGTAGAAATCATCTAAAACATTTTTCCAATCAAGCTCACCTTGCGCAACTTTATCCAAATTATTCTCTAAGTTTGCGGTAAACTCATAATCCATTATGTCATCAAAGCTTTCAATTAACCTTTCGGCAACAATATGACCTATTTTTTTAACAAAAAATCTTCTATTCTGAATTTCAACGTAACCCCTATCCTGAATAGTAGAAATAATATTTGCATACGTTGATGGTCTTCCAATGCCCTTCTTTTCTAATTCTTTTACAAGAGCGGCTTCAGAATACCTAGATGGTGGTTTTGTAAATTTCTTATCAAGCTTTATCTCATCAAGTTTAAGAATTTCTCCTTCCTCTAAGGGGGGCAAAATATCATCATTGTCTGATTTCATTGCTTGATAAACTTTCGTATAACCATCAAAAATAATCTCTCTGCCTTTTGCTGAAAAAATATATTTATCAATAGCAATTTTGGCTGACGTTGATAAATATTCCGCATCTGGCATTTGGCAAGAAATATACTGTTGCCAAATTAATTGATAAAGTCTTTTTTCTTCTTCAGTTTGATTCATAAGATCATCAGAAGTCATATATGCATTTGTTGGCCTTATGGCTTCGTGTGCTTCTTGTGCATTTTCAGTGCTTGAATATATTCTAGGAGCTTTAGTTAAATACTTTTCACCAAACTTATCACCAATAAAGTTCCGAGCATCTTGAATTGATTCTTTACTTAAACTTGGAGCATCAGTTCTCATATATGTTATGTGACCAGCTTCATAAAGCTTCTGAGCAACCCTCATTGTTCTTTTTACATTAAAACTTAACTTAGTGCTTGCTGCTTGTTGAAGAGTAGATGTTATAAATGGAGCCCTGGGTTTTGTCTTAACTGGTTTCTTGATTATTTCATTTATTGATAAATTTGATTTTTTAATAAGAGCTTCTATATTTCTTGCTTCTTCTTCTTTTAACAAAGGTTCAGATTTTTTTCTATTTAGATAAAAAGGAATGTTTACTTCATTCTTTAGCAGATTGACTGAAACCTCCCAAAATTCTTCAGGGATAAATTCTTGAATCAATCTTTCTCTTTCATCTAAGACTCTTAAAGCTACTGATTGCACTCTACCTGCGGAAAGACCTCTAGCAATTTTTTTCCATAGTAATGGTGATAATTCAAAGCCAATTACTTTATCTAAGAATCTTCTTGCTCTATATGCTTTAACCAAATCTAAATCTATTTCTTTTGGATCATTGAATGAATCAATGATTGATGTTTTTGTTATTTGATTGAACCTCACTCTTGAGTACTCAAATTTTTCAGGGCCAAGTGCCTCTCTAAGGTGCCAAGCTATTGCTTCACCCTCTCGATCAAGGTCAGTTGCAAGATATATGTGCTCAACACCCTTTGCTGCTTTTTTTAATGACTTAATTACTTTTTCTTTTTCCGGAATTATTTGCCAATCTGCAGTCCAGCCATTATCTGGATCTATGCCCATCCTTCTTATTAACCTATTTCTATCGTTAATGGACTTAAGTCTTAATTTTTCTTCAGCAGAAATATCTTTTGGAATCGATGCTCTTTTAGAATTAGGTGATGCTTTCTTTGGAAGATCTCTAATATGGCCAACACTTGATTCAACTATATATTCTGAACCAAGGTATTTTGAAATTGTCTTTGCCTTTGCAGGAGACTCAACTATTACTAATGATTTTGACATAATTTAAAATTCCTTTTTTATGAATATCATTAAAACGGTTTGTTATGCAAGCTAAATTTAAAAAAATTTTAATTCATTAAATTTTTGCAATATGTTTTTAAGCTCCTCAATGCCGTCTTTTTCATCCCATAAAAATAGTATCGAAGTTTTTGTAAAAATAACCTCGGATAAACTATTAGAGGTATCTTGTAATTGGTTATTTAAACTTTCGAAACTGTTTGAATATTTTAATTTCACAGGAGAATACAAGATTAATTGTTCTTTGTCTCTAATAAAGTGACCATCTAATAAATTAGTTTTATTTTCAACTTGATAACTGGTCTCTAGAGAATTTAGATTTTTAAACTTATTTTCACCATACAAAATGGAAGAAATTCTGCACCCTAAAAGCTTTGCATTCATTCTGACTTTAGAAATTTTTCTTGAGGATTTTGATGGAAGTGCTATTGATATTGAGCCAATAAAAAGCAAAAGTGCAGCAAAAATAAATAAATATTCCATCTTACTTGCCTAAAATATCTTTTATTAAATTTGGTCCTTTAATAATAAAGCCTGTATATGTCTGAATTAGATCAGCGCCAGCCTTAATCTTTGTTTCAAAATCATCTTTAGATAAAACGCCTCCAACACCTATCAGTGGCATTCCTTCAGATTTAGATTTAATGTAAGAGAGTTTTTTAGTAGACTCATGCATTAGTTTCTCTCCAGACAATCCTCCATCAATCATCTTGAAATCATTATTTAAAATATTTGATTTGTTGATAGTTGTATTTGTAGCAATTATCCCTGTTATTAAGGATGAGTCTACAAGTTTAATTATTGAGTCGATTGATTCGTTGTTTTCATCAGGAGATATCTTTATAAATATAGGGATATTAATTTTTAAATCTACTACAAGATTGTCTACTGCATTAATTAAATTTGTTAAATTATCTTCTGTATGGAGATCTCTTAAATTTGGAGTATTGGGAGAGGATATATTTATAGTGATGTAATTAGCATATCTGTAAACTTTTTCTAAGCAAATAAGATAATCATTAATCCTTTGGTCCCCAGAGGAATTTTTATTAGCGCCTATATTAACTCCAAGAATACCTTTATATTTTCTTCTTTTTAGATTTTTTAATAAATGATCAACGCCTTTATTGTTGAATCCAAGGCGATTAATAATTGAGTTTTCTTTATAGTTCCTAAAAATCCTTGGTTTAGCATTTCCATCTTGTGGCAAAGGTGTAATTGTGCCAACCTCTAAGAACCCAAAACCTAGCTCACCCAAAGAATCAATATAATCGCCATTTTTATCAAGCCCTGCAGCTGTACCAAGACGATTTTTCAAAACCATTCCAGCAAATTTAATTTCATCTTTAGTATTACTACTAAATCTAAAAAAATATTTTAAAAGCCTTAATTTATAAAGTAGTTTTAGAGATTTTAGTGAAAAAGAATGCGCTAATTCTGGCGGTAATAACTTAAAAAGTTGAAGAAAAAAATTCAAATAATTTCCTTTATAATTTTTTCAATGTCTTTGCTAATAGAGTTATCTCTTAATGCGAGAGCAATGGTAGCATGAACAAATCCTTGTTTGCTACCACAATCAAATTTTTCTCCTTCATATACTGCAGCATATACCTCTTCTTGTTTTAAGAGAGTTTTTATAGCATCAGTTAACTGAATTTCACCTGACTTATCAAAATCAGTTGATTTTAAAAAATTAAATATTGAAGATTTAAAGATATATCTTCCACATACTGCTATATCTGATGGCGCATCATCCTGATTTGGTTTCTCTACAATGTCTTCGATATTGATCAAACTACCTTCAATTACTCCTGGTTTTATTACACCGTATTTATGTATATTTTCTTTATCGATTTTGTTAACTGCAATTACAGATGCATCAACCTCATTATAGAATTCCAATAATTGACTTAAACATGACTTTTCTGAAAAAAATAAATCATCTGGCAACAGTACTGCAAATGGATCTCCATTAATAATATCTTCAGCTTGCAGAATTGCATGTCCAAGGCCATTTTGCTCTTTTTGATTTACATAATGAAATTTAACATCTTTAAAGATCTTTGGATTCAGCCTTTCTACCATTTCATCTTTACCAATTGATATCAATCTATTTTCAAAATCTTGGTTTATATCAAAATGTTTTTTTATTGAATATTTTTCTGGGCTTGTAATAAAAATAATTTCATTAATACCAATATTTAACGCTTCTTCAACTGCATACTGAACAAGCGGTTTATCAATTATTGGTAGCATTTCTTTTGGAGTAGCTTTTGATGCAGGCAAGAACCTTGTTCCAAACCCAGCTACTGGTAAAACTGCTTTTTTAATCATACTTTTAAGATATTTTTTTATAATATTTGTACATCATACCAAACATCATTCCTGAAATTAAACCGCCTAAATGCGCAAAATTTGCGACTTTGCCAAATCCAAACATATCTAATACTTCGAAAAAGCCTAATAATAACCATATGATCATAAACATATATAATGCGGGAGGAAGTTCATATCTTTCATCATCTGACTCCATTTCAAGAATCATGCAATATCCTAATAATCCATATATAACCCCTGATAGCCCTCCAAACAAACTTGAGCTTGTCCAATAATATTGTAAGAAATTGCTACATATTGAAGAAAAAATTACAAGCAATACAAAAACAGTCTTGCTGTCGACCCTCTCAATTTTCTCTCCGAGAACATATATCCAAAGACAGTTGAAGGCTAGATGAGTAAAAGAGAAATGTATCAAAATAGGGCTTATTAACCTCCACCACTGATTATCTATAAAAAATGTTTGATTGACTGATGTCATTGAAATGTATCCGCCATTTGAAACATTAATTTTTGTGAAGGTTAATGGCTCAATAACAAAAATAATAGAGCCAAAATTAGAAAATACAGATATTAAGACTGTTAACAGTATTAATGGTATGTAAAGATTTTTGGTTAGTTTCAACTTAATTATTTGAAATATTTAAACTCCATCCTAGCTTCTCTCTACAAGCTTCGAAAAAGTCATTATCTTCAGGGTGAACCAATTTAAGAGTTTTTGCCATTTTTAAAATAGATATCTTTTCACCATATGGAATGTCTATGTCATCTTGCCCATCAACACATATTTTTGCATGCTCATTGGGACCATCAAATATTTCCATTTCAATATCTGCATCTGATGAAATTATAAAAGGTCTTGAAGAGATGCTTTGGGGTAGCATTGGCAATATTGTCCATACATCAAGGCTTGGATGAATTATTGGTCCTCCTGCTGATAAAGCATAGGCTGTAGATCCTGTAGGAGTTGCTATAATTAATCCATCTGATCTTTGCTCATAAACAACTTTATTGTTTACATATAATCTATATCGCATTAACTGTGCGTATGATCCTGAATGAATAACCACTTCATTTAATCCATATAAATGATTTCCATTAAATTTTGCTGAGACTAGATTTCTTTCTTCAATCTTATAATTTCCTTGAAGAATTTCGATTATAGCTTTATCAAAGTTATCTACTCTTATATCGGTTAAAAAACCAACATTACCCATATTCACACCTAAGATTGGGATCTCATATTCAAGATACTGCCTTGCAGAGTTTAGTAAAGTTCCGTCTCCACCAAATACGATTATGATATCTACTTCTTTTACAAATTGTTCATGCGAAACTACTGAAACAGATTCATGCTTATACGATGATGATTCATCAATAAGTATACTTACATCACAATTTGATAAAGAAATAACCATGCTATTGAGGGTTTCATCTTGAAAACCTTCGCTATTTTTCTTAACAAAAATTCCTATATTTTTAAACATGCTACAAATTATACTCTTAATAAAAATTTAGTATTAACATGCTTTTTGATTTTTTTAAATTCACAATGCTCGAAAAAATTAAATAAGTGCCTATAATATTCGAGAAATACAATAAAAATAGTTAAATATGAGTAATTTAGATACGTTTAGAGAAGACACTAAAAAATGGCTTGATGAAAACTGCCCTCCTTCTATGAGAAGTGGTGCTGATCCAGATATCCCAGTTGATGAAGTTTGGGGCGGTAGAAATGCAGAGTATAAAAACCCCGAATCAAAGTTATGGTTAGATAGAATGGGTGAAAAAGGATGGACTATGCCTACTATCCCTGCCGAGTATGGCGGAGGGGGATTAACCAAAGATCAAGTAAAAATTCTTAATGAAGAAATGTTCTTCATTGGAGCAAAAGCTCCTCTATTAAGTTTTGGTATATGGATGCTTGCTCCTGTTCTATTAGAATATGGTTCTGAAGAACAAAAGAAAGAACATTTACCAAAAATAATCAAAGGTGAGATCAGATGGTGCCAAGGTTATTCAGAGCCTGGGTCTGGCTCAGATCTAGCAAGCTTAGCTACAAAAGCAGAGGATGTTGGAGATTCATTTATAGTAAATGGTCAGAAAGTCTGGACATCCTATGCAGATAAAGCTGATTGGATATTTGCTCTTGTAAGAACTGGAGCCAAAGAGCCAAAACATGATGGAATTAGTTTCTTACTAATTGATATGGAAAGTAAGGGTGTAAGCACAAAGCCAATTACCCTAATTTCTGGGAAATCACCTTTTTGTGAAACATTTTTTGATAATGTTGAAGTTCCTAAGGGAAACCTAATTGGTGACTTAAATGCTGGCTGGACTATTGCAAAAAAATTGCTTCAACATGAAAGAGCATTCATATCTAATTTTGGTCTTGCAGCTGGTATGGGAAGTAATAGAGATATAGTATCTATTGCAAAAAAACATCTTGGAGAAGAAAACGGCAAGATTAAGAATAGTTTTTACAGATCAGAAATATCATCCCATAAAATTAAAGAACATGCCTTCGGACTTACTCTAAAAAGAGCTGGAGATGAAGGTGGCAAAGCTAGTGCTACTGCATCTATGTTTAAGCTTTATGGAACTGAGCATAATAAGAAAAGACATGAATTGATGGTAGCAGCGTCTGGTGTGAATGGAGTTGCATGGGATGGTGATGAGTTTGATGATGGGGATAAAAATTTAACCAGGGCTTGGTTAAGAACAAAGGGAAATTCTATTGAAGGAGGAACTTCTGAGGTCCAGTTAAATGTTATATCAAAAAGAGTTCTTGGCCTTCCAACACAATAAAGAATTATGAAATTAGTATTAACTGAAGATGAGCAATTTTTAAAAGATACTGCAAAAAGCTTTGCTGATGAAAGAGCTCCGATAACTCACTTCAGAGCTCTTAGAGACAGCAATGATCCTATTTTATGGGATAAAGAAATCTGGTGTGAAATGGTTAAGCTAGGATGGCCAGGCATTCTAATTCCAGAAGAATACGGAGGTTCAAATTTTGGCATAACTGGTATTGGAGTTATTCTCAACGAATGTGCAAAAACACTTACTCCATCCCCATTATTTGCAACTGGAGTTTTAGGCGCATATGCAATCACAAATTTTGGAACTGATGAACAAAAACAAAATTTCCTTCCAAAAATTGTAAGTGGTGATTTAACTACTGCATTGGCAATAGACGAATCTAGTCACCATAATCCAAAAGAAACAGAAATGATTGCAAAAAAAGAAGGCGAAAGCTTTATTGTCAATGGCAAGAAAACTTTTGTCGTGGATGGAGCGAGTGCAGATTTATTTATTGTATTAGCACGAACATCAGGTAATAAAGGAGATATGACTGGATTGACGCTATTTTTAGTCGACAGTAATACAAAAGGAATTGAAAAAATAAAACTTGAAATGGCTGATTCAAGAAATTATGCAAACATAAATTTTGATAATGTTGAAATATGCAATTCTAATATCTTAGGTGATGCAGAAGCTGGAGGAGAAACTGTTGAAGATATACTTGATGTTGGCAGAATTGCGATAGCCTCAGAAATGCTTGGAAATGCTGAGGCAGCTTTTGATGCAACATTAGACTATCTCAAGCAAAGAAAACAATTTGGTGTACTTATTGGTTCATTTCAAGCTCTTCAACATAGAGCGGCAGAAATGTTTTGTGAATTAGAGCTAACAAAATCTTCAGTTATGGCTGCAATGAAGGCAGCAGAGGAAGGGTCAAATGAATTACAAAGACTGTCTAGCTTAGCGAAAACAATGGCTGGTGAGACCCTTCATTTAGTCTCCAATGAAGCTATTCAAATGCATGGCGGAATTGGTGTTACGGATGAATATGATATTGGTTTTTTTCTTAAGAGGGCGAGAGTTGCTGAACAAATTTTTGGTAGTTCTAAATATCATACAGAGAGATATGCAAATCTTAGTGGGTTTTAGGAGACTGTTTGTAATAAAATGAAGAGTATCAAATCAAGTTTAATAGGCTTGATAACTTTTTTACTTATAGTTGTAGAGCTGATTATTGGATTTGGAACTCTAACAATAATTAATATACCTAGAATCGTTATTCCATTTAAATTTTTTAAAGTATTTCTTAGCAAGGTATCGAATTATATTGGAGATTTAACTGTCTATGGCCTCAAATTAATCATGTTGCTCATGCATGGGAATAACATCAATATAATAGATGATTATGATCAATATGATCGTGATAAATGGTATATGGCAATGTCCAATCATCAATCTTGGGCAGATATTTTTGTCTTGTTAGTTGTTGCAAATTATAAAATTCCTTTATTAAAGTTTTTTATGAAAAAAGAACTTTGGTGGATTCCTTTTATCTTTTTAGCAAATAAAACTCTCAACATGCCATTTGTAAATAGGCATTCAAAAAAAGCGATAGAAAAAGATCCAACTCTTAGAACAAAAGACTACAAAAACACTATAAAGTCTTGCAAAAGATTTTTAAGAAGTCCTTCAACTATATTTAGCTATGCTGAGGGCACAAGGTATACAAAAGAGAAACATGCCAAACAGAATTCTCCATATAAAAATTTATTGATACCAAAAACTGGCGGGTTAGCAACATCTCTATCTGCAATACCAAAGATAGAAACTTTAGTAGACTATTCTATAGTTTATGAAAGCGATAAAAGGGATGCATGGTCATTTTTAAGTGGTGAAATGAAAAATGTAACAGTATTAGTAAAAAAATATGAAATTCCAAACAATCTTAAAGATAAAAATTATTCAGAAGATGTTGAATATAGAGACAATTTTAAAAATTGGATTGAAGAAATATGGAAATCAAAAGATAGTGATATCGAAAAATTAAAGATCTAATTCTTTTCTGCTTATAATCCACCCATTTGAATCAATATAAGCCCAATCGCCTGGATTTATTTGAGCATTACCAATATCTATTGGAACATCCTTCTCTCCAATGCCAATCTTTTTATTAGTTTTTTTTGGATATGGATTCTTGGCATATACACCGATATTAATATTTTTTATTACTTCTATATCTCTTATACAACCGTTCGTTATTATGCCATTCCAGTTATTGTCAAAAGCTGTCTGAGCTATTTGATCTCCAATCATTGAACATAATTCAGTTCCTGTATGTTTTATGAAAAGCACCTTGCCCGTGCCATCCTGATTGATGAGTTCCTTAACTACACGATTCGAATGTTCACATTTTGCAGTATGGATTTGCCCATAAAATTTATTTAAGCCTCCATAAGAGTTTAAAAATAAATTTCCTATCTGAATATCATCATTTTCATCACATATATCAGGCACTGTAAAATTTTTCATAATCAATATTTTAATTCATTCTAAATTTAAAGTAAGTAATATAAACTATGGAGAGATATTTTATGAGGAGAGATTATGAAATCACAAATTTGCGATATTCTAAATATTGAATTTCCATTAGTTGCATTCAGTCATTGTAGAGATGTAGTAGCAGCAGTATCAAAAGCTGGAGGAATGGGCGTTCTAGGAGCCGTAGGTCTTACTCCTGAAAAATTAGAGATAGAGTTAAATTGGATAGATGAGCATGTTGGAGGAAAACCATATGGAGTTGATGTATTAGTTCCAAATTCTTACGTTGGCAAAGGAGAGAATCTAACAACTGATGATCTTAGAGCAATGATTCCACAAGAACATAGAGAGTTTAGAGCAGATATTCTTGATCAACATGATATTGATTCATCAGATCTTAGAGGTGATGCAGAATCTCACAAAGCAGAACAAAGCTCAAATCAAGTCTTAGGTGCAGGTCTAGATGGGGCAAAAGAAGTATTAGAAGTAGCATTCTCTCACCCTATTGGTCTTGTAGCTAACGCTTTAGGAGTTCCTCCAAAATGGATGTTAGATATGGGTAAGCAAAATAATGTCCCAGTAGCAGCACTTGTTGGCGCAAAACAACATGCTGTAAAACAAGCGGAAGCTGGTGTAGATATTATTGTTGTATCAGGAACTGAAGGTGGTGGTCATTGCGGAAGTGTGTCAACTATGGTGCTAGTTCCTGAGGTTCGAAGAGCGCTTAAGCCCTATGGAAATGTGCCTATACTTGCTGCTGGTGGTATTTGTACTGGAGAACAAATGGCTGGAGTTATGGCTATGGGAGCTGATGGAGTTTGGTGTGCATCAGTATTCTTACCAACAACTGAAGCTGAAACCTCTGATAATATAAAAGAAAAGCTTGTAGCAGCCTCTTCAAGCCATACTGTCAGATCGAAGAGCAGAACTGGCAAGCATTCAAGGCAACTTACCTCTCCATGGGTAGAGGCTTGGGAAGATAAAGATGCTCCAGAACCACTTCCAATGCCGCTTCAAACAATGGTCAGCGAACCAGCTTTAAGAAAAGTTGCTGATCAAGCTGCTATTGGTCATGAGGGCGCAAAGCAACTTGAAACTTACTGGGTTGGTCAAGGTATTGGGCTAGTAAATGAAAGTATAGGTGCTGGACAAACAGTTCAAAAATTTAAAGAAGAATTTATTGAATCTTATGAACGTATCAATGGTTTTTTTGATAACTAATAGATAAACTGGATTTCTTTAATTGCTTAAATTTAGGTCTTTTTTTAAAAAATTTTTCATAATATTTTGCGCTCTTTTCGCGCTACTTATTTTTTTCGTACTTATAAATTACTTTAAGCCAGTAGAAAAAATTAAGATAAACCAATCTATTTATAAAGAAGTAAGTATTCTAAACATAGAGGGAGAAAAATTTAGAGACCTTAATAAAAACTATAAATTAGATATATATGAAGATCACAGAATTGATTCTGTAAAAAGAAGTGAAGACCTTATCAACCAAATGAATCTTGAAGAGAAGATTGGTCAAATGTTTCACCCGCCCTTCATTCTCAAACCAGATCTATTAATGTTTTTATATGAAATAGCCATTAGAGGAAATAACTTAACTGAATCACAGATTCTATTTAATCATATTTCTCATTTTAACCTTTATGGTAATCCAAGCCCTGAGGAATTAGCTAAAAAAATTAATGAATTACAAAAAATAGCTTCAAGAACCAGACTGGGAATACCAATTACAATAAGTTCTGATCCTATCCATGAGGTTCCGAAAGGCGGAGGAGTTGCATCCTTTTCAATTGATGGATTCTCAAAATGGCCTTCCCAACTTGGATTTGCTGCAACAAATAATCCATTAGTAGTTAAAAAATTTGGTGAAATTGCAAAAGAGGAATATCTCGCAGTTGGGATTAGAACTGCTCTTCATCCAATGTCTGATCTTGCGACAGAACCTCGATGGGCTAGAAACTTTGGTACATTTGGTTCAAAAGCAACACTTTCCAACGAAATGACCTTAGCTTACATGAATGGATTTCAAGGAAATGAAATTAATAATAAAAGTGTTCATACAATGGTGAAACACTTCCCTGGGGGTGGGCCGCAAGAAGATGGACTCGATCCTCACCTATTCAGTGGTAAAAATCAAACATATCCTGGAAATAATTTTGATTATCATTTAATACCTTTTAAGGGGGCAATTGAGAATAATCTTAAGATAATAATGCCATATTATGGAATACCAGTTGCGCAAACAAGTGAAGATGTGGCAATGGCATATAATAAATACATACTTACAGACTTGTTAAGAGAGCAACTTGATTTTGATGGAGTTATTTGTTCTGACTGGGGAATTATAACTGGTAGACATTGGGGTGTGGGATCGCTCTCTGTTGAAGAAAGGTACAAAAAATCTATCAATGCAGGAATAGATCAATATGGAGGTGAGTCAGACACTTCATACCTAATTAAACTAGTAAAAGAAAATAAGATTTCTGAGGAAAGAATTAACGAATCAGTTAAAAGAATTTTAATTAATAAATTTGAATTGGGTCTGTTTGATAACCCATATGTAAATGAGAATGAGGTTAAATATAAAGTTAATACCAAAGAAAATATTGAAGCTGGACTAGAAGCACAAAGAAAATCCATAGTCTTACTTGAGAATAATGGAATACTGCCTCTTAAAAAAAATACTAAAATTTATATTGATGGACTTGATAAAGACATTGGTAAAGAATTTGGAATGGTTGTAAGCAAACCCTCTGAAGCTGATGTGGTGGTAATGTATATACACACAGTTTTTAATGGTAATCAAGAATCTGGTCTAAATAGAGTTTTTGATAATTTCCTTAGTACTTTATTTCCAAACGGAGATTTAAACTTTGATAATGAGATAGAAACTAAGATTAAAAAATACTCTCAAAACAATGAGCTAGTCATCGTTGTTGATTTGAATAGACCGGCAATATTGGAAGATATAAAAGATTATTCTTCAGCATTGATAGGTACCTTTGGCGTTTTAGATAAAGTTATATATGAAGGTATCTTTGGAGAATTTAATCCTTCTGGGAGACTTCCATTTGAAATACCATCTTCAATGGAATCAGTACTTAATCAAAAAGAGGATTTGCCAGACGATTCGTTAAATCCCACATATATATATGGTTATGGGATTAGTTATTAGCTAGTCCTGCTTCGAGCTTTAAATTCAAGAACTGTTGCATTAATGCAATATCGAGGTAATCCGTTTGGACCGTCGTTGAAAACATGACCTAAGTGTATATCTGATGATACTGATCTAATTTCTGTTCTTTTCATGCCAAAACTATTGTCAGGTAATTCGTATACTGAACCATCGACAGGTTTTGTAAATGACAACCATCCTGAACGTGATACAAATCTATCTTTTGTATCAAATAAAGGTTCTCCGCTTAACTTATCAATAAAAATTCCATCAGGGGTATTCTTAAAAATTTGATATTCCTTGCAAAATCTTGAATCTGTACCTTTATTAAAAGCAACATCGTAGGCTTCTGAATTACCCAGTTTAAATTTACCTAAAAGTTGGTAAAAATCTTTGGATTCAATATATCCCTGATAAGCAAAAACCTCCCTACCATTATTTAAAAAAATTATTGATGGAGTAGCCCAGGTAGGAGATTGAATCTTTAAGCCATGCAATTGATCTGAAGTTCTGTATGTTAATGGGATGCTACCTTTGTAATTATTAGTTACATCTTCTTTTAGTTTTTCACAGTATGGACAATAACCTTGAGAATCTAAAATTAATATATGCTTACCTAAAACTAAGTTCGAGTTATCTAATAGGTCTTTTTCTTTTTCATCAAACACGATACCAGTTGATAGGTCTGGACAATATCCATTTGGATTCTTTTTTAAGTAGTCTTGGTGATAATCTTCTGCAAGATAAAAATTGTTTAGTGGCTCAAGTTTCGTTCTAATTTTTCCATAGCCGCTTTCGTTTAATAAATCTTGATACTCATTCATTATCTTTAATGCGAGATCCTTCTGTAATTCATTTGAGAATAGAATTGTAGATCTATATTGAGTTCCGACATCATTCCCTTGTCTGTTTAATTGAGTTGGATTATGTGTTTCAAAAAAATGTTTTAAGATTTGTTCAAGACTAATTGCATTACTATTGAAGGTGACTTTTACAACTTCTGCAAAATTATTTTCATTATATTTGTTTTTAAATTGAATAATTGATCTGTAATTAGGTTTTATTCCATAACCATTTGCATACCCAGATTCAGCATCAATTACACCCTCTAAAGCTTCATAACCCTTTTCCGCCCCCCAAAAACATCCAGAACCTAGATATATTGTTTGCACGTGACTTGTTTGATTTGCAAAAATATTTGATACGAAAATTATTAGAAAATATATTAAAAATTTATTTGCTTTCATCATATTTATAACCTTTACTTTTTATAAATGCTGGTCTTGAAAAAAGATTCTCTGACCATCTTTTAATATTTGGTTTTAATGCTTGTTCAATACCTAGAGCTTGAGCTAAATTGATAGCATAACTTACACATATATCTGCAAGAGTAAAACGATTTGAGCATAAAAACTCTTTATTTTCTAAGGATTTTTCTAACAACTTCAATCTAGAGACAAACCATCTACTGTATCCTTCAACGGCAGCATCAGCGACTCCTGGTTCTTGAAATTTATATCTCAAAACAACGGTTTGTGGAAAAGTCAGAGTAGCATCAGAGTGAAACAACCAGTTTAAATAATGAGGATAATCTTCTTCATCTGATTTTACTTGTAGACTAGTTGGACCATACTTTTCAACAAAATATTGAGAAATTGCGACAGATTCTGTCATTTCAATATCACCATCAATCATATATGGAACAGTACCAAGAATATTTATATCTAAATATTCTTTCATAAACACTCTTGGAGGAAATGGCATCATAATTAGCTCATAATCTAATCCCATTTCTTCAGCTGTCCATATTGGCCTCATAGCTCTTGAATTTTCTGTGCCGTATACTTTTATCATTGTATTAGATATTTAAAAAACATTATTTTACATCTTAAAAGTGGTAATATTAATGATAATATATTACCATATTTTGTCTTCTTAAAAATTAAAGTTATGAAACAAAAAAATATCGCGCCAAAATTAAAATCAAATCTAGATACTAAATCTGAGCAATATAAAAAAAATAAAGAAATGATGCTTGAAAAGCTTAAATTTCTAGATGGTCTACTAGACCTTGCAGAAATTGGAGGAGGAATGCATCATCATGAAAGGCTGGCAAAAAGAGGCAAAATGCCTGTAAGGCAACGTGTAATGAATGTTTTAGATGACGATAGTCCATTCCTAGAAATTCAGCCATTTGCAGCATACGGAACGAATAATTTTAATGTTGGAGGAGGATGTGTCTCTGGAGTTGGGATTATTTCAGGAGTTGAATGTGTAATTTTTGCAAATGATCCAACTGTGAAAGCGGGAGCAATGACAGTTTACGTGGGGGAAAAATGGAAAAGAGCAAAAGAAATTTCAAGAGAAAATAAAATTCCTTTTATAAGTTTTGTTGAATCTGCTGGAGGAGATCTAAGCGTATCAAATTCTGGTGGAGGTGATAATCCACCTATAGCGCCTACTCTTCAGCAAGGTCACTTTGCTTCTACTGGTAGATTTTTTTATGAAATGACAGAACTTTCTAAATTAAGAATACCAGTTATATCAGTAGTTTTTGGCTCGTCTACTGCTGGTGGCGCATATCAGCCTGGAATGTCAGATTACAACATATTTATAAAGGATCAATCAAAAGCATTTCTTGCAGGGCCTCCTCTTGTGAAAATGGCAACTGGAGAAGAGTCTGACGATGAAACACTAGGAGGCGCTCAAATGCACTCAGAAGTTTCTGGACTTTCAGATTATTTAGCTGAAGATGAAATGGATGCTTTAAGAATATGTAGAGAGGTTGTTTCTCATCTTAATTGGTCTAAAGAAGGCTCAGAGCCAAAAATAGAGTCTTCCGATCCAGTTTATGATCAGGATGAGCTTTTAGGTATTTTAAGCGAAGATCTAAAATCTGCTGTTGATATAAGAGAAATAGTAGCTAGGTTTGTTGATGGCTCAAAATTTGAAGAATTTAAGCCATTGTATGGTTCTTCGATAGTTTGTGGCTGGGCAGCTGTACACGGATATCAAGTAGGAATTATTGGTAATAATGGTCCCATCTATCCGGAGTCAGCCGAAAAAGGTGCAAGCTTTATACAGCTATGCAATAAAAGAAATATTCCATTAATATTTTTGCACAATGTAACGGGGTTTCTTGTTGGAAAGGATTTTGAAAGACAGGGAATAATAAAGAAAGGTTCTCAATTAATTAATGCCGTTTCTAACTCAATGGTGCCTCATATAACTTTTATTGTAGGCGCGTCCTACGGGGCAGGAACATATGCAATGTCTGGAAAAGCATTTAATAATAGATTTACTTTTTTATGGCCTACAGCAAAAATTGCTGTGATGGGTCCAGAACAAATGGCTGGAGTAATGTCAATTGTTAGAAAAGCTAAAGCAAAAAGAGACGGAAAACCATTTGACGAAAAAGCTGATGAGCAATTAAAAGAAATGGTTATAGATTATTTAGAAAAACTATCTCATGGTTTAGTTGCAAGCAGTATGCTAACAGATGATGGAATAATTGATCCAAGGGATACTAGAGATGTAATAGGCTTTTGTTTGTCTATAGTTAGCAACAATATTGTTGAAGGTGCAAAAGAATACGGAGTATTTAGATTATGATTTTTAATTCATTACTTATAGCTAATAGAGGAGAAATTGCATGCAGAATAATCAAAACTGCAAGAGAGATGGGTATACGATCTGTAGCTGTTTATGTTGATGCTGATAAAGATGCCTTGTTCGTAAAGGAAGCAGATGAATCAATAAAATTGAGCGATGGTGGATACTTAGATTCAAAGCAAATTATAAATGCTGCTAAAAAGTCAGGTGCACAAGCAATACATCCAGGATATGGATTTTTATCAGAAAATGCCTCTTTTGCAAGAAAGGTAAAAAAAGAAGGTATCGTTTGGGTTGGTCCATCTCCACATGTAATATCCGTAATGGGTGATAAATTGAAAGCCAAAGAGCTTGCTGAAAGAGCTGAGGTGCCTACCCTACCAATGACTTCAAAACCAACAGAAGCAAAAAGTATTGGTTATCCGCTATTAATTAAAGCTGCTGCTGGAGGTGGCGGCAAAGGAATGCGGGTCGTTGAGAAAGAAAAAGATTTAAAAGAATCTATTACAAGCGCTCAAAGAGAGGCAAAAAATGGATTTAATGATGACAGAATATTTATTGAAAGATATGTTGAGAAATCCAGACATATTGAAATTCAAATTTTAGGAGACTCACAAGGAAATGTAGTTCACCTTGGTGAAAGAGAATGTTCTATTCAAAGAAGGCACCAAAAAATTATTGAAGAATCCCCCTCTCCAAGAATTTCTGAAGATACAAGAAAAAAAATGGGAGAAGCTGCAGTTAAATTGGCAAAGAAAATTAGATATGAATCAGCGGGCACTGTTGAGTTTCTATTTGATGATAAAACTGATGAATTTTGGTTTTTAGAAGTAAACACTAGACTACAAGTAGAACACCCAGTGACAGAAGAAGTTACTGGAATAGATTTAGTATGCGAGCAATTAAAAATTGCAAGAGGAGAGTCCTTGGAGTTTGATCAAAATGATATTTTATTTAATGGTTCCTCTATTGAGGCTAGGTTATATGCAGAGGATCCTAACAATGACTTTCTTCCTGAAATTGGTACTTTAATTGCTTTTGAAAAAAGCGAATCTGCTGAAGCTAGGTGGGATACCGGAGTTATAAAAGGAACGGTGGTAGGAACAGATTTTGATCCAATGCTTGCAAAGGTAATTTCTTTTGCACCTAATAGAATAGATGCTGCAAGTAAATTGGCAAAAGCTCTTGAGTCTGCACATATTGGAGGAGTAAAAACAAATAGAGATTTTTTAATAAATTGCTTAAAATCTTCAGAATTCATTAAAGGTAATACTACAACTGACTTTATTGACAGAGTAGATCCTGATAGAAAATTAGTAATTGCTCAGAATGAATTAAGTCATGTTACTGCTATTGCTGCTCTATGGATTCAGGCAAAAAATAGAACTGAATCAAAAGTTGCAAAATTTATGCCTTCAGGTTGGACAAATGGAAGGCTTCCAAATCAAAAAATAATATTTGAGTATGAAGGACAAGAACATGAAGTCGAATATACTCAAAAAAGAAACGGTCAATTTAATTTTTCAGATAATAAGATTGGACAAATTTACTCTTCAGATAATGAAAGTATTGATGCCATATTTGATGGTAAGAGGCATACATCAAAAATTACCTTATCTAATGATAATATTCTGGTTCATATGCCTTTTGGCGATGTGATGCTTAATATAAAACCTAAGTTTAGGATACCTGGATTAGAAGTTACTGCTGGCGGTTTGGTTGCCCCAATGCCAGGAAAAGTAATAGATATAAAGGTTAAAAAAGGTAAAAAAGTTAAAGCTGGAGATACGCTGGTGATTCTTGAAGCCATGAAAATGGAGCATTCCATCAAAGCTTCGGAGAATGGAATAGTTTCTGAACTTTTGATATCAATAAATGATCAGGTCGAGAATGGTGCCCTTCTAATGGTTGTTAAATAATCTTATGCAAAAAGCTGAATATCAAAATAATATTATTAACAAAAGAACAAAAATTTATACAAAAAAGCATCACGAAACTATTTTAGATCTTGAAAAACTGCTTGAAAAAGGTGTACCTGATCTAACAATGTCTGAAATTGCATCAAAATTAAAAATCTCATTAAGAACTTTATATGAAATTGCTCCAAGCAAAGATCAGCTTATTTTAATGACAATGGACAAAATTTTAATTAGATTAGGTAAGTATGCTCTTGATTCAGTATCAAATATTGAATCACCAATAGAAAAATTAGAACAGTATTTGTTTATTGTAAATCAAGCTGTTGGTCCTAAATTTAATGCATTCTTAAAAGATATTGAAAATATAAATGGCTCACAAAAAATGGCTGACTATCATGAAAATTTTATTTCCAGTTTCACAGAAGAATTATTAAATAAATCGATAAGAAAAAAAGAAATAAAGAAAATTGATACGAAAGCATTTTCTATACTCTTAGGCGGTATTGGAAGAGAGTTCTTAAGAGAAAAAAATAGGAATTCAATTAACACTTCTCCAGAAGAGTCTGCCAATTCAATAACCAGTATTATCTTAAACGGTATTAAATTAAAAAATTAAATGAGTAAAGACGTTATAAAAATTGCTAACTGTAGCGGATATTATGGAGATAAGTTATCTGCTGCAAAAGAATTGGTTGATGGTGGACCAATTGATGTGCTGACTGGAGATTATTTAGCTGAGCTCACAATGGCAATTTTATATGGTCAAAAATTACAAAGAGGAGATGATAAGGGTTACGTTGGAACATTTTTAAAACAAATTAAAGAGGTGGCAGCAAGTTGTAAAGAAAAAAATATTAAAATTGTAAGCAATGCTGGAGGGCTTAATCCTAAGTCAATGGCTTATGAAATTGAAAAAATATTAGTTGAATTATCTATTGATTTAAAAGTTGCTTATATTGATGGTGATAACTTAATTCCAAGAATGTCTGATCTAATGGAAAAAGGTGAAAATTTTTTAAATATTGATAAAAAAATATCATTAGCTGATTCAGGATGCGATCCACTAACTGCTAATGCTTATTTAGGAGCTTGGGGAATAAAGGAAGCTCTAGACAATGGCGCAGATATTGTTGTTTGTCCTAGAGTCACAGACGCTGCCGTTGTAATTGGCCCTGCTGCATGGAAATTTAACTGGAAAAGAGACGATTATGATTCGCTAGCTGGGGCTTTAGCTGCAGGTCATATAATAGAATGTGGCTGTCAAGCAACAGGTGGTAATTATGCTTTTTTCAAAGAAGTTAAGAGTTTTGACAATGTAGGTTATCCCATTGCAGAAATTCAAAAGGATGGAAGTTTTTATATTACAAAACATCCTAATACTGGAGGATTGGTCTCAAAAGGAACTGTCACAGCGCAGCTTTTATATGAAATAAGCTCTCCAGCCTATATCAACCCAGACGTGATTGCCCATTTTGATACATTAAAAATAAAGGACTTAGGGAAAGATAAGGTATTTGTATCAGGTTGTAGAGGTAGCTCTCCTCCAAAAGAGCATAAAGTTTGCATCAATTTATCAGGAGGATTCAGAAATGGAATGGAAATTATTCTTACTGGTCTCGATATCGAAGAAAAAGCAAAAGTATTTACTGACACCTTATTTAATTCAGTTGGTGGTAGAGATCAATTCGATGAAGCATCAGTCGAACTCCATCGAACAGATAAGGAAAATGCTAATACTAATGAAGAAGCAATGGCATCATTAGTGATTTCAGTAAAATCAAAAGACCCCAACCTTGTTGGAAGACTTTTTAGTGCCAAAATTATTGAACTTGCTCTGGCAAATATTCCAGGATTTTTTGCTCAAGGCGGTGCAAAGTCAAATGGACCAGTAATTGTTTATTGGCCTGCTCTAGTTAATAGCAAGCACATAACAGAAATAGTTCATATTGATGGAAAGGATATTGAAGTGATTCCAACTAGCCAATTAAACCTTGAAGATATTTATTATCAAAAAGATCCGATTCTGCTTCAGAAAATAGAATTAAAGGATGAAAAGGAAGTATATTTTGGTGAAATATTTGGAACAAGATCTGGTGACAAAGGTGGTTGTGCAAATCTTGGAGTATGGGCTAAAAATTCAAAAACTTTTGCATTTTTATATGATTTTCTAACATTAGAAAAGCTAAAGGAGCTATTACCAGATCTAAAAGAATACGAAATCGAAAGATATGAGCTTTTAAATATAAATTCTCTAAATTTCTATATCCATGACATATTACAAGATGGTGTTTCATCTAATAACAGAAAAGATAGTCAAGCAAAATCATTGGGCGAATATCTAAGAGCAAAAAAAATAAAAGTTCCTCAAAGCATTATCGGAGATTCGTAAAATGAAAAAACTTTCTTTAGATGGTCTAAGGTTCTCAGCAACTAAAATAAATATAAAAAATAAAATTATGACTATTACTTTAGACAGGCCTGAAAAAAAGAATGCTCTAAATAATGTAATGATGAATGAGATTAATTATGCAGTAGCTTATGCGAAGCAAGAGAAAGACATTAGAGTAGTTGTATTTGCGGCTAATGGTGATATTTTTTGCGCAGGTGCCGATTTATCACAGACAAAGTCTGAGTCAAATGTTCCAAGACTAGAGCATTCAAATGATATTAGCCTTTCGTTAAGGCATTTATACAAGCCTGTCATTTGCAAAATTCAAGGCTCTGTTCTTGCTGGCGCTCTTCTAATCGTATCAAATTCAACTCATGCAATAGCAGTTAATGAGGCAACCTTTTCTGCACCTGAAATTCATAGAGGATTGTGGCCATTTATGGTAATGGCAGGTTTATTTAGAGTTATGCCTAAAAGAGCAGGGCTTGATTTTATTATGAGAGGAAGGCCAATTGATTCAAAAAAAGCAAAAGAATGGGGCTTAATAAATGAATCTGTAAAAAAAGAAGAACTTAATGAAAAAGTTGATAAACTAGCAAATGAACTTGCAAGTTTAGCCCCTGAAACAATGCGATTTGGCTTAGAGGCATACGAAATACAAGATTCAAAAAGTTTTGATGAGGCGCTTCCATATCTAAAAGAGCAAATTGCTAAATGTTTTGAAGGTAAAGATGCAAAGGAAGGTATAGCTGCATTTCTTGAAAAAAGAAAACCAAACTGGGATTAATAAGGAAATATCATGGATTTAAATTTTGGAGCTGAATATATAGATTTTAGAAATGAGGTAAAAGATTTTTGTAAAAAATATGCTGGTATTATTTTAGAATCTACTAAAATACCTTTATCCGAAACATCTCAATCTGGTGAAATCAGGATGAAAAGATCAGATTGGCAAAAACTTCTCATAGAAAAAGGCTATTTTGCAAGATCAATTCCCAAAGAGTATGGCGGCTATGGCGGGAAAAGTGACATTATCAAAAGCAGAATCATTGCAGAAGAATTTGCAAAAAATAGCACTCCGCCACCAATGGGAGGTCAAGGAATAGATATGCTTGTGCCTACCCTACTAGAACTTGGGACAGAAGAGCAAAAGCAAGAGTATATAAAGCCAACTTTGCATGGTGAAATTATTTGGTGTCAGGGATATTCAGAACCTAATGCTGGAAGCGATTTGGCAAGCCTACAAACAAAAGGAGAATTGGTTAATGGAAGTTGGGTTATAAATGGTCAAAAAATTTGGACTAGTACTGCCCAGTACTCACAAATGATGTTTTGTTTAGTTAGAACAGAGCCTGAAGCGTCAAAACATGCAGGAATAAGTTATTTATTAATTCCAATGGATACTCCTGGAATTGAAATTCGACCATTAGTTGATATGACGCTTAATGCAGGATTCAATGAGGTATTTTTTACAGATGTAACAATTCCTGAAGGAAATATTGTTGGTAAAAGAGGAGAAGGCTGGGCTGTTGCAAACGCAACACTTGGTCATGAAAGGGGGTCTCTTTCTAATCCAAATGCAATGATGAATAGATTAAATTCCCTGATTGAAAGAATGAAGCAGGAAACTATAAATGGAGAAAAGGTTATCCATAATCCAGTTTATAGAGACAAACTAATGAAAATCCAAGGTAAAGTAATTGCATTTCAATCAAACTCTTTAAGAGTGCTGTCAGCTAAATTGAATAAGAATCAGGATGTAAAAATTGCAGGAGTAATTCAAAAACTTGTAGGGACTGAATTAAGGCATGAACTTGAAGGGTTTGCAATTGATATTATGGGAGAGTTAGGTACTTTATATGAAAATAGCCCTAACTTGAGAGATGGAGGATCTTGGCAAATTGGATATATGTATTTTCTTGGATTAATTATTGGAGGTGGTACTAGTCAAATACAAAAAAATATTATTTCTGAAAGAGGTCTGGGCATGCCAAAAGAACCAAAAGTCCAACAAGGAGCATAATATGCATTTTGGATTATCAGATGATCAAATTTTTTTTCAAGATAATGTTAAAAAATTTCTAGAAGACAATGCCTCGCTAGATATCATCAAAAAAATTTCTAATGGTGATGACAAAGTTAGTAAAGATGAATTACACAAAGGTATCATCAATCTTGGCATAAACAATATATTAATTCCTGAAGAAAATGGTGGACTTGGATTAGATTTACTTTTTGCCACTGCTGTATCTCAAAGTCTAGGTGAAGGTATAGCCACCCTGCCCTTTATCGGTTCATATGTTATGGCTCCGATATCAATTCAATATGGTGGAAATGATACTCAAAAGAGTCTTTATTTAAATGCAATGTCAAAAAATAAGATTAATTTTGGAGTTGGCTTCTCAGAATTTTTTGGATCAAGAGATAAATCAAAGCTTGAGTTTTCAAACAATATGGTTAACGGGAAAACATATTTTGTAATTGATAGTGATTACGCATCTCATATAATATTGTCTGACAAAAGAGGCCGAATCGGAGTAGTTTCTCTAGATTCTTCTGGAATAGAAGTGGTCGATCTGATTACAGTTGATAAAACAAGAATATTTAAAGAAATGAGCTTTAAAAATACTAAAATTGATATTTTAGAAAATACAAAAGCCTCCACTGATGCTATTAGTAACGCTCTTGATGCTGGAAGAATTGTTACGGCTGCAGACTCATTAGGCGCCTCTAAAGCGATGATTGACAAAGCCATAGAATATTCAAAGGAAAGAAAACAATTTAATAGAGTAATTGGATCATTTCAGGCTGTAAAGCATATGTGTGCTGAAATGGCTTCAGAATTAGAGCCATGTTACTCATTAGTTTGGCATGCTGCTCATTCTTTTGATAATAATGAAGAGAATAAAAAGTTGATGGCATGTCATGCTAAATCTCATTTATCAGAAGTTTCAAAAATGATTTCAAAAAAATCTACTGAGGTTCATGGGGGCATGGGATTTACTGATCTTTTAGGACTTCATTTTTGGTTTAAAAGAATCGGTGTTAATAGACATATTTTAGGTTCTCCTGAAATAGTCAGAGAAGAAGCAGCACTTTCACAAGGTCTATAAGATGCCTAAAAAATATTTCTATTTAATTATAATAATTTTTAGTATTGGGATTCATGCGCATGATTATACTCCTATAGAGCTGAGCCAAAATAAGAAAAGCTTAAGTAATGAAATATATGCGAAGCTCGAAAATGAACATTATCTTAGAAATATAGATAAAACTAATTTCAATCAAAATTACGTTCTTGCAATTTTTGAGAATTTAGATAAAAGAAAAAATCTCTTCACTGCTGATGAGTTTAATAAATATATCAATGATTCAAATAAGGTGGGTGATAACGATTTTGATATTGAGCTAGCATACAAGTTAATAAACTTATACTTTAATAGATTAATTGAGTTCTCCCAATTCCAAATAGAGCTTATTAAAAATGACGATTTTGATTTTGATAAAGATGAGTATCTGGACATTTTCTTTGAAGATAATCAATGGGTATCATCTTATGGTGAGCTTGAAGAGCTATGGAGATTAGAGACTAAAAATGACTTATTGATTGCTAAGACCTCTGATCTATCTAGCTCAGAACCTAATAGTGATCTTGAAAAAAGATACATGAATAGAATAAGAAGAATTCAACAACAGAAAGAAGAGGATATATTCACGATAGCTATGAATGCTTTGAGCAATCAATTTGATCCACATTCTTCATATTTATCTCCAAGATCTGCTGAAGATTTTGATGTAAATATGAGTCTTAAATTAATTGGTATAGGAGCATTATTAAGCGTTGACGATGATTACACAAAAATTATAAGCCTTGTTCCAGGTGGTCCAGCTGAAAAATCAGGCAAAATTAAACCAGAGGATAGAATTTCTAAAATTAGACAAAGTAACTCTAAAAAATTTGTAGATGTTGTTGGTTGGAGAATAGATGAGGTTGTTGGTTTAATTCGAGGCGAAGTAGGAACAGAGGTTGAAATTGAGTTTATTTCTTTTAACTCTGACACAGATACAACTAAACTTGTAACATTAAAAAGGGAAGAAATAAAACTAGAGGACAGAGCAGCAAAATCAGAAATTATTGAAATAGATAATAATAAAATTGGAATTATAGACTTGCCCTCTTTTTATATAGATTTTGCAGGCTACCAAAATAATAATAAAGACTACAGAAGTAGTAGCAAGGATATAAAAAAAATTCTTATTGACTTTAATGATTCTGATGTAGATGCAATAGTTCTTGACTTAAGAAATAATGGTGGTGGTGCTTTAATTGAAGCAAGCAAAATTATTGGACTTTTTGTTGCAGATGGACCAACTGTCCAAGTAAAACAAAAAAGAGGATTTATACGTCCTTATGGAGATAACAAAGCTGTTCAAGAATGGAAAAAGCCAATGCTTGTTCTAGTTAATAGGTATTCTGCTTCTGCATCAGAAATAGTTGCAGGCGCAATACAAGACTATCGCAGGGGAATTGTAGTCGGCCAAAGAACTTTTGGTAAAGGTACTGTTCAAAGTTTAGAAAACCTCTCTGAAGGTCAAATTAAAATAACAGAATCAAAATATTACAGAGTAAATGGAATGAGTACTCAAAATAAGGGAGTCATTCCTGATATTGAATTGCCTATAACATGGGATATTAATACTGTAGGTGAAAGTTCATATCCAACTGCTCTTGCATGGGATGAAATTAGGCCGTATAGACATTTTAAATTTAAGACAAATGATGGATTAATTAATAGAGTTAAAAATCAATTTGAATATAGACTAAATGATGAACCAAACCTTAACTATCTTAAGAAAGTAAGAAATAGATATGATTTGAATAAAAATAAAAAATTCTTAAGTTTAAATATGGAAGAAAGAGAGGTTCAAAAAGAGCTCAGAAAAGACTGGCTCTTAAGTATCGAAAACCAAAGAAGAAAAGAGCTGGGCCTTGAAACGTTTATTTCCTATAAAGAACTTGAAGAATCTAATGAGGATGATGACACTAATAATAATTCAATTAATCTCGAAAATGATTTTCAGCTAATAGAGTCTACAAACATCATGAATGATTTTTTAAATTTAAGTAAAATATCAATCACCTCATCAATTAACTAATTATGAAAATTGTTTCTTTCAATATAAATAGTATTCGAGCAAGGCCTCATCAAATTGAGCATATAAGAGATACTATTAATCCAGATGTTATTGGGCTTCAAGAAACAAAAGTAAATGATCCTGATTTTCCTATAGACATTATTAATGATATTGGCTACCACGTCGAATTTTGGGGGCAAAAAGGTCATTATGGTGTTGCAATATTAAGTAAATGCAAACCATTGAGTACTATAAAGGGGTTCGTAAATGATACAGAAGAAGATCAAAAAAGATTCATACAATCTAGTTTTAAATTTGGGAATGAAGAATTAGTCGTTATGAATGGTTATTTCCCTCAAGGTGAAAATATTAAACATGAGACAAAGTTTCCAAAGAAAATTAAGTATTATCATGACCTAAAAAGTCATATAGTTAACGTTCAAAAAGATTCTTCGAATTTGATTGTTATGGGAGATTTTAATGTTTCTCCAGAAGATATTGACATTGGTATTGGTGAATTGAATGCTAAGAGATGGCTAAGAGAGGGCAAAACATCTTTTCAACCTCAAGAAAGAGAAATGTGGAACAGTATTAAAGATTTAGGTTTTGTTGATACATGGAGAGTAAAAAATCCAACTGATTCTAGCACCTATTCATGGTTTGATTACAGATCTAGGATGTTTGATCAGAATCCAAAAAGAGGGCTTAGAATAGATCATATTATGCTTTCAGATAATTTAGCAGATTCTATAAAAGATGTTGGTATAGATTATGAAGCCCGCGCAATGGAAAAACCATCTGATCATTGTCCAGTATGGTTAGAGCTTGATGAGTGAAATTATATTCAAATCACCTGAGAGTAAAAAAGAATTTGAGGAATATGATTTATTTAGGTGGAAAATGCTTAGAAAACCTATTGGGAAAGATATAACTTCTCTAAAAGATAGCTTTGAAAACGATGCGTTTCATCTTGTTGGTATTTTAAAAAAGAAAGTTATTGCATGTGGTAGATTGCATTTTAAAAATGATTATGAAGCACAAATTAGGTATATGGCTGTAAAAGAAGCATATCAAGGAAGAGGCATTGGTAGAAAAGTTCTTATTTTGCTAGAGAATTACGCTAAACAAAACAATGCTAAAAAAATTATTCTAAATGCAAGAGATCATGCTATCGGGTTTTATAGATCGTCTGGTTATATTACTCATGAAAAATATTATGGCTCTGATACTGGTATCCCTCATACATCTATGGCCAAAGTTATTTAACTATCTTCTTGACTGAAAGAATTCTTTAAGCAATTTAGAACTCTCTTCTTCCATTAATCCATATTGATAATTAATTGAATGATTTAGAATCTTTTTATCTAGAAAGTGATCAATTGAGACTATGCTTCCAGTTTTAGGCTCTAACGTAGCAAAGATTATGGAGCTTAGTCTTGCATCAACCGCAGCTTTTGCACACATATGGCAGGGCTCTAATGTTACATACATAGAACATTCATTGAGTCTGTAATTTTTTATGTTATTTGACGCATCTCTTATTGCATTTATTTCTGCGTGTGAGGACACATCATTTTTGCAAACTACTTTGTTCTTTCCTTCACCTATTATCTTGTTATCTTTTACTATAACAGCACCTACGGGAACCTCCTGCTCATTAAAGCTTTCAGTGGCCAAGTGAATTGCTCTTTTCATGAAAAGTTTATCTTTAGATGAAAACATTTTTAATAAAAGCTTATTTCTTTTATTTTAAGATCCACATCAAATTCTCTTCCATAACCAGCAAAACTTATATCTCTAATATTTGAAGGCTTAAGATTGCGTGAAACTCCTGATTTTTTTTCAAAATCTGAAAATTTAATTTCAAACATTTTCCATTCAGAAGTTACTTCAAAGGTTGAGCTATGATAAGCCCACGGTGGCATCCTCAAGCCTTGCATAGTCACATGAACTTCGTATATTTCATTATTTCCTTTTGCCATGAAGCGGATTCCTTTGACATCTTTATCTACATTATTGGGTCTATGAGCCAGTCTCACGAACCCTCCATTGTTCACAGTAGTAACATAACCATTTAGACTGAAAACTCCATTATCAAAACCAGCCTCTAGTTCTGATTTACCTCCCATAACTTGATCTGTAACAACATACCAATTAGATGGATTATTTGAAATGTCAGAAATAGCATTCATTGATGATAAGGTGAAAAATAAAATTAATAAATTATACTTAATATTCATATTTAATCTAAGTGAGTATCTTTATCTGCAGCAAACCATGGTAAGGATACAATAACGGATTCTATGTCGCCAGCAGGCGTTTCTACAATAACAGAAGTTCCATCTTGAGCAGATTCTATATCAACTATAGCTAATCCAATGTTTTTTTCTAGCCTTGGAGAGAAAAATGCTCTTGAAATTCTACCAACTTTATCTTTTGTAATATTGCTCTTAACTGGCCAAAAATTTTCTGGAACTTTTAAAATGGGTTCGCCTTTGAGCTCAACTCCAACAAGTTTTTCTTTTGGGCCATGTTCTTTTATTTTTTTTAATGCTGCTTTGCCAATAAAATCAGTCTCTTGATCAACATCTACAAGCCTTCCCAAGCCAATTGTGAAAGGATTGTGCTCTCTTCCAAAGTCGCTTCTATAGGAAAGTATACCGCCTTCAATTGTTCTGATCGTATTTGGTGCAATGACTCTTCCATTAAATTCTTTAGCTGCTTCAAGCACTAACTCAAATAAATCATTTCCGAGTTTGCTATTTTGAAGATATAGTTCATAGCTTAATTCACCGCTCCAACCTGTTCTTGCAATAACCATTGGAATATCATTCAGCGATGTTTGCCTTGCTTTGTAATAACCCAAATCGTCATGTTCCCCATTAAAAAGCTTACGAATTAATTTTCCAGACTTTGGGCCACTTATTTGAAGTGGTGATACATCAGGCTCATGAATAGTTACATCCATTCCAGAATTTATAGCAATTCCTTGCAACCACAGAATCACATCGCCATCGCCTGGAGAAATCCAAAATCTATCATCTTCCAATCTAAGCAAGCAAGCATCATTTATTATTCCGCCATCCGTATCAGTCAATAAAATGTATTTACAGTATCCTATCTGACATTTTTCTAAATTTCTTGGTTGAATATATCGAACAAAATTATGTGCATCAGGCCCGGTTATCTCAATTTGTCTTTCAGCAGCAAAATCTCCAAAAGTTACGTCATTAATTAAGCTCTCATATTCCACTTCTGGGGTTGAAAACCCAGTAGGTAAATACATTTTGTTGTAAATTGTGAATCCATTAACTCCATATTTTATATTTGAATCATAATATGGCGATTTTCTTATTCGAGTTCCTATACCTATGAGCAATGTTTTTTTTGATTCTGACATATAATTTCCTTGAATTAGTTGCTATTTTAATCTCAAAATATCAAATGAGTAAATGCATTATTTAGTTATTTAGATTATTATCTATATAGTTTTTTAGAGGAAAAAATGGGGAAAAAAAGATTTTTTGATGATAGGCTCAAATATCTATCATTCATACAAAATACTGGTGAAAAAAAAGCTATCTCTTTAAAGATATATCCGCATATAGCGAATATGTCACAAAATAAATCTTATTTAAGAATTCTTGATGCAGGCACAGGTGATGGGACTATAAAATCTAATGTAATCAAAAGCTTTCATAAATATCATCCTTATACATCGTTATTAATAACGGGCAAAGAAATAAGCTACGAAGATTTAAAAAATACTTTAGAAAAAATGCCTGATAGATTTGTAGAGCACCCTAATTTGCTCGTAACAATGACTAATGTTAAGTTTGCTGAATTGGGTTTAATTGAAAACTCGAAAAAAATTAAAAATAAAAAGATCAAGGAATTCAATTTAATTCTTGATAGCGATAACTCATTTGATTTTCATTCACAAATAACCGGCAATGCTCTTGGTAACTTTATAAAGAAAAATTGGGGTATCGAAATAGATAATAAAGGGAGAACCTCATACTCTAATCCTTGTATCATAAGAGTATTTAGAAAGGATAATGAGAAATATCTCAAACAATTTATAAAAAATGACTATACAAATAATAATTATGATCTAATTATTGCCTCGCAAGCATACAGAGCTGCATCCCCAGTAAGTGTTAAAGTCAATAATGTTATAGGTCCTTTAATGCGTTTATTAAATAGGTCAGGTAAGTTGTTAGTTACACATTCGAATGGCGGAAGCGCTATTCAGAAAGTTCTAAAGTTAGCATTTAAAAATAAAGAAGCTTTTCCAAATACTGCAAAAGATATTATTGATTACTTGAAAGATAACCCTGTGGGCGAAAATAATAAATATTCGTTTGCAAAACCTATAAGTTACTCCTTTAAATTTAAAAAGACTCCTGATCAAACCGTAACAGAATTATTTGGACACAATACTGATGCAAAATGGGCAAATATTATTTATGTTGGTCAAATTCCAGAAAAAGATGTACAAGCTTTGGAGAATAATACTAGGCTACATAATAAAGTTAGAAAAGCTATAGATAATGCAGGTGATATTCAATTTAAAAACGAGATCTTTACTATCAATAAAACAAGATAATGAAAATATTAATAATGGGACTTCCTGGAAGTGGAAAAACATACTTAGCAAAAAGAATGCAACCATTGCTTGAAGCTGCATGGTATAACGCAGATATTGTAAGAGAAATGGCAAATGATTGGGATTTTTCCCCTGCGGGAAGAATCAGACAAAGCCTAAGAATGAAAAACTTAGCAGACTATGAAAAAAAATGTGGAAGAATTGTGATTTGTGATTTTGTCTGCCCAACAAAAGAAACTAAAGATAACTTTGATCCTGATATAACAATCTGGATGAATACAATCAAATCAGGAAGATACGAAGATACTAATAAGATGTTTGAAGAGCCTTGTGATGCTGACTACAGAATTACTGAAATGAATGATAAAAATCACGAAATGTTAGCAAGAGAGATTTTAAATAATGTTTGATTGGAAAAAACCAACAGTCCAAATGCTGGGTAGGTGGCAACCATGGCATAAAGGACATCAAGAACTTTTTAAAAGATGTATAAAAAAAACTGGTCAGGTTATCATTCAGGTTAGAGATGTCGAAGGCTCCTCTGGAGGTGATGGTCAGGAAGATAACCCTTTCTGCTGGGAAGATGTTTGTAAAAATATAGAAAAAAATCTTCTAAGGGATGGTTATAAAAGAGGTTTAGATTATGAAATAATGCTTGTTCCAAATATAACTAACATAACTTATGGAAGAGGAGTTGGTTATGTATTTGAAGAAGAAGCTTTTGATAAGGAAATTACTTCTATAAGTGCTACAAAAATAAGAGCAGATTTAAGAGAAAAAGGTGACTTATAAATTATTCAACTTTAAATGTAAGTCCAGCATTTGCTTCAAGTCTTTTGATTAATTTTGTACCTAGTGATGATGCTGGTGTATAGATTCCTCCTTCTAAGTCTGACGCGTCTTTTACCAAACAAATAGCACTTTCTGTAATCATTTTAGAAGTTGATCCATATCCTGGATCCATATCTCCAGCAACAGAGGCTTTTATAACCTTTTCATCTACATCAGCACAAAACAAAATATCATAGTTTCCATTCTCTCTTTTCTCTCTTGAAGGCCCCTCTCCCGGTTTGGGCGCATCATCACCAGCAATAGGATTTGTGGACGCAATGACATCAGCAATAGCCTTACCTTCATCACCTGGTCCAGAAATCCACATTTCGTTATACATAAAATCCTCTCCATATTTGTGGTTCATAAGAGCATTAGATCGATGGATATTTTTTGTATTTATTGGTGCCATAAAGAATGGTGCGACCCATGTTTGCAACTCCTCATCATACTTTGGCTTTGTATCGTCTTCTTGTTGACATCCTTGAAACCCTTCACACAAAGCATGTGGATTAATCAGTACATTCAACAGCTCTGGATTTTGGCTTAAAGATGACATTGTGGCTTTCATAGATGCTGCGGTACCACCAGAAAATTCACCATTCATATCTCTAACTCTTCCTCTTACAGACGGAGCATATTTATTAAGTTTATTCATCGCCTCTTCTTGAACAAAAAGAACCCCTAGATCAAATGGGATGCTATCAAAACCACAAGAGAATATAACTCTTGCTCCAGATTTTGAAGCATCATCAGAGCATTCATTAATTATTTTGTGCATCCATCCAGGCTCGCCACATAAATCAACATAGTCAGTTCCTGAAGATATACATGTTCTGACAATCTTATCTCCATATAATTGATATGGACCTACAGTAGTTAAAATGCATTTTGTAGTTTCGACCATTGCATCAATTGAAGATTGATCTTCACTATCTACTTCAAAAATTCCAACTTTATCAGGAAGATTTAGTTTATCTTTAAGATCATATAGTTTATTACGATTTCTACCTGCAATTGCCCATAAAATTTCATCACCGGGATATTTTTTTAAGGCATATTCCACTACAAGTTTGCCAGTAAATCCGGTTGCCCCATAAATTACAAAATCAAAATTATGCATATTTCATTAATCCTATATAAAAAAGTTTGAGAAGATTATAATATAAAAAATATATATATATTTGATTTATAAAATGTTAAATAAAATTAAAGAGTTTTTCAGAGTAGTCGGTGAATTAAAATACATAATTCCTCTTCTAAAATATAAATGGCCAGATCCAGATGACAATGCATCTCTAGCACATACATTTCAAAAAACTGCTGATGAATATGGATCAAATGATTTTATGTACTTTGAGGATGAAAAATGGACATACTCTGAAACTAATGAAGCTGCGAATATTCTTGCAAACAGATTGGTAAATGATGGAATTGGTCACAGCGATCGCGTGGTTTTGTTTATGGAAAATAGACCAAATTACGTAATTAGCTTGCTAGCATTAAATAAAATTGGGGCTATTGGAGTATTGATTAATACAAGCCTTACAGGTGCACCTTTAATCCATTGCATCAACTCATCAGACTCAAAAAAATGTATCGTTGGTGATGAGTTATCAACCTCCTTAGAGGGTGTTCTTGACGAAATTAACATAAAAAATAAAGAAGATATTTATTGGGTTGAAGATGTTGGTGGCGGATGTCCTGATTGGGCTTCTGACCTAAATCTTTTACTTGATAGTTCCAAAAAAGATAACCTTGAAGAAACGAATCTAGTAACTGCAAAGGATACTGCATTCTTTATATTTACATCAGGAACAACAGGCGTTCCTAAAGCAGCATTATTCCCTAATACAAAAATCATAGCTGCATCAACTAATATTACTAGGGCTGGGTATAGATTAAATCATGATGATTGTATGTATAACTGTCTACCCTTGTATCATTCAACCGGTTTGATGCTAGGCCTTTGTGCATGTGTCCACGTCGGAGCTTCAACTTTCATAAGAAGAAAGTTTTCTGCTTCCTCCTTTTGGAAAGAAGCTCAACAATTTAATACAACTGCGTTTGTATATGTAGGTGAGCTATGTAGATATCTTAGTTTTCAAGATCCTTGCGAAGAAGAGATCAATAATCCAATTTCTAAGATGGTGGGTAATGGTTTAAGACCTGACCTTTGGGACTGTTTTAGAAATAGATTCAATGTTGATAGAATATGTGAAATTTATGGAGCCAGCGAAGGAAATGGAATGTTCATGAATTTATTAAATAAAGATCAGACTATCGGAATGACAAATGTTGAGTTGGCATTACTTAAATATGATGTTGCAGAAGACAAATTAGAAACTGATGATAATGGTTCATATATTGAAGTTGCAGAACATGAGCCTGGTTTGGCATTGGTAAAAATTGGCCCCAACGCTGTATACAATGGATATACTGACAAAAAAGCAAGTGAAGAGAAAGTAATCAAAGATGTCTTTGAGGAGGGTGATAGATGGTTTAATACCGGTGATCTTATAAAATCAATGGACGTCGGATTTTCACTCGGAAGGAAGCATTATCAGTTTGTAGATAGAGTTGGCGATACTTTTAGGTGGAAGTCTGAGAATGTTTCCACAAATGAGGTAGCAGAGATACTTAATTCTTTTGATCAAGTTAACATGGCCAATGTTTTTGGGGTTAAAGTACCTCAAAGCGAAGGAAGGGCAGGAATGGTTGCTTTTAATTGTAATGTGAATGAATTTAACTGGGATAGTTTTTCTAAATTTGTATCAGAAAGTCTTCCTAGTTACGCTCAACCAGTATTTGTAAGAATAATTGAAGAGCTAGAAACAACAGGAACGTTTAAATTAAAGAAAAATGACTTGAGGGAAGAGGCCTATCATCTCGATAAGGTGAGTGGAAATAGAATTTATATCAAAAAGCCCGGAGAAAATTCATATATTCTTCTCGATGAAGAATACTATCAAATCATACAAGATGGTAAAGCTGGGTTCTAACTTTACTTAATATCGCTATCTATTAAAACCGCTATTAACAAGGCTGGTTCAGTGCCATTATTCACCCAAGCATGGTTTGTTCCTCTTTGAACAACAACATCAAAGGGTTTTAAAGAAACTTCTTCTTCATCAAGAATTAAAGTTACATCTCCTTTAAGAAGGATAATATAATCGACGGTCTCTGTTTTGTGCATAGCTGGGTGTTTTGAAGTATCAATTCTATGATGGGCCGCACCTATTTTTTCAAAAGCATCTGCAGCTATTTCTTGCATCATTTCATCTGGAACACCTTCTGGAAGTGGATTAATCTGAAAATATCTAAACTTGGTTCCTCCAATTGGTGGAGATAAAATAATATCTTCGTCTGCTCTGTCTATATAATCAGTTGAGATAATGTTATTGCCATCTGTATTCCAAAGCTCAAACAGCCCTCCTACATCTTCTCCTATAGATCTTGCTGGAGGTCCATCTAGCGTTACTATTGATTTACCTTCTTCATTATGCCCTGTTACGATTCTTCTCATTCTTATCTCCTATTTCTTTTATAATTCTTTTTATTTCTTTTGCTCTTGAACTCTTTTCTATATCATCCCATTCGAGTTTTTTATTACATTTTAAATGTGATATTTTTTCGCTGCCTGTAATACCTGTATGGTTCATAAAATCTATAGCCTCTTTGGCTCCATCTCTATCATTACAAACTAAGGCCATATTGCATCCAGCTTTTATAGATTTTTCTACCTTCTTCCAACATATATCATCACCAGCTCCTGACATTGTTAAATCATCACTGAATACTAAACCTTTATAGTCTAATTCATCCCTAAGAACATCTTGAAGCCAACGTCTAGAATAACTTGGAATTTTGTCATGTATTTTTGGAAATAGTATATGAGCGCACATCACTGCATCAAGTTTTGTACCTAAATCTTTATAAGGCTCAATGTCATTAACAACTGCTAATTCGTGATAGCTTCTATTGTCAATAGGTAATTCTTTATGGCTATCTTCAAGCACTCCTCCATGTCCTGGAAAATGCTTGCCTGTTGATTTCATTCCAGCCTGATGCATTCCATCAATATAATTTGATGCAAAATTGATTACTTCATGTAGTTTATCGGAGAAGGATCTATCACCAATTACAGTTGAATTATTTTTATTTATATCAAGGACTGGTGCAAAATTAATGTCTATTCCTGCAGCAATTAATTCACTTGAAGCCAGCCATCCTATTTCCTTAAAAATTGAGGCATTATTAGCCTTTCTTGCATAATTAGAAATTTCTTGCATTGATGGAATTTTAGTAAATTCGCTATCAAATCTCTGAACTCTTCCACCTTCGTGATCTACAGCAAAAATAATATCCTCTTTAATGCCTTTTATTTCATTAATAAGGTTTTTGATTTGTTCAAATGATTTAAAATTTCTTGAAAAGAAAATTATTCCTCCAACAGGACTGCTAGAAATTATATTTTTATCTTCTTCAGATAGTGACTTGCCTTCAATATCAAGCATTAGTCTGCCATATTTTCTTGTCATATTTTAATCATATCAAAGAAATATGATTCAAGTTATGCTTGAATTACATTGAAATAAATTATGTTGATAATATAAGATAAATTATGGCTAAGAAAGCATTGATTACTGGTTTTTCATCCGGAATAGGTTTTGCCTATTCAAAACATCTTGCTAATGAGGGTTGGAAATTAGATCTTGTATCGAAAAATAAAGATAGGTCAAAAAAGTCTGAAATAATTTTAAATTATGATAGTGCAGATTTCTATAATGCTGATTTATCTAAAAAAGAGTCAATTACAGATATTGTTAGCGGCTTTGACACTCCAGACCTTATTATTGCTAATGCAGGAATAGCAATCAATGGAGCAATAGGTAAATTAAATGATTTAGAGAAGAAGGAAGCATATTATCTAATGTGTGGCGGTGTAATTGATTTGATTGAAGGATTTATACCAGAAATGATTGAAAGAGGTTCTGGAAGAATTGTTATTATTTCAAGTATTGGCGCTATTACAGCAATGCCAAAATCTTCCATATATTCTAGTATCAAATCAGGTATCTATGCATATGGAAAGTCAATCTCTGCTGAATTAAGACCGAAAGGAATTAATGTAACAGTCAGTTTGCCAGGATATGTAAGAACAAATGCCCATAAAAGAGCTGGTTTAGATCATTTAGAGGGAAAAGTCCCGAAATGGATGTGGGTAAGTGCTGAAACAGTTGTAAAAGAAACTGAAAAAGCATCAATAGCTGGAAGATCAGAAGTCATTCCTGGAATAGTCTATAGAATTACAAAACCTTTTTTAAAATTTAAATCTGCTATAAGAATTTGGCAAGCAATAACCAAAAGAAATCAGTAATCGATTAGCGTTTGAATTGCATAATTTCTTTCTTTTATTAATCGACTTCCTCCTAATTCGGGTAAATCAATAATACCTAAAATTAGTATATCTGAATTTTTCACGCCAAAGTTTTCAGTAAATAACTCAGCACAAGCTATCGCCGTTCCACCAGTTGCTACCAAATCATCTACTATAACAATTTTCTGATTATTTTTAATTTCAGTATTCTTTTGTATTTCTATAGAAGTGCTTCCATATTCAAGATCAAAACTTTTTTTAAATGTTTCATTAGGAAGCTTTCCTGGTTTCCTTGCTAAAATAAATGGAAGATGTAAGTCTCTCGCTATTGTTCCAGCAAAAATGAATCCCCTACTCTCTATACTTGCTACCAAATCAGCTCCAAAATCTTTTGTAATCTTTGTTAGCTCATCACAAGTTTGCACAAAAGCTTTGGGTGTTTCAATTAAACTCGTAATATCTTTAAACTCGATTCCATCAATAGGGAAATTATCTACAGTTCTAATATATTGCTTTAGATTTAATGGATCTTTGCTCATTATTTTTCACTCCAACTAGGATCGCGTTTTTCTAAAAAAGAACTTATTCCTTCTTTAGCATCATCTTTTAATGTATTTTCAGTCATAACTTTAGAGGTAAATTCATAAGCATCGGATAAGCTTAAATTATGCTGCCTATAAAAAGCTTCTTTACCAATTTTGATGACATTTGATGATTTATTTGCAATTTTTTCAGCTAAATCCATTACTGATTTTGTCAAATCTCCCTCAGGCACTTCATCATTAATTAAAGATATTCTCTTAGCTTCCTTTGCATTTATCATGTCGCCGGTTAATAACATTTTCATAGCTTCTTTTTTATGAACATTTCTGGATAAAGCAACCATTGGAGTTGAACAAAATAATCCTATATTGACGCCTGGTGTTGCAAATTTTGATATATTAGAAGCGATTGCTAAATCACAACTTGCAACTAGCTGACAACCTGCAGCGGTGGCAATTCCATTGACTTCTGCAATAACAGGCTTTGAGCAATTAACTATCATTTTCATTAGTGACGAGCACAAATTAAAGAGGTCTAAAAAATAAGCTTCACCATCATCATTATTTTTTCTTGCATCAGTAATTTCTTTAAGGTTATGTCCAGAGCAAAAAACGTTACCTGTTGCCGCAATGACAATTACTTTTATTGAATTATCTATAGAAGCTTCTGCTAGTGCTTTTGAAAGTTGTGTCATCATAGGTTCTGATAATGAATTCTTGTTTTGTTGATCATCTAAAGTTAATCTCAGAATACCATGATGTACTTTTTCATTCTTTAGGATATTGATAAAGCTGCTGTCCATATAATCATTAAATTATAAATACTATTATTAGTCCAATTTAATCTTCGAGAATCTTTTTAGGGCATTTATCCATAACAACTTTTAAACCAGCATTATTTGCTAATTTAGCTGATTCTTCATCTAAAATTCCTTCTTGAGTCCACAAAACACCTACATTTAGTGCTATAGCTTGTTTTGTTATATCTAAAACAAATTTTTTTGCCCTGAATACATCTACCATATCAATCTTTTGCTTAATTTCACTTAGACTTGAAAAACATTTTTTTCCTAAAATTTTGTTATTTGCTTCAGTAGGATTTACTGGAAAAACGTCAAAGCCATAATCGATTAAAAATTTCATTACTTTATAGCTGTCTCGATTAGAGTTTGGACTTGCGCCAACGATTGCGATAGTTTTAACCTCATCTAGTATTGACTTTAGATAGCTCACTATTTATGAGGATTTACCAAATATTTCTCACCAGTAGCCTGTTTTGCATAAGCTTTAATGATCTCTGGTTCAAGCAGCTCCTCAAAAGAAATCTCTTGAGCATAACTGCTTGCAAAGGTTGTTTTAATTTCTTTTGCTACCCTTTCTCTCATTAATTGAAATTTTTCCATCCCAATTCTTCCAATCATTGGAGTTAATAACCAACCTCCAAGACCCCAAGACATACCATAAGATCTTTTTAGAATAGTTGGTGATTGATCAAGTCCGCCATAAATATAAACTTGTTTATAAGTGTCTGAACCATATCTGCTGTATTCTATAGCAGTCTTGTTAGCAGCCATTTCCATTGCAGACAATATTTGACCTGGAAGCTCGCCATTATTCCCACCTCCTGTGGCATCAAAACCTAATGTTGCTCTTGTTTCTACTAAAGCAGATACAAGATTCTTCATAAAATCCTTATCACTGGTGTTACAGACATGCTCAGCTCCCAAGCTTTTCAATAACTCTACATGTTCAGATTTTCTTACGATGTTTACCAAAGGCACCTCGTCATCTTTACAAATTTTTACTAACATTTGACCTAAATTGGAGGCTGCAGCTGTATGAACGATGGCAGTATGATTTTCCATCTTCATAGTTTCTATAAAAGAAAGTGCTGTAAGGGGATTTACAAAGGAAGAAGCTGCTTCTGAAGCTGTGGTTCCTTCTTGCATAACTAAACAATTAGCAGCTGGAACACATCTATATTGTGAATACATCGCTCCTCCAGCCAAACCAACAGTTTTGCCAATCATATCTTTTACATTTTCACCTGCGTCAATAACAACTCCTGCACCTTCATTACCAACTTGCATAGATTCATCCAATCTAGGCTTCATAGCACCCATCAAAGCTGGATGTATTTTCATTGTTGTAACAGCCTCATCTCCTAATCCTGATTTTTTTATGGATGAAAGATCAGCTGCAAAACTCAATAAGAGACCAAGATCAGACGGATTAATTGGAGCAGCTTCGACTTTTATTAAAACTTCATCTACAGATGGTTTTGGTTTCTCAACGTTTGTAATTGAAATTTCTATATTGCCTTCATAGGTAACAAGTGAACGAATTTCTTTTGAATTATTATCTGACATTTTATCTCCTATATTAAATTATCATCTCAAACTTCTGTTTGTTTTTCATTTGGAATAACTAGCTCAAGCTCTAACATTTCATTACTCACTCGGATTAGCTTTCCAATTTTTTGTTGGCAAGTTCTGTTTGAGTCGTGATAGCTTTGATTCCTTAAAAACTCTTTTATCAAGCGTCATACAGACCATTAAGATTAATTTGCCGTTTTTTTCGATTACATGATCTCGCTCAACGTCAAAGCTATAACCTTGCTTCAAGTGCAAATCGATTATGCTGGTATTGTTATAAAAGACTTCAGCAAAAACTGTATCTACTCCTAGCGTGTCAAAGGCAAAGTTGTAAAAGTATGGTAATACTAATCCTCCAATCCCAAGAGCGCTTTCTTCGCCAATATAGAACCCCCAAGATGTAGTTTTTTCTTCAGGATTCCAGTCTACAAAGTTCAACAAGCCTACATCCTCACCTCCATACTGAATTATCCAGTGATAGTAACTTGGTTTACTAAAACTTGCCTCAAGCCATCTGATTTGAGCCTCGAGGTTGTAATCCATATCGGAGTCCATAAACATTGTTACACGCTCAGATGTTCTCCAATTGAGTATCTTTTTAGCATCATCAATTACAATTTCACGGAAACTAATCACGTTATTAAGACCTCTTAAATCTGTGACCAACGCTTACAGATTCAACCTTTATACGTTTCGGCATCATGTGATTAGGTAATTGTTCAGACAAAAACGTTTTTAAGACAGCCTTATCTACTTCATTATTTGTAGCAGACTGAACTGTTAATTCAACATGCTGCCCCGTAATAGGATTTGTCTTCGCCTCAACCTTTACAAGCTCGACATGCTTATATTGGAGAGCAACTCGCTCAACTTCGGAAGCCATAAACTTAAGCCCTCCAACATTTATCACTTCACTTGTGCGCCCCGTTACTTTGTAGTAACCGTCTTTCTCTTCTACGATATCTTTAGTGTTATACCAACCTTCGTTATCGAAAGGCGTTTCAGCATTTAAATAACCCAGCATTCTAGTTTCAGAACGTATTTCAAGCACGTTATCCACGACTCTTGTTTCAACGCCTTCACCACCAACTTTCATGAAGAGACTATCACGCGATTCACTTTTAACACGAACAATGCCTAGTTCTGACATCCCAAACGTTTGCCTAAAGTCAACATTAGGTAATAGTTCACACAGCGCATCTAAAGTAGGTTGATCCATACGCTCAGTTCCATATGTAATGATGCGTAATGTTTCTGGAACTTGATCTGGAATTAGCCCACTCATTAACATCATGCGAAGAAATGTTGGCGTAGTAGGAAGGACTTCAATTTCATGTTCAGCACACGTCGCTAATATATCTTCAACGCGACGTGAGTTTGGAGCTACCACGGTACCTTTATTGAACAAGGTATGAAGAAGCGTATTAAGTCCACCGATATGATCAAATAGTAAAAAGTTAATAGTTTTGAGCGTTGGACGTGGTGTTTCAAAACGCTTCATGAAAATTGTTAAATCGTGCAATATTGCTTTTGGCCGCCCAGTAGTTCCAGTTGAAAAAAGGACTAATCCAGCGTGTTCTTTCGATCTTAGAGACTCTAAAATTTCATGGTTTTTACTATGCGTTATGCGCTTTACTTCTTCACCTTCAATCACCACATCAACTAAGGCTGATTCAAAAAAGTACTCGTGCTGTGCTCTTGTATCAACGGTGAGAGGTACAAGAATCACATTCTTATCTATTAGTTGCAATAACGTAAGAATAGACTGAGGATCAAAGTCACCAATCAAGGCAACAACTTCGCCCTTTTTTACTTCAGAAATGTCAACAGCTTTATGTTCTGCTATTTCACTAAATCGTAATTTACCGCTCGAGTGCACAAGGAATGGATAATCTATATCACGCCAACGTTCCGTTAGCTTTTCTATTATATTCATTAAACGCCACCTATATTAAGAATCTGTCCACTTAGTGATGCCGCTTTTTCATCGAGTAACAACTCTACAAGGTCACACACATCAGACTTTTGGAACTGTTTAGGAATGACTTGTTGAGAGGTAATTTTTTCGATTTGCATATCTGTAATGCCTCGCAAAAGATCAGTGCGAATAGGTCCTGGAGCAATGCAATTAACTCTGACATTGAAGTCAGCCATCTCTCGTGCGAATGCACGAGAAAATGATTCAACACCAGCCTTAGAAGCTGCATATACAGACTCCCCCTTTAAGGCTAATGCAACAGCAATCGTTGAGAAGTTAATAAAGCTACCTTGCTTCTGTCGCAGCATTATTGGAGCAAACAACTGACAGCAATAAATAGTTCCTACTAGGTTTGTCTGTATCAACTTCTGAACAGTAGATTCATCTGTTGTAACTGCCATGTTCATTGACGCCACGCCAGCAGCATTAACAAATGCTTTAACTGGCTTTTTCATTCGCTTGACTTCTTTTGATGCGTTCTTCACCGAAGCATAGTCACTTACATCACATTCGATGGCATCAATATTCATACCACCAGTGTTACGAGCAAGCCCCAATACCACTTCACCATTCTCAACGAGGCGTTCAGTTATTGCTTGCCCTAACCCTCTACTAGCTCCAGTGACAATAATCACTTAAGCCTCCGATTGATTTGCAAATTCTTCTGCAAGTGCAGCAACACTTCTGAACATACTTCGTGATTTAGACATAGCTGCGTCTGATGTCCAATCGAATTCAAAACCGTGTTCATCAGCTAAGTCCTCAAGTGCCAGGCAAACACTAACAAGGCCCATCGAATCGAGAAATGACTCACCACCTATTAGCTCCATTGTTTCTGTGACTTGTATCTCATCTTCTGATTCTGCTTCTTCTAATGCTTCAGTAACGACTGATATAACAATTTCTTTTGCCTGATCTAGATTCATTAATTCTCCTTGGTTAGCAGTTTTATATTTTCTACAGACTAAATGTTACTACATTATACTTTTGTTTGGGGATGTATAGTTGGGTCTGACACAGAAAGTTGTGGCTCCCTGTGTCAGTTTTTTAGAACATCAGAAAATGGTTTTGAGATGAGTACGATTAACTTGTGCTTATGTTTTGCAGTAAGTGACCAAACTTTGCACTAAAGTTTGTATCTACATAACACTCATCAAATAATAATAAGGGTATTGTCAAAAGTTTGTATCTAAAGAATCCTTATTTTATAGGGTTTTCAGACGATTTCATTACTCCCACTCAATAGTTGCAGAAAACACCACCTCTGAAACCTCTACTATGACTGTGTTTCCAAGGTGTATTTTTTGATTTGTAGACTTTGTCAAAGTTTGATAAGTATACATCTTAAACTTCCTTAAATTGATTACTATTTAATATCCTTATAAGCAAACTCCTAAATTCAGGTTTGGAATAGATGCTATGCCTTTTATCCATGATTGAAAACCCGTTAATCTTTTCAGTGT
>MDSV01091964.1_pt1 | contig 45077 bp, 39 predicted proteins | sample 810851 | NCBI WGS metagenome assembly MDSV01 (sample SAMN05326640, study PRJNA326480) | marine metagenome | isolation source: seawater | place: Atlantic Ocean: North East | collected 2012
ATCTTTTCTCATCGGAACAGTTTAAAGCAAGTTTCTTACGGTGGGCCTTGAGCCCAATATTGCGCGTTTTGTGGAGACGGCCCGGCACCTTCATGCTGTTTCAAAACCCCGATGACAGGGCGGTTTTTATCAAACGAGGCTTGTCAGCAGAAAACGCGCCGCTGATAGCCGGTTCGGGCGTTGATGATGATAAATTTAAGCCTGTCAGGAGGAAATCGAGTCTTGGAAAAAGCAAACGGCCGCTGGTGATTGGTTGTGCCAGCCGCCTGCTGCGCGATAAAGGCATCCCGGAACTCATCGAGGCTGCCAAAATTCTTGAGAAAAATTATCATATTGAGTTGCAAGTCGCCGGCGATATTTTTCATAAGAACCCGTCCAGCTGCACGACGCAGGAAATAGAGGAATGGTCGAAAATCTCGTCAGTGACGTTTTTGGGCAAGGTCTCGGATATGGTGGGTTTCTGGCAGGGCTGTGATGTTGCCATATTGCCATCACATAGGGAAGGATTTCCCAAAGCACTTTTAGAGGCCGCTGCATGTGGATTACCATTGTTAGGGACTGATGCACCGGGTATCCGTGAGATTATTGTGAACGGACATAATGGGATGTTATTTGAAAAGGCTGATTGTCAGGATATCGCCCGCAATATTGAAAAAATGGCTACTGACAATGAATTTAGGCGATCAGCTGGCTCCGCCAGCCGTAAGTTAATTAAAAGCAAGGGATTGTCAAATATCGATGTGGAGGCGGCCTTTATTAAACTTTTCGAGTCTATGAAAACGTGCGATGACTTTGCCAATGATAGATAGAAATTAAGGTCCAGCCAATTTCAGCATGCGGCAGCAAGCCGCTTTTAATGCCCTGTTCCAGAATATTACCTAATTTTGGATTCAGTTTATTGTATGCTAAAAACTCCTCTGATAAAGCGGATTTCAGTTTCGACTGTAAAGGTCCGCAAAGCCATTGGTTAAGTGGCATTTCAAAACCCCTCTTGGGCGCACTGAAAACATTTTTTGGTAAATCATTTTTAAAAATATCACGCAAGATTTTCTTGCCTTTGCCCCATGCTATTTTGTGTTTTCCGTCTATCGCCATGGCCATTTCGACAACATTGTGGTCAAGAAATGGGGAACGTATCTCAACTCCAGCGTGCATGGATGTTCGGTCTATTTTTACGAGCATATCGGAAATTAGGACGGTATTCATATCGCGTAATAAAGTGGCTGATAACGAGTCTATGTTGTCTGGCAAACTAATAAGGCTAAGCATATTCACTAAATCCTGATGTTTCGTGTCCTCAAGCCATTGTTTTATGTCGTTTGCAGTTGATGCAACCTCCATCCATGTTGCATGCCTCTCAAATTGGTTGCCTTCAGCACCATTTATGAAGCGCTGCAGCTGCCTAAACCTGTCGGTTAATCTATTTGTGTGTGATTGGGGTAAAAAATTTATTATTGTCTTAAACAAATATCTCAAAGACCGAGGCAAACGCTGATAAGTCTGCACTGCAAGCTCACCTTGATATTTACGATAACCCCCGAATAATTCATCCGCTCCATCTCCTGATAGAGCCACTTTGGCCTGATTTTTAATGGCCGTGGAAACAAACAAAGACGGCAGCGCTGATGAGTCTCCAAAAGGTTCGTCAAGAGCCGAATTCAGCAACTGATCGATCATTACAAGCTGGTCGTCATGCGTAAGGCGCACTTCATGATGGTTGGTCCCTAAATGTCGCGCTGTTTCGCGCGCCATTTTGGTTTCATCAAAAATGTTATCATCAAACCCTGCTGTGAATGTATCTATATTCGTGTGGTTTCTCGCCAGTGCGGCTATAATTGCCGAGTCTATTCCGCCTGATAAAAAACACGAAATCGGCACGTCGCTTACGAGACGGTCAGCTACAGCCTGATCAAGTGCCAGCCGAAGCTTTTCCTGTTGCGACAAAGCTGATGTGAAGAGAGTGTCATTAGGCTTTAAGTGGTACCACTTTGTAATGTTTTGACTTTTGTCGTTGAGCTCTAATAAATGGCCAGCAGGCAGCTTTTGTATCTCATCAGAGGCGCTATTAGGGTCAGGGATATACTTTAAAGTAAGCAACCAAGATCGGGCGTGACTGCTTAATTTTGCTGTTTCAGTGAGGGCTTCAATCGAGTCAAATCGGGAACCAAAAGCGAAGTCGCTTTTCCAATTTCGAAAATATAGCGGTTTCTTGCCAAACCGATCGCGGGCAAGAATAAGACTCTTTTTGTTTTTATTCCAAAGTGCAAAGGCAAACATTCCGTTGAGGCGAGGCAGCAAATCTTGTTTCCACTCAATCCAACCTGCGAGGATTACTTCAGTATCGGTATCAGTATGAAATTTGTAACCTTTTTGTATTAACGTGCGTCTTATATCTCGGTAATTGTATATCATACCATTGTACGCGATGACATATTGACCGTATTGCATCGGTTGGTTGCCGCGTTCGCTCGGGTCTACGATCGAAAGTCGGCGATGCCCAAGCCATATACTTGAATCCTGCCACTCTCCTTTAGAGTCTGGACCGCGGTTTTTGATTGTTTCAAGTGAGTTTTTGCACACTTCATAACCGATAATGGATGACACATGCTCACAGTCAGGACCACCTCTCAGGTTTAAATAACCAATAAAACCACACATTAATGACGACTTTGCTAACTGAACGTTGAATACGACTAATTTCGTGCCACCAAGTTATATTTAGACGTTGTTTAAATCATGATTCGAATTTTTTTCCATTATGTATACTTGGGTATTTGCCCTTTAAGCTAGAAGATTTCAATCAATAACTAACTTATTTTAATTTGTGTTCAATTTTTGAACAAAATTGTTTGTGCTATCAATAAATATATAGTAGCACTTTCGCTTGGATCCTTGGAGCGTTGTATGAACGATCAATTATCAGCAAAAGAACTGAACGAATTGCGAATAATGGAGTTAGTTGAAGAGCGTGACACAGTTACGCAACGCGGAGTGGCCAGTGAGTTGGAAATTGCCGTTGGAATGGCAAATTCATTGATAAAAAAACTTGTTCACAAGGGATTCATAAAAATCAAAGAAGTGCCGTCAAGAAGATATGGATATTATTTAACTCCAGAGGGGTTCATTGAAAAAAGTCGTTTGGTGTCAAAATATATCGCCAACTCATTCAAATTTTTTGGACAAGTGCGTGGGGATTACGAAGCCATTGCAACTGAAGTGACCTCAAGTCAACTTAAGACGGTTTGTTGTGTTGGGACAGGTGAAGTTCGAGAAATCGCACAGATGGTATTTACTTCTCGTGGTGTCCAAACACTATGTATTTTAGATGTTTTAGGTCACGAAGGCACAAAAAATTACACGAGTTGGAATCAGCTCCCTCAAGAAATTGAGTCTCAAATTGGCTTTTATGTGATGACGGAAACTTGGAGACCTCACAAAGCCTATGAAATTGTAGCGTCGAGCATTAAAGGTAAGCCTCTGTTGGCACCTGCTTTTATGAAAATAATAAGACCTAACCACTCTTCCAGAAAATATGAGGCAGGGTGATGGCTTGGTATGCAGCAAAAACGCAAGCCAATCGTGAAAGGCTTGCTGTATCACATCTTGAGCGGCAAGGGTTTCATGTGTGGTTGCCGTGCTGTCAGCGTTTCATCAATCATGCTCGTAAATCTAAGCGCGTATCTCGGCCATTATTTCCAGGCTACCTGTTTGTTAACATTGATCTGGAAATGAATGGGTGGCGCGCCATTAATAGTACCGTGGGTGTACAAAGGATCGTTAGCTTTGGAAAAGTACCGTCGCCAGTAAACACGGATTTTATTGAGGCCTTAAAGGCCAATGAGAATTCTGACGGCTTTATTGAGATATCCGGCGATGGTTTGGTGCCTGGCCAAGAGGTTGAGATATTAACTGGTCCAATGGCTGGGCAGATTGGAAAATTGCTCAGACTTGACTCGGGTAACCGTGTGACTGTTTTGCTACGCATGTTGGGGCATTTTGTAAAAAGCCAAGTAGGTCGCGGAGCCGTTGCTGGGATGTGATCTAAAATATTTTTGACTTGTGGTTTGTGATGTATCTGCCGGGGAAACTGTTAGTGTTGGGTGTTATTGTTTCACCCGCGCTGCGGTAGCTTGAGAAAATGGATTTGGATTTTTCAAAGCTGATTTTAGGGACGGTTCAACTTGGCATGCCCTATGGGTGCGGTATTTGGTGTAAAGAGCTTATGCCCGAGGCGACGGCTTTCTCAATATTAGACGCAGCTTGGGAACTTGGTATCAAGACCCTTGACACATCGCCAGATTATGGTCTTGCTGAGGAGCGGATTTTAAAATATATGAAATTGAACCCAGGCAATCAGTTTCAGGTAATAAGCAAAATCAAAAATCTGTCAGAGTGCTGTTACAATTCTCCAACTGAGTTTTGTCAATGGTTTGAAACGACAAAGACACCCTCTCTCAATAAACCGTCTCTGCTACTTCATAACGAGCAACACATATTCTCTGAAGAAATCGTCGCAGGACTAAATCAATTGGAGAAAAAAAACTTAATTTCAAATTGGGGTTTGTCCGTGTACGAGAAAGATGCGGCTAAACATGCAGCACATATCCCTGATTGCAGTATCGTTCAACTTCCTTATAGCCTATTGAACCAAGAATTTCGTAATAATGGGGTGATAGATTTACTCTCTGCAAAAAATAAGCATGTGCACGCCAGATCTGTTTTTACGCAGGGGCTTTTGTTCCAACAGAACCTAGCAGCAAAAAAGTGTTGTGAAAATCTTACAAAATATATTGAAAAAATAAGAAGTATTGCGAGGAAAAGGGAGCAAAACCTGATGGAATTTGCCCTGAGCTTTGTGTTCTCAACAGAACAAATAAATTGTGCGGTCATAGGGGTGGACTCTGATAGTCAATTGAAAAACATAACCAGAGCGGGATTTGATCTGTTGAGTGAACAAGAATATGAATTTTGCAAACAGGGATGTTTCGATATCTTGCCTGAGAGCGTTCGGCCTGAGGAATGGAAATAACATATGGTGGAAAACACCCCACTGAATGTTGGTGTGATTGGCTTGGGGGTTGGTGAAGCACACATAAAATCATACCAAAATATAAAAAATGTGGAGGTCTACGGCATTTGTGACCTCGAACCCAATCGATTAAATTTTATTGGTAACAAATATGGTGTTTCACACCGATACAATGACTATCGGAAGCTGACTGAAAACCCAAGAGTAGATGTAATTTCCATTTGTAGTTTTGATAACTATCATGCTGAACAGATACTCTCTGCATTAAGAAATGGCAAACATGTCATGGTAGAAAAGCCTGCTGTTTTGTTTTCATCGGAGGCTGAGAAAGTATTGAAAGAGCTCTCAGACTCAAATCTTTTCATAACTTCAAATTTGATTTTAAGGCAATCTCCTCGTTTTATCAAAATAAGAGAAATGATACAGCAAGGACAATTTGGCGATATATTTCATATTGAAGCTGATTACCTGCACCAGATTTTGTGGAAAATTACTGAAGGCTGGCGCGGTAAGATGGACTTTTATTGCACCGTTTACGGTGGTGGCATTCACTTAATTGACTTAATGCGTTGGATAATGAGTGAAGAGGTTAGTTCGGTTTGCGCGATGGGGTCATCTGTTGCAGTGAAAAACACTTCTTATAAATGGCCGGACACTATTTCAGCTTTACTTCAATGGGAAAATGGCGCTACCGGCAAGTGCACATCAACTTTAGCTCCCCAGCGGACAAAGTTTCACTCATTAAATATTTATGGCACTGAGAAAACTTTCGTAAATGGTATTCCAAACGGTGAGCTGTTTTCAGGAGATGATCCCTCAAAAGATGTGGTTCTTATCAAGACCCCTTATCCTGGGATAGAAAAGGGCGATTTGCTGCCGGAATTTATTGATTGTATTAGAAAAGGCAGAAAGCCAAATATTAACGAGGTTGATATTTTTAGAGTGATGTCTGTTTGCTTTGCAATCTGGGAATCTGTGTCTAAAAAGAAGCAAGTGACTGTGAATAATTTAATTTGATTGAGGCAGGTTAATTTTGGAAATTCCGTTTGCGAAGCCAATGATAGGTGAACAAGAGCGTGCCGCTATAGATGATGTTCTTCAGGGAACAATTTTAACCCACGGGCCACGATGCAGCGCGTTTGAACAAGCCTTTGCAGATTTTGTGGGTGTGAAGCACGCTGTTACTACTTCTAATTGTACCACGGCTATCCATCTTGGTTTAGTTGCTTGTGGCATTGAACCGGGAGATGAAGTAATTGTGCCTGCAATGACCCATGTAGCCACTGCGCATGCGGTTGAGCATTGCGGTGCTTATCCAATTTTTGTTGATGTTGATGAACTGACGGGCTGTATTGATCCAAATTTAATTGAAGCTAAAGTGTCCCGACGAACTAAAGCGATAATTGTTGTGCATTTTGTAGGTCTTCCCTGCGATATGGATCGCATCAATCATATTGCGCAAAAATATAATATCCCTGTAATTGAAGATGCTGCTACAGCGCTTGGCGCCACCTATCAAAATAAACAGGCTGGAAGTTTGGCCAAAATTGGTTGTTTTTCCTTCTATCCCACGAAGCACATCACTTCGCTTGAGGGAGGGATGCTTACCACTGATGATGATGCCATTGCTGATCAAGTTCGTTCTCAGAGGGCTTTCGGGTACGATCGTGGTTTAAATGACAGGAAAATTCCCGGAATTTATGATATTAAAAGCCTTGGTTGGAACTACAGAATGTCAGAAGGTCACGCGGCAGTTGGTTTAGTTCAATTAAACAGACTGCCAGCGTTCCTAGGCTTAAGACGAACTAATGCGGAAAGTTTAGTATCTGCGCTAACGGCTGTTGATGGACTTTTTGTCCATCCTCTAGTTACCGCAAAATCACGTTCATCTTGGTACTGTGTAAACATTCAAATTATGAATGGGTCTGGGAAGGTAAGAGATGAGGTGGCTTTGGAACTCAATGCAGAAGGAATTGGCACCAGTGTGCATTACCCTGTAGCGTTACCGTTATCAAATTTTTATTTTGACAAATATCCTTGTTCTTCAGATGAATTTGCTAATGCTAATGCTCTTGCAAAGCAAACTATATCAATTCCATGTGGTCCTCACTTGAATGCTACTGACGTTGATTATATTATAAAAAAAGTGAAGATCGTCATGAGTTATATATAGTTGTTACTCATTGATTTTGGAGCAAACTTTATGAGTGAGAATTCTTTACGTGTTCCCATGACTGACGTAAGCTTGTCAGGCGAAAAAATTATCCTTGTGGGAGGCATGGGTTTTATTGGCCATCATCTTGCTATGAGCTTGAAAAGTGCGGGTGCTCAAGTGATGATTGTTGACCATTTACAAGTGAATAATATCGTTAAGGTGTTATCGGATAGAGACATCGAGGAGAAGCGTCGTTCTTTATATTTGAAATTTATTTTGGATAGGTTTCAATTGATGCGCGATAGCAATGTTGAGATAGAGCCTGCAGATGCAAGAAATCTCAGCGAATTGACCCAAATTTTTGACGCTTTCAAACCTACAAAGGCGGTTCATTTGGCTGCTATTTCCAGCGCTGTGACTGCTAATAAATTGCCAAATCTTGCTTATGATATCCAAATCAATTCACTCCGCAATGTTTTGTCATTGTGTCAAATGAAAGAGAGTTCATGCAAACACGTTTGCTTCATGTCCTCTAGCACTGTTTATGGTGATTTTGACGGCGACAGCGTTGATGAAACGATAAGGCCGCGGCCAAAAGGAGTTTATGCAAACGGCAAATATATTGGAGAGCGTATGGTTCGTGAAGCACATGAACTATATGGAGTAAATTATACAATCATACGCCCCAGCGCGCTTTACGGTATAAGATGTATATCAGGTCGTGTGAGCCAAAAATTTATAGAAAATGCACTTTTTGGAAAACCTCTCATGCTCGAAGGAGGAGGTGGGGGCATGTTAGATTTTACGCACATTGATGATTTAACGGAGGGCATTACGCGTTCATTGGCACTAGCGGGCGGCCTAAATACGACTTTTAACATAACTTTCGGTAATGCCCGGTCAATTTCTGATTTGGCTTCAATTATTAGAGAAGTTATTCCTGATGTGTCTTTTCAGCAGGCGCCAGCGGCACCGGAAAAGCCAAAGCGTGGAACATTGCAAACTGAACGAGCAAAGGAGCGACTTGGTTTCTATCCTAGTAGATCGATTGATGTTGCTTACAAAGAATATTGTGAGTGGTACATGAGTCAATGGCGTGGTTTATCTTAAGATCACTACCCCATAAACTAATAAGGGTTTTGACTAGGAGAACTGAATGGATTCTCTAAAATTTTCAATAAGCAAAAATCAATTTATTTCTGATGTTTTAGGAATGAATGTCGCGCTAATTTCAGTCCATTATGAAGACCCTCCAAGTATCAACACCTATAATTTTGAAAACCTCCTTTTTGAATGCAAGCAGCTAAGCCTTGATCTTGTCTCTATCAGAATTAGTGCTGAACGGGTTGACTTGGTTATGAAATTTCAAAGTCTTGGTTTTAGGGTTATAGAAAATTTGATTACCTTGAACACCCGCCTGCTGAAGTCAGAGGATAATTTTTTTCCGCCAGAAATCCGTCAGGCGAATGAAAAAGATGAGTCTATCCTTCGTCAACTCGCTGCAAATGCCTTTAGCTTTGATAGGTTTCACAAGGATCCAGAAATCAATTCGGCACTTGCTGATCAGCTAAAGAGCGATTGGATAGCAAATGCGTTAAACGGAAGATCTGATATTGTTTTTGTATATGAAGCCGCCAAAAAAATTGTTGGTTTTAACGCCTGTTTGCTCTCTGGCAACACGGCTTCAATTGATTTAATAGCTGTTGATCCAAAGTTTCAAGGCAGAGGTGTGGGAAAACAACTAGTGTCGATAAGTCAAAAATATTATTCCAATTTCGCTGAGCGTATGTTGGTTGGCACACAGTCCTCAAACATTAGCTCGATGAATTTATACCATGCCCTCGGTTTTAGTGTTTCAAAATCTGAATTTACATTGCATGGAAGAATAAAATGCATGTTGTAATAATCCCAGCTAAAAAGTTTTCTTCAAGGTTGGCCAACAAGAATATGCTCCTGATAAATGGGCAGCCCATGCTTTATTGGACTATAAAATATGCGCTTGAAATGGCACGAAAAGAGGCGGTCTTCGTCTCATCAGATAGCATGGCAATATGCGAATTTGCAAAAGGTTTGGGTGTTGAGTCTATTCACAGGCCTCCATACTTAACCGGCGATGTTCCAATATTGGATGTTTATCGTCATGCTGTGGTGTATTTGGAGGCTTCAAAAATTTGTGATCAAATTTCAGTTGTGATTGGGCTTCAACCAGATCACCCTGATCGTCGGATACCGTTAAAAGAGGCCTATGAAATTTTTAGTGAAAGACGTTTAGATCGATTGAGCAGCAAAAATTCGGTAGGAGAAAAAAATGGGGCGCACTATATCCTCTCTAGACATTTTGTTGATTGGGCTGAAAGTCGGAGGGACTTTGTCATAATAGATGATTGTACGAATGTTCATTTTGAAAAAGATCTGATCTCGGCAAGAAAATTCTTAGGGGAATATTTTTAATTGTTAAAGATAGTAAATACTGTGGATTTTACAGACGTCCCAGAGGCAACAAGATCTTTAACTGATCATTGGGAGTTGGCCAATATTACTCCCAATCGTGAGTTGGTTCTACCCGCAATGGCCACAGCTACTGCGTATATAAGTTCTGCGTCCTTACGCGTAGATAAAGAATTTCTTGATGCATCTCCTTTATTGAGAGTTGTTGCAAGTCCGTCTACAGGGAAAGACCATATTGATGTTGAGCTGCTTAAAAAAAGACGCATTGATCTCATTGATATTGCAAGAGAGTTTGAACTCATTGAAGGTTTCACAGCTACATCTGAGCTGGCTTTTACATTGTTACTAGCGCTAGTTCGCAATCTTCTTCCTGCGGTTGAAAATGCAAATAAAGGGGTTTGGTCCAGGGAAAAATTGTCAGGAATACAGCTTTATGGAAAAACGTTTGGCATCCTTGGACTTGGACGGTTAGGAAAAATATCAGCAAAAATTGCAAATGGCTTTGGAATGGAAGTCATCGCGCATGACATAAAGGACTGTGAAGCTCCCAACGTCAAAAATGTTTCATTGAGTAATTTATTGAATTCATCTGATGTGTTGTCTGTTCACATTCACCTTAATGAAGAGAACACAGGTTTTTTGGGCAGAAATGAATTTTGTCAAATGAAACCAAATTTGATTCTGTTGAATACCAGTCGAGGAAAAGTAATCGATGAAGTCGCATTACTTGAAGCTCTTCAAAACAAAATTATTGCAGGTGCTGGTTTGGATGTTATTGACGGCGAGTGGCTGTCAAATGAAGAGCGAGCAAAGCATCCTCTGATAAAGTATGCCGGACAAAATGAAAATTTGATAATCGTTCCTCATATTGGCGGCTCAACTTATGAGTCAATCACTGGCGCAAGAATTTTCATAGCCCAAAAACTTTCTGAATATTTGAAACATGACTTACATAACACCTAAAAGGAATTTCATACTCGGGGTGCATTGTGTTTAAAGTTGCTTTAGTTGAGTGTGGTATTGGTAACATTAAGTCAATGGAGAATGCCCTATTGAGGGCACATTTGAAACCTGTCTTAGTCTCTAATGGACGGGAATTAAAAAATATTGATGTTGATTTAATTGTATTGCCCGGCGTTGGTGCGTTTGGGCATGCAATGACTGAGATAAGGCTACGGGGACTGGAGGAAGAGTTAAAAAACAGAGTGTTAGGAGATAAAGTGCCGTTTCTTGGAGTTTGCGTTGGCATGCAAATACTTGCTAAAACAGCTTCAGAATATGGAGAACATAACGGTCTCGGATGGCTGTCAGCCAGCGTAAATAAAATGCAAATCTCGGGCGATGAACGGTTGCCTCACGTAGGTTGGAATTCGCTTGATGCGATAAATGGAAAATTTTTGGAGAAGTTTTCTGATAAAGATTTCTATTTTGTGCACTCTTATGTGATGTCTTGTCGAGATATGGATATAGCTGCTACTAGCACTTATGGAAAAAATTTTGTATCAGCGGTGCAAAGGAACAATATCTTTGGAGTCCAGTTTCATCCGGAGAAAAGTTCAAACCTAGGTACGCAATTTTTTTCAAACATAGCCCAAGAAATCAATGCTCGTGCTTAAGAAACGTTTAATTCCAGTTCTATTTTTAAAAGGTGGTTGGATTGTCAGAAGCGAGAGCTTTAAGCATCATCAAATCATTGGTGATCCAGTTGGCCATGTAGAGAGAATGGTCGATTGGAATGTCGATGAGTTGGTTGTAATCAATATTAGCTCTGGCGCTGATGGTTTTCAGCATCAAAGGCCTGATTTGAAAAACAAACCTGTCAAAAATTTAGGAGATTTTATTCAACTCATTTCCGTTAATTGTGGCATCCCTTTGACCTTTGGAGGCGGGGTGTATTCGATAGAAGATATCGCCAAAATTATAAGTTGTGGGGCAGATAAAGTTCTCGTGAACAAAATGTTTCATGACCATCCAGAAAAAATCATTGAAGCGGCGAAACGATTTGGTTCTCAAGCTATTGTTCTGTCAGTCGATTATAAGTTTGTTGACGATGATTACTTTGTTTTTACGCATCATGGAAAATTGAATAGTGGAAAGTCATTGTCATCCGTTTTACGAATGGCTGAGGATAATGGGATTGGTGAAGTTTTAATAAACTCAATTGAGAATGACGGTTGTGCCAAAGGCTACGATTTACTTGCGACTGAAAAGGCTATGGCGTCATGCTCAAGGCCAATAATAACATGTGGAGGCGCTGGCCACCAAATGCACTTTAGCGAATGCTTTACCAAAACAAATGTAAATGCGATCGCTGCAGGAAATATTTTTCATTTTTCAGAGAATGCATATCCAAGGGCAAAAGAGTATTTGCAACGAAAGGGAGTACCGGTGCGTCAAGCGTGATATTGGTACTTATAGTTTTTTGAACTGACAAGACAAACAAACTGGCATTGATTGTTAACTGTTTTGACTATGCATTGATTAGGGCTTTTTAGTATATGGTTGATAGTAATTTGTTACCAACTATTTCTTGGTGTTCTCGCTGCTTATATCCTTCCTCTTCAGCTGTACCGTTAGTATTTGATGAAGCTGGCGTGTGTAGCGGTTGCAGAGTGCATGACCAAAAATCAGAAATTAATTGGAGTGATCGATTGGATATGCTCCTTGATGATCTTGATGGGTATCGCCGAAGTTCTGGATATGAGTGTGTGATTGGTGTCTCTGGAGGAAAAGATAGTTATTATCAGGTCCACTTTGTGAAAGAAGTTCTGGGTCTGAATCCTTTGCTGGTAACATACAACGGTAACAATTACTTGGATGTTGGCTGGCAAAATTTACATAATATGAAAAAGGTTTTTGGCGTTGATCACCTTATAATCTCACCTTCAGTTGATATGCTAGTGAGAATGAACAGGTTGGGTTTTATAAAAACTGGCGATATGAATTGGCATGCCCACTGTGGTATTTTTACCCAACCGATGAAAGTCGCTGCTCAGCAAAATATCCCCTTGGTATTTTGGGGAGAGCATGGCTGGACTGATTTAGGCGGAATGCTGAGCATGTATGATTTCCCTGAGTTTACGTATCGTTATCGAAAAGATCAGGGATTGCGTGGATTTGATTGGCAAGATTTTGTTAATGATCCTGACGAGAGCATTTCTGAGAATGAACTTGAAATTTTCAAATATCCTTCTGATGAATTAGTCTCATCAGTTGGCTTAAGAGGATTGTTTATTGGTAATTTTGATCCTTGGGACTCTGAAAAACATACAAAGTTAGTTGAAGAAAAATATGGTTGGCAACGATCTCCAACTCCTTTCGAGAGGACTTACAGACTCACATCAAACTTGGATGATATGTATGAAAATGGTGCGCATGATTATTTAAAGTTCATCAAGTTCGGATATGGGCGGGCTACGGATCATGCATCTAAGGATATCAGGGCAGGAAGACTATCGCGTGAGGAGGGCATCAGGCTCGTTCGAAAACACGATCATGTTGAGCCCTCTGATCTTCAACACTGGCTTGAATATGTTGATAGAGACCATGATTGGTTTTGGGATATTGCTAATAAATTTAGGTCGCCAGCAGTTTGGTCGTCAATCAATGGCTTCTGGGTAAAACAAAATATCTGGGATAATTTATAAGTCGGGGGAGTGCTATGAAAGTAAATGATATAAGGCCACTTTCTCTAATGGGGTCGCAAGCTACAGCAATGAAAGCGGACATTGATTGGCTTTTGGATCATGAGGATAGTTTTGTTGAGGTTGGTTGTCCCGCTTGTGGATCTAATTCCAAAACTACCGTCTATCGGAAATATGATATGCGACATGTAGTATGTAAAGACTGTTCAACCCAATATATCAGTCCTCGGCCGACGCCTGAAATTTTATCTGAGTTTTACCAACGGTCTGAAAACTATAAATACTGGGCAAGCCATATTTTTCCCGGTAGTGAAACCGCTCGGAGAAATAAGATTTTCAAACCCCGCGCTAAGATAATTAAAAAATATATAGAAAACAGAAGGATGGAAAGCGATTTTTTGCTTGAGGTGGGCGCAGCTCATGGCATCTTCTGTGAAGAAGTCCGAAAATTTAAAATGTTTCGAAGAATAGTGGCGGTTGAACCTCACGTAGAATTAGCGCAACGATGTCGAGACTTAGGATTGGAAACTTTTGGCAGCAGTTACGAAAATATTCAAATTGACGAGAAAATCAGTGTTATAGCTTCTTTTGAGGTGATTGAGCATTTATATCACCCGATCGAATTTATTCAATGGTGTCGAGAATCTCTGAGTGAGAATGGTCATTTGCTTCTGACTTGTCCAAATATATCAGGATTTGATACGTCTATTATGGGTGTGTTATCTGATAGTGTTGATCATGAGCATTTGAATCTTTTCACTCCAAAGAGCTTATCGCTATTGCTGGAAAAAAATGGATTTTGCATAGAGGAGTTGACAACCCCAGGTGAACTCGATGTCGACATTGTAAGAGAAGCGCTTGAGACAAATATATTGTCACCTGATCAGCTTGGGGGATACCTGACAAATATTATTATGTCTTCAAATGAAGCTGTTAAGGACAAATTTCAAGAGTTTCTTCGAGCGTCCCAGTTATCGTCAAACATGATGGTTTTAGGTCGTAAGCTCTAAGTTTCTTGACCGAGTCTTGTCGTCAGTAAAGTAGTTTATAAATTTTGATGATGTAATAAAACCTAATATGCTCAATCTTTTTCACAATAAAGTGAAACGACATTTTATTATTCCAAACAAAATTTGGGTAACAATCTAAAAATCGCAAGCTAAGTGCAATGTGTATCTCAATGACGATTTAGGTATTGCCAACACGAGTAAGATTTACAGCAATGATAACAAACTCGTCATAATTAGGAGTAAAAACAATGGTCATTTTAGGGATCTCTGAAAGTCATGACGCCCACGCTTGTTTATTAGTTGATGGTGTACTGGCTGCTGCAGTAGCAGAAGAGCGCCTATCACGTTTGAAAAGTGACTCCTGTTATCCAAAAAGAGCTATAGATGAAGTTTTAAGAATAGCTTCAATATCTGCCAATGAAATCGATGCTGTTGCATTCGCTTCTAAGAGTGATTTTGCTTGGCAGATTATGATAAACAAGCATGCAAAGTTCTCAGTTCAAGACTGGATTCATGAATGCCATTCGTACTGGAAGCCTTTACTTATAGATGGTGTCTCTAAGTCAATTTTTGATGCTTACGACGAATTTTCTGCATATGAAAATCAAGATGCTATTATGAAGCATTACAAGCACTTTGCTGAGCAAGCCCGTAAGGTACCTCAGAGTGAATGGGGCAGGCTTGGGGATGTCGCACGTAGTTTGACTGTGCAAGAACACTTAGGAATTAGTGAAGATAAAATCTTCAGCTTTCGGCATGAGGACTGTCACAAGGCATACGGTTATTACACATGCCCTTATGATAAAGAAAAATCTCTTATATTTACATTGGAAGGAGGCGGTGATGATTCGTCCGCGACAGTTAGTATTGCAGATCCAATTGGCAATATAACCGAAGAGTGGTCTTCTAACTTTGTTATGGCTGGTCGCTTATACGCTTATATCACTCTTATTTTAGGGATGAAGCCTGGCCAGCACGAATATAAAGTTATGGGCCTCGCTCCATATGGTAATAGTTATATAGGTGATACATCTCTTAATATTTTTCGGTCTCTTAGCCAAAATGAAGATGGAATAATAAAAAATAATAACGCGTTTCCAGATTTGTATTTTTCTATGCAAAAGGCTCTAGAGGGGCAGCGTTTTGACGGTATTGCGTGGGGACTTCAGGAATGGATTGAAGAGTTGATTTGTGATTGGGTAAAACAAAACATAAAAAAGTATGGCATATCAAAAATTATCTTTTCTGGTGGCGTCGCTCAAAATATAAAAGCACTTAAAACAATCGCTGATATAAGCGCCGTTGATTGGGTCTGGGCAGGACCAATCTCAGGAGATGGCTCTCTTGGTATCGGAGCAGCCTTTTTGGCATCGAAGGCCCTTCAACCTGCGATTGAAATAGCGCCGGTGCACTCAATTTATTTAGGGGCGGAGTATGATAGCAATAAGGTTATTACAGCGGTAAAAAATGCTGATTTGCATGAAAAATTTACAGTTATTGAGGATTTCACACAAGATCAGGTGGCGTGTTGGATTGCCGATGGAAACATAATTGGCAGATTTTCTGGTAGAATGGAATTTGGACAAAGGGCGCTTGGAAATCGCTCTATAATAGCTGACCCAAGAGATTTTGAAGTTGTTGAGAAAATAAACAAAAAAATAAAATACAGAGACTTTTGGATGCCCTTTACCCCCTCTATGACAAAAGAATTTTCAAAACAATCTATTGTTAACAGTAAGGGCTTTTTTTCACCATTTATGACCATGGCTTTTGACCAGAACCCTTCCAGCCCAAAACTAGATGGGGTTGTCCACCCTGCTGATAAAACGGTCAGGCCGCAAATTCTTGAAAAAAGTGATAACCCCAATTATTTTTCTCTATTAGAAAAAGTTGAAAAAAATATTGGATGTGCGTGCGTCTTGAATACATCATTTAACATGCATGGTGACCCAATAGTTGAAAAACCAGAAGATGCGATAAGAACATTCGAAAGATCTGAATTAGATATTCTTTTGTTTGATAAAGTCGCTGTGTCTAGGAAAAAGTTCAAATAATTTCTAATCTCATTTCCCATGTAACAGGTGCGTGATGGCTTTTTTATCGAGCGACGAAAAACACTTTTACGAAAGTAACGGATATATAATTTTACCTAACGTTTTTGATTTGTCTGAGACAGATAGCTTAAGAAAATTAGTTTTTGATACATACAGAAAATTTGTTGACGTTAGGCAAGAGTTATTGGACCTAAAAGATCCATGGAACCAATCTGATTTTGATCATGATTTGCTGAGGTTTAGGGAAAATGATCCAAAGTTATTCGGTGCCATGTATGATACTGCGCAAAACAATTTGAGACTTTCAAGACTAGTTACTTCCGACGGTCTCGCGCTACGCGCAGCTGAGCTTCTGAACACATCTTCCGATATGTTGGCAACCTCAGGCCATTACCTCCGAATGGATGCGCCAGAAGACTCTAGGAACGTTTTGAAATGGCATCAGGACCGTGCTTATTACCATCAGAACAAAAATGGAAACAATGGTCTTGTTGCTACCGTTGCGTTGCAGGATTTGTCAGAACAAAACGGTGCGCTTCGTGTTTGTCCTGGAAGCCATGCTGAGGGATTCTTGGGTGTTCGAGGAGAAGGTTCAAAGACTTCATATGAGGTCTCCGAACAACTAACGGTGAGCGCCTCGGATGTGGCAAGTTATGAAGAAGTGAGCATGAATATGAAACGGGGCAGCGTCTTATTCATCAATATGAATTTATTTCATCGCTCGGGTCATAATTCATCCAACTGTTTCAGATTCACGGCCTTAACAAGAATTCATAAAATAGCTGCTGATGACTACGTGCCCTTTGGGATTATTTTCAACTATAACGAATATTATAAAGAAAAAATCCATGGTGGCTGATCAAAGTTTTTATTTTTCCAATCGCAGGTCATCATTATGTGTGGCATAGCAGGCATCATTGGCCCCAACCAAGCAGATGATGAGCGCGTGGTGAAAAACATGCTGAGTGTTATTAAGCACAGAGGACCTGACGATACAGTAGTTCAGCGTTTTGATGGAGCATGTCTTGGTCATGTTAGGCTATCAATTATAGATGTCGGTAATGGTGGAAAGCAGCCTGCTCAATCGGAAAGTGGGTTAAGCTTGGTGTTTAATGGGATGCTCTATAATTACATCGAGTTAAAGAAAGCGTTAACTCGGCACTATAACTTCCAATCTAGAAGTGACACTGAAGTTTTGTTAGCAGCTTTTGATATTTGGGGAAGCGACTGCCTTGAGAAATTAAATGGTATGTTTGCTTTTTGTGCGTTTAATCAGGAAAAGAAACTCGCCAGCTTCGTTAGGGATAGGTTTGGTCAAAAGCCTCTTTTTTATGCGTTTGCAAAGGGGCGTTTGTTTTTTGCCAGTGAAGTAAAATCATTGATTGCGGCGGGCTTTGAGGCTAGCAGCAATCAAAACGCTTGGTTGAATTATTTGTCAAAAGGCAACAGTGACGCCAATAGGGAAACTTTTTTTGAGAACATATTCCAACTGGGTGCAGCTGAAATTATGGAGTTTAAATTTGGGCTGGCGCCAAAGATTTCAAAATATTTTCAATTAAGGCCGTCAACTTTGAGACGAGACATGTCCAATGAGACGGTGGCAAGAAAATTATATGAACTGTTGTCCGATGCTGTTGATATTCACATGCGCTCAGATGTTCCAGTCGGTATATCTTTATCTGGTGGATTTGACTCCTCTTCATTGCTTGCGTTGTTAGACAACTTAGGTCATTTGAGCGAACCAATCAAATGCTTGTCTGTGGACTTTGGGGCTAATTTTTCTGAAAAGAAATGGATTGAACGAGCAGCTCAACATCACAATCTAAAACCGCAAATTTATAGCTACAAGCCCGAGGAGTGTATCGAGGATTTTGATAAAATGTTGTGGCATTTAGAAGCCCCATCAGGAGGAATAATGAATTTTGCATTGGGGAAAGTAATGAGCGGAGCAAAAGATAACGGTGTAAGAGTAATCCATGACGGAACTGGCTTAGATGAGGCTTTTGCAGGTTATATGAACCATCATGCGGCCTATATTGGTCAATTAGGTTTGAGCGGTGATGGCGGTTATGAGGATGCTTTGAATGAGTTTGCGCTAAACTGGGGATATCACATTTCAAAAGCAGCTGACATTTGCAGGAGGGTTGCCCAGACAGAAAATACCGCGATTGATGGAACTAATTCAATACGTAGAGATTTACTAAATATTTCAGAAAATCATTTTTTAAATGATGAAGAAGAAAAAACGCCAGGTTTTAACATTCATGAAAATCTCATGAAGTATTTTGTTAAAGACAAAATTCCAAGAAATATGAGGATGAAGGATCGATTAAGTATGTCTTATGGCATCGAATTACGCTTGCCCTTTCTTGACCACAGACTGGTAGAGTTTGCTTTGACCTTGCCTGCTTCTATGTATTTTCTTGGAGGCAGATCAAAAGCTATTGTGAGATCAGCGATGAGAGGGCATATGAACGAGAGTGTACGGCTTGCGAAAAAAAGAAGTGTTCAATCTCCGCAAGGAACGTGGCTTGGCTCCGAGCCAATGCAATCTTTTGTGGGTGACTTAATTCATTCTAGGTCTTTTATAGGTAGGCCTCTTTTGAAGCACGAACGGGTAAAGAAAGCATTCAATGACTATTGTACTAAAGGAGCTGAAAATTCATTTTTTATATGGCAGTGGTTAAATTATGAAATGTGGCATCGAATTTTTGTAGATTAGAATACTGATAAAACAAACAGAGTTATGGATTTTTTATGACTAGAAAAAGACCCGACATCCTCTTAAATGGTTCTGACCGATTTTCTCCCCAGCTAGTAAAAGCAGCAAATAGATTTTTAGATGCAATTGAAAAATTGCGTGATGGCAGTTTTTTTGGTGTTAAAATGTATTTAATATCAAATATATTTCATTCGCATCTGAAAATTTTCGAAAATGATGATGATCCTACTCCTCAGTTGATTGAGTTGTTCAATAAAGGAGCCGAATTTGCAGAGGTAGCATTCGACAAGTCAGTTTGTGATGGTTTTTTCAATCTAGAAGATCAACCTGAAATCATCGCAGACGAGCACTTTGCTAAATATGTCTCTGACCTTTTCAGCGATATCTGGCAAGGTTTTTCTGATGAGGTTTATTTTGATGAGCCCTTCAATTTCACGGAAAAAAGATTCAAGAAAAGCGGAGTAGACCCGTACGAGTTTTTCAAAGATAAAGTTGTTCTCGACGCTGGATGTGGTAGCGGGAAATTTTCGGCAGCACTTGCTAAATTCGGAGCAAAGAGAGTTGTTGGCGTTGACATTGGAGCGCGTGGCCTAGATTTTGCGCGAGCGCAAGCAAAAAAAATTGATTATGGAATAAAGTTGGAATTTATTCATGGGTCCCTGCTGGATTTGCCGCTGAGTTCTGAAAGCGTTGATATCGTCTGGTCGAATGGTGTGATCCACCACACTACTGATTACGAAAAGTGTCTCAAAGAATTTAATAGAGTGCTAAATAACAAAGGAGATTTGTTTCTTTATGTAAACGGTTTTTTTGGCTTATTTGAATTTATTTTAGAAACACTTCGGTTTGCAAGTTTTGGCATCCCTAATAAGTTATTTCAGCACTACCTGCATGCAATGAATGTGAACAGTGGCAGAATTTATTTTATGCTTGATTGTTGTTATGCCCCATATGAGTGGAAGTCAGGTGAAGAAGTTAGAGGCTTGCTCCAAAAATATGGTTTTGGTGAAATTACACAACTAATGCGAGGTGTGGAAGTTGATGCTATTGAACAAATAAGTCTTGGGCGGCCCTTTTCCATTGATAAGTATGGTGAGGGGCAGCTGAAATACCTGGCAAAAAAACAGGATAGTTAGATGAAGGTTTTTGGCTTAGATACTGAGAGTGACTTAATCATTGTTGCGGAAATTGGAGTAAACCACGAGGGCAGTGTCAAAGCCGCCCGGAATATGATTAAGCAGGCTAGTGACTGTGGTGTTCACGCGGTGAAATTGCAAAGTTATACACCAGAGAAATTTACTTCTAGTTCCAACGCTGAGAGACTGAAAAGGGTAAAAAGGTTTTCGCTGAGCAAAAGTGAACACATTGAATTAGCCAGTTTTGCAAATGATTTAGGTGTAGGCTTTTTCTCGACGCCGGTCTCAGAAGATTGGGTTGAAACTTTAGCTTCAATTGGTGGAGCAATTAAGATTGCCAGTGGCGACATTGATTTTGCGCCAGTGCTGATGAGTGCGGCCAAAACTGACCTGCCTATAATCTTGTCGACTGGTTGTTCAGAATGTCGCGAGGTGGACTTAGCCGTACAACTTATTTCGAATGTACGAGGAAAAGACTGCATGGCGGAAAGTTTGGCGCTGATGCATTGTGTTTCGCAGTATCCAGCTAAGTTAGGCGATTGCAACCTTGCTAGCATTGATTTTATGGCAAAGCGTTACGGGCTTGCGGTTGGTTGGTCTAATCATGTTGTGGGTCCATTGGCTTGTTATGCCGCCACAGCTATGGGAGCAAGTATTATCGAAGTTCACATTACAGATCAAAAAGAGGGTCGTGACTTCCGTGATCATTCGATATCCTTTGATTTTTCAGAGTTATCTGAGCTGGTCAATAATCTCCTTGATATACGGCGTTCTGCAGGGGTCATTGGCAAGCGTCCTACGGAGGGTGAGCTTTTAATAAAGGGTGACATCAGGAAAGGTCTTGTCGCCTCTCAGGACTTAAAACGCGATACTATTCTTGCAGACGACGACATTAGCTATGCCCGGCCAGCGCACGGTTATAAGGCTTCAGAGAGAAGAAAAATAATAGGTAAAAAGCTCCTCACTGCAGTCAAAAAAGGTGAGATTTTTCATCCTGATTTATTTTAAAAACTTCTTATTTTATTCAGAAACGAGAATGTGAGAGCCGGGTTTGATTGGCGCTCAAACTTAATCTTTTACAAGTTTTTATAAGGAAGAAACCTTTTTGAGAGTGAAGCACTGAGCATTATTGTGGATCTTTTTGAAACGACTGACGTATATACTCTGCTGGATTTTTTTCCTTAGGGGCTTCTTCAAAATGGCGTTTGGTCGTTTAAATGTACGGAGAGATTATTAAACTAATTACCTAATTAAGCTCATAAATGTTAATCGCTTAAGTTAACGTACTTTCATTATTTTGAGCCTATTTCGACTCTTGAGGTGTTAAAATGATAATCGTGTTTCTTAATAACAAATTGATTACGTGCGACACTATCGTGCCGTTTCTGTTCGAGTTAAAACAAAAACAAACCAATCAAGTTATTGAGCTATTTTGTTTCAACGAGAGTACTTACAATGCCATAATGCAAAATACGGTTTTAGCGGAAGCTATAAATGGTTTTGGCATTCTTCGACTTTTTGGAAGTAAAACCAATAGCTTTAGCGATCAGGTAAAAGGGAAAATTTTTGCGGTTTCAAATTTATTTAGGCTTTGCATGCTAGTGATTTTTAGAAGTGTGTACATCATCCACTTCAAAGCCCTAAATTATTGGCCTCTAAAGTTACTGTTTATTTTGAATAGAAAACGAGTAGTTCTTTTTCAGCCTACTATCGCGGGTTCAACGGAGTTAGAAAATAAGGTCGATAATATAGCAAAAAAGAGAAGAATTCCTGCCAGACCTGTCGGGTCGGTTCTAATTGGCTTTCATAAAAACTGGAGTGCATTTCAGAGTATCAGTCAACCAAACACCACTAAACTTCTTATTTCAGCAACATTTAAAAGGCGAGTATGGATGGAGCACTTGCGCCGACATGGCAGTGATCATCTAAAAAGTATTGGTATCCGCCCTGGCGAGAGGTTCATAACTTTTATTCTGTCATCAATGTGCACAAACAGCTGGTTGAAAAACCCTGATGACTTTCCAATTTTGTTTGATGAAACTTTGCAAATACTCAGCGAGGTTTGCCCGGAATTGCCTATTGTCATTAAGCCTCACCCTGCGACTTTGCCTGAAAATATTGAATTACAAAAAATTATTATGAAAAAGCACGGCAAATTGAAGTTAATTTCTACCCAGATTAACCCCATGCTGTTGGCATCCCAATCTGAATTCTTTATTTCTAATTGTTATTCTTCAACCTTTGTTATGGCTAAAGAGTCGAATGTAAGTACAATTGAATATACTGATCCATGTAACACTATCCTTAAGAACACAAAAGGTGGTTCGATGCGTCCAGATATGGTTGATTATTTTATTCGAAGAAATCCAAGAAAACTGCGTGCAGTTTTAGATCAATTGCTTAACTCCAGCGCTGGCAAGAAACGAGAGGCCATAACTGACAAAGATCAAGATGACTATGGGGTAGCACTTGAACTTTTTGCACCTTAACCAAAAAAACAGGGTTAACTCAAAACAGAATAAAGAAGAAAATAATGACGTTGTTTTTGGTCAAAAGTGTGGAAATCACATAAGTTTATCGCGAACGTAAAATTTAGTATTAAACCGCCACCCTTATGTTCTCTTTAGATAATTTTTTTCAGAAAAATAAATGGTTTCAAAAGTTCAGTATTTTAAGTAAAAGTGTGGCTTCGATATCAGAGTTTTAGAACAGGTTTTTCGATATGTCTAAAAAGTTTAAAATTTACTTGGCCGATTTGTCGCATGATTATCTGACGTCCAACTTTACTGTCCCTCTCGGTGTTGGTTTTGTGGCAGAATATTTAGAAGCCTTATACCCTAAAAAGCTGGAAATTCGTCTATTTAAGTCTCCTGAGAAATTGCTTAAGGCATTAAAAGAAGATACTCCTCCTCATATTTTGGGCCTTTCCAATTATTCTTGGAATGAGGGTATAAACAGACTTGTAGAAAAAACTATAACGCGAACTTCTCCAGAAACTGTTTTGGTTTCGGGTGGTCCACATATAAGGACTGATGACGCGGGCATTCGAGATTATCTCATCGACCATCCAGTGATTGATTATTACGTGATGTTTGAGGGTGAGTGGCCGATGGGGTTTTTGGTTGGCATGATGTTAGATCGAGGGTTAACGCTGAACCCAACTGATCTTGATAGTGCAATACCCGGGGTGGCATTTTTAAAGGATGAAAAGCTCTTTTATGAGCCGTACTCCTCTAAAAAAGGTGATCTTGATAATATCCCTAGTCCATATCTATCTGGAAGATTGGATGACTTTTTGGCAGACGATGCCTACCAACCGTTGTTAGAAACTAATAGGGGGTGTCCGTTTGCTTGCACTTTTTGTGCATGGGGTATATCTGCCCTCAACAAAGTTAGGCGTTTTCAGACAGATCGCTTGATTAAAGAAATTGACTATATTTCAAGCCGTACTAATTCAACATATTGGCAGTTTACGGATGCTAATTTTGGTATGTACGAGCGTGATATCGAAATTGCTAAAGCGATTAAAGACGCGTCTCAAAAGTGCTCTTTGGATAAGATTGGTATAAACTGGGCAAAAAATTCTTCAAAGTTTTGTACCGAAATTGCATATATTTTGAAAGGGATAGCCGATCCGTTAGCAGCGGTTCAGTCGACTGACCCAGAGGTCTTGAAACATATTAAAAGAGACAACATAAAAATGTCTACCATGACCGATCTTCTTGAACAAAGTCGCATCGACGGAATCCCCATGACAACTGATGTTTTATCTGGTCTGCCCGGAGAGTCATACTCCAGTCACTTAGATACGTTACGAACTGTATTTGACATGGGATTTGATTATTTTAACGTTGGCCCCATTAGAATGCTGCCCGGATCTGAGATGGAGAGCGAGCAATCACGAAAAGAATATGGATTAATAACACAATATCGTCTGATAAGCGGAAATTATGGAAAATATGATGGAAACCCTGTTGTTGAGTATGAAGAGTCGGTAGTTGCATCCTCTGACATGACAAGAGAGGAAACTTATAAACTTAGGCTTATACATTTCTTTACATGGGTGTTTTGGAACTCAGGCCTTGGACAACCGTTGCTAAGGTGGTTGCATGCTTCAAAAGATATTAATCCGCTGGATGCCATACTGTCATTGGTTTCCAAAACGGATAATCGAACCCTTACGAAACTAGTTGATGATTACATGTTAGAAGCGCGTTCTGAATGGTTTGAGTCGCGTGAGGAATTGCTGAAATTTTGGGAGAAAAATTTTGACAAACTAGTAGGGGAGGATTACGTCAAATTAAACTTGAAGTATTTGGCGAAGATCATTCTTGATAAAGGTCTTGCGACAGATTTGCTCGGTATAATGGCGAATCAGACAAACGACCCGATAGCTGCAGAATTAGCTGAGTTTTCAATCGACAGGATTTTCTTTCTAGAGGACCGCAACCTCAAAAAAACAAAAATTTATTCTAATGAATTAGTTGCTGAGTTGTCTCTAATTTATCCTAATATTAAAAAAGGTTTCCACCCAACGTGCGTTTTTAGTTTGGATAAAAAACGGTTGACGAGTTTTGAACATGAATTGGGTAGATATGGCTTCGAAGAAAAACCTGAGCGCGCAATGGCTCAGTTTCTTCAAATTTATGGAACGGACCTTCTTTATGATTTTGCTTTCGGAGGCCAGACTGAGATTTCAAAGTCAAGGCAAGCAATTGACTCGTTCGATTATGATAAGCAGATCTACAAGTCAATTGCCTGATTTTTCACTATCGTGTTTTGCGGCCATTGATCGAACTAATTTGACTCGAAATGAATCGTAACAAATTCCAGAGACAAGAATGTTCAATGAATCCCAAACTAAAATTTCTTTTATAACCAATAATATCAACGAGTTTGGGCGCTACTTTGGTTTGTGTAAACTTGAACAGAATGTTAGCAATCTGCAAAGTTTGGACGCTCTTATCAGAGGTGAGATAGAAAATAAGATTAATAAAGTTGATTTCTTTAAAACAAAACAGTGGGATAGTGTTTTAAATATATCTGGTCTTTATCGAACACTCTTGTATGCCCTTGTGGCAGCAACCAAACCAAGGGTTGTAGTTGAAACGGGCGTGCTGCATGGTTTAACCTCACTTTTTATGTTGCAAGCCATCAAGGACAATGACTTTAGGGGAGAGTTAATTTCGATTGACTTACCATCAACATTTGAGGGAGGTCCTGCCAATAAAGATGGATATTTTGACACCTTGCCGCCAGATAAGTGCCCAGGCTGGCTAATTCCAGAAAGACTTGAAAAAAATTGGATTTTGAAATTAGGGGCATCAGTCGATGTATTACCGTCACTTTTTAATGCACAACGTGAAATAGAATTATTTGTCCATGACAGCGAGCATACGCACGAGACAATGAGTTTTGAGTTTCACTCGGCATGGGAAGTTTTGTTATCGGGCGGGTTTCTTGTCGCAGATAATATCGAGGCAAACACGTCATTTTTTGATTTTTGTAGAAAAGTAGACAGGGTCCCCTATGTTTTACCCGCCGACCCAGATCATCTAGGGCTACAGGAAGCTGGAATCAGAGTGGGCGTAATTAGAAAGTAGTGCAAACTGTAAAAAGAACCTGCTCTATAAGAGAGCTTATCTCGCGTGGCATAGCCAAGTCTGTGCTTAAGGAGGTTCTCTAAATTTTTTAGACCCTTTTAGCGCAAATACGTAATAAGGTCTTGCAAGTTATTTCAGTACTATACCAAATCGAGTATCGATAATGTCAAAAAGTTTAAACTTTGTAGAAAAAATTATTAATAGTGATCATCCATTCTTGATAGCGGAGGTTGGGATTAACCACAATGGTGACATGAGCCTTGCTAAAGAAATGGTAGATGCTGCTGCTGAGTGTGGTGCTGATTGTGTAAAATTTCAAAGTTTTATAGCTGACAAATACATATCACCACTCGCAGGTAAGGCAAAGTATCAAGAGCAGAAAGAGTTTGCGAGCAAATCACAGCGCGATATCATCAAGGCTTGCGAAATTACATTGACAGAAACAGAAGAATTGAAATCCTATTCGGCAAAAAAAAATATATATTTTTTGTCGACTCCATTCGAAGTTTGGAGTCTCAGGGGGCTTCTATCGATGAATATAGATGCCATTAAAATCAGCTCATGTAATTTGACTAATACACCGTTTCTGGAGGAAGCAGCAGAAAGTAAAATACCGGCACTTTTGTCCACCGGTATGGGAAGCATTGAAGAAGTTATAAATGCTGTGAATGTTTTTAAGAGAAACAATTCTCCTTTGATGCTTTTTCAATGCACCTCAAATTACCCATCTCTGCCGGAAAACGCAAACCTAAGAGTAATCGAAGCGTATAAGCATCTTTTCGGTGTGCCTGTTGGATTATCAGATCATACAACCTCAAATATAACATGTATTGCGGCTGTCGCTCTTGGTGCAGTGGCTATTGAAAAGCACTTCACGATCTCAAGAGATTTGCCGGGTATTGATCAAAAAGCGTCAATGGAACCAGACGAATTGAAATGTTTGATCCAAGAAATCCGAGAATGCCGTTCGTCGCTAGGATCAGCAATTAAATTTAGGACCTTAGAAGAAGAAAGCACAGCCGTAGCTTTGCGTCGCAGTTTAGTTGCTGCTGCTGATTTGTCGTCCGGGACGATACTAGAAAAAGATTGTGTCATTGCAATGCGCCCGGGGACAGGTTTGGCGCCGAATTGTCTACCGAGTCTAATAGGTAAGAGGTTAACTAGAAGTGTTAAAGCTGGGACGCCTATTTCCTTGGATGATTTTTGATAATTTTATTGTCGATGCACTATTGTTAGTTTGCTCAACTTAATTTTGAGATCTGGAGTTTAAATTTGCCATGAAATACCTTTGCATTGGATGTGGCTCAATTGGCAAACGCCACATGCGTAATCTTTTATCCATGGGTGTTGATCCCAAAAACATTGCAGCTTTTGATCCTCGCGGTGATCGCCTTGACGAAGTTAAGGAATTGGGCATATCAGAAGTTTATGGGACCTTTGAAACTGCTTTAGACGCTGATAATTATGATGCCGCTCTAGTTTGTTCTCCAACTAATTTGCATATTAAACAAGGTATAGAATTAGCTAGAAGAGGTATCCATCTTCTGATGGAGAAACCTTTAGCCCATAATCTGGATGGAATAGAAGAGCTTAAATCATCAGCTAAAAAAAATAATATTGTGGTGTTAATGGCTTATATTTTTCGTTTCTCACCGTTAACCGACAAGGTTAAGGAATTGCTTGCTTCAAATGCCATAGGAAAGGTTCTTTTTGTTCGTGGCGAGTTTTCAGAGTACTTACCTGATTGGCACCCTTATGAAGATTATAGAAGCTTTTATATGGCCAATAAGTCTGAGGGTGGCGGCTCCATTTTAGACCAGAGCCACATAATGGATTTGATCCACCATTTGTTTGGGAGCTTTAAAGAGGTAAAAGCGTTCAATGGTCAAGTAAGTTCCCTTGAAATCAATGCCGACGATTATTCAGAAATGCTAGTGGAGATGGAAAGTGGTGTTATAGCTTCAATACACACAGACATTTTTGGCCGAGATCACAAAAAGCAACTCGAAATTAAGGGTGAGTTGGGCAATATTCTGTGGGATTCTAAAGCGAACACAGTTTCATTTTATTCCGCAGAAACTAAGAATAAAGTTGTATATGACGACTTTAATCCAGACTTTAACCTGAATTATGTGTCAGAAATCCAGCATTTTATTCGATGTTGTCGTGGACAAGAGGAACCAGTTGCTTCGCTAGAAACAGGTATCGAAACCATGGAATTGATTCTCGCTGCTGAGAGATCGGCTAGCACTCATTTGGTAGAGAAGGTGTGATGGTTTGCTAGGATGTTTCATCTCCTCTAGTTGTTTTCCGAAGACAAGCATATCAGAAGCCCTTGAGCAAGGGGGTGCGCTGGCATCCAAGCGAGTGGAATTATCTGCGCCTCACAACTATGAGCCTGTTGAAAAAATTGACAAAACCCTCCGCTCATATCGGCAGGCTGGCTATGAAATACTGACTCACAATTATTTTCCGCCGCCAATCGAGGATTTTGTTCTAAATATTGCGACGTCGAACAAACACGACTATCGATTGGCCAACCAACTAGTCAACAACGCCATAGAATTATCGGAGGCGGTAGGTGGTAATATCTATGGTCTTCACGCTGGTTATCTCTATCCTAGCGCGTTTGAGAAAAATGGAGAGTTCAAGTTTTCTGGGGAGAAAATGTGTTATGACGAAGCATTAAACAACGCTTGTCAGTTTGTTAATGAGGTGTTTGAAAAGTTCTCGACCAAGAAAATTCGGTTGCTTATAGAAAATTTGTTTCCAGGTAAAGATGACAAGCACTCGCTTTTTTGTTCTTCAAATGAAATGAAAGATTTCTTTGAACTGGTGCCTGACCAAGTAGGGCTACTTCTTGATTTAGGCCACTTGAATATCACAAGTAATCTGTGGGGTATAAATCGAGAGGAATTATTGAGTGATATTCTTCTAAACTTCGCTGATCGTATCTACGAGGTACACTTATCTGAAAATAATGGCGAACTTGATCAGCATAAAGCGGTTTTAGAAGATAGCTGGCAACTCAGTGCCATAAACATTTTGCAGAAATCTGTGCCAAATCGATTGTTATTTTGTTTAGAAGCACGAAATTCAAATCGAGATGAAATAGAAAGAAGCCTGAGGCTAATAAATGAAATTGTTGAGTAGATATAGGGTGTTACATGAAAAATATACCAGTCGCTAATCCTCAGGTTGGAATTGCGGAGGCGCAAGCTGTTTACGATGTAATAATGTCTGGTTGGGTTAGTATGGGCCCAAAGGTTCAGCAGTTCGAGAAACTGCTGGCTGATTATGCTGGCGCAAAATATGCCGTAGCCATGAATAACGGTACTTCAACCCTTCAGGCGTGCCTCGTAGCACTCGATATTGGAGAGGGTGATGAGGTTATCGTGCCAACGTTATCCTACATCTCCTCAGCAAACACGATCCTTTTTCAAAATGCTACTCCTGTGTTTTGTGACTCAGATCCGGATCTTTTTAATGCTACTGTAGAGCATGTTAGAGAAAAAATAAGTCCGCGAACCAGAGCTATTATGACAGTAGATATGAAGGGTTTGCCGGTTGATTACGAGGCTTTTGCGAAACTAAGTGCTGAGACAGGTATACCGATCGTAAGCGACAGTGCTGAGTCTTTTGGAGCGCTCTACAAAGGAAAAAAGATTGGGACACAGGCGCTTTTACACTCATTTAGTTTTTTTGCTAATAAAAATCTGACCACAGGAGAGGGTGGTGTCGTGTTAACTGACGATGCTGGCCTTTATGAGAAGTTAAAAATTATTCGTAATCAAGGCCAAGAAGGAAGGTATCATCATACATTGCTTGGTAACAACTTTAGAATGACAGATGTGCAAGCGGCAATTGGTATCGAGCAACTTAAAAAGCTTGACAAAAATATAGGTGGAAAAGCCAAGATAGCGAGACAATATGATGAAATATTTAGTGATGCTGGGTCGGTAGTTGGCCCAAAAATGCCACCTTACGCATGCAACCCAAGTTGGTATCTGTACACGGTTAAGGTTGATGCAAATATACGAGACAAAGTGATAGACCATCTAAACAACTGCGGTATTGAGACGCGGTTATCCTTTCCGCCTATCCATGCCCAGCCACTGTACCGAGAGTTATTCGATGAAAAAGACTCGAAATTTCCTGGTGCGATTAGGGCATTTGATGAGTTTTTAGACATTCCGATTTGGTTTGGAATGTCAGAAAAGCAGGTCAATACAGTAGCCTCTGAAATTCTTTCGGTTATCAATTAAGAGCTGTTTTTGGAAAAAATTCTAATTTTAGGTGGTGGTGGTCATTGTCGATCTTTGATTGACAATATTAACTCATCTAAAATCTATGAGATTGCCGGAATTCTTGACCCAAATATAGAAAAAGAAAGAAATGAGGTAATGGGCTTTCCATTGCTGCCCTCGTCAATTTCTTTGAGTGCTTTTAGATCAGATGGTATTGAAAATATCGCGATTGGCGTGGGATCAAAAGGCGACAACCTAACGAGGTTAAGACTATTTGATGATGCATTAACGGCTGGTTTTTGTTTGCCGCCAATTATGCACAAAACTGCCTACATTTCTGAAGCTGCAAGCGTATCGGCGGGATGTCAAATCTTTGCGAAATGTGTATTGAATGTAAATTCGTTAATCTCTCCAAACACAGTAATTAATACACACTCAGTTGTGGAGCATGACACTTTTGTTGGCCATAATGTGTTCACAGGGCCCGGGGTTGTTTTTTGCGGCAGTGTTATGATAGAGGAAAACTCATTTATTGGCGCTAACTCAACGATTACTCCAAACTCCATTGTCAAAGCAGGGTCATTCATCAAAGCAAACACTCTGTTTTTTCAGCATAAGTGAATGAAAAATTATAAAGATGGTATTAGAAAATTCAGAAATTAGCCGTTCGCATTTGATAGATTTTGACATCGATAAGCTTTTACTTGATGTCAACTCTTCAATAGATCAGGCACTGTCAGCAATTGAAAACGGAAAGGAAAGATTGTGCTTGCTAGTTGATGAAAATGGGCAACTCGTCAAGGTTATCAGTGACGGCGATATAAGAAGGGCGCTGCTTCGTGGCTTTACTCTTTCTGACAAAGTGAAACTTGTTCATGACAGAAAACCTATCACGGCAAAGTCTGACAATTTGGAACATATGTCAAAAATGTTGAGCTCAAAAATTACTATCATACCCGTTTTGGGCGCGCGTTCTGAAGTTATTGGCACTATCAGACTGCAGGATATTGGTTATGCATCCAACATTCGGCAAAAGTCGGTTGCAATGATAGGTCTTGGTTACGTCGGTTTGACATTAGCATTGGTTTTGGCTGATAACGGTTTTCTTGTTTTTGGGTATGATAGTGACACAGAAATAACCAGCAAATTGTTAAATTGTGAGCCAACATTTTATGAAAAAGGAATGCAGAATCTCATCGACAATCACGTTAATAATAATCTGATTATTCACACTAATAAAAATGATTTTGAAGCTGATGTTTACGTTATCACTGTCGGAACGCCTATTTTTAGGGAAACACTCAAACCAAACGTAGCACATATTCAAAGTGCACTTGAAGTTGTTGCCGGTAAATTAAAAGTGAACGATTTGGTTATTTTAAGGTCGACCCTTCCTGTTGGATTCACCCGCGAAACTGTTATACCAGAGATTGAAAGGATCAGTGGTTTGAAAGTTGGTGAAGAATTCTTCATAGCGTTTTGTCCAGAAAGAACATCAGAGGGTCAAGCGCTTGAGGAATTGCGGACCTTGCCTCAAATCGTTGGAGGCTTTGATGAAAACAGCAGGCAATTAGCTACTCGTTTTTTCAACGAAAACACACATACGATTGTTGATGTTGGTTCACTCGAAGGAGCAGAGTTTTGTAAACTCATGGACAACACTTACAGGGATACAATATTTGCTTATGCCAATCAAATGGCAGCACTTGCTGAGGTATTGGAATTGAACGCTTCTGATCTCATAAGTAAAGTAAACCTTGGTTACAAGCGTAATTCAATACCTCTGCCATCTCCGGGAGTTGGTGGCCCGTGTTTGAGCAAAGACCCGTATATTTTAATCGACACTTTTGCTCGATATGAACTTAACAGCCCGTTAATCAAAGCCTCCAGAGAAGTCAACGAGAGTGCGCCTCAACACATATACAAAAAGTGTGAAAATTTGCTCGCGCATTTTGAAAAAAATATCATAGAAATAAAAATTTTTCTAATCGGACTTGCTTTTAAAGGTAATCCGGAAACCTCCGACCTTCGGGACTCAACAAGTCTGTTGATCGCTGATTATTTCAGAAAAATGGGCGCAACCAAACGAATGTACGCGTATGACCCTGTTGTGAACGAAACTGAGTTAGAAAAGAAGGGTTTTATTCCATGCACAATAGAAAAGGGTTTTAAAGAGGCGTCCCTGGTAATGATTTTAAATAATCACATATCTTTTACAAACTTGAATTTGACGTCACTTGTTCCAACGATGAATAAACCGGGCATATTTTTTGACGGATGGAATCTGTTTAGCCCAAATGATCTTGTTACTAATTCTGGTATATATTACATGTCAACAGGCACCCGTGTTCCATATGTTTGAAATGGCGAGAGAATAATTTGCAAAAGCGGATATTAGTCACCGGTGGCAGTGGCTTTCTGGGAGCTGCATTGTGCATGAAGCTGCTGAGAGACGGTCATATAGTTACATCATTTGATGACAACTCAAGAAATACAAATTTATTTGCGAGTGATCACAAAAATTTGCATGCCATAGTTGGTGATGTTCGGGATGAAAATGCAGTTATTCAGGCTGCACGTAACTGCGACTCTATTTTTCACTTGGCTTTCATAAATGGCACAGAAAATTTTTACAACAATCCCAAGCTAGTTCTTGATGTTGGTGTGAGAGGCATGCTGTCAGTTTTAAGAGCAGTTGCGTGTTGTAACATTCAAACATTTGTACTTGCATCATCGTCGGAAGTTTACCAATCACCTGTCAGGATACCCACAACGGAAGACGAACGAGTGCTCATACCGGACGTACAAAATCCAAGATTTTCCTATTCAGGTGGAAAATTGATTAGTGAATTGATGACCTTAAATTATCTGCGCTGTGAAAATGTTAGGGAGCTAATTTTCAGACCTCACAACGTTTTTGGGCCTAGTATGGGGTTTGAGCACGTGATACCTCAAATCATGATGAAGTTGTGTAAAGCCACCGACCAATGGAAAAAATGTAAGGCTACCATTCAAATTCAAGGTGAAGGCAATGAGACCCGAGCATTTTGCTTTATAAATGACGCCATAGATCAAATAGCTACGATTTTTGAAAACGGTAATAAGGGTGAAATATATCACATAGGTCAGGAGGTTGAGATTTCGATAAGCAAGCTCGTCAATGATATAGGTAAAATTCTTGAAATAGAAATCGAATGCTCAAAAGGTCCGCTCATGCCTGGTGGGACAACCAGGCGATGTCCAAATATAAGTAAAGTTAGATCTTTAGGATATCAGGGTGTCAACAATTTTCAAACCGGTCTTAGAGATACAGTTATTTGGTATCGTGACCATCTCTCATTAATAGCAAATGACCAATAAAATGCTAGACAACAAAAAAGTTCTTGCAGTTATTCCGGCACGAGGTGGCAGCAAGGGCATACCAAAAAAAAATATGCAAAAAATACATGGTAATTCTCTTGTGGGTTTGGCTATTAAATGTGCAAATCAAGTTGACTCAGTTGATCGAGTAATAGTTTCCACAGATTGCACTGAAATCGGTAAGGAAGCCGAAGCTTATGGTGGCAGTTTCCCATTCATTCGGCCAAAAAGTTTGGCATCCGATGAAGCAGGCGATATTGGAGTGATAAATCATGCACTCCGCTCAATGGAAACAATTGATCGATGTCAATACGACATCGTGGTCATGCTTCAGCCAACTTCACCGATAAGGAGTGCCCGGCAGGTAAACAATGTTATCTTATATTTGCAGGAGCACGGTTATGACTCGGTATGGACAGTTTCTCCGACAGATGAAAAATATCATCCGTTTAAGCAAATCGTAGTGGAGGCTGGCCGACTTCGATACATAATGAAGGAGGGCGAGAAAATGCTCCCAAGGCAGAAGTTGCAGCAAACTTATCATGTAAATGGTGTGGCTTACGCTTTGACCCGCGAATGTGTGCTCGAACAAAAAACAAGGCTTGGAATTTTAACAGGGGCTTACACTATACCGACAGCAACAGTCAACATAGACACTTTTGAAGATTTACAAAAAGCTTGCAGGATGCTCGCCAGTACTGTCAAGGAAACGTGAACACCATGAAAGATTTACCAGCATCATCTATTAAAGAAACCTTGCTTGAAATTGGAGCGATTAATGAGCACGACATTGAGTTGTTTTCCGAGTGCACACGAGACAGGCCTAACCTTAACGTTTACAGAGATAAATCCAGTGGTGTGATTTTTATCCACAATTTTTATGTGGGTGAGGAGGAATATTCGTCGGGTAATTATAAGTTCTCACCAAAACCAAATGTATCTGATCGTTCAGATTTTGAGTTGATAAATGATACTAGACGTCGATCGACAAAGTATGAGCAATTTTATGTCGGTAAAAAAATTATCGATTTCGGATGCGGCACTGGAGCGTTTATCCAAAAAGTTAGCAAGCTAACATCAAGTACAGTAGGTGTCGAACTTGACTCAGATTATAGATCAGAATTGATCAGCCACGGATTAGTTTGCCGAAAAAGTTTGGAGGATTGCGGATCTGAATTCGACACAGCCTTTTTGTTTCATGTGTTAGAGCATTTGCCGGACCCGATCACTTCACTTAAAAAACTCCACGGGGTCCTCAAAGAAAATGGTGTGGGTAAAATTGTTATCGAAGTGCCGCATGCGAATGATTTTCTATTAGGCCAAATGGATATCTCGGCGTTTAAGAAATTTACATTGTGGTCTCAACATTTGGTGTTACATACAAGGTCTTCCTTACGATCGCTGTTGAAAGCAGCGGGTTTTAAAAATGTATTAATTGAGGGTTGTCAGCGATACAGTATCAGCAACCATTTGGAGTGGTTAGCCCATGGAAAACCAGGTGGGCATAAAAAAGTGCTGAGTTTAATGGAGACCCCTGAGCTTGTAGATAGCTATGCAAACGCGTTATCTCGTATTGATGCTAACGATACCATTGTTGCCGTAGCTTCAACCTAAGTATTAATTGGAAGATCATAATTTTTATGCAACTGCTCAATTTGCTAATTTTATTGATACGGAAGGTGCCCGGTTACCATTTGCCCGCAAATCTTTTCCGTGGTGTCAAGTTTGTGCGACGGTCGCTATCTTTGCGTAAAAAAGTGATTAGAATAGACGCTCAATCACCTTTTAAGGGTAAGTTAGGGAAATATGGCTTTTGCCAATTTGAGGTCTCAAAAAAAACAATCGAGGCCCTTCAAAGATTAGCAGTTACGGACAACGTTGCAAAGTCGGAAAACTATTGCAAAACGCGCTTGTCGATCGATGAGGTAAGCGCAATAAAGGAAATCTTTGATTATGTCGGGCCAGAAGTATTTGATTACCTCGGTCCAAAAGCTCGTCTTGATGGCTTGAATTGGATGTTAACCAAAAAAAAGACGGCATCGGTCTCGCAGAATTGGCACACTGACAACGTTGGCAACAGGATTAAGCTTTTTGTTTGTGTTGAGGGTGATGGCACTCAACCAACACTTGTTATGCCGACGCAAGATCGGATTCCAAATTTCTACCAATGGGTAAGAATAGTTTCACTTGAAGCATTTCGATGGTTTGGGTTTAAGAACGAGCTGGGTCTGGAAACACAGGTCGCTGTCCATCATAAAACGGGTTCAGCTTTTATGTTTGATACGCAACTTCTTCACCGTGGTTCGTATAAACTCGGTAGTGGGGATCGACTAGTTTTCCACGCAGAGTTTTCTGTTGCTGAAAAACACAAAATTATTGGCGGTCCAATCGGAACTAAAAGTAATAATTCTTTCCAATTTGACTCAGCTTACACTGGCATCGAGTCTTTTAATGGCCTAATCGACAGCGCCCGACTGAGAAAAAGTGGAAAAATCTTCACATATTCTCTGTGACGCAATAATTTGCAAACAATCAAAAATGCCCAGTGGATCATAGATGGAAAAATTTCGCATTATTCCAAAATTAGAGGTTAAAAGTGAAAACGTTGTCAAAGGCATGAGGATGGAAGGTCTGCGTGTTGTAGGCCAGCCATCAGAAATGGCAAATATATATCTTGAGGGAGGGGCCGATGAAATTTTATTCATTGACACCGTCGCTTCCCTGTATAACCGGTCTCAAATTCATGGGTTAGCCTCGTCAGTAGCAAATCAAACAAGGGTCCCCCTCATTGTTGGGGGAGGCCTCAGAAGCTTGGAAGACATAAATGAAATGCTCCAAAGTGGTGCGGACAAAGTCAGTATTAATACCGCCGCGCACAGAGATATTAAAATCATTAGTGATGCTAGTGAAGCTTTTGGTGCGCAATCTGTAGTGGCTTCTGTGCAAGCGAAGCGAAGAGCGCGGATGCAATGGGACAGCCTCTACCTCAACGGCAGGGAAAATTCTAGCAAAAGTGTTGTGGATTGGTGCAAGACACTGGTTGATGGGGGAGTCGGAGAAATATTGCTGACGTCGATAGACCACGATGGAACAATGATGGGGCCTGATAAAGAACTTATTGATACAGTTTTGGCTAATGTGAGAATTCCTGTTGTAGTGAGCGGTGGGGTGAGTTCCGCGGAAGATGTGTTGTGGATAGCAGAGGCAGGAGCCAGTGGTGTAGCTATTGCGAGATGTTTGCACTTTAAGCATTTCGAAATAAAATATGTAAAAAAATATCTTCAGGAAAATAATATTGCGGTGAGTTGGAGGTATTAAACTGGGGGTTTTTCATGACAATAGGTGTTATCGATTTACAGGTAGGCAACTTATTCTCAGTTCTAAAGTTGCTGAAAAGGCTCAACTTGGAGTGCTCCGTAGTTAATGACAGAAAAGATGTAAAGGGCCACAGATGTCTCATTTTGCCGGGCGTTGGCTCGTTTCCAAAAGCTATGGAGTTTATGAACGATAGAAATATTCGAGATGAAATAATCACTTTTTCAAACAGTGGGGGTGGCATATTAGGAATTTGTTTGGGTATGCAACTTTTCCTAGATGAAAGCGAAGAATTTGGGAGAACGTTTGGGCTTGGGCTAATAGCAGGAAAAGTTGCCAAAATACTTGAGGGGCCTCGCCAAAGAGTGCCGAATATAGGGTGGCGATCAGTAAATTTTACAGGGTCGGAAGACCACTTCGGCATTGAAAAAATTGTCAATAATAATGACTTCTATTTTGCCCACTCATTTTATTGCCAGCCCAATTTGCGCGACACTGTTCTCGGTGAAATCCAAGTAAATGAACAAGATGCTCCTGTTATTATCTCAAATGGGCGTAATATTGTTGGCATTCAATTCCATCCCGAACTGAGTGACTCAAAAGGTGAGGATTTAGTGTCGCAAATTTTAAAACAACTATTGGTGTAAATGGAGTTTATGTTTTGAAAAATTTTTCGCTCTACGGGCTTCCTGATAAAGTTAAGCATTGTGCCAAGTGTCTTATGACAAATCAAAAACCGCACTCAATAAATGAGACTAAGTCGGTAATAGGAGCCAAAAAGACAGGTATGCAAATCCATGAAAATGGGCAATGTGATGCTTGTCTCTACGCGGAAAAGAAAAGCTCTGATATTGATTGGGCAAGTAGAGAACTACTTCTGGAGGAGAAGCTCTCTTCGTTCAGAAAGACTGATGGGCGATATGATTGCATCGTTTCAGGTAGTGGTGGCAAGGATAGCATGATGGTGGCCCATCTACTCAAATACAAATATGGAATGCACCCTCTAACTATAACCTATGCTCCGTTAAACTACACACAGGTTGGATTTCAGAACATGCAGAACTGGATTAATATTGGAGGATTTGACAACCTTTTATTCAGTCCTAATGGTGTTGTATCAGGCATGTTAGCTCGAGAAGCGTTAAAAAATTTATTCCATCCTCTTCAGCCTTTTAAGTTTGGTTTGAAACAATATGCCTCAAAAATGGCGCTAAAATTCGATATCGGTCTGGTTATGTATGGTGAACCGTGGGCTGAATATGGAAGCTCAACCGTTGAGGCTGCTAACGTGCCAGATTTTCAGAGTGGGTGGTATATTAATGATGACCCGAACATTTTTATTGCCGGGTTGTCCATCGATGAATTAAAAAGCAAACTTTCAATCAACGATAATGATCTATTGCCTTACATCCCGCTTAGATCCAGCGAGTTAGAAGGCAGAAGACTGACAGTTGAAAACCTTGGTTGGTACATACCGTGGGATCCTCAGGAGGCATATTATTATGCGGTTGATAATTGCGGTTTTGAGTCAGATGATCAGAGAACAGACGGAACCTATGGCAAATATGCGAGCATTGATGACAAGTTTGAGTCGTTGCACTACTACTGCCATTTTATAAAGTTTGGTATCGGAAGGACTAGGTTCGACGCAAGTCACGAAATCAGAAATGGCCATTTGACCCGGGAAGAGGGCATTATGCTTGCGGCCCAATATGAAGGAGAATTTCCTGCGCGATATCACTCAGACTGTTTAAAATTTATGGACGTAAGTGAGGATGAGTTTATATCCATCACAGACGCTGCACGTTCACCGCATTTGTGGCAAAAAATAAGTGGTGAATGGAAATTGATCCAAGAATTGCCTGAAATTTCTGCACTGAAGGCTGAGAGTAAGATTTGATGAAAGCTATAATGCGCAAGATTAAATGGCGTTTACTTTATCCGATCAAGATCATGTTTTTCGCAATAGGAAAATCATGGAATGATTTTTATGGTTGGATGCTGGATTATCAGGACAGGACCACCACCCTGGAGCAAATCTTTGACAGACGTGGTCCTAGCCACAGGTATAAGGGGTTGTGGCATTGGGAAAAGGGTCAAGACTATCTTGAATACATGATCAAACATGGATTAAAAAAAAATCACAGGGTTTTTGACCTTGGGTGTGGTTATGGACGGTGCACTATTCCAATTATGAGGTTTTTGGGTACCGACGGTCATTATGTGGGCTCTGAAATTTCAAAAAAACGCTTGGATCTTGCAAGAGAGTGGGTGGCGAGAGAAAAACTAGAAAATTACAGTCATGAATTAATATATTCTAAAGACTTGAAATTGTCGTTTATAGACGATGACTCATTGGATATTGTCTGGGTTCTTTCCGTTTTTAATCACATGCCAAATGAAGTCTTAGATGGGTCGATATCTGCAATCGCGAAGAAAATGAAAGTTGGAGGAAAGCTATTCGCATTTTACGTTGATTTAAGTGCTGGACCATCTACCGACGTTAAATTTTTTCCCCGCGCTGATGAACACATGGATGCTGTGACATCTCGCTATGGCTTTATCTCGAAAATAATGAATGACTGGGAGTCGGAATATTCCCCTGAAAATAGAACTGTCGGTGGGAGGATGATGATCTCAAAGAAAGTCAAGCAGATCTGATTTTTTTTCAGAAAGTGAGCTGATATGGATAAAAAAAAAGTTGTAATAATTACGCACTACAAAGTCGTATCGTGGCTTTATAGCCGATTAATCCCAAAAATTCGGAAAAAGTTTAATTGTAGCGTTTTACTCATTCTACCCGAGGGAGTTGAGGTGCCTCCGATCTATGAAAAAGTTCTGATGGAAGAAGATGATGTAATCCATGTTCCAGAGTATGCTGAGTTAATCGAGCGTTTTAAACACCAAAGGATAGACTCGGAGCACGAATTACACATATATGAGCAAAAATATGATGTGAAAATCATTGAAGACATCTTACTTCAAGAGAGAAACTTTGCAGAGCAAACAATGACTGGCTCCATCCGCGTAAGTCAAGACGTTGTAGCGGGCAAAAAAAATGAACAGATTAAATCTATAATATTGTTTTATTTCAATTTTTTTGAAAATTTGATTGGTAACTATACAGTCTCAATGGCGCTAGTTTGGCCTCGGAGTGCTTGGGAAACAGTTTTAGGTTTTGTGGTTTTGTTGCGTGGTGTTCTTGTGACATATCCCTACACTGCAAAAGGCGTTGGCAATCTGGCATATTGGGCAGATGGTCTTTTCGCGAATTCAATCCAGATTCGAGAGAAGTTGCAAAATCAAATAAGTAGTCCAAGCGATGAGGTGATGACCGAGGTGACTGGTAGGCCCGATGAATTCAAGCATGAGAACCTCGACAAAAAAAATTCACCAGTAGCGCTTTTGAAAAGGCTAGCACTCATTTGGATAAACTATTTTATCTACAAATACAGAGATATTCGTTTGAGAAAAAAATCAAAAAGACGATCGCCATTTATATCAATGAAAATGGAAATCGATTCCTTTTTGTACTGGAAAAAATTTCAATCCTTGTGCGTCAAACCCTCTGACAACGCATTTGATGGGCCATACGGCCTATATGTGTTCCAAAATGAACCTGAGTTCTCTGTTCAAGGGCGGTGTAAAGAGTTCCACGACCAATTGTCAATAATAAAGACAATCGCAAATTCTTTGCCACTAGGAACGATGCTGTTTATTAAAGAGCACGCTTGGGTCGGTCATAGAAGCCTGAATTTTTATCAAGAAATACTCCGTTACCCAAACATATTGATGGTATCTCCCTCATTACCAGCATCCAAATTAATTGAGAGGGCAACTTTTTTGGTGTCGTTAAATGGGACAGCTATTTTTGAGGGAGCAACACGTGGTGTACCTGCGGCGTTCTTCTCCAGGCGCTCTGAGTTCCAATCCCTAGAAAATGCATTTTGTTTTGACGACCTGATATCGTTTGGTGATTGGGTGCATCAAGTCGCGAACCACAAAATCAAAACGGATGTTGAGCGATCAATTCTCTCTGCTCGAAAATATGTGAGTGCAGTCAAGAGTATCTCTTTTGATGGAACTCCATTATTTTTCAGTGGGGCCGGAACAGTTGATGACGTTGAGATAGAGAAGAGCTTCAACTTGCTTTGTGATTTGTTAGATTTCTTTCAGCACAATAAGCCGTCTTTCACCCATAAAATTACTGGTCTTGGAAATTGTTGAATTATTGCCAATGTGCATTTGCTCTTCAGTTTGCGAAAACAGTGATCGGCGTTCGTCGAATGTTTTGATAATTGCAGGATAAAAGAATAGGGACGTAGGTTTTGAATTTTATATATTTGCCCGTTAAGCATCTGGAATTTATCAGAAACGTGAGTTGCTGCAAAAGAGCAGAAATCGTCGTCAGTTTGTCTTTGGCACTTGGTGTGGTGTTGACGGAGTCACTTGGGCTTGCATCTCTATTCCCTATCATATCATTTATTGAAAATGGTAATGATATTGAACAGTTCGTTAGTGCTTCAAAAATAAATGGTTATGTACTGTGGGTGTTTGACTTTTTTGGTGTCACTATTTCTTTGCCATATCTTATGATAGCCGCAGTAGCTTTGATTACCATCAGACAATCAATTAATTATTATCATATGGTTTTTCTTGATTATCTCAAATGGACGGTTGGCAAAAGAGTTGGACGTTTAGTTTTCAGAAAATTGATGTTGAGTGAACCTCATTTTTTAAGAACCATAAAAGGAGGCGAGTTTACTTTGCTCGCAGACCACGAAAGTCAGGCTGTGGCGTCTTTGATACCAGTCTATATTGGTATGTTTCAAATGTTATTATCGTTCTCAATGGTTTTTGCAATTATGCTAACTGCAGCGCCATTACCATCCATTTTTGTAATGAGTCTGATTGTTGTTCTAACATGGTCGATGAAGAGTTTTTTTAGGCACACCAACAATTTTGCTTCTGAGAGTGTCGTTTTAAGAAAGCAAATGTTTAACTTTATCTCTGAGAGGCACTCAGCATGGAAAGTTCTTAAGCTATCAAAAACTGTAAACGCAGAAACTGATAATTTTTCTAAATGCGCTGGTGACGTTGTTGACATGCGCGTGAATTTGACCAAAACCGCTGGTCGGCTAGCTCTAGTTTTTGTGCCACTTATTACGACTGTTATGATGGTTGTAATTTTTGTCTTGCTAGAAGTATTTTTGTTTCAAATAAGCACTCTAGTAATATTTTCTTTGTTTATGGCACGCATGATACCATTAGCTCAATCGTACCAAAAACGATACACTCAACTACTAAACTATTCACCTTCTTTAGATCGAGTCCATGAAGTTTTGAAGTCTGCAGAAATGCATCTTGAGCGAGATACGGCCAAAGAAAATATCAATTTAACCGACAGTACTGTAGTTTTTGATAGGGTAAGCTTTCGTCATCAAGGGCAGAAGAAACCAGTTTTCAGATGTGTGAGTCTGAAAATTCCAGATAACGAGTTGATAGGGATCGTAGGCCCATCTGGAAGCGGTAAAAGCACGCTTCTTGATATGATTGCGAGATTATATTTGCCTACAAATGGAACAATCTCGTTAGGAGGAATACCAATAGAAGAGATCAGTCTGGCCGAGCTTAGAGGAAACGTAGCCCTGATCACACAGGAGCCGTTTCTGTTTAACGAGACACTCAAAAACAACCTTGCATATGGTAATGGAGATGTCAGCGATAAAACTTGCCATGACGCGCTAAGACAAGTTGACATGTTAGAATTTTATCAAAACACGCCAAAATTTCTTGGTGAAATGATAGCTGATAAAGGTGGAAATCTCTCAGTTGGTCAAAAGCAGCGCATTGCGATTGCTAGAGCACTAATTTCGAAAGCTAAAATATACCTATTCGATGAGCCAACCAGCGCTTTAGACTCGGTTTCAGAGGAGGAGATAGTTAAGTTGTTTAACGTTTTAGTGGCCTCTGGGAAAACGGTAGTTGTTGTTGCGCACAGGTTGCATACGCTTCGGGATGCTAAAATGATAATTAAGATAGAAAACGGAAGCATTATTGAGTTAGATGGTGCCGAGACAGTAAGATCTGGTTTGCTTGAGGCAAGCGATTAATCAGACAGTTTGAATTTAATAAAAGGTGTAATTTTGACAAATCAAATAAACAAAAAAACCATCCTCATCACGGGAGGCACTGGTTCATTTGGGCGAAAATTTGTCGAGTTTTCTCTGAAACATTTCTCGCCTAAAAAGCTTATCGTGTTTAGCCGTGATGAGCTAAAACAATTTGAGATGTCATCTATGTTTTCAGAGGCACAGCACCCGTGCCTTCGTTATTTTATTGGGGACGTCAGAGATCGTGATCGATTGCTACGCGCTTTTTCTGGAGTCGATGTTATAATTCATGCAGCGGCGATGAAACAGATAGTGGCTGCCGAATATAATCCGACGGAATGTATCGCAACGAATGTGTTGGGTGCGCAAAATGTTATTGATGCAGCAATAGAAGCTGGCGTCAAAAAAGTTGTAGCGTTGTCTACAGACAAGGCTGCTAATCCCATAAACTTATATGGTGCGACTAAATTATGTTCTGATAAGTTATTTATTGCTGCAAATAATCTTTCAGGTGATCAAAAAACGCGTTTTTCGGTGGTTCGGTACGGAAATGTTGCAGGGTCACGTGGCAGTGTCATCCCTTACTTCAAGGAGCTCATAGCAAAGGGAGAGACATCATTGCCTATAACCCACCCAGATATGACACGCTTCATAATTACACTGGATCAAGGTGTTAATCTTGTCAGGACTGTATTGGATGAAATGTTTGGAGGCGAAATTTTTGTTCCTAAATTACCAAGTCTTAGAATCAAAGATTTGGTTCCATTACTTGGGCAAGGCTTAACAGTTCACACAACGGGTATAAGACCCGGTGAAAAACTCCATGAAGTGATGATTCCTGCAGAAGAAATTCGAAATACGGTTGACATGGGGATGCACTATATAATTCAGCCAAACCACCATTGGTGGAACGTGTCAGATTTCAAAAGAGCTGTTGAAACGAGAGGCAAGCCTGTCGATGGAATTCAAGAATATGCAAGTGATACCAACCCTGACTGGCTCACTCAGGAACAAATCGCTGATTTGATCACCAAATTAGTTTCGTAAGCACCAAAATAGGTCTGATATTGATGCATTTCCATTACTCCAGTCCAAACTTAGAGGAAGAGGATATAGCGGAGGTTGTCAGGGTTTTGGAACAACAATTCCTCACCCAAGGGCCAATAATTGGACAGCTTGAGAGCAAATTACAAAAACTATTTTCAGTCAAGAACGCAGTTGTATGCAACTCTGGCACGGCTGCACTTCACATGGCTTACGATGGCATTGGGCTAGGGTTGGAAGCTGGTTTGATTGCCAGCTCAGTGACTTTTTTGGCGACAGCAAATGCGGCGCGTTTTTGTAATGGACCAGTGGGTTTTGCCGATGTTGACCCACTCACTGGAAATGTAACCGTTGAAACACTTAAAGCTGCTGTCAACGCGGCAACATTTGATGTTAAGGCAATCGCAGTTGTGCATCTGGGTGGCCGGCCATGCGATATAACCGCAATCAAAGAATATGCAGATTTGATCGGAGCCTACCTCATTGAAGATGCTTGTCATGCACCAATGGCACAATATACAGACAGTTCCGGTGAGCTATTTTCTGTTGGATCATGTGAGCACTCTCATGTGGCCACTCTCAGTTTTCATGCGATAAAACATATAACCACGGGTGAAGGCGGTGTGTTGCTGACAAATGATGATGAGCTTGCAGAACGGGCGAGGCTTTTCAGGTCACATGGTATAACCCGCGATATCTCAAAGATGGATGATGTCGATGATGCTGGATCACCATGGTATTATGAAATGCATCAACTTGGATATAATTACAGGTTAAGCGATATTAACTGTGCATTATGTCTGAATCAGGTTTCAAGACTTGCCACAAATATACAGCGCAGACAGCAAATTGCGGAACTTTATAATGCCCACTTAGGCGATTTAGATATAATGCGCCTGCCAGAAACTTCCCTCGCAAATGGGGCAACACATGCATGGCACCTGTTTGCCCCGGCATTTGATTTTGATCGCATCGGAAAACCTCGTAAACAGGTTATGGCCGAACTTTCTGGGCTTGGTGTTGGCACACAAGTGCATTACATACCTCTGTATCGTCAACCCTATTACCGCCAAGATTTCTCCACAGGAATGTTCAATGGCTCAGAAACCTACTATAAATCTACGTTAAGTTTACCGATGTATTACGGTCTCACTGACAAGGATGTCGAAACAATTTCTGCTTTTGTCCGTTCCGTTA
>MDSV01160190.1_pt1 | contig 45026 bp, 58 predicted proteins | sample 810851 | NCBI WGS metagenome assembly MDSV01 (sample SAMN05326640, study PRJNA326480) | marine metagenome | isolation source: seawater | place: Atlantic Ocean: North East | collected 2012
CACAGTCGATCGCTCAGCAGCTCGAGCGCCGTATCGCGTTCCGCCGCGCCATGAAGCGTTCGGTTCAGACCGCGATGCGCATGGGCGCCGAAGGCATCCGTATCGTTTGCGGCGGCCGTCTCGGCGGCGCGGAAATCGCGCGTACCGAATGGTATCGCGAAGGCCGCGTTCCGCTTCACACGCTGCGCGCCGACATCGACTACGGCACGGCCGAAGCTGAAACCGCATACGGCATCTGCGGCATCAAGGTCTGGATCTTCAAGGGCGAAATCCTTGAGCACGATCCGATGGCCTCCGAGCGTCGCGCGACCGAAGGCGACAACAAGGGTAACAGCGGCAACAATCGCCGCCGCGAGAACGCCTGATTTCAGGCGTTCGGCGAAGTTCGGAGATAAAAGAAAATGTTGCAGCCAAAGCGTACAAAGTACCGCAAGCAGTTCAAGGGCCGCATCCATGGCGTTGCCAAGGGCGGCAGCGACCTGGCTTTCGGTGAATATGGGCTGAAGGCGCAGGAACCCAACCGCGTCAATGCACGCGAGATCGAGGCGGCCCGCCGCGCGATCACCCGTCACATGAAGCGTGCCGGCCGTGTATGGATCCGTATTTTCCCCGACGTTCCGGTCACCTCGAAGCCGACCGAAGTGCGTATGGGTAAAGGTAAGGGCGGCGTCGACTATTGGGCAGCCAAGGTCAAGCCCGGCCGGATCATGTTCGAAATCGACGGCGTGAGCGAAGACATTGCCCGCGAAGCCCTGCGTCTCGGCGCTGCCAAGCTTTCGGTCAAGACGCGCTTCATCCAGCGCATCGCCGAATAAGGAGTGGTACTGATGAAAACCTCTGACGTACACGCCATGAGCGAAGACCAGCTCAAGGACGAACTCGCCAAGCTGAAGAAGGAGCAGTTCAACCTGCGCTTCCAGAAGGCGACCGGCCAGCTGGAGCAGACGGGCCGCATCAAGCAGGTTCGTCGCGACATCGCGCGTGTAAAGACAATCGCAAGCCAGAAGGCTTCGGCCTCCAAGGCCTGAACGTAAGGGACCGACAAGAAAATGCCTAAACGCATCCTGCAAGGCGTTGTCGTTAGCGACAAGAACGATAAAACGGTCGTCGTCCGGGTTGAGCGTCGTTTCGCCCACCCGCTTCTCCAGAAGACCGTACGCCGCTCGAAGAAGTACAAGGCGCACGACGCTGAAAACCAGTACAAGACCGGGGACACCGTATTCATCGAAGAATGCGCTCCGGTTTCCAAGGACAAGCGCTGGACGGTGGTTTCCACCGTTTCCGCCGACGCTTGATCGGGAAATACCGGCAGTATTTGGCCCGAGCCCTTGCGCTTTGGCGAAATTTCTGTATGTAGCACGACAGATGTGCAAAGGGCGTCCGGCAACGGGCGGCCTTTTCCGTAAGGGCGCTGCCCAGGTTTGGGCCGGATCCTCGATCCGCATGGCATCCTGAAAGACGCTACACCAAGACGCTCCGGCTCTTGACCTCGTGTTGCCTGAAAGGCGGCGCGATGGGCCGGGTAGGGAATTTGAGCGGCCGCAGGCTCCGGGATAGGGGCAGGCGGGCGCTTCGATACGTGTCGATTAAGCTGGTCTAGGGGGTGTTCCCAACCGGGCCGGTAACAACAAGAAGGCGACCTGATATGATTCAGATGCAAACAAACCTCGACGTGGCGGATAATTCCGGCGCACGTCGTGTCATGTGCATCAAGGTTCTGGGCGGCTCCAAGCGTAAATATGCCTCGGTCGGCGATATCATCGTCGTGTCCGTGAAAGAGGCTGTTCCGCGTGGACGCGTCAAGAAGGGCGATGTGATGAAGGCCGTCGTCGTGCGCACGGCGAAGGACATCCGCCGCGCTGACGGCTCGGTCATCCGCTTCGACGGCAATGCCGCCGTTTTGATCAACAACAACAAAGAGCCGATTGGTACGCGTATCTTCGGGCCAGTGCCGCGCGAGCTGCGCGCCAAGAGCCATATGAAGATCATTTCCCTGGCTCCTGAAGTTCTGTAAGGGAGCGCGGAAAATGCAGAGAATCAAGAAGGGCGACAAGGTCGTCGTCATCGCCGGCAAGGACAAGGGTCGCACCGGTGAAGTGGTCGCGGTTTCCCCGAAGGATGACCGCGCCGTCGTTTCCGGCATCAATGTCGTGCGTCGCCACCAGCGCCAGACGCAGACCACCGAGGCCGGCATCATCGCCAAGGAAGCGCCGATCCATCTGTCGAACCTCGCTGTTGCCGATCCCAAGGACGGCAAGCCGACCCGCGTCGGTTTCAAGGTCGAGGGTGACAAGAAGGTCCGCTATGCAAAGCGTTCGGGAGAAGTGATCGATGGCTGAAGCAAAGTATGAGCCGCGTCTGAAGACGGTCTACCTCGAAAAGATCCGCCCGCAGATGCAGGAGCAGTTCTCCTACGCCAACGGCATGATGATTCCGCGCCTGGACAAGGTCGTGATCAACATGGGCGTCGGCGAAGCGGTTGGCGACAGCAAGAAGCCTGCCAACGCTGCCGCGGATCTGGCCGCGATTGCCGGTCAGAAGGCGATCGTCACCCACGCTCGCAACTCCATCGCCGGCTTCAAGGTCCGCGAAGGCATGCCGATCGGCGCCAAGGTGACGCTGCGCGGCAACCGCATGTATGAATTCGTTGATCGCCTCATCAACATCGCGCTTCCGCGCGTTCGCGACTTCCGGGGCCTCAATCCGAAGAGCTTTGACGGGCGTGGCAACTTCGCCATGGGCGTCAAGGAGCACATCGTGTTTCCTGAGATCGAATACGACAAGGTCGATCAGATGTGGGGCATGGATATTATCGTTTGCACGACGGCTACCAAGGACGATGAAGCACGGGCGCTTTTGACGGCGTTCAACTTCCCGTTCCGCAAGTAACCGTAACGACGAGCGTAGAAAAGGAACAACGACATGGCGAAGACAAGCGCAGTCGAAAAGAACAAGCGCCGCCGCGAGACGGTTGCCCGGGATGCTGAGAAGCGTGCCGCGCTGAAGGCGATCATCAAGGACCAGAAGCTTCCGATCGAGGAGCGCTTCCGCGCGACCCTGAAGCTTGCCGATATGCCGCGCGACGGCTCCAAGACGCGCATCCGCAACCGTTGCCAAGTGTCAGGCCGCCCGCGTGCGTATTACCGCAAGCTGGGCATGTCCCGTATCGCACTTCGTGACCTTGGCAACACCGGCAAAGTGCCCGGTATTGTCAAGTCGAGCTGGTAAGGAGGCGCCTCATGGCAATGTCCGATCCCCTGGGCGATATGCTCACCCGTATCCGCAACGGCGCTTCGCGTCGCAAGACGTCCGTGACCACGCCGGCTTCCAAGCTGCGCGCCCGCGTTCTCGACGTTCTGCAGGCTGAAGGCTACATCCGCGGCTACACCCAGACCGACTTCGACAACGGCAAGTCCGAGATCGAGATCGAGCTGAAGTATTATGAAAACGCGTCCGTGATCCGCGAGATCGCCCGCGTTTCCAAGCCGGGCCGCCGGGTCTATGTCTCGGTCAAGTCCATTCCGCAGGTCGCAAACGGTCTGGGTATCACGATCCTCTCCACCCCCAAGGGTGTGATGGCTGATCACCAGGCGCGCGAACAGAATGTTGGTGGCGAGGTTCTCTGCTCGATCTTCTAAGATCGCGCGGAGCCGCCTAGCGAAACAGACAGGTAAAACAAATGTCTCGTATCGGTAAAAGGCCCGTTCAGGTTCCCAAGGGTGTGACTGCGTCGGTGGACGGCCAGAAGATCACAGCCAAGGGCCCGAAGGGCGAACTGTTCTTCGTCGCCAATGACGAAGTCAGCGTTGCAATGGAAGACGGCGCGATCGTCGTTTCCCCGATCAACCAGTCCAAGGAAGCCCGCTCCAAGTGGGGCATGTCCCGGACCATGGTTGAAAACATCATGAAGGGCGTCACCGACGGCTACGAGCGCAAGCTCGAGATCAACGGCGTTGGTTACCGCGCGGCGATGCAGGGCAAGAACCTGCAGCTCTCGCTCGGTTTCTCCCACGAAGTTGTGTACCAGCCGCCGGAAGGCATCACGCTCGCTTGCCCGAAGCCGACGGAAATCACCGTCACCGGCATCGACAAGCAGGTTGTCGGCCAGGTCGCTGCGAACATTCGCGAATATCGCGGTCCCGAGCCCTACAAGGGCAAGGGCGTGAAATACGCGGAAGAGCGCATCGTCCGCAAGGAAGGCAAGAAGAAGTAAGGATCACGCGTTATGGCTAGCAGGAAAGAAACCATTGCACGCCGCGCCAGCCGCGTGCGCCGACAGCTCAAGAAGGTCGCGAACGGCCGCCCGCGTCTGTCGGTCCATCGTTCTTCGAAGAACATTTATGCCCAGATCATCGATGACGCGGCCGGCCGCACGCTGGCCGCCGCATCGACGCTCGACGCTTCGCTCAAGTCTTCGCTGAAGACCGGCGCGGACCGCGACGCGGCTGAAGCCGTTGGCAAGCTCGTCGCCGAGCGCGCCACCAAGGCCGGCGTCAAGGAAGTCGTGTTCGATCGCGGCGCCTTCATCTTTCACGGTCGCATCAAGGCTCTGGCCGACGGCGCCCGCGAAGGCGGTCTGAGCTTCTGATGAAGTTATGAGGCGCGCGTCTCAGCGCGTCTCGCACCCGGCGGGCCGATACTGCTCTTGAAGAGCCAAGTCGCCCGACCGTTCGCCGGCCGCCACGCTAGAGGCTAGCGGCCTTTCCATATGCCGATTGCACCCGGAAAAGAAAAAGGAACAGGACAATGGCACAGGACAGAAGGGGATCGCGCGACGATCGCCACAACCGGGATGAGCGCGACAGCGAATTCGTTGACAAGCTCGTTGCCATCAATCGCGTTGCCAAGACCGTCAAGGGCGGTCGCCGCATGGGCTTTGCAGCGCTCGTCGTCGTCGGCGACGGCAAGGGCCGCGTCGGCTTCGGCCACGGCAAGGCCCGCGAAGTGCCGGAAGCCATCCGCAAGGCGACGGAAGCCGCCAAGCGCGAGATGATTTTCGTGCCGCTGCGCGACGGCCGTACGCTGCATCACGACATCAAGGGCCGTCACGGCGCCGGCAAGGTTCTGCTGCGCACCGCCAAGGCCGGTACCGGCATCATCGCCGGCGGTCCGATGCGCGCCGTTTTCGAAACCCTGGGTGTTGCCGACGTCGTCGCCAAGTCGACCGGCTCGTCCAATCCCTACAACATGGTTCGCGCCACCTTTGATGCCCTGAAGAGCCAGATGCATCCGAAGGACATAGCAGCCCAGCGCGGCCTGAAATACGCCACGCTGCAGGCTCGCCGCCAGGCCGCTGGCGCTGTTGTCGACGAGTAAGGGAGGCAACCATGGCCAAAGCAAGCACCAAGAAGACTGTCACCGTTGAGCAGATCGGCAGCCCGATCCGCCGTCCCGCCGTACAGCGCCAGACGCTGATCGGCCTCGGCCTCAACAAGATGCATCGTGTGCGCACCCTGGAAGATACCCCTTCCGTTCGCGGCATGATCAACAGCATTCCCCATCTCGTCCGCGTCGTCGACGAGAAGTGAGACGGGAGAACATCATGAAACTGAACGAAATCAAGGATCGCGAAGGCGCGACGCATTCCAAGAAGCGTCTCGGCCGCGGCATCGGTTCGGGCTCCGGCAAGACCGGCGGTCGCGGCGTCAAGGGTCAGAAGTCCCGTTCGGGCGTTGCCATCAACGGCTTCGAAGGCGGCCAGATGCCGATCTATCGTCGTCTGCCGAAGCGCGGCTTCGTCAACATCTTTTCGAAGGACTTCGCTGAAGTGTCGCTCGGCCGCCTCCAGGCCGCCGTTGACGCCAAGAAGCTCGACGCCAAGAAGACGGTCACGGCCGAAACCCTCAAGGAAGCCGGCGTGATTCGCCGCGTCAAGGACGGCGTTCGCGTGCTTTCCGACGGCGAACTGAAGGCCAAGCTGACGCTCGAAGTCGCAGGCGCTTCCAAGGCCGCGATCGAGAAGATCGAAAAGGCCGGCGGCTCGATCACCGTTGCCTCCGGCGCCAAAAACGCCGAATAATTCGGCTTCTATTTGAAAAATCTACGCCCGGAGTGCTTCACACCGGGCGTTTTTTCTTCCATATGTGCCTCGACCACCGGCTGGCCCTCAAAAAAGCCAAGCGGGTGGTTTATCGTGAAGACGGCCCACGTTCGAAATGGAGCGATGTCGCCTGTTACGAATCGGGCAATTTTTCGCACCGGGCGCTCTTCTGCGGCCGTGCGGCGACGCGGAGATACGCATGGCTTCTGCAGCGGAACAACTCGCATCCAATCTGAACTTCTCGACCTTTGCCAAGGCGACGGATCTGAAGAAGCGGATCTGGTTCACCCTTCTGGCGCTTCTCGTGTACCGGCTGGGTACGCATATCCCGCTTCCCGGTATCAATCTCGATGCCTATGCCCAGGCCTTCCAGGGCCAGTCCGAGGGCATCCTCGGCATGTTCAACATGTTCTCGGGCGGCGCGGTGCAGCGCATGGCGATCTTCGCGCTTGGCATCATGCCCTATATCTCGGCCTCGATCATCGTGCAGCTCCTGACCGCCGTCGTGCCGTCGCTGGAAGCGCTGAAGAAGGAAGGCGAGCAGGGCCGCAAGATCATCAACCAGTATACCCGCTACGGCACGGTGGTGCTGGCGACGGCGCAGGCCTATGGCATTGCGATCGGCCTGCAGTCCGGCGCCAATCTGGTCACCGATCCCGGCTGGTTCTTCATTCTCTCCACCGTCGTCACGCTTGTCGGCGGCACCATGTTCCTGATGTGGCTTGGGGAGCAGATCACCTCGCGCGGCATCGGCAACGGCATTTCGCTGATCATCTTCTCCGGCATCGTCGCGGGCCTTCCGGCCGCCGTCGGCAACATGCTGGAACTGTCGAGCGTCGGTTCGATCTCGGCTTTCGTCACGATCCTGATCCTCGTCGTAGTGATCGCGGTGTTCGCGCTGATCGTCTTCGTGGAACGCGCCCAGCGCCGGCTTCTGATCCAGTATCCGAAGCGCCAGGTCGGCAACCGCATGTTCCAGGGCGACACCTCGCACCTGCCGCTGAAGCTCAACACCTCGGGCGTCATCCCGGCAATCTTCGCGTCCTCGCTGCTTCTGCTGCCGGCGACGCTTGCGGGCTTCACGTCTTCGGAACTGCCGAGCTGGGCGACCGCCATCATCGCATCGCTCGGCCATGGTCAGGCGCTCTACATGATCGTCTACGGCCTGCTGATCGCGTTCTTTGCCTTCTTCTACACCGCCATCGTCTTCAACCCGAAGGAAACGGCGGATAATTTGAAGCGGCATGGCGGCTTCATTCCGGGCATCCGCCCCGGTGAGCGCACCGCCGAATACATAGACTATGTTCTGACTCGCATTACCGTTGTCGGTGCGATCTATCTGGTCTTCGTCTGCATCCTGCCGGAGATCCTCGTGGCCCGCACTGGCGTGTCTCTGGCACTTGGCGGCACCTCGCTGCTCATTATCGTCAGCGTGACCTTGGATACCGTATCGCAGATCCAGGGACATCTGATTGCCCAGCAGTATGAGGGGCTGATCAAGAAATCGAAATTGCGGGGAGGAAAGAGGGGACGATGAGACTTATACTTCTGGGACCGCCGGGCGCCGGCAAGGGGACGCAGGCGCAGCGCATCGTTGCCAGGCATGGCATCCCGCAGCTTTCCACGGGCGATATGCTGCGTGCGGCTGTGGCTGCCGGGACCGAGGTCGGCAAGAGGGCCAAGGCGCTTATGGATGCCGGCGAACTCGTGCCCGACGATGTGGTCAACGCGATCGTTTCCGATCGGATCGAGCAGGCGGATTGCGCCGGCGGGTTCATTCTCGACGGCTATCCCCGCACTTTGGTGCAGGCCGACGCAGTCGACGCCATGCTGAGCGAGAAGGGGCTGTCCCTCGACGTTGCCATCGAACTCGCCGTCGATGATTCGGCGATGGTCGGTCGTATCCTCCGACGCGCGGAAGAGGCTAAGGCCAGCGGTGAGCCGGTCCGCAAGGATGACAACGCGGAGGTCTATGCCGACCGGCTTCGCGCCTATTACAAGAGCACGGCGCCGCTGATCGGCTATTATTATGCCAAGGGCAAACTGCGCACGGTTGATGGCATGGCGGACATGGATGCCGTGACCGCCGAAGTGGAGAAAATTCTGGCCGACGCTTCGGCCTGACGCGATTGTGCGCAGGCCGCCGCAAGGCGGTGGCCTGACGTTATAAAATTTGAGGAATCGGTTGCATTACGGCGCTGTTTCCGCTATGAGCGCTCCAACTCGCGACGTGGGGCAAGACGGTTAACGGTCCTTTTAGATTCTTTCAGGACGCGTCTTGTTACGAATATCGGTCGCGGCCGAGCAATGACAGGCGGGTTATCCGCCAAAGAAACCGGCAGTTTCTTGCGACATCAAGCTGCCAACAGAAAATGCTAAGGAGAATCGGCGTGGCTCGTATTGCTGGCGTCAACATCCCGACTGCCAAGCGCGTTGTTATCGCGCTGCAGTATATTCACGGGATCGGACCGAAATTCGCGCAGGAAATCTGCGAAAAGGCTTCCATCCCGGCTGAACGCCGCGTGCATGAGCTGACGGACGCTGAAGTCCTTCAGATCCGCGAAGCGATCGATCGCGATTACATGGTTGAAGGCGACTTGCGTCGCGAGAACTCCATGAACATCAAGCGCCTGATGGACCTCGGCTGCTACCGTGGTCTGCGTCATCGTCGCGGCCTGCCGGTTCGCGGCCAGCGCACGCACACCAATGCCCGCACCCGCAAGGGCCCGGCAAAGGCGATTGCAGGCAAGAAGAAGTAAGTTTTACGGGACATTTCGTTCCGGAAAGAGCCGGCGGGTTTGCGCCGGCTTTCTGCGTAGATGGCTGGGCCTTCAAGGGGCCGGTTTGCGGTGAGGCGGGAGTGCCGCCGCGATGAAACGGATCAGGAGGGTTTTCGTCCAAGGCGAAACTTTCCCGGTGGAGCCGCTGGCGTTACGGCGGTGTCGAGATCAACGAAAGGAATACCATGGCCAAGGAAGCCACCCGCGTTCGCCGTCGCGAACGTAAGAATATTTCGTCGGGCGTTGCCCACGTGAACTCCTCGTTCAACAACACGATGATCACCATCACCGACGCTCAGGGCAACGCGATTGCCTGGTCGTCCGCTGGCGCCAAGGGCTTCAAGGGCTCGCGCAAGTCGACGCCGTTCGCTGCCCAGATCGCCGCCGAAGACTGCGCCAAGAAGGCTCAGGAACACGGCATGAAGTCGCTGGAAGTCGAAGTCTGCGGTCCCGGTTCCGGTCGTGAATCGGCTCTGCGCGCGCTCCAGGCAGCCGGTTTCGTCATCACTTCGATCCGCGATGTGACGCCGATCCCGCACAATGGCTGCCGTCCGCGCAAGAAGCGTCGCGTCTAATCATCTGTCAATTTGCTCCGGTGGTCTCGCAAGAGGTCCCGGTTCTACGAAGGTCGGCCGTCACGATTGGATAGTGCGGCGAACGAAAGGTAGAAATCATGATACAGAAAAACTGGCAGGAACTGATCAAGCCGTCGAAGGTGGAATTCACCTCGAGCGGCCCGAAGAAGGCGACGCTCGTCGCCGAGCCGCTGGAACGCGGCTTCGGCCTGACACTCGGCAATGCGCTGCGCCGCATCCTTCTGTCCTCGCTGCGCGGCGCTGCCGTGACCGCGGTTCAGATCGATGGCGTTCTGCATGAATTCTCGTCGATCCCCGGCGTTCGCGAAGATGTCACCGACATCGTCCTGAACATCAAGGAAATCGCCATCCGCATGGAAGGCGACGAGGCAAAACGCATGGTCGTGCGCAAGCAGGGCCCGGGCGTTGTCACCGCCGGCGACATTCAGACGGTTGGCGATATCGAGATCCTGAACCCCGATCTGGTGCTCTGCACGCTGGATGAAGGCGCTGAAATCCGCATGGAATTCACCGTCAACAACGGCAAGGGCTACGTCCCGGCCGAGCGCAATCGCGCCGAAGACGCGCCGATCGGCCTGATCCCGGTCGACAGCCTCTATTCGCCGATCCGCAAGGTCTCCTACAAGGTTGAGAACACCCGCGAGGGCCAGGTTCTCGACTATGACAAGCTGCTGATGACCATCGAAACCGATGGTTCGGTCACCGGCGAGGATTCGGTCGCATTTGCCGCCCGCATCCTGCAGGATCAGCTTTCGGTCTTCGTCAATTTCGAAGAGCCGCAGAAGGATACCGAGGAAGACGACGTCACCGAACTCGCCTTCAACCCGGCCCTTCTCAAGAAGGTCGACGAACTCGAGCTTTCGGTCCGTTCGGCCAACTGCCTGAAGAACGACAACATCGTTTACATCGGCGATCTCATCCAGAAGACGGAAGCGGAAATGCTGCGGACCCCGAATTTCGGCCGCAAGTCGCTGAACGAGATCAAGGAAGTGCTGGCCTCCATGGGCCTGCACCTGGGCATGGAAGTGCCGGCCTGGCCGCCGGAAAATATCGACGACCTCGCCAAGCGGTACGAGGATCAGTACTAACACGTCATACTGCAGGTAGATGCCTGCAAGTGAAGGAGAATAGCAATGCGCCATAAAAGTGCAGGCCGCAAGCTGAACAGAACGGCAAGCCATCGCAAGGCGATGTTTGCCAACATGGCCGTCTCGCTCATCGTTCATGAGCAGATTGTCACGACGCTGCCCAAGGCCAAGGAAATCCGTCCGATCGTCGAAAAGCTGATCACGCTCGGCAAGCGCGGCGATCTGCATGCCCGCCGTCAGGCGATCTCGCAGATCAAGGACGTCGACGCCGTCAAGAAGCTGTTCGACGTTCTGGCCTCGCGCTACGTCGACCGCAATGGTGGCTACACCCGGATCATGAAGGCCGGCTTCCGCCACGGCGACAACGCCCCGATCGCCGTCATCGAATTCGTTGACCGCGACGTCGACGCCAAGGGCGCCGAAGACAAGGCCCGCGTGGCCGCCGAAGCCGATTCGGAAATGGAAGCCGCGTAAGCAGCGCTTTCAGTTGATATAAGTTGAAAAGCCGGGTGCGAGAGCGCCCGGCTTTTTTTCGTTAGTTGGGGCCGGATTTGGTTCCGGTTTGTCACATCCGTCCGGTTTGCCTGCACTGTGGAACCTGAATCATGACGACAGAGACAACCGTTCTCAAGCGTAAGCCATATGAGCCCTTCGTGACAGCACGAGGTGATCAAATGACGTATCACCTGCCCGTGGAAAGTGGCTTTCGGTCATTAATGTTCACGTTTGTTATCACAGCAGATCAACTCGCGGTCCTCGAGGCTGACGAAGAACGGTATTACTTCTTGTTCGCGATACTTCATCGGCGATACCAAATGCAAAGTCCTGCTTTTGCCCCCAAGACTGACAGGCATTTTGATCTCGTCCTGTTTGGAGCTGTCGCAGAAGTGGAGCGGTTGCTGAATTTGGAAGACGCAGAAGGCCATGGTGCGGTGTCAAACCTCATTCGGATAACCATGGGGCGGGATCAACAGCGTATGCGGAACGGAAACTGGTTCTTAAACCAATAGAACCTGCGGCCAGACCGGACGTAACATCCTTTCATTCATCACCCCGGCTCAAGGTCAGAATGACGGAGAGAAGAACCAGGGGAAGGTAACGCGCCACGCCAGACGTTATTTCGGAATGTGGATCGTCGCACGGATATGCTTCAGAAAGGCGACGATGGTGAAGGTCATGATGATGACCAGCGTCCAGGAACTCCATTTGCCGATGTGGACGGTCGACCACGCGCCGAGCTGATCCGGGTATTGCCAGACCGAGAAGAAGGTCGAGATGTTTTCGGCGAGCCAGATGAAGAAGCCGATCAGCACGAAGGCGAGCAGCATCGGCATCTTGCGGTCGCGATCATAGGGACGGAAGATCACCGTGGCGCGGGCATAGAGGCCGATGGCGAGCGCTGCGATATACCAGCGATAGTCGCCGATATAGTGGTGGGTGAAGAAGTTGAGGTAGATCGCCAGCGCCACCAGCGTCGCCATCCAGTAGGGCGGATGGTGGATGATGCGGACATCGAGGATGCGCCAGGTCTGAATGATATAGCTGCCGACGGCGGCATACATGAAGCCGGCAAACAGCGGCACGCCGAGAAGCTTGGTATAGGCGAAGTCCGGATAGGCCCAGGACTGGATCGCCCCCGATGTCTTGAACGCCTCGAGCGCAAAGCCGACGACGTGAAACAGGCAGATCGCCCTGAATTCGTCCATCGTCTCCAGCCCGAACCTGATCATCGCGAACTGGATGGCAAGCGCGATGATCAGCAAGAGATCATAGCGCGGAATGCCGGCGAGACCAGCGCGCGGCACGGCAAAGATCGCGATGAAGAACAGGCCCGCAAACAGGCAGGCGCGCGCCTCCTTGAGGCCGAAGAACAGGAACTCCACGCAGAAGCGGCGAAAACCCCTGAGCGCCGGATTTGGCGCGATATCGGTCAGCCACCGGTCGGGCGACCATGGTTTTATGGTTGTCGCGAAATCCGTCATGTCCCCTCGCGCTTTCATATCGCTGGCACGTTTACCGAGGGGAGGGGCGATATTATGGCCTGGATTTGGCGGCGCGCGTTATCCCGCCACCCGGCTGTGAGCGGCGCGCTATTTCGCGCCCTTCTGCATCCGCGCCGCCTTCTTCCTCGCGCGCCTGCGTTCCATGATCGCGGGCCGCGCGAAGCGGTAGCCGAGCAGCAGCACGGCGATCGCGATGTAGAGCATGATCTCCGGGCCGATGACCTTGCGCGACATGGCGAAGTGGAGGGTGGCGAGCGCGGTGATCTCGTAGATGAAGGAATGGATCAGGATCCAGCCCCTTTTCAGCGTGCGGATCGACCAGTTGTTGGAGGTGACGGCGAGCGGGATCAGCATGACGAGGGCCATCATGCCGAAGGTGATGAAGGGCCGCTTGATGACATCCTCGATCACCATGGAAACGTCCATGCGCTGGTCGAGCACGAGATAGACCAGGAAGTGGAAGCAGACGTAATAGAAGCCGAGCAGGCCCAGCGCCCGGCGGTAGCGCATCAGGTTGATGTCCGCGAGATCGCGCAGCGGCGTGATGCAGAGCGTCGCGAGGATGAACCGCAGCGCCCAGATGCCAAGAACATGCTCGAAGGTCTTGACCGGGTCGACGCCAAGCTGGTTGGTCGCGCCGAGATAAAAATACCAGACGGCCGGCGCCAGACCGAGCGCATAAAGCGCCCAGACGGAAGCCGGGCGCCACCACTGGGTTTTGGCGACGGGGCGTTTTCTGGCGGTTATATCGGTCATGGGCGGATGCTCAATAGTTGGCCTTGAGGTCCATGCCCTTGTAAAGGCTCGCCACCTCATCGCCATATCCGTTGAACATCAACGTCGGAATCCGCTCGCCGCCGAAGAAGCCGCCGCCTTCGCCGATCACGCGTTCGGAGGCCTGGCTCCAGCGCGGATGCGGCACGTCGGGGTTCACATTGGCATAGAAGCCGTATTCGTTTGACTGAAGCAGGTTCCAGCTATTGGGCGGCTGCTTGTCGGTCAGCGTCATTCTGACGATCGACTTGATGCCCTTGAAGCCGTATTTCCACGGCACCACGAGGCGCATCGGCGCGCCGGACTGGTTCAGAAGCGTCTTGCCGTAAAGCCCGACGGCGATGATGGTCAGCGGGTGGTTGGCCTCGTCGAGGCGGAGCCCCTCGACATAGGGCCAGGGCATCGGCTGGCCGAAGCCGCGCTGACTCGGCATCTGATCGGGGCGCACCACGGTCTGGAAGGCGACATATTTCGCCGAGCCGGTGGGCTCCGCCATATCGAGGATCGACTTCAGCGGAATGCCGACCCAGGGGATCACCATCGACCATGCTTCCACGCAGCGCATCCGGTAGGTGCGGTCCTCCAGCGGAAACTTGGTCAGCAGGGTATCGATGTCGACCCGCTGGGGCTTCTGCACCATGCCGTCGATCTCGAAGGTCCAGGGATAGGGCTGGAAATCGCCGGAATTGCGGTAGGGGTCTTCCTTGCCGGTCCCGAACTCGTAGAAATTGTTGTAGTGGGTGATGTCCTCGTAGCTCGTCACCTTGCGGTCGGCGGGGGCGGGGATCGGGCCCTTCACCGTTTTCAGCGCTTCGCCCTGCGTGAGTTCCTCGCCGGCGGCGAAGGCTCCGGGAGCGGCGGCAAAGGTGGCGCCCGCCGCAAGGCCTGCCAGAAGGGTGCGGCGCTTAAGGTAGATATGCTCCGGCGTGATCTGGGATGCGGGGATATGCGGCGGCTTGTAAGCGGACATCGAAATGTCTCCCGTAATGTTCGTCATGAACTGTTACGTTGGAAGATCGTCGATAGTTTCAGCTTTCACAAGAAACTTTCCGACCACATTTTTGTGTATCGGGCGTGAGGCCGGGGCGGGATTGCCCGGCAAGGGCTGTGCCTGCGGCTCAAGTCGATTGTTGTTTTTCACCCGCCTCGGGCGGCGAAATGCCGTCTCCCAGAAGCTCCTCGACAAACCATGCCGCAAACTGCGCGCGGCCGGAAACGCCGGCCTTGGCATAGATCCGGGTCATCTGGGCGCGCACCGTGCCCTGGGCCGATCCCCGAAGGCGCGCGATTTCCGCCAGATCGATGCCCTTCAGGGCGAGCATGCCAACCTCCCGCTCCGCCGCCGTCAGTCCCCAGACATCGAATTGCGTTTCGATGATGCGGACGAAATCGCCGCGGGCGATATCGAGCGCGCGCCCTTGGGCTGCCATGCGTTCAAGTGTCAGCCGAAGCTGCCAGCCGGCCATGAAGATGCCAAGCACGAGAACGAACGCCGTCAACGCCTCGATGACCGACTCGGCATTCACCGGGGCGTCCGCAAGGTCCCGAACGGCATCGGCGACGAAGAACAGCGCCGCCACGCTCTGCAGCATCATGAAGATGGCAAGGGCGACCGACTGCGACCGCCCTTGCCGTGTCGTTTTTCGGGTTTTCGTCAACGCGGGGGACCCTTGATCATCGGGCGCACAAGATTTCTCCGGAGCGCATAGCTTTCGGCCGCAACGCCTGCGACATGAACGAGTGCCAATATTAGCATGAGATTGGCCGCTGTCTCGTGGATTGCTTTAACGATCTCGCCCGAGGTCCCGGAGGCCTCGTCGCCTTTGCTGTCTCCCGCAAGTATGGACCAGTCGCCCTGTTCAACTGCGGCGCGCTCCTGTGCGATGGTGATTGGTGTTTTCGCGTCGGTCATGATCAGCCCCGTCGCGATCACCGTGGCAAGACAGGCCCAGAGCGCATAGACCATGATCGCGCCGGCCGGGTTGTGCGAGGGATATTCCTTCGGCTTGCCGCGCACCAGCGAGAAGAGATGCGAGACCGCCGCGCGCGGATCAGGAAGGAAGGAGTTGAACCGGGCTTCCCTTGGGCCGATGAACCCCCAGACCAGGCGAATGACCAGCACAGCCATCGCGATCCAGCCGATCCAGATATGAAGGGTTCCGCCCGGCTCTGAAATCAGGCCGTTGATGATGACGGCGGCGGCGATCAGCCAGTGACTGAGGCGCACCACCGGGTCCCACGGGTCGGGCGGGGCAATCGCTGCCCCGGTCCCTGTTTGTCTACCGGCGGACATTTCAGTCCTTCCCGGAGATTCTGGCGATCGCGCCGGTCTTCGGGTTGATGTAGACTTCGTGCATCTTGTTGTTTTCATCATAGCACTTCGCCTCGATCATGCCGCCCTCGGCTTCGAAGCCCTTGAGATCGCAGCCTGCCTTTTGCAGTGCGGCGGCGGCATCCGTCGGGTTGGTGCCGACGATATCGCCGACGGCGGGCATTGCGAAGGCGGCGACTGGGGCAGCAATGAGCGAGACCGCGAGAACCATGGAACGGATCATGATAATTTCCTTTCTTGGGAAGGCGCGCCGGAAGTGGAGCGCAACAACCCCGATCTGCTGCTCGAAAGCCTCCCCGTCCATCTGCTTATGGCTGAGCCGGGCCCGCGTAAGCGATTGCTTAGGGCGAAAACACCGGTTTTCTGACTAACCGTACCGGAGAGTACCGTTTTGCCGCCAACCGATAGTGACAGCCCGTCCGATATGGGTTACCACCATCACAAGCGGCGATGCCTGCCTGTGATGCAGGGAGCACATTGAGGAGGACCGGATCGGTCATATGTGCTGAACGCCGGATTTAAGAAAGGAAGCCCCATGCCTGCCTATCGTTCAAGAACGACGACCCATGGTCGAAACATGGCCGGCGCGCGCGGTCTCTGGCGCGCAACCGGCATGAAGGATGGTGATTTCGGCAAGCCGATCATCGCCGTCGTCAATTCTTTCACCCAGTTCGTGCCCGGCCACGTCCACCTGAAGGACCTCGGCCAGCTCGTGGCCCGCGAGATTGAAAGCGCGGGCGGCGTCGCCAAGGAATTCAACACCATCGCGGTTGATGACGGCATCGCCATGGGCCATGACGGCATGCTCTATTCGCTGCCCTCGCGCGAGGTCATCGCCGACAGCGTCGAATATATGGTCAACGCCCATTGCGCCGATGCCATGGTCTGCATTTCCAATTGTGACAAGATCACCCCCGGCATGCTGATGGCCTCGCTGCGCCTCAATATTCCGACGATCTTCGTTTCCGGCGGCCCGATGGAGGCCGGCAAGGTGGTGCTCAACGGCAAGGAACAGGCGCTCGATCTGGTCGATGCCATGGTCGCCGCCGCCGATGACAAATATTCCGATGCCGATGTCCAGGCGATCGAGCGTTCGGCCTGCCCGACCTGCGGCTCCTGCTCCGGCATGTTCACCGCCAATTCTATGAACTGTCTGACGGAAGCGCTTGGCCTGTCGCTGCCGGGCAATGGCTCGACGCTTGCCACCCATGCCGACCGCCGCCGCCTGTTCGTCGAGGCCGGCCACCAGATCGTCGATCTGGCGCGCCGCTACTATGAGCAGGACGATGAAAGCGCGCTGCCGCGCAATATCGCCAGCAAGGCCGCGTTTGAAAACGCGATGACGCTCGATATCGCGATGGGCGGCTCGACCAATACGGTGCTGCACATTCTCGCTGCCGCCTATGAGGCGGAGCTTGATTTCACCATGGACGATATCGACCGGCTGTCGCGGCATGTGCCGTGCCTTTGCAAGGTCGCTCCGGCCAAGAATGATGTTCATATGGAAGATGTCCACCGCGCCGGCGGCATCATGGCGATCCTTGGCGAGCTGGACCGGGCAGGGCTGATCAAGCGCGACAGCCCGACCGTTCATTCGGCGACGCTGGGCGACGCCATCGACCAATGGGATATCGTGCGCACCAATTCCGAAAGCGTGCGGAAATTCTTCATGGCGGCACCGGGCGGCGTGCCCTCGCAGCAGGCGTTCTCGCAGGAGCGCCGATGGGCCGAACTCGACCTCGACCGCGTTTCCGGCGCGATCCGCAGCGCCGAGCATCCGTTCTCCAAGGATGGCGGGCTTGCCGTGTTGAAGGGCAATATCGCGCTCAATGGCTGCATCGTGAAGACGGCCGGCGTTGACGAGAGCATCCTGAAATTCTCCGGTCCGGCGGTCGTCTATGAAAGCCAGGACGCGGCGGTGAAGGGCATTCTCTCCAACGAGGTCAAGGCCGGCGATGTTGTCGTCATCCGCTATGAAGGACCGAAGGGCGGGCCGGGCATGCAGGAAATGCTGTATCCGACCAGCTATCTGAAGTCGAAGGGCCTCGGCAAGGATTGCGCGCTGATCACCGATGGCCGGTTCTCGGGCGGCACCTCCGGTCTTTCGATCGGCCACGTCTCGCCGGAAGCCGCCCAGGGCGGCGCGATCGGCCTCGTCCGCAATGGCGACATGATCGATATCGACATTCCAGGCCGCACGATCAGCCTCAGGATCTCGCCCGCCGAACTCGAAGCGCGCCGCTCGGCACAGGACGAGAAGGGCTGGAAACCGGAGCATCCGCGTCGCCGCAAGGTGACGACCGCGCTCAAGGCCTACGCCGCCTTCGCCGCCAGCGCCGACAAGGGCGCGGTGCGCATCCTGCCGGAATAGGCGCGGCTTTCCCGCATCACATGCGGTGTCTGAAAACGGTTCGGGTCGTCCTGCAAGGGTCGACCCGAAACTTTGCGTGGTGGAGGCGAAAATGCTGCGGTTGTTCGTTGGTCTCGTGCTTTTCCTGTTGTCGGCGCTGGCACGTTCCGTCGAGGCGGCGCCGGTCTGTACGCTCGTGGTGAACGCAACATCCGGGGCGGCTCTGGTAGAGGAGGGGGATTGCCGATCGGAGGTCACGCCGGCTTCGACCTTCAAGGTGGCACTGGCGGTGATGGGTTTTGATGCCGGCGTGCTGCAGGATACCCATCACCCGGTCATGTCTTTTCGCGAAGGCGATCCCGACTGGGGCGGGGCGGCGTGGAAACAGGATACCGATCCCGAACGCTGGATCCGCTATTCCGTCGTCTGGTATTCGCAGCGCCTGACCCATAGTCTCGGGGCGGCGAGGCTTACCCGCTATGGCGAGGCGTTCGGCTATGGCAATGCCGATTTTTCCGGCGATCCGGGTTACGATAACGGGCTCGACCGTGCCTGGATTGCGTCATCGCTGAAGATTTCGCCATATCAGCAGGCAGTCTTTCTCCGCGGGCTGGCAACCGGAACCTTGCCGGCAAGTGATGAGGCGATGGCAAAGACGCGCAGTCTGCTCGAACAGAACACCGTGGATGGCTGGCTCATGCGCGGCAAGACCGGCGCGGCCTATCCCCGGCGCGCCGATCGCAGTTTCGACTACGACCACGGCTGGGGCTGGTATGTCGGCTGGGCCGAACGCGGCGATGACACGCTGGTGTTCGTGACGCTGACGCAGGCGGAGCAGCGCGGCAAGCAGTCGCCGGGGATCCGGACCCGGGAGGCTCTTTTGGAGCAATGGCCGACCTTGTCCAGGCGGGCGCTGAACGCGCCACGCTGATCCTTGGGGCGAGGGAAACGCGGATGCGCGCTCCCCTCGCGGCTACCCTCAGATCGGCTTGTCGATCCCGTCATAAAGCTTCTGCAACTGGTCGATGCGGGTATCATAGGCTTTTTCGATGCAGGCCACGTCCGTGCCGCAGGCTTCGCGCTCCGTCAGCCAGGCCTTCTGGTCGTCGGCCATGTTGCCGGACATGCCCATCGCGAACAGGCCCTTCAGCATGGTGTACATCGTCGCCATCTTCACATCGTCATCGTTGAGCGTGAGGTTGGAGCAGATGGTCTTTTCATTCGGCGTCAGGCCGGAGGCGCTGCAATCGAAGCTCGCGGCGGAGGCCGGCGTGGTCATCAGGGCCGCGCCGCCGACGATGGCAAGCGAAGCCGCAAGGGCGAGTGCTGTGGGGGTGTGTTTCATGGAATTACCTCCTTTTGGTTGCGGCCGGAGCCTGCTCTTGTCGCCCGGCGATTTTGTGGCGGGCGGTTGCGGCCAGACGATGACGGCAATCTTCCGCTCCAATCGTGAATGTGAAATGAATAGGCCCCCAAAACGCGCCTGATTTGTCGCATCTGCCGCTTTTTCACCCTATATCGGGCGATGATGGTGGTGCACCCTCCGGGTTCTCCGGATGAAATTCATGAAGAGACAGGTGACTGATGACGGCACACTTCACACGCATTTCCGCCGCGGCTCTTTTCGCCGGTATGGCCTTGACCATGCAGCCCGTGCTCGCTGCCGACAGAGTGGTTCCCGGCAGTGATGCCGAACTGCAATATTCTTACGCGCCGCTGGTGAAGCAGACCGCGCCGGCGGTGGTCAATGTCTATGCGGAGCGCATGGTGACGCGGCGCATGTCGCCGCTGTTTTCCGATCCGTTTTTCGGCCAGTTCTTCGGCCAGCAGATGCCCGGGCGTTCGGAAAAGCAGACCTCGCTCGGCTCCGGGGTGATCGTGGAGAAGAACGGCACGATCATCACCAACAACCACGTCATCGCCGGCGCTGACGATGTGCGGGTCGCGCTTGCCGACGGCCGCGAGTTTCCGTGCACCGTGCTGCTGAAGGACGACCGCTATGATCTGGCGGTGCTGAAGATCGATTCGGACGAGGATTTTCCGACAATCCCGATCGGGGATTCCGATGCGGTCGAGGTCGGCGACCTGTCGCTGGCCATCGGCAACCCCTTCGCCGTCGGCCAGACGGTCACCAGCGGCATCATTTCGGGGCTTGCGCGCAATTCCATCACCGACGGCGAATTCGGCTTCTTCCTGCAGACCGACGCGGCGATCAATCCGGGCAATTCGGGCGGCGCGCTGCTCGATATGCAGGGTGAGCTTATCGGCATCAACACTGCGATCTTCTCCAAGGGCGGCGGGTCGAACGGCATCGGCTTCGCCATTCCGGCGAACATGGTCAAGGTGTTCCTTGCCGCCGCCGATCGCGGGGATGAGCGGTTCCAGCGCCCCTATGTCGGCGCGACATTCGGCCCGGTCACCTCCGACATGGCCGAGGCGCTGGGCCTGAAGGCGGCGCGCGGGGCGATCATTTCGGCGGTGCGGGACGCAAGCCCCGCGGAAAAGGCCGGTCTTAGGCCCGGTTCCGTCATCACCGCGGTCAACGGTGTGCCGGTCGAACACCCCGACGCCCTGCTTTATCGCCTCACCGTGATCGGCATCGGCGAGAAGGCGGACCTCACGGTCGAGCGCGACGGCAAGGCCAGCCACGTCGCGCTGCCACTCGGCCTTGCGCCGGAGGACCCGCCGCGCGATACCCGCACGATTGACGGCAACAGCCCGTTTTCCGGCCTGACGGTGGAAAACATCTCGCCGCGCGTGGTCGAGGAGTTGCGCCTGCCCGACATATCTGATGGTGTCGTCGTCGCGGAGGTTGAAGCCGGCTCGCCCGCCGCCCGCATCGGCTTTGCCCGCGGGGATGTGATCGTCGCGGTCAACGGAACCGAGATCGACACGACCGGCACGCTGGAAGATCAGGCCGCCGCCAGTCCCGGCCTCTGGCGCCTTTCCATCAATCGCGGCGGCAGGATGATAAACCAGATCTTCAGATGAGCGACCTGTTTGCCCCCAAAGTTCCGGAAGATATCGAGCGCAAGCGGCCGCTGGCCGACCGGCTGCGGCCGAAGCACCTCGCCGAGGTCACCGGCCAGCCGCATCTGACCGGCCCAGATGGCGTGCTGACGCGGATGATCGCGTCCGGCTCGCTCGGCTCGATGATCTTCTGGGGGCCGCCGGGGACGGGCAAGACCACGGTCGCCCGGCTGCTGTCGGGCGAGGCGGGCCTTGCCTTCGAGCAGATTTCCGCGATCTTTTCCGGCGTCGCCGACCTCAAGAAGGTGTTCGAGGCCGCCCGCGCCCGGCGCATGAACGGGCGGCAGACCCTGCTGTTCGTGGACGAGATCCACCGTTTCAACCGCGCCCAGCAGGACAGTTTCCTGCCGGTCATGGAAGACGGCACGATCACCCTCGTCGGCGCCACCACCGAAAATCCGTCCTTCGAGCTCAACGCCGCTCTTCTGTCGCGGGCGAGGGTGCTGACCTTCCGCCCGCATGACGCCGAAAGCCTCGCCGAACTCGTCGCCCGCGCCGAGGAGGCCGAGGGCAAGAAGCTGCCGCTCGATGACGCCGCCCGCCAGACGCTGCTGATGATGGCCGATGGCGACGGACGGGCGATCCTGACGCTTTCGGAGGAGGTCTGGCGCGCCGCGCGCGAGGGCGAGATGCTCGATCCGCAAAGCCTGCTCAACATCGTCCAGCGCCGCGCGCCGATCTATGACAAGGGCCAGGATGGTCATTACAATCTGATTTCGGCCCTGCACAAGGCGGTGCGCGGCTCCGATCCCGATGCCGCGCTCTATTATCTCGCCCGCATGTTCGATGCCGGCGAGGACCCGTTGTTCCTTGGCCGCAGGCTGGTGCGGATGGCGAGCGAGGATATCGGCCTTGCCGATCCGCAGGCGCTCGTGATCGCCAATGCGGCCAAGGACGCCTATGATTTTCTGGGCTCGCCGGAGGGCGAACTGGCGCTGGCGGAGGCCTGCGTCTACCTCGCCACCGCGCCGAAATCGAATGGCGTCTACACCGCCTTCAAGGCGGCGATGCGGGCGGCGAAGGAAAACGGCTCGCTGCTGCCGCCCAAGCATATCCTGAACGCGCCGACCAAGCTGATGAAGTCGGAAGGCTATGGCGACGGCTATCGCTACGATCACGACCAGCCCGATGCCTTCTCCGGACAGGATTATTTTCCTACCGAAATGGGCCGCCAGAAATTCTACAACCCGCCCGACCGCGGCTTCGAACGCGAGATCAACAAGCGGCTGCAATGGTGGGACAAGCTGCGCAAGGAGCGCGGCGGCTGAGCCATCCGCCAGCCGCTCCATTCGCAGGGATCAGCAAAAAGCGCCAACGCCAGGGAACCCCCGTCTTCACTTCGCGTTTACCATGCAACACGAATGGAGAACTCGAAATGGAAAACCTGCCCTTACGCGTTCTTGCCTATGCCGTCATCGCGCTTTGCTGCGCCATGGTTGTCGGGATCATCCTCACGGTGCCGGTACTCTACGAGGCTAGGATATTCCTCCTGCCGGCAATGCTGCTGATCGCCTGGGTCTCCGGCCCGCTCCTGACCCATTATCTGGCTCCGCAGGAAGCCCCCCGTCTCCGCAAGCGGTAAGTCCCCCCGGCCGCGCGAAGCGAACGCCTGACCAGAAGGGAAGCTGGTCAGGCGTTCGTTCTTACGCTGACGGGTGAAGTGGAGGTGGAGAATCTCTTTTGTCTTGCCGGATTTCATCAACAGCTTTTCGAGAAAGCGCATCTACGTTAAGCAATAATTTTCTGCCAAGGATCAAGTGCTCCTCAGTGCAGAAAGCTGTGGAGTAGATTCTATCTTGTTTAAGGGCGTAAACTGCTAGGTGCTTTGGATAATTTGCATCACCTCGGACATGGTCACTTACAACTTTGAGTGTTGACATGGTGATCGTGGACGTCAGTGGAGTTTTGGTGTTCCATAGGTGAACGGAATGCAATTCGCCGTCGATGAGTGTAATAAAGTCTGGCTTAAACTCGAGGGAAAACGATAGTTCTTTCGGCGAGTATAAGATTGGTTTTCCAGGCAGGAGAATCAAGCCTAATCGTCTCTTCCACGCAACAAAGGCTTTCAGACCATCCAAAGTTGATCGGCGTTCTGCTGTTTTTCTAATGCTGTTAACGCTATCAGTGATAGCATTTTCATCAAGCGTGCCATCGGCTAGGGATTGAACTCTGTTTCTGAAGCTTCTGTGAAAGTCATAGCCACCGCTTGAGTCTTCGCGATAGCGTTCTTTAATGGTGCGGTATTGGGGGCGCTCGTTTTGGTGGAGTATCCGTAAAAACGCAGAAAAACCAAATTTTGGATTCGATGCCAACTTTCTCTCCTGTTCCCACGCCCCAACTGGGCAAATCACGAACAATAGACCAATGCAAGTCTATATTCATGATTTGTTCCTGCGGTATTTGCAAGAGCTAATTGACAGAAATCTGTGCTAATCCACAGAGGGGCAAGAATTCCAAATATACAGAAGACGTAGCTGACCAGCGATACCAGTCAGTTCACGGCTAAGCGCTTGGGGCCTTCTTGATCGGCGCCTGATAGGTGAAGCCCATGTCCCAGGGGAAATAGATCCAGGTGTCCTGGCTGACCTCGGTGACGAAAGTGTCGACCATGGGCACGCCCTGCGGTTTGGCGTAGAGGCAGGCGAAATGGGCCTTGGGCAGTATTTCGCGCACTTCGCGGGCGGTGTTGCCGGTATCGGTCAGGTCGTCGATAATCACGACGCCCTCGCCGCCATTCTTCTTTAATTCTTCGGAGATGCCCTTCAAGAGTAGGGTTTCGCCCTGATCGGTGTAATCGTGATAGCTTGCGATGCACACCGTTTCGATCAGGCGGATTTCCAGTTCGCGGGAGATGATCGCGGAGGGGACCAAGCCGCCGCGGGTGACGCAGACGATCGCGGTGAAGGTCTGTTCAAGTCCGGCAAGACGCCAGGCAAGCGCGCGGGCGTCTCGGTGGAACTGGTCCCACGAAACGGGGAAGGCTTTTTCGGGTAGGGACATGGCAGGCTCCGCAACAAACAATGCGGGCTAATAGCCGCATTCGCGGCGTTATTGCAAGGCCTGCGCCGTCATCACCGCGACATCAGCGTTGCCGCCGTCATCGAGCCGAGCAGGGTGCGGGTGACGCCGCCGAAAAGCAGCTCCCACAGCCTGGAATGGGTATAGGCGCCCATCACCAGCAGATCGACGGAATTGTCCGAAAGCCGGTTCTCGATGATCTCGCCGGCCTTGGCCTTGTCGGCATGCGCCGTGGTGGCGACGACATTGATGCCGTGGCGGGCGAGCGTTGCCGCGATCTCCGCGCCGGAAAGCCCGCTATCCTCATCCGCGCTCTCACGCGGATTGACCGAGAAGATTTCGACCTCATCCGCCTTTTTCAGGAAGGGCAGGGCGTCGAAAGTGGAGCGCGCGGCCTCGCGCGAGCCGTTCCAGGCAACCATCACCTTGGAGAACGGCTTGGCGGCCTTGGCCACATGCGGAACCATCAGCACCGGCCGGCCGCTTTCGAACAGGAAGTTCTCGAAATTGGTGCGGATATCGCCGGGCGCGTCGGAAGCAAGCTGCGGGGCTATGATCAGGTCGACGGCGCGCGCGCTGTCGACCACCGAGGGGCCGGCGAAGCCGGAGGCCGAGACGATGTTGCGCCAGTCGCAGGAAATGCCTTCTCTTTCGGTCCGGGTGCGGAAAATCTCGCCGATCTCCGCGCTGCGCTTTTCGGCGAGTTCCTGCATCGACTGAATGGAGATCGGATCCGGGATTTCCATCGGCGCGACGATCGGGGTCGGGGTGACGGCCTCGGCGTGGAGGCCGATCAGGTGCGCGTCGAAACTGCGCACGACCTCGAAGGTGAAATCGAGAAATCCGCCCTGTTGCGCGGGCGATTCCATCACCGCCAGAATGGTCTTGTAGCTCATCGAAATGCCTCCCGAATAGTGCTGTGATGTCTCACTGTAGCGTTGGTATCGCCGATTGCGAAGGGCAAAGCTTTGACCGGAGTCAAAATCATCCCTGAAGCGCTGCAATCATGGCCCGAATGTCGACCGCCGCCGCATCGACAAGCGCGCGTTCGCGGGCACGCACGACGAGCTGGGTGTTGAAGCCCTTGTCGGAAAAGCGCGGATAGGAGCCGATCGAGGTGTGCGGATGGGCCTTTTGGATCGCGGCAAGCGCTGTGCCGATATCACCCTCGCCGAAGGGGCAGTCGATCGCCTCCGAGATGATCGCGACGCCGCCCTTGAGCGTGGGGATGACATTGGCGAGCATCGCCTGGAACACCTGCGGCACGCCGGCCATGACATGGACATTGCCGATCACGAAGCCGGGGGCGGTGGAAACCGGGTTGTCGATCAGCGCCGCGCCTTCCGGCATGCGGGCCATGCGCTGGCGCGATTCGTTGAATTCGATCCCGCGCCGCGCATAGTTTTCCGCCAGCCGCTTCATCGCCTCGTCATTGTAGATGCACGGCAGGCCGAAGGCGGCGGAGACCGAGTCGGCGGTGATATCGTCATGGGTGCCGCCAATGCCGCCGGAGGTGAAGACATAGGTGTAGCGGCCCCTCAGCGCATTGACCGCCTCCACGATCGCCTCTTGGTCGTCGGCGACGATCCGGACTTCCTTCAGTTCGATCGCCGCCAGCGTCATGGCGTCCGCCAGACAGCCGATATTCTTGTCCTTGGTCCGTCCGGACAGAAGTTCGTCGCCGATGGCGAGCATGGCTGCGGTGGGCTGCTGGGTCATGTCGGTCTGGTCCGTGATATGCCGGGGAACTGATTTCTGGACCCTTCGGCTGTTTTGATCAAGCACGCATTTTCGCTGCCGGGCTCGAGACTGTGAACAGTGCGTCTATCGCCGGCTGTCTCGACAACGGCCTTGTCCGCGCCATATCAAGATGCAACACTTGAAACAGTGAAACCGGAGCAATCAAATGGCAAAAGTTCTCGTCCTCTACTATTCCGCCTATGGCCACATCGAAGCCATGGCCAAGGCCGTTGTCGAAGGGGCGAAAGCCGCCGGCGCGGACGTCACCCTGAAGCGCGTGCCCGAACTGGTGCCGGAAGAGGTTGCCAAGAACTCCGGCTTCAAGCTGGATCAGGAAGCGCCGATTGCCGATCCCAACGAACTGGCGGACTACGACGCCATCATCTTCGGCTGCGGCACGCGTTACGGCACGGTCGCCTCGCAGATGCGCAACTTCATCGACCAGACTGGCGGGGTGTGGGCCCAGGGCAAGCTGGTTGGCAAGGTCGGCTCGGTATTCACCTCATCCGCGACCCAGCATGGCGGTCAGGAATCGACGATCCTCGGCTTCATTCCCACGCTGCTGCACCACGGCATGGTCGTCGTCGGCCTGCCTTATGCCTTTGCCGGCCAGATGGGCGTTGAGGAAGTCAAGGGCGGCTCGCCCTATGGCGCTTCGACGATCACTGATGGCGACGGCTCGCGCATGCCGTCCGAAACCGAACTTTCCGCCGCCCGCTACCAGGGCGAGCACGTGGCCAAGATCGCTGCCAAGACGGCTGCCTGATCGACCTTCCGGACTTTTGAGCGCGGCCTTCACGGGCCGCGCTTTTTTGTGCCCGTTTTTCCCCGCGAAATCCCGCCGCCGCCGCCGCCCTTACGATTCCGGTCATCGCGAACCGTATCGAAAGGCAGGCGTCATGCGCATCGAGAACCACAGAATTCCGGGCATCTGGCACAGGCAGTCATCCAATCTGGGCGCCGCGCGCGAAAAGCCGCCAGTCGTCATCGTGCTGCATTACACCACCGGCTGGAACGGCAAGGCGAGCCGCGACTGGCTGATGGGCGAGGCGGGTGGCACGACCAATCGCGGCTCCAGCGCCCATGTCGTGGTCGACCGCGACGGCACGGCCTGGCAGATCGCCCCGTTCAACCGCACGGCCTGGCATGCGGGGCCATCGCGCTATGGCGAGTTGCAGGGCCTCAACAGCCACTCGGTCGGCATCGAATTCGTCAATGCCGGCTGGATGAAGCCGAACGGCCTTGGCGATTACATCGATGCCTATGGAAGGCGAATGAATGACCGCGCCCTGAAAAAGGCCGGCGGCTACATTCTGGCCCCGCATGCTCGCGTCGGCTCGGGTTCCTTCGCCTGGCCGCTCTACCCGGAAGCCCAGCTTGAGACCGGGCTGGAGATCGTCCAGGCGCTCATCGCCGCCTATCCGATCGCGGCGATCGTCAGCCATGAGGAGATCGACACCCGCGGCTGGAAGACAGATCCGGGACCGGCCTTCCCGATGGCCCGGTTTCAGGGGCTGATGGGCGAGGCCGCCGACCGCGAGGAGGCCTATGTCGTGACGGCGGGCCGCTTGAACCTGCGCGGCGGGCCCGGGACGGCTTTCGAGAAGATGGTCCCGCCCGGCATGCTGCTGCGCGGCACCCGGCTTCGGGTTCTGAAGCGCGAGGGCGACTGGGCCTTTGTCACGCCCGAACGGGCCGATGGCGAGGAGGGGGCCATTCGCGGCTGGGTGCATGGCGGCTATATCGCGCCGATGATCGCGGCCTGAGGGCCGGCAGCTTGTTGATAAACCTGTCCTCAAATTCGGCGTCATCCTCGTGCTTGAGACGAGGATCCAGGCAGCGCGGCAAGGCTACGCAATAGCTCTTATCAAATTCGATGGCTTAGATCGCACGGATGCTCGGATCAAGTCCGAGCATTGTGACCCCTGTGAGGAAGGTCAGGAAGGTATCAAACTGCACATTCAGGGGTTTGTCAGCAGTCTGGCGGCTTGAAAGGCTGGTATTCTTGCGTCTTTGGCTGAAGGCCTCTATATCAGCGGCAAAATATGGGATTCACATCCAACCTTGAACTGGACTGGCGGATCATGAACACACTCGGTTTTGACAAGAAGCCGCAGGACACCCGCGTTGTCGTGGCGATGTCCGGCGGCGTCGACAGCTCGGTCGTGGCCGGGCTGTTGCAGCGCGAGGGCTATGATGTCCTCGGCATCACGCTTCAGCTATACGACCACGGCGCGGCCGTGCATCGCGCGGGCTCGTGCTGCGCGGGACAGGATATCGATGATGCCCGCCGCGTCAGCGAGCGGCTCGGCATCCCGCATTACGTGCTGGATTACGAGGCGCGGTTTCGCGAAACGGTGATCAACCCGTTCGCCGAGGCCTATATCGCCGGCGAAACGCCGATCCCCTGCGTTGCCTGCAACCAGACGGTCAAGTTCGCCGACTTGTTGACGACGGCGCGCGAACTCGGCGCCGATGCGCTGGCCACAGGCCACTATATCCGCTCCGCGCCCAATCCGACCGCCGACAACCCGATGCGGCGCGCGCTTTACCGTCCGGTCGATGCCGAGCGCGACCAGAGCTATTTCCTGTTCGCGACCACGCAAGAACAGATCGACTTCCTGCGCTTTCCGCTGGGCGGCCTGCCGAAGGCGGAAACCCGCAAGCTTGCCGAGGAAATGGGCCTGATCGTCGCCGACAAGCCTGACAGCCAGGACATCTGTTTCGTGCCGCAGGGCAAGTATTCCGATGTCATCGCCAAGCTGAGGCCGAATGCCGAGCTTTCCGGCGAGATCGTCCATCTCGATGGCCGCGTGCTCGGCCGTCACGAGGGCATCGTCCGCTACACGATCGGTCAGCGCAAGGGGCTTGGCGTTGCTACCGGCGAGCCGCTCTACGTGGTCCATCTCGACGCCCGCTCGCGCCGCGTCGTCGTCGGCCCGCGCGAGGCGCTGGAAACGCGGCGGATCTATCTGCGCGACGTCAACTGGCTGGGCGATCGCCCGCTCGCCGACGAGGCCGCAGACGGTTTCGCGTGTTTCGCCAAGGTGCGCTCCACGCGCCCGCCGCTGCCGGTCATGCTGCGCGCCGATGAAAACGGCGTCTATGTCGACCTGCTGGAAGGCGAGGCTGGCATTGCGAACGGACAGGCCTGTGTGCTCTACGACGCGCCCGGCAACGAGGCCCGCGTTTTCGGCGGCGGCTTCATCGATCGTTCCGAACGTTCGGCGGAGGCCGAGGCGGCGCTGAAGAGCCTTATGGATGGGCTCGCGGCCTGATCGTCATCGCGTCCCGGTGGCGGCAGGCCGCGGGATCACGTGGCGATCGGCTCCTTCGCTTCCATGAACAGCTTCAGCGATTCCTGGTAGCCGAGGGTCAGGAGCTGGTCGACATAGGCGATCAGCCTGTCGGCCCAGTCGAAGCCCATATAGGCGGCGAGCCAGACCAGGAGCGCCGCGATGATCAGCGCGTAGATGAAGCTGCGCAGCACCATCAGCACGATGGCGAGCAGCACAAAGGCGATCAGCCCGTAGAAGATCGAGGGCGCCAGCGCCACGCCGTCCTGATGGGCGAGATAGCCCATATAAAGCGCGAAGATGATGCAGACCGCTGCACTCAGCCGGTCGCGGATCTTGCGGTGGGTATAGGACGCGCTTGCCATTCTCGATCTCCCTTGTGATGCGGGCGCTCAACGCTAGAGGAACGCGGATGCGGGGCACCGGTTCCCGATATCTCACGTTCAGTCATGATTGTCGATCAGGATAGCTCTGCAACCACACGGTTCAAGACCAGCATGCCTTCGGGCGTTGCCCGCAGCCTGTGGTTGCCGATGCGCTCGACAAGGCCGAGGTCGATCAGAAACGCCTCGCGCTCGGCATCGACCGGCCTTCCGGAAAGTGACGACCAGCGCGAAAGGTCGACGCCTTCCGTCACCCGCAGCCCCATCAGCAGCAGCTCGTCGGCCTGTTCCTCGCCGGTGAGCGCCGTCTGTTCGCTCATGCCGTGGCCGTTTTCCTCCACCATGGAGAGCCAGGTTTCCGGGTGGCGTTCGGCGGCTGTGGCAATCTTGCCGTCGGCGGTCGAAAGCCTGCCATGGGCGCCGGGGCCGATGCCGGCATAATCGCCGTAGCGCCAGTAGGTGAGGTTGTGCCGGCTTTCCGCGCCGGGACGGGCGTGGTTGGAGACCTCGTAGGCGGGCAGGCCGCGCGCTGCGGTTACGGTCTGCGTGATCTCGTAGAGTTCGGCGGCGTGATCCTCATCGGGCACGGTGAGCTTGCCGGCCTTGTGCAGCGCGTGGAAGGCCGTGCCTTCCTCGATCGTGAGCTGGTAGAGCGACAGGTGATCGGCGGCAAGATCGATAGCGCGGTTGAGTTCCGCCACCCAGTCGTCAATGGTCTGGCCGGGCCTTGCATAGATCAGGTCGAACGACATGCGCGGAAAGATCTCGCGCGCGAGCCCGATCGCGCCCAGCGCCTGTTCGACATTGTGCAGCCGCCCGAGGAACCGCAATTGCCGGTCGTCGAGCGCCTGCACGCCCATCGAGACGCGGTTGACGCCGGCGGCGCGATAGCCGCGAAAACGCGTCGCCTCGACGCTTGAGGGATTGGCCTCCAGCGTGATCTCGATCCCGTCCGGCACATGCCATGCCTTCGCCACCGCATCGAGAATGCCGCCGAGCGTCTCCGGCGCCATCAGCGATGGCGTGCCGCCGCCGATGAAGATGCTGGTGACGTCACGCGGGCCGGTAAGCGCGCGCATATGGTCGATCTCGCGGGCGAAGGCTTCCTGAAAGCGCGGCTGGTCGACCGGCTGGTGGCGGACATGGCTGTTGAAATCGCAATAGGGGCATTTGGCTGCGCAGAACGGCCAGTGCAGGTAGACGCCGAAGCCCGGTTCGCCATTGTCGCGGGCCATGGTTTGCGGTTCGCTCAGCGTGCCAGCCCCTTTTCCACGAACAGGCGGAACGCGCGGGCGCGGTGCGACAGCGCGCCGCCATCCTGCGGGCCACCATGGGTCTTCTCGTCGGTTTCCATTTCACCAAAGGTCCGGTCATGGCCGGCGGGCTTAAACACCGGGTCGTAGCCGTGGCCCTTGTCGCCGCGCGGCGGCCAGACCAGCGTACCCTCGACCTCTCCCCGGAAGGTCTCAGTATGGCCGTCCGGCCATGCCAAGCAAAGCACGCAGACGAAGCGGGCGGTGCGTTGCTCGGGCGTGGTCGCGCCCTTTTCGGCAAGCAGGTTTTCGACCTTCTCCATAGCCATGCCGAAATCGCGGCTGCCATCCGCCGTTTCCGCCCAGTCGGCGGTGTAGACGCCGGGCGCGCCATCGAGCGCATCGACGGCGATGCCGGAATCATCGGCAAGCGCCGGCAGGCCGGATTTGCGGGCCGACGCCAGCGCCTTGATCGCCGCGTTTTCCTCGAAGGTCGTCCCGGTCTCCTCGGGCACGTCGAAATTCAGTTCAGCCGCCGATTTGGCGGAAAAGCCGAGCGGCCCGATCAGATCCGCGATCTCGGCAATCTTGCCGGCATTGTGGCTGGCGACGACGATGGTCTTGGTATCGAGTGTGCGCATGTCAGGTCCTGATGAACGAAGTAAGGTTAGAGTGCGCCGCAGAGCCCCCAAACAATCTCCCCCCTTGAGGGGGAGATGTCGCGAAAGCGACAGAGAGGGGTAATGGGCATATGCCGCTTGCTCCGAATTCGCCGAAAGGGTTCACCCCTCTCTGCCCCTGTCGGGGCATCTCCCCCTCAAGGGGGGAGATTGAAAGGAGCGCGGGGCAAAAGCCGGGTACCATCACAGTCCCCAGAGCTTGCCCTCGGCGCATTCCAGGCTGTTGCCGGCGGGGTCGCGGAAATAGATCGAGCGGGCGCCGTTCGGCCAGAGGAAATCGCTTTCTATGGCGATGCCGTTTTCGTTGAGGCGATCGAGCATGGCGGCGAAATCGTCGTTCTTCAGCCGGAAGCAGACATGGCCCTGGCCCCGGCCGCCATGGGCGGGAACGGGCAGGGCGTCCGCCGCCGCGGGCTTTTCGGTTTCGTCCGGATTGAAGATCAGCAGAACGCCCGGTCCGCAACGGAAGAAAATATGCCGGTCGCCGGCACGTGAAATCTTTTCCAGCCTCAGCACGCCGCCGTAAAACGCTTCTGCTGCGTCGAGGTCGTCGACGTAAAGCGCGGTTTCCAGAACGGCGGCGATCGGGCTTTCCATGGCGTTACGCGCCCTCGACGGTCTTCTTCTGGAGATCGACGAGCTCGGCAATGCCGTTTCTGGCGAGGTCCAGCAGCGTCAGGAACTCGTCCTGGCTGAACGGCTTGCCTTCGGCGGTGCCCTGGATCTCGACGATGCCGCCGGTTCCGGTCATGACGAAATTGGCGTCGGTTTCGGCGGAGGAATCTTCCAAATAATCGAGGTCGATGACCGGTTGATCGGCGAAAATGCCGCAGGAGATCGCCGCGACATGGTCCTTCAGCACTTTGCCGGTCTTGACCATGCTGCGCGCTTCCATCCATTTCAGGCAATCGTGAAGCGCGATCCAGGCGCCGGTGATGGAGGCCGTGCGGGTGCCGCCATCGGCCTGGATCACGTCGCAGTCGACGCTGATCTGGCGTTCGCCCAGCGCTTCGAGATCGACGACCGCGCGCAGCGAACGGCCGATCAGACGCTGGATTTCCAGCGTGCGGCCGCCCTGCTTGCCGGCGGAGGCCTCGCGGCGCATGCGCTCGCCGGTGGCGCGCGGCAGCATGCCGTATTCGGCCGTCACCCAGCCCTTGCCGCCATTACGCAGCCACGGCGGCACGCGCTCTTCCAGCGAGGCGGTGCACAGAACATGGGTGTCGCCGAACTTCACCAGGCAGGAGCCTTCGGCGTGCTTGGAGAAGCCGCGCTCGAACGAGACTTTGCGCATCTGGTTGAGTTGTCTGCCTGATGGCCGCATGGTGGGATCCTTCCGGTTGCTTTTGGCCGCGTTCTACGGGCATGCGCCCGCTTTTGCAAAGAAAAACGCGTCGCCGACACGGGTCAATTGCGTGGCGACGCCTTCGCACTATATTAGGCGGGAAGCTTTCTCACGTTTCGGCAAAGAGTGCATGACCACAAATCGCAAAGCAAAGGTTGATATGCCCGCCATCTCGCTCGATGACCGTTCGCGCGAGGTCTTCCGCCGCATTGTCGAAACCTATCTGGAGAGCGGCGAGCCGCTCGGCTCGCGGAACCTGTCGCGGCTTCTGCCGATGTCGCTGTCGCCGGCCTCGGTGCGCAACGTCATGAGCGATCTGGAAGAACTCGGCCTCATCTATGCGCCCCACATCAGCGCCGGGCGGCTGCCGACCGAAAGCGGCCTGCGCTTCTTCGTCGACGCCTACATGCAGATCGGCGACCTGGCCGAGGGCGAGCGCGCTGAAATCGAGCGCCAGATGGGCCGCGTTGGCAGCGGCCAGCCGGTGGAGACGCTGCTGGACGAGGCGAGCCAGATGCTTTCCGGCATGTCGCGCGGCGCAGGGCTGGTGATGACCTCCAAGAGCGACACCGTGCTGAAACATGTCGAATTCATCCGTCTGGAGCCGACCAAGGCGCTGGCCGTGCTGGTGGGCGAGCACAACCAGGTCGAAAACCGGATCATCGATCTGCCGGCCGGCACCACCTCGTCGCAACTGACGGCGGCGGCGAATTTCCTGAACGCGCACCTCAACGGCCAGACCCTGCCGGAGCTGAAATCCGTGCTGACGCGGCTGAAGGACCGGGTGCGCCAGGAACTCGACCAGCTGTCGCAGGATCTCGTGGGGCGCGGGCTTGCCGTGTGGTCGGGAAGCGCCGAGGACGGCAATCCGGGGCGGCTGATCGTGCGCGGGCGCGCCAACCTGCTGGAAGGGGTGGCCGATGCCGCCGATATCGACCGGTTGCGCATGCTGTTCGACGATCTCGAAAAGAAGGACAGCCTGATCGAGCTGATCAATCTCGCCGAAAGCGGCTCGGGTGTCAGGATTTTCATCGGCTCGGAAAACAAGCTGTTTTCGCTGTCGGGCTCGTCGCTGGTGGTCGCGCCCTATCGCGACAGCGACAATCAGGTCGTCGGCGCGGTCGGCGTGATCGGGCCGACGCGCCTTAATTATGCCCGGGTGGTGCCGATGGTGGATTATACCGCGCATCTGCTGTCGCGGCTTTCCAGCACGCGCTGATCGCGACGACCCCATATCAGCCCTTGATTTTTCAAGGCCGAACCTCGATATCGGGGCTCAAGAAATTCACCATTGAAATGAAATCTGCGGAGACGTCATGACCGACGAGACCAAGAAAAACGGAACTGACGAACAAATCAAGGAAACGGTGCTCGATCTCGAAGCCGAGATGGATGCCGCGGCCGCCGAGGATATCGCCGAGGAGGCTCAGCCCGAGCCCGATCCGCTTGAGGTCCTGAAAGCCGAGAACGAAAAGCAGCGCGACCAGCTTCTGCGCCTTGCCGCCGAAATGGAAAACCTGCGCCGCCGCACCGCCCGCGACGTCAAGGACGCCAAGGCCTATGCCGTGACCGCGTTCGCCCGCGATATGCTGAGCGTTTCCGACAATCTGCGCCGCGCGCTGGATGCGATCCCGGAAGACAAGCGCACAGAGGAGATCAAGGGCTTCATCGAGGGCGTCGAGATGACCGAACGCTCGATGCTGTCCGGTCTCGAACGCCACGGCGTCAAGAAGATCGAGGCCGAGGGCGCGCGCTTCGACCCCAATATCCATCAGGCGATGTTCGAGGTTCCAAACCCGGAAATCCCCGCAAACACGGTAGTTCAGGTCGTCCAGGCCGGCTACATGATCGGCGAACGCGTCCTGCGCCCGGCCATGGTCGGCGTCTCCAAGGGCGGCCCGAAGCCGGAAGCGGCCCAGCCGACAGACGAAGCGCCGAAGGACGAGTGATTTCGCCGGGGCGGCGGTCGTTGCGAGGTTTTCTCTCCCTCTCGGTCGAGTAATTATTGGCTATTTTTCTCACCCACGACCCAAGTTCGAGTATGCCGTCGATCCCCGTTCGGCGTCATCCTCGGGCTTGACCCGAGGATCCAAGCACCTCGCCCCGCGACTGGCGTCTGCGGATAATAACCCGTGAAACTCCGCTCACTCCTCTCGCGACAGACGTGGTTAGATGCTCGGGTCAAGCCCGAGCATGACGTAATTTATGGGGAGGGGCTGCTAAAAAACGAGGGCAAGAGCCCTCAAGCCGCCGAGGAATCCGGGTCCGAATTCAAAAACGCGTAGATCGCGCTGTCGCTGTCGGAAGCGCGCAGCTTGCGGGTGAGCTCTTGGTCGCGCAAGAGGCGGGCGACGCGTGAGAGCGCTTTCAGATGGTCCGCGCCGGCGCCTTCCGGGGCCAGCAGCAGAAAGGCGAGGTCGACGGGCTGGTCGTCGAGCGCGTCGAAATTGACGGGATGCTGAAGCCTGGCGAACACGCCGGCAATGTGGTCGAGCTTCGGCAGCTTGCCGTGCGGAATGGCGATGCCGTTGCCGACGCCGGTGGACCCCAGACGCTCGCGCTGCAGGACCACGTCGAAGATTTCACGCTCCGGTATACCGGTCACGGCTTCCGCGCGGGCGGCGAGTTCCTGCAGCAATTGCTTCTTGGAATTGGCCTTGAGGGCGGGGATGATCGCTTCCTGTTTCAGCAGGTCGTCGAGTGCCATGTCCTGGTATCCTGGCGTGAAAAGCGGACGCCTTGCGGCGCCCGCCGGTTTGAGGGTCAGCCCTGAATGCCGGCTGTGTCGATCCAGCCGATATTGCCATCCGGGCGGCGATACACAATGTTCAGCGTCTTGTTGTCCGGGTTGCGGAACAACATCAGCGGCTTGTCGGTCATGTCGAGCGCCATGACGGCGGTGGCGACAGCCATGGTGCGCACCTCGGCCTTGGCCTCGGCGACGATCGCCGGCGCGTAGTCTTCCGGAATTTCGTCGTCGTTTTCGGGCGGCGTGTCCATCACCGAATAGGCGAACTCGGCGGAAACGGCCTGGCCGTTGTGGTGATCCTTGAGCTTGCGCTTGTAGCGGCGCAGGCGCTTGGCGATCCGCTCGAAGGCTGCCTCGAAAGCGGCCTGGGGATCATGCGCCTTGCCGGCTGCGTGCAGCACGGCGCCGCTGTCGAGATGGACCTTGCAATCGGCCTCGAAGCCGCCGCCGGCCTTTTCCACGGTCACCTGGCTGGAATAGCCCCCGTCGAAATATTTGGTGACCGCTTCCTCGATCTGATCCTCGATTTTTTGGCGGAAAGCCTCGCCGACTTCCATTTGCTTGCCCGAGACGCGAACACTCATGGTTATGCCCTTCTTCTTGTGTTTCCACGAGCCACTTTAGGCCAAGCTTCGATCTCCTCCAAGAGGGTCGGATCACTGGCCCTGTTGGCAGTGTGATGACAAACGGCCATCAATATCTATTTGGGCTTTTTTCAGCCGTTTGCCAGCGGGAAATCTGCAATTCGTTCCGCGTTCTTCATGCCGTCCGTCCATTGGGCTCGCCATCTCGGCGCCGGCGTCCGGCCATGAAACCATTCAAGTGTCGGTTCGCGCCCTTTGCGGCGGATGCTCTATCGTTCATGGACCGCGAAGTCAATGCGACCCCGGTTTTGTCTGCTCTAACCGTTTTAACCGGCTGCAACCCGCGCAAGGGCCCGCTTCTCCCGGCGTCGCTGGACAGAGGAGGGGATGTTCATCGCCTCGCGGTATTTGGCAACCGTCCGGCGGGCGAGCGTGATCCCGTCCTCCTTCAGCACCGCGGCGATATCGTCGTCGGACAGCACCGCGGCCGGCGTCTCGTCGTCGATCAGCCGCTTGATCCTGTGGCGCACGGCTTCGGCGGAGTGGCTCTCGGCCTCGTCATCGGCCCCGGCGATCGAAACGGTGAAGAAATAGCGCAGCTCGAACAGCCCGCGCGGCGTGAGGATGTATTTGTTGGAGGTAACGCGGCTGACGGTCGATTCATGCATCTTGATCGCCTCGGCCACCGTTCTGAGATTGAGCGGGCGCAGATGATCGACGCCATGCCGCAGAAAGCCGTCCTGCAGGCGCACGATCTCGCCGGCGACCTTCATGATGGTGCGGGCCCGCTGGTCGAGGCTGCGGGTTAGCCAGTTGGCGTTTTGCAGGCAGGTGTTGAGAAAGGTCTGGTCCGCTTCCGACATGCCCCGCGAAGCCTTGACCTCGGCCAGGTAGGGGCGGTTGACGAGCACCCTTGGCAGGGTGTCGCTGTTGAGCTCGATCTGCCAGTCGCCGCCGGGCCGCCCGGTGACGATCACGTCGGGCAGCACCGATTCTGTCGCGTCGCTGGAAAAGGCGCTGGCGGGCTTGGGGTTCAACCTGCGCAGCTCCGTCATCATGTCGAGCAGATCGTCGTCATCGACGCCGCAGATGCGCCGCAGCTTCTGGAAATCCCGCCGCGCCGCCAGATCGAGATTATCGACCAGCGCTTCCATGGCCGGATCCAGCCGGCCGCGCTGCCTGAGCTGCTCGCGCATGCAGTCGGCCAGCGACCGGGCGAAGACGCCGGGCGGATCGAGCGATTTGAGCCTTTCGAGCACATGCGTCACATCGTCGACGTCGATGCCGATATTGCCGGCGATCTCGGACGGCTCTCCCCGAAAATATCCGGCGTCGTCGAGATAGTCGATCAGGTGACGGGCAATCGCCTGGGCGCGCGCATTGCGGAAGGTCAGGGCGATCTGGTCGGTCAGGTGGTCGCGCAGGCAGGGACGGCTGGCGACGAACTCGTCGATATCCACGTGATCGTCGCCACCCCCGCCGGGCATCGATTTCCACTGGCTCATCAGCTCGGGCGCGTCGGGCCGCGGTGCCGGGGCATCCTCGGTGAAAACGCTGTCGTAATTGCTGTCGAGGCTTTCCTTCAGGCTCTCGGAGGTCTGGCGGTCCTCGCGATACCAGTCGCTTGCAGGCTCCCCACTTTCATGGGTCTCGGGCTCGGGTTTTTCGTCCGCATGGCCTTCCTCGCCGCCCATCTCCAGAAGCGGGTTCTTCTCCACTTCCTGCGCGATAAAGGCGGTCAACTCCGCATGGGGCATCTGCAGAAGCTGGATCGACTGCATCAATTGCGGGGTCATGACCAGCGACTGGCTTTGTTTCAGAAACAGTTTGGCGCCAAGTGCCATGTAAACGCCCCACGAAAAATGCGCAGCCGGCAGAGGCCGGCCATTTCAGTCCGTGAGATTGGCATAAAAATTGCTTGATGATCAAGGCCGAATCGCTGGCGAGACGAGCGCTATCTTCAGAGGCTGAAATTGTCGCCGAGATAAAGTCTGCGGACATCGCTGTTGGCAACGATTTCCGAGGCCTTGCCGTGGGTCAGCACCTCGCCGGCGTGAATGATATAGGCCCGGTCGATCATGCCGAGCGTCTCGCGCACATTGTGGTCGGTGATCAGTACCCCGATGCCGCGCTGCGTCAGGTGACGGATAAGCCCCTGGATATCGGAGACCGAAATCGGGTCGACGCCGGCAAAGGGTTCGTCCAGCAGCATGAAGGCCGGGTCGGTGGCCAGCGCCCGGGCGATTTCGAGACGCCGCCGCTCGCCGCCGGAAAGCGCGACCGCTGGCGATTTCCTCAGCCGCGCGATGCCGAATTCTTCCATGAGCTGTTCCAGCTTGTCCTCGCGTTCGCGCTTGTTCAGCGGCGTGAGCTCCAGAACGGCGCGGATGTTGTTCTCCACCGTCAGGCCGCGGAAGATCGAGGCTTCCTGCGGTAGGTAGCCGACGCCGAGCCTGGCGCGGCGATACATCGGCAGGCCGGTAACGTTGCGCCCGTGCAGCGCGATGCGGCCTTCATCCACGGGAACGAGGCCAGTGATCATGTAGAAGCAGGTGGTCTTGCCGGCGCCGTTCGGGCCGAGCAGGCCGACGGCCTCGCCCTGGCGCACGACCAGCGACACACCATTCACCACGCGGCGATTGCGGTAGGACTTGGTCAGGCCTTCGGCGATCAGCGTGCCTTCGTAGTTGACGGGAGGGCGGCCATTGTTGGTCTTCGGCTGCGCGGTCTCTGCCGTCGGGGCAGCCGGCCGCGGCGCTGCGGATTTTGTCGTGTTCACATGCACCCCCGGATCAGTTGCCGGGCCGCGATTGCGGATTGAGGCGGATCTGGACGCGCTTGCCGCAGGCGTCGAGCTTGGCCTGGCTGGTCGCCATGTTGACCGTCAGCTTGCAGCCGACAAAGACATTACCGTTTTCCTTGAGCACGACTTCCTTGCCTTCCAGCACGAATTGCTGGCTCGGCATGTCGAAACGGCCGGTGTCGCCGGTCGCCGACTGGGTATCGGTATCGAGGCGAACCCCGCCGGTGAGATCGATCCGGTCGATGTCGCCCTGACCCGAGGCGATCCCGGTGGAGCCGCCTTCGTAACGCACCGTCATCTTGGCGGCGCGCACCGTGTTGACGCCCTGCACGGCAACGACATTGCCGGAAAAGGTAATCAGCTTGGTCGCGTCATCCACCTCGAACTCATCGGCATCGATATCGATGGGTTGGTCGCCGGCGAGCTGGAAACCGGTGGTTTCGGTGGCTTGTGCGAACGCCGTATCGGCCGGGAGCCCCGCTGCGCAGAGCGCGGCGAAAGCCACGGCCGCCGGGATCATGCCGGTTCTGAATCTAGAAATACCCAAAGCCATCGATAACCTCACTGATTGCCCTGACCGAGGGCAGACGGAGAAAGTGTAACATGAACACCGCCCCCGAACCGAATTTTCTGTCCGTTATCGGTGATATTTACGTTTCGGGCAACCACCGAAGCCTGCGGCGCGGTCACGGTCACCGGGTCGTCGCTTTTAAGCGTGCCGCCCTGGATATCGATTGCGGCGGAGTTGAATTCCGCATGCATGCCGTTCGAAAGCTTGATTGTGAACGGCTCGTCGATATTGAGATATTCGGTCGCCCGGTTGTAGAGCGTGCGCGCTGCATCGACAACCGCTGTCACCGAATCCTCGACCGGCACCTGCGCGGTGACATTTTCCAGGAGCACGGTGCTGTCATCCGGATTGGCGGCGGGCAGAAGCGCCCGGTCGGCCTTCAGCGAATACGGTATGCCGTCCCGATTGCGCCCCGTTATGCCGGGATTGGTCATGACGATCATGCCGTCTTCAATGGTGGCGGAGCCAAGCGAGACGTTGTCCGGCACCAGCGACTGCACGAAGGCCATGGCAATCAGCGCGATGGCGATCGCGAAGGCGGCGATCGGCAGCAAGATCTTCAGCCGCCGCACGGATCGCGTGTGCTTCGCCGCCCTGCGGAAAGCCTGGTCGATCGATGCCCGGTCTGTTGCCTCGGAAATTGTCATGCCGTGTCGTTTCGGTGTCCATTGCGTGTGCGCACTCGAAGCCCCACGGTTATTATGTTTCGCGGTCGAGAACAAGCTGCCCATCTAGGCATTGGCGGGGTCGCAATCAAGCGGCGAAGGAACGCAGCGCGCCCATGCCCTGTGGTATCGCGGCACATCCCGCCAGCAAGATGTGCCGGTTTGCCAAATCGCGTCATCTTATGCCTTCGGCCACTTGAACTCGGTCAGCCGTATAACGTAAACAGGTCGAGTTTGAGGCCTTTTCTGGACGGAACGGAATAAGACGGGCGACGCAAAGACGACGAGGAGGGGCGAAATCGTCCTTGGGCGGATCGGACTTGTTGACGGGCCATGGTCTGTGGGGCAGACTAATTGGCAATGAAAATCATGGATTTGAGGGGTCGAATGTGATCAAGTCGGAGCTGGTTCAGATTGTTGCGGCGCGCAATCCGCACCTTTATCACCGCGATGTCGAGAACATCGTGAACGCCATTCTCGATGAAATCGCCGATGCGCTGGCCGCGGGCAACCGGGTCGAACTGCGCGGTTTCGGCGCTTTTTCGGTCAAGAACCGGCCCTCGCGCTCGGGTCGGAACCCGCGCACCGGCGACGCCGTTTTCGTTGAAGAGAAGTGGGTGCCGTTCTTCAAGACCGGCAAGGAGTTGCGCGAGCGCCTCAATCCGGACCAGAAAAACGACAACTGACGGCGGAAATAAAAGCAGGGCGCGCATCATGACCAAAAAACTGATCAACATTCTCATTCTGGTGCCGATCGGGGTCGTGCTCATCGTGCTTTGTGTGGCCAACCGCCAGTCGGTGACCATGGCGCTCAATCCGTTCAACGCGGAAGATCAGGTGCTTTCCGTCTCCGCGCCGTTCTTCGTCTATATCTTTATCGCCTTCATCCTGGGCCTTGTTTTCGGCTCGCTGGCCACCTGGTTTTCCCAGCACAAGCACCGCAAGACCGCGAAGGCCAAGAAGCGCGAGGCCGCGCAATGGCGCGCCGAGGCCGATCGCCAGAAGACCCAGCCCGCCGAATTGCCGCAGACGCGTCCGCTCGACCGGTTGCCCTCGGCCTGAGGCGGCGGCAGCCGACAAGGCTTGCCATTTTCCCGGCAGGGCTGATAAACCGCGTGCTTTCGACCAATCCGGGATGACGGCCTTTCATGACGCCTCCGAAACAGGACAAGACACGCCGCAAGCCCGGCAAGGGTGATCGCCGCAACGCGCCTTCGTCCAAGCCCGCGCGCAGTCAGGCCCCGCGCCGCCGCGAGGAACAGCGCGAGCCCGCCGAGCGCAAGAGAAGCCAGCCGGAACCGCAATGGGTTGCGATGAAGCCCGGCGAGCGGCCGGCAGAGCGGATTCCCCACATTCTCGAATCGGTATCGGCCGACGGCTTTCACCTGATCGACAGCGGCCATGGGCTGAAGCTCGAGCAATATGGCGACTATCGCATCGTGCGCCCCGAAGCGCAGGCGCTGTGGCCGCCGCTGCTGGACGAGAAGGTCTGGGCCAACGCCGATGCTGTGTTTACCGGCGATACCGATGAAGAGGGCATGGGCCGGTGGATGTTTCCGAAGGCGGCGCTGGGCGAGACCTGGCCGCTTCGGATCATGGATATCGATTTTCTCGGCCGCTTCACCGCGTTTCGCCATGTTGGCGTGTTTCCCGAACAGCTCGCCCACTGGCAGTGGATGCGGAATGTGCTGGAGGCAAGGCGTGGCGGCGACAGGCCGAAAGTGCTGAACCTCTTCGGCTATACCGGCGTCGCCTCGCTGGTGGCCGCGGCTGCCGGTGCCGAGGTGACCCATGTGGACGCCTCGAAGAAGGCGATCGGCTGGGCGCGCGAGAACCAGGCGCTGTCGGGCCTTAACGACAGGCCGATCCGGTGGATCTGCGACGACGCGATGAAGTTCATCGAGCGCGAGGAGCGGCGCGGCAATCACTACGACATCATCCTCACCGACCCGCCGAAATTCGGGCGCGGGCCCAATGGCGAGGTCTGGCAGTTGTTCGAACACCTGCCACGCATGCTCGATCTCTGCCGTGCGATCCTGAAGCCCGATGCGCTGGGTCTGGTGCTGACCGCCTATTCGATCCGCGCCAGCTTCTATTCGGTTCATGAGCTGATGATGGAGACCATGCGCGGCTTTGGCGGCGTGGTCGAATCGGGCGAACTCGTCATCCGCGAGGGCGGGCTTTCCGGGACCGAGCCGGGCAGGGCGCTCTCCACATCCCTTTATGCGCGGTGGTTGTCACAATGAGCTTCGAGAAGGAACGCGCGCCGCGTGTCGGCACGGTCAAGGAGGTCACCAGCCTCTCCAATCCGATCATCAAGGATATCAGGGCGCTCAGCCAGAAGAAGCACCGCGAGGAAAGCGGCACCTTTCTGGCCGAGGGCCTGAAGCTGATCATCGACGCGCTCGAGCTCGGCTGGACGATCCGCACGTTGATCTACGCCAAGGCCGCCAAGGGCAAGGCGCCGGTGGAAAAGGCCGCCGCCAAGACCGTCGCTTCCGGCGGTCTGGTGCTCGAGGTCTCCGAAAAGGTGCTTGGCGCGATCACGCGACGCGACAATCCGCAGATGGTCGCCGGCGTCTTTGAAAGCCATTACCGACCGCTTGCCGAGATCGCGCCGCAGAAGAACGAGACCTATATCGCGCTCGACCGGGTGCGCGATCCGGGCAATCTCGGCACGATCATCCGCACGGCGGATGCCGCCGGCGCGTCGGGCATCATTCTGGTCGGCGAGACCACCGATCCGTTTTCGCTGGAAACGGTGCGGGCGACGATGGGCTCTGTGTTCGCGCTGCCGGTCTCGCGCGCCGAGCCGAAGGCGTTTCTGGACTGGGCGAAGAAAAGCGGCGCGGAAATCGTCGCCACCCATCTTGCCGGCTCCGTCGATTACCGCACCATCGATTACACCAGAAAACCGATCGTGCTCCTGATGGGCAATGAGCAGCAGGGCCTGCCGCCCGAACTTGCCGAGGGCGCGGGCCGGCTCGCGCGCATACCGCAGCAGGGCAGGGCCGATTCGCTCAATCTGGCGGTCGCCACCGCGGTGATGCTCTATGAAGCCCGCCGCCACCTTCTGTCTCTTGAGGAGCCCGGCCGATGACCTCGCCGCTTTCCCGTCCGGGCCCCGCGGTCCTGTTCATCGTGATCGCCGTTCTGCTCGACGCTGCGATCAAGTTCGCGGTCGAAGTCTATCTGCCGCTGCACCGGACCTATGACGTGCTGCCATTCCTCGGCCTGTTCAAGACCTACAATCCGGGGATCGCCTTTTCGCTGCTGTCGGACACCAATGGCTGGGCGCTGGTCGCGATGCGGCTGGCGATCGTGGCCGTCGTGATCTATCTCTGGCGCCGCACCGCGCCGGGGCAGGTGTTCGCGCTGATCGGCTTCGCGCTGGTAGTTTCGGGCGCGCTCGGAAACATTCTCGATCATTTCATCTATGGCCACGTCGTCGACTATATCCGCTTCCATGTCGGCGACTGGACGTTTCCGATCTTCAATCTCGCCGACAGCTACATCACCATCGGCGCCGTCATGATCTTCATCCAGGAGTTCCTGCTGAACGGATCGGGCAAGGACAAGGCCTGAGGGGAAGCGGCGGGTATATTAGCAGAAAACCTTGCCATTCAATGAGTTGAAAGGCCCTCTGGCTTGACCCCGTTATTGGCGTTTCGTCAAAAGCGGCTGGACCTCGCCACCGCCATGTATTACAGTTTCTCCCAATCGGGCCGTTGCCCGGATAGCACGGAAACGGCGCGGGGAGGCGTTGAGCCAGACCTTCTTCTGCCCTCAGATTACGGGATGCGGCTGTCACGAACCTGTCGCAGTAAAGTGCTTTATGACACCCAAGACAAATGATCCGGAACGTGCGATGACGATGGAAGTCCTTGATCTTCTGCAACCATCGGTCCCAGCAGACGCTTCGATCGCGGTGGCCGGTAACAACGTGCTCGGCCGCATCGGCAGTCTGGAGACCCGGATTGCGGAAACCGCGGCGGAGATCGATGCCGCTCAATCCATCCGTTACCGCGTCTTCGTGGAGGAGATGCAGGCGCGTTTGCCGGAAGCGGCGATGCGCGCCAAGCGCGATTTCGACCGCTGGGACGATATCTGCGACCATCTTCTGGTCGTCGACCACAAGATCGAGGGCGAGCCCGAAGACCAGATCGTCGGCACCTACCGGTTGCTGCGCCACGAAGTGGCGATGGAGCACGGCGGGTTTTATTCCGATTCCGAGTTCCAGACCGCCGATCTCGTCGCCCGCCATCCCGAGGTCCGCTTCATGGAGCTTGGCCGGTCCTGCGTGCTGCCGGATTACCGCAGCAAGCGCACCGTGGAACTGCTCTGGCAGGGCAATTGGGCCTATGCGCTGAAGCACGATATCGGCGTGATGTTCGGTTGCGCCTCCTTCCATGGCACCGATCCCGCGGACCACGCCATGGCGCTTTCCTTCCTGCATCACAATGCCCGCGCCACCGGCGACTGGGCGGTTGCCGCCCGTCCCGAACTGGCGGTCGACATGAACCTGATGCCGGCCGAGGAAGCCTCTGGCCGGCGCGCGCTCACCGGCCTGCCGCCGCTGATCAAGGGCTATCTGCGCCTCGGCGCAATGGTCGGCGAAGGCGCCGTCATCGACCACGCCTTCAACACCACCGACGTGCTGATCGTGCTGCCCATCAGCTCGATCTCTGATCGTTATCTGAACTATTACGGCGCCGACGCCGGACGGTTCGCCAGCTGAGTTTTTCGAGAGCGCCGCATAGCCCCCATCAATCTCCCCCCTTGAGGGCAGGGGAATCGCGTATGGCTTTTAAGCTATTGAATATTTGACGCAAATCGATTCATCTTCAGCCTTTCTGTTGTGGAGGGTTGGATGGACGGATTTGCGTCTCTTTTCGGGTCGGTTCCGGACCCTCGGGCGGCCAATGTCCGCTATTCGCTGAACAGCG
>MDSV01069940.1_pt1 | contig 45001 bp, 46 predicted proteins | sample 810851 | NCBI WGS metagenome assembly MDSV01 (sample SAMN05326640, study PRJNA326480) | marine metagenome | isolation source: seawater | place: Atlantic Ocean: North East | collected 2012
TTTTTCACTTTTATTTTTAACTTTTTTTGTTATTGTCTTTAAAAACTTATCCTCGAAAATATAGGATGGGGGCAAGTCTTTTTCGATGGCATGCTTCTCTCTCCAAAGGAAAATGTCTTTTTCTTCTTTTGTGGCTTTTTTTAGTTTTTTTAATCTTGAAATATAAAGTTCTTGGTTACCAAGCAGAGCTTCCTTCCTAAACTCTATAATTGCTTCTTTCTCTTTTTGAAGTTTTTTTAGGTCTTTTAATTGCTTCTTATATATAGGTATTAGAAAGTTTACATCGTCAGCAGCATACTCAAGCTGTTTATGGGTTAAAGGTCTTTTTAACCAATTAGAGTTGGTTTCTGATTTATCCAACTCATAGCCGAAGTATTTGGTAACTATAAAACCATAATTTTTAATTTCACCGCCATTAATAATCTTTTCTGCAATTTGGATATCAAAGCAATTATTTAATTTAATTTTTAAGTTAGTGTTTAAAACCGTCGTATCGCTCCTTGAGGAATGCATAATAATTATTTTAGTTTTATCTTCTAAAATTTTATTTAAAAATCTTAGTTTTTTGTATTTTAAGCAATCAATTAGGAGTATTTTCGAACTAGTAGATATCTGCAACAAAGACAATTCAGGGAAATAAGTTTTTCTCCAATTAAACTCCGTATCTATGCCAATGTATTTTTCTTCTTCTAAGGATTCTTTTATAAAATCTTCATCCTCTTCGGATTCAATAAGATATATTGTTTTTTTATTTTTTAGGTTGAAGCCTATTTTTTTTAAAATGCCTATCAAAATTACCTTGTCTTTAAATAATTTTTTATTTTAGTTTTCATTAAAGGATTTTTCATCGCAAATTCTAAATTAGCTAAAATATATTCAGCATTATCTCCGCAGTCAAATATCTCTCCATCTAAAGAAAAAGCACTAACTTTATTATTATCTTTGATGTAATGATCTATAGCATCAGTTAACTGGATTTCATTTAATTTATCTGGTTGGACTTCAGAAAGATATCTAAAAAAATTATTATTGAATATATATCTCCCTACAGCATATAAATTAGATGGAGCTTTTTTTATTGAAGGCTTTTCAATAATTTTTTCAACCACTCCAAGCTCAGGCAATTTAGAATTATTTTTTTTTATTTGAGCAATTCCATATTTTGGGATATCTGGTTTTTTAGCTTTACCGAGAAGAATGGAAGAAATTTCTTGCTTTTCAAAATTTAATCTCATCTCTTTTAGCGAATTTCCTGCATTTCCATTTTCTTTGCTAATTAGCATGTCTGGCAATATTACTGCAAAGGGTTCTTTGCCTATTAATCTTTTTGCACAAAGAATTGCATGCCCCAAGCCCTTCGCTTCTCCTTGTCTAATGCTTTGTATAGAAATATTTAGTTTTGAAATATCTTTTAATTCTTTCAACATTCCTCTTTTTACTCTTTTTTCTAAAGTTGCTTCTAATTCAAAGCTTTTATCAAAATGATTTTCAATAGAATACTTACTTGAATGAGTGACTAAAATAATTTCCTTTAATCCTGCATAAATTGCTTCTTCTACGATATATTGAATAATTGGCTTATTTAGTACTGGAAGCATTTCTTTAGGAATCACTTTTGTTGCTGGCAGCATTCTTGTTCCTAGACCCGCAACAGGAATAATTGCCTTTCTTAACTTAGTCATTTTTTAAATTATTTCTATTATATCTTGTAATTCTCTGGGCATCTCAGGCCTTTCTAAAAAGACTTTTTCCAAAATCTTTGATTTAGAAAATAGAACAATCCAAATAGTTAAAAAAATAATTTTAAAATAATTAACAATAGAATTTCTTTTATTAAACCAAATCTCGGTTTCGCCTTTGAAAGGAGTTAAAGTATTTGAATGAAAATCTAATGGACTTGACGATTTAGATAAAATTTCTTCTTCATTCCTTAATATAAGCGACGCTAATCCAGACAATCCTGGTTTAATTTTTTGTAAATCTCTTTTTTGGCTTTCGGGGTAATTCTTGTACCCTGATAATGCCAAAGGCCTAGGTCCAACCAAACTCATATCTCCAATGAGAATGTTAAAAAGTTGTGGAAGTTCGTTTATCTTAGTTTTTCTTAACATTTTTCCAACAGGAAGAATTCGTGGGTCATCTTTAATTGTTATTTCTCCTGAACCAGATAATGGGCTATTTTTGATCATGGTAACAAATTTACACAAACTAAATTTTCGTTCATGAAGGCCTACTCTCTTTTGTAAATAAAAGATTTCTCCTTCTCCAGAAAATTTTAAAATTATAATAAGTACAAAAAATAAAGGCGAAAGAAGTAATAATGCTAAAGATGAAAAAAAAATATCAAAAAATCTTATCATTACATTTTTTCATCTAAACTTTTACCTGTTTCTAAATGATTAAAATTAGGCAAAAATTCTTTGAAGAGTTTTATTAAATCGTTTTTTTTCCAAGCTTTTTGTTCAAATAATCTGTTGACTTCTAGTTCGAATTTATTTAATAATTTTTCGTCATAATCAATTTCATTTTTTATTACTCCTATAGATTTATATTTATCTAAATCTAAAGTTTCATCGCTTGTATAAAACTCTTCAAAGTCTTTTTCACCACTGGTATCAGATTTAAAAAAATAACAAGGCCACTTGTTTTCAGATATTAGAGCCTCAGCATTATTTCTTGCATCTTCTTCTGAGTCGCATTCTACAACATCATAGTTAAGAGACTTTAAATATTCTTTAGCAATTTCTGAAAATTTAATTAAGTCTAATTTTTCATTTAATTTTGGAAAAAAAATATCTCTATTTTCTCCTTTTAATCCTGAAATTAAACACAGCTCTCCTGACTCCTGAGGTGTTATGAAATATCTCTTTATATCATTTGGAGCAGAAATTGGCTGTCTCTTTAAAATTCTTTGATTGAATCCGTGCAAAAGAGAGCCATCTGAAAAAGCTACATTAGCAAACCTTGCCATAGAAACTTTTTGGGACTTACTTTCCCTATGGAGATAATTCTCCATGATTTTTTTACTGGCCCCCATCATGCTCACCGGGTTCGAAGCTTTATCTGTAGATACAGAAAAATAGTTCTTCAAATGATTTTTTGAACTAAATAATCTTAAAGTTTTTATAGTATTAAATATATTTACTTGTATTAATCTCATTAGCGTAAATGGATCTTTTTCACTACGCACATGTTTTAGTGCTGATAAGTTAAAGATAAAATCATAAGATTGATTAATAGATAAGGCTTCAAATTCTTTCGAGCCACAGTCCAAAGCAAATGTCTTAAATTCGCCAGAAAAATAACCTATTGAGCTTCTAATATTTCTTACTAGTTCCACCAGGTTATTTTCACTTAAATCTACTACATGAAGAAGGCGAGGTTTCCTTTTGCAAATCTCTATTGAGACAGCTTGTCCAATAGATCCTGCTCCACCTATTACCAAAATACTAGAGTTGCAAATAATTTCGTGCAAATCTTTTTCGATATGATTTAAATCATCTTGAAATAAATGTTCTTTTCTGTTGATTATACTTAGCAAGTTCATCGATATAATTTGAATTTAAAAAATTTAGTTTGTTATATTAATTAGCTTATCAAAGTAAATAGCTTTAGATTTTATAATTTTAAATGGGAAATAACTAAAAAAAAGAAAAAGTATATACAAAAAAACTCTGGGGATTGGGATATAAAAATTACTTTCATTTGATAAGAGATCATGTTGTGATATTTTTTTGAAGACAATTAAATTTTTAAGCGGTTTCATTTCAAATTTTAATTCTTTTAGAAAGATAAGATTTAATTCATCGGTGCTAATTATTTCATATAATGGAGCAGGCAAAATTTTAAAATAAATTTTTACTTTATTAGCAGAAATACAATATCTTTTTCTTAAATCGATCATATTTTTACTTGAAAACACTGTCGGAAGTCTTAAAATTTTACTTTCTAAATCTGTTTGTTTTTTTAATATTTCTTCGCAGATTTTTTTTGATTTAGCATAAGAAATCTGAAATGTCTTTGCTTCCTTTGCATAATTCCTTTTAAGAAATTTAATATCTTGTGATGAAATAAATAATAAAGAATGAGATTTTTTTAACTTATCAATATTCGAAATAAAGTTTTTAAAAATCTTAGTATTAACTTTTAATACATCTATATTTTTCTTATGAGCAACTGCGGAAAGAAAAATTATTTTGTTATAGTTTTTTATTTTATCAATTAAGAATTGTGGCCAAACATCGTCATTGTCGAGATCTAAAGAAAAATAATTTTTGTATTTATTTTTGTTTTCCTTTGACTTGGATATTGCTAGAAAGTCATGATTATTTAACTCTAAAAACTTGCAAAAAGAACTTCCTATAAGACCATTTGCTCCAAATACGACTACTTTATCAATCTCATTAACCATTTAGCTTTTATTAAGAATCTCTTTGTGAATTTCTTTAAAATCAGAGAACTCATATCCATTTTTGTCTATTAAATCTAGTAATTTTTTAAATTTTGTTTCTACTTTTTTTAAATTATATTTAAACCTAAAATCTGACATCCTTGAAGCTGAATAAGGTTTTTTTGGCGGATTTTTGTTTGATAATTCGAATGGATGTATATAAAAGAAAAAAACCTCTTCTTTGATCAAATAGTCATTAACTAGTTTTTTCATTATATGCCAAGGTAGAATTCTTAAATATCCTCCCCCACATATTGGCAAAGTCTTTTTATAAATTTCAGTAGTAGAAAGTTCGAATTCTAAAAAATCCTCTTTTTTGTAAATAAACTTATTTACTTTTTCATATTGATCCATCTCGAGAGAACCATATAGAGGATGATTAACAAAATTTATTCTGCTTGATGAATAATTAAAACCACTTCTTTTTAACAAGTCTGCTCTTTCTTTGTCCAAGCTGAAACAAGGGGCTCTGTATCCAAATTTTTTATTTTTATTAATTTTGCTCAAAACCTTGTGGGATTTTTTAATATCATTTTCAAATTCTTTTAATGTCATTGTCATTGGTCTTTTATGATCCCATCCATGGGAACTAATATCATATCCAGAATTTGAAAGACTGGAAAAATATTCAATCTTTTTTTCTGCTATTTCTCCAAGTACAAAAAAACTTGATGGTAAATCATAATGATTTATCAAATTTAAATATTTCTCTAACCCGTCCATCATTGAATAATTTTGATCGCATTCTTTTCTATCAAAATAATCTAAGTGAAACCAATCTTCAACATCCATAGAAAGAACAGCTTTTTTCATACTAATTTTCCACCTTTTTTTCTGAAATCATTCATTTGGTCTACTGATGGCCAAGTTCTATATTTTCTTTCATCATATTTATTTTCTATTTTCTTAATTTTATTAGCTTTTATATTTTCAATCACCCTAACCATGAGATCTCCGCCCATTTCTTTTGTTATTTTAATATTCTGGTAAATGCTTATGTTTTTTGGGGTTTTTATTTTAACCTGATCCAATATGTCTCCATTATCAATTTTGCTGTCCATCATATGGATTGTTGCGCCAATAAAGTCTGTTTCTTCATATAAGGTCCAGAAACTTGGTAAAAGACCAGAAAATTCTGGGAGAACTGAACAATGAAGATTTATGCACCCTTTTTTCGGAAGATCCAGTAATTCTTTTTTAAAAATGCATGGTGCTGAAAATGATATCACTAAGTCTATATCTTTATCTTTTAAAAACTGAATGATATGTCTTGAATTTATATCTTTTACTTTGAGAAAAGAAGCATTCAAAAATAAAGCTACTGATTTTATGCTCATCAAAAACTTAAACTTTCTAAAAAAAATGAAATCCAAAAGATCTAATAATTTACCTTTAATTGATTTAGCTCCTAATTTTAAAAATTGAAGAAATCCAAATCCTCTTAGGAATAATCCTTTCTTATTTGTTAACGCCCCTTTTGATGAAATTTCTATTACTGATATTAACTTAGTATCTTTAATATTTTTTAACTTAAGAATATTTTTCGGAATTACAAAATTATCTTCCTGACAAATCACTACAATATTCATATGTTTTCTAAAGATATTGAGTGATTAATTTAATTGGAATTCTAGCAAGCAATAGCAAATAATTTGTATAAACTCCGTTTACTTTGCATCCTTTATACATTTCTTTAGTTATTATAAAAGTGCTTATAATATTTTTTGTACTTTTTCCCCCTTTTCTCATTAAAACACTTGTAAGGTCAATTGCCTTGTAACTAATTCTTTCTTTGATCAAAACTCTCACAACAAATTCAAAGTCTGCAGAAATTTTAAAATCTTTTAAATAAAATCCATAATCATCAAAAACTTTTTTTTTAATAAACATTCCCAAATGTGGCGGCATCCAGCCAAATCTCATCATCCACGATTTAAAATTTAATGCATTAAGTTTTCTCAAACTTTTTTTTCCATTGATATTTATGTACCTTACGTTACTTAAAACACAATCTATTTCATTACCTTTTATAGATTTTACTATCTCTGATATAACATTTTTTGAAGAATAAATATCGTCGGAGTGAAGCAATCCAATGAAATCTCCTGTTGAAATTGATATGCCTTTATTCAAAGCATCATAGAGACCTTCATCTTTCTCTCTAATTAAAATATCTATTTTGTCTTTATATTCTTTTATTATTTCATAGGATCCATCATTAGAATCTCCATCAATTAATATATATTCGATATTAGAATAGGTTTGATTTAAAACTGATTCAATAGTCTCTCTAATAGTTTTTTTGCCATTAAAATTAATTGTGATAATTGAAATCTTTGGAAAATTAGCTTTCATCATTTAACCTATTTAAAAAATATCTTTAAATTATTTACGCTAAAGAAAAACTGCATTTCTAGAAAAAAAAATTTTATGTTTTTTAAAACATAGCTCTTCTTTAAAATTGTTTATAATAATTTTCCTAGATTTATTACCAAATTCTTTTACTTTTTCTCTATTTTTTAAGAAATATCTTATTTTTTTTTCGGCTTCTAAATGGTCATCAACAATAAATCCATTTATGTCATCTTTTACATATTTAGGAACATCGCCAACTTTAAATGAAATAATTGGTTTTTTCATTGCCATTGCTTCCCAAACAGATATTGGCGAAGATTCTTTTTTTGATGAGCAAAAATATATGTCTGAATCTTGTAAAATCTTTCTAACATTATCTGAATAACCTAAAAATTCTAAGTTTTTTATTCTTAATTTATTTTTTAAATCATTGAGAAATCTATAATATTTTTCTTGAGAAGAAAAAACTTCTCCGACGCTAAGAAATTTAACCATAGGCTTATCATTTTTAAATTTTTCTGCAGTAAGAATAAATTCTTCTAAGCCTTTTACAGGATTAATGTTAGAAATATTTACAACATAAAAATTTCTTTTAATTTCATCGTCTCTATCATTTGGAACAAAATAATTTATATCTATTGGAGAAGAAATTACTTCAAAATCTTGTAAATTTTTTATGACTGGTCTGTAATAATGGAAAGTTTCTTCAGATGCAAATACGTAAAGCCTTACTAACCGAGAAAGCTGAGAAAAAACTAGTTTTATTATCCAAGGAACATAAGTATCATTTAAATGCCAAACTATTTCGGTTTTAGTAATTAATCCTGCAAGCACGCCCTTTATTTGCCAAGAACCTCCGCAAATATAGATATAGTTATATGAATTCTTATTTAGATGCTTTGAGATTTTTATCACATCAGGAACAAAAAAAATTACATATTTAATTAAATTAATAAATCCTTTTTGCAATCTATTTATATTAATATGATTATAATTTATTTTTGATGACTTGAGCTTGTAAGAAAAATTTTCTAAATCTTTTGAAGAAATTAAAAAATCGAATTCTAAAAAGTCGTCATTATTCTTGGCTATGGAATACATATATTGATGCGGACCTCCAAATCTTGAATCCTCAAAGAAATTGATAACCTTAATTTTCATGTCTCGTTGATTTATTCATTAGGCCTTTTTGAAAACAAATTGCTATGAGAAATGCAAGAATAAACTTCCCAGTTCCAAGAGAAAAAGTTTCATTAAATAGACTAAAAATTAATATAGATGAGAAACCCCAAAATAACTCAAACTGCTTATTGACAAACAATTTATTCAAAATAAAAATTAAAATTAATCCAAAATACAATGAACCAATGATTCCAACTCTAAAAAAGATATCTTGGAATTGGCCATGTGCGGAACCGCTCAAATCACTTAAAAGTATCCAAACGCCTAAATACCCTGATCCTGAAAAAGGATTTAATAAAATAAATTGATAAATTAAATTCCATATATAGAGCCTATATCCTGCGCTATCATAAAGTGATACATAATTAATTATATCGTCGCTATAAAGAGTCACTAATGGATTTGTAAAAAGTAAAGAAAATCTTGATATAAAAAAATCTACTAAGAAAGGAACAGAGTTATAAACTATTAAAAAAATTAGAATGAAAAATAAAATTAATAGTGAAATTTTCTTTAATTTAATATTAATTTTTTCTTTATAAAAAAAAGTGTAATAAAAAAAATATAAAAATAGACTTCCTCCCAACCCTAGTAATGCAGATCTATTAAATGTTAAAAGTAATCCAACCAGTAGTATAAATATACTCAAATATTTTAGAAAGTTAACTTTGATATCTTGGCTTTGAAAGAAAAAAACGATCCAAAATGCCATTAGATAAACAAAACCATATCTTGTTCCACCATCAGCTAAAGTAATTTTAGAAATATAAGTTAAGTTATTTAGACCCGAGGAAATTGCTTCATACATTATTGGTAATATATTTAAAAATGAAGCCAATACTAAAGAAATCTTAAATGCTAAAATATGTTTTTCTTTAAAGGGAGAGAACACTAGGAAAAACATTGAAATAAATAAAATAAAGCTAATAAATCTTCTATCTATAAATTCAACAAAATCCTGCTTTATAAAAACTGACACACATAAAATCAAAGTGTATAAAAATATTCCGAATAAAATAAAACTATTAGGAATCAGAATTTTCTTATAAAAAATTAAGGCTATTAAAGGATATAAAAAAAACTGATAAGCAGCATTTGCTCCTAATAAGGGTATCCAAATAGGAAATAAAAAAAAGTAAATAGGGCTACGTTTAAGAAATCTATATTAACTCTAATCCATGGCAACATATATTTTTTAGATTTTTGTCAGTTCTATGCAAACGAGGTCTGCTATTCCCTTTTCTTCAAGAAAGCTTTTCCAGAACTTATTAAAATTATCATTAAAAATTTTAATTTTTCCATTTCCTGTAGGTTTTTTTTCCTTAATCCAGCTGAGTAAATTTGAGATATCAAAATTTTGCCTAAAATAAATCTTTTCTACTTTAAACCCAGCTTTGAGAGCAATTTTCTTAAGTGTTTTTTCGTCAAAGTACCACAGATGAGCGGTTCTATAAAAAAAACTGTTAAAATCTTGAGGTATTATTTTTTTTAAAATATCATTATTGTTGTCTGTTTCGATAAACATTTTTCCGTTATTTTTCAATAACGCATGAGAGTCTTTTAAATATTTTAAAGGGTCTAAAGTATGTTCAATCACACCGAATGAAGTCACTAAATCTACTTTATTTTCATATTTTTTTAATGCCTCTTCTGGATCCTGAAATATCTCGTGTCCTCTCTTTTTTATTGAGGAGTGATATCCACTGAAAGGCTCTATGCCTATAGTTTTTTTTGAGCTTCCTTTAAGTAAATCCAAGAAAGAGGCTGCTCCGCATCCATTATCAAGCACTATTTTATTTCTGCAGGCTTCCATTCCGATAGTTTCTAACCTGGGAGGCTGTTCAAAATCTAGAGCACTTAAATAATCTTCTGCTTTATGAGAATCATTGTATGAATCTCGATAATCCTCTGATTTATATGTTTCAAGTGTATAAGGGTTTTGAAGAAGCCTTACTAAACCACATCCTTTACATTTTACAATATCAAAGTTTTTTTTTGTAGAAGATCCAAATTTTCCGTCTCTGATCTTTCCACTATATAATTTAGTAAATTTAATCTCTGAACAAAGAGTACATTTAGTTTTTTTTATCATAAAATTAATTCCTTATTAAATATGGAGTGCCTCTAATACTTTCTTTTAATTTAAAATCCTTATTTTTATATAGAAACTCTTCTATTGCTTTTCTAGCTCCAGGAAAATCCTCTTTGAATTGTTTGCTTCTTTTTAAATGAAAATCGTCTATTACTATTATCCCTCCTTTAACAATTTTATTTGATAAATTTTCCAAGGGATCCTTTATGGACTTATAAAGATCACCATCCAGATGGAGTATGGAAATTTTTTTTATTTTTAAATCTTTTGTAGTTTTTTCAAAAAAACCTTTAACTATATTTAATTGATCCTTTCTGAGGTTTCCTAAATTAGCTTTTTTTAAGATTTTTTGTAGATTTTTGACAGAATAATTATATTCATTATTAGGCGATCTGCTCCATTCTCCTTTTTTTGGATTTCTATGTGAATCATCTTCTTTAGTTGGCTCTGGAAATCCCGAAAAACTATCTAATGCGAAAATTTTTCTTTTAATTTTTTTTCTACTAACAGATTCATAGTATCTATTTAAGGACAGGAGAGTAATTAATGACCTGCCTCTTCCAACTCCGCATTCAACGATATCCCCTTTAATATTTTTTATTAAATCAAAATATACAGTCCAGTAATAAACATTAAGAATATTTGAAGAATTTAAAATATGGTAAAAATCATTCACTTCCTTGGAGTGAGTTACCTGATCAAATAAATTAGTCATCTAGCTTAGATTTTACAATAAGGTTTGATCGCCCGATGTCATTTTTATAAGTCTTTGAATCTAAGTTGCCACTGAGGGTAAGATCATTCTCTGGATCCCAAACTTTAGCTACTACAGAGGCTGATACTTTTTTAGAATTATTAATTGTTGAAGTATGTACTAAATTTTTATCAAAGATTACTAAATCTCTTCTTGAGACTTCGCAAAAAAACTCTTCGAAATCAACTAAAAAATTATCTGGTATTTCATATTGAATAAATGACTTTTTTTTATCATCTGAATGTACTTCATACCCCTGGTACTCTGAAAATGGAAAACTATGTTTATGAGTTTTAACTTTAAATTTCATAGTTCCATTATTTTTATCTTTATCTGAAAAAAGTGGAAACCATATATTTAGAAAATTTCTTCTTTTTGGATAGTAGAAAACTTCAGAGTGCCATTTATATAAAAGCCTATCATTTGAAGGGTTATTCACAAATAAAGCGGGGCCGTTTAAAAGAATATTTTCTAATTTAGAATTCATCAAAGAAGAGCACAGTTCAAAAAAATTGTTATCAAAAATAGATCTTACTTTAGGAGAAATTTCTAAAAATTTTTGTACCTGATAAAGAGCTTCTTTATCTTTTAATTCTAAATTTTTGCTAATAGCAGAAAATTTTTCGAAATTCGATATATCTGAGTTACTTAGTCCTTCGGTGAGATCTTTATAATCACCAATTTTTTTTGCCTGTAAAAGATAAAGATTTGAAACAACAGACTCTAGATCAGTAATTTCTTTTTCTGAAAAAAAGGACTTAAGTATGCAGAAACCTTCTTTTTTAAATTGAGACTTAAAAATAAGGAATTCTTCTTGTTTTAATTTTATCGACATTTATTCAAATTCCTTTTGAAAGCCATCCGCCATCAACAATTATATCTGAACCTGTCATGTAAGAGGAAGCCGAAGAGGCTAAAAATATACAGGGGCCTACTAAATCTTTTGATTCTCCCCATCTTTTCAAAATCATTCTTTCTTTTCTTTTTTTATTTTCTATTTTAGAAATGAAGCTTTTTTTTGTCATATTTGTCTTAATGTACCCAGGAACAATATTATTTACCCTTATTCCTTTATTTGATAAATCAAATGCCAATGATTTCGTTAAGGAAGAAAGACCACTTTTAGATGCTGTGTAAGAAGGATTTTCTTTGAACCCTTGATAAGCTCCTAGACTAGTTATATTTATTATAGAAGAACCTGGTTTCATGTTGTTTTGAACTAAAGAAATTAAAAAAAAGGGGCTGTGCAGGTTGACTTCCAAAGTCTTTCTCCAAACTTCTAAATAATTATTTTTATTTGATTTCAGAGAGATCCCTGCATTATTAATTAAAACATCAATTGTTTTGAATTTAGATATGATTTTAGAAATAATTGATTTAAGAATTTTTCTATTTGAAATATCTACTTTATAAAAATGAAAGTTTGGATTCGAAAAATATTTTTTTGATTTTATTTCTTTTTTATCCAAAACAATGACAATAGATCCTTCTTCTAAAAATCCCTTAGTTATTTCTGCGCCATTTCCATTCGAACCGCCTGTAATAAGAATGATTTTATCTTTTACAGAAAAAATAGACTCCTTCATCATTAAAATTCCGTCTGAACAAGCTCTAATAAATTACCTTCAAAATCTTTACAAAATGCAACCATTGCTGACTTTTCATCGTTTAATCTTGGTGCATTTATAAATTCTATATTTAAGTTTCGAAGTTTTTGTTCTAAATCCTTAAGATTTTTTACATTTAGGGCAATATGATTAAACCCTTCTGATGATAAATTTTTAATTCTTTTTTGTAAAACTGGAGTGATAAATTGTATAAGTTCTATACACGAATTATCCTCTGCATAGCATTTAGTTGTTCTTGCACTTCCCTCTTTAATACCTGTTAAATGTTCAAAAAAATCCCCTCTTTCTTCCTGATCAACTTTGGGAGTAAAACCAAGGATATCTCTGTAAAGTTTTAAAGAAGTATCAATATCTTTGACTATTAAGCCAACATGTCTCAAATTTATATTCATTGAATAGCCTGTATTAAAGATTCTTTTATAACATTAACTCCCTCAACTAATGCTTCATCACTAATTGTAAGTGGTGGGCCAATCTTTATAGATTCTCTTCCAGTGTGAACTACAAGCAAGCCCTTTTGGAGACACTTTTCACATACTATTGAAGCCAAATTTCCATTTGGCTCTCCATCTTCATGGAAATGTATAGCTGCAATTAATCCTTTACCCATAACGTAGCTAACATGCTCAGAAAATTCATCTTTTATTAAATTTAGTTCATTTATAAGTAGCTCCCCTTTTCTAAGAGACTCATTAATTAAATTTTTTTCTTCAATTTCTTCAATTACAGCTAATCCAGCGGCACATGCCAAAGGATTTGCAGAGTGAGTACTACTCATATTTCCAGTTTCCGGCAAATCCATAACAAAAGAAGACCCCAGTACACCAGATAAGGGAAATCCTCCTCCCATACCTTTTCCTACACATATTAAATCAGCATTGACGTTATAATTTTCATAGCCAAAAGCCTTGCCTGTTCTGGCAAATCCTGATTGCATTTCATCAAAAGTAAGTAAAATTTCGTTTTTATTACAAAAATCTCTTATTACTTCTATATATCCTGAAGGATAAAATATAGCTCCCCAGCCTTGAAATGTTTCTATCATAAAACCGCAGAGATCTTTTTTTGCATCTATTCCACTAGAAAGCAAAAGGTCTATACTTTTATTTGCAAAACTTTCTCCAGACTCTCCTTTTAGAACCCAAGGGTAAGGAAAGGAAAGATGAAAAATATCCTTATCTTTAAACCCAATCCATTCTTTTTGTGATTCATTACCTCCCATTAATTGAGCACCCATTGTTCTTCCATGCCAATTATTTTCCAAGGATACTATTCCCAATTTTCTTTTTTTAACTTTTTGCCCGTTCATTCTCATTAATTTTAATGCTGCCTCTGTAGCTTCTGTTCCAGCAGATAGAAGGAAAGCTTTTTCAAATTTTCCGCCAGAAAATTCTAATAATCTTTTAAAGTACTTTGCTCTTACTTCGTTACTATAAGCGTAACAGCCCATTATTGGCTTTCCTAAAGTTTCTTTTAAAGCCTTTGTAACTCTCTTATTTGAATGTCCAACATTTGCAAAAAAAATTGCTGAAGTAAAATCTATCCATTGATTATTTGCTGAATCTTTAATAGTAAAATCTTCGGCAGAGTCCCAGACCAAGGGTATTTGTCCATGCATAGATCTTGATTCAGTAAAGCTTAAGCTTTTAAGAATTTTCTCAGTGCCCTCACAAGGTATCTTTCCATCAATTTTTCTATATTTTGTATTAATTTTCTCAACCTTCTGAGGAGATATTTTAAATTTATAACTCATTTTTTTTCTATTCTTGCTTTCAAATTCTTATAATCATGAATACTGTCAATTTCTATTACTGGATCTGTTAAAAAAGCCATTACTTTTTCACCATGTAATTCATTTTTCTTTAAAAAAAAGTCAACAGAAATTATATCTACATATCCGTTTGCTTGATAAGTTTTTGGGAAACTTTGTCTCGGTCTATTTAGGTCTTCAATATTTAAATCTAAGAAAGACAAAGGTTTAAGACTTGATCCTGAGACTTCAAAAGTTTTGAATGAACTTTCAGACATTTCTTGAACAGACCTTAAAGAATTAAAAGATTTCTTTTCAATAAATTTTTTTATAGCATCATCAATAATGGAAGCTTTTCTTATTGGTGTGGTTGGTCTTAAATGAATAATATATTCAGGCAAGTAACCTTCTAAATTTTTTAATTTCTCAATTAAGTGTGTAAAAAATTCTTTATCATGCGAATTATCTTTAGAAATACTTTTGGGCCTTAAAAAAGGAACTTCAGCGCCAAATTTTTCTGATAATTTTGCATATTTTTCTGAATCAGTAGATACAATTATCCTATTTATAAGGTTACTTTTTTTTGCTGTTAAAATCGATAATTCTAGAAAAGACTTGCCCTTAATTTTCAATAAATTTTTATCTTTAATACTTTTCGATCCTGATCTTGCAGGAATGACTGCTAAAATTTTGGTCATTAGAGTTATTAATTATTTAAATGCTCTCTTAGTTTTTTAGCAATTGGCGCCTCTTCTTCCAGGACATACTTCTCTCCAGAAGAAGACAAAGCGGTAACTATTTTTCTAACGGTCCCTACCAAAAGCCTCAAACCACTTGGTTCAAGAGAAGCTGATTGATCAGAACCATACATAGATCTATCAAGAGTAATATGTCTTTCTAAAGATGAAATATTATATGCACAAGCAGCATAAGAGATTGCCAACCCAGCTTCATGACCGCTATATCCAACATTACACTCATATCTTTCTCTTAGTTTGTTTATTAAATGCAAGTTAGCTAATTCTTCTTTCATTGGATAAGTCGAAACAGTGTGCATTAATTCAAACGAGCAATCTGCTTTCCTAAAAATTGCTACAGCTTTATCTATATCTTCGTATGTTGACATTCCCGTTGAAATAAAAGTATGTTTTTTTTCAGAGGCTACTTTTTCTAGTAAATCTTCATATACAATCATTGCTGATGCTATTTTGTTATATTTGCATTCGAAATCAGACAAGAATTCTTGACTATTTAAATCCCATGCAGAAGCAAACCAATCTATTTTTAATTCTTTACAAAACTTATCTATTTCAGAATAATCATCTTTATCGAATTCTAGTCCTTGCTTTTGCTCTCTTTGAGTAGTCCCCCATGGTGACTCCCTTTCTGAATCAAGCATTTCTTTTGTATAAACTAAGTCAATATCTCTTTTTTGAAACTTTACTGCATCACAACCAGCTTCCTTTGCTGCTTTTATAAGCTTTTTGCAAATATCCATATCTCCATTATGGTTAATTCCTATTTCAGCGATTATTTTCATACTCTCCCCTTCCTTGCAATTTATATTATAGAACTTTTTTTTAAAACTAACCTTTAGACTTATATAAATTTTCGGTTGAGTACTTTTTATTTTTTGAAAATTTGGTTTTTGCAAATTTAATCAAATTTTCAGGAATAAAACTTTTAGCTCTATTTAGTAAAATCCTTTTTTTGAATCTTCTTACCGGCAATTCCAGCTCCTCCCAATAAGGAGTAGAATCAGTCACGGCATTTTTAAACCATATATTTCCAAAGATTTGTGTTCTACTAAAATTTAAGTGATTGTAGCTTGCTTTAACAGCATGCAAAGAATTATTATCAGGAGCAAAAATTACTATAGAGTTATTTCTATTCTGAATAAAAGAAGTCTCGCACCAATCCCAAGGAACCCACTGTCTATCTAAATTTGGATTTCCTTCCCAGAAAACTTTTAAATATTTCTTATCTTCTTTGAACTTTAAATAATGAGTATGAAAGTTAAGATTTTCACTATCAGCGCCATAATTTACATTTATCATAAATGTTCCCGCTTTTGCTCTAGTGTCTGGATGAGGTGAAATCTCATATCCATCTAAATACTTCTGTATACCAATATCAAAATTTACCTTATCTAAAGTTAAGGCAAGTTTTTTTGATAATGTTTCTTCAAAATCCTTACTTTTAAAAAAATTGTTCAATTTAACTAGAAAAGGGTCTTTAGGGTAAAGTCTTAATGCCATTCCAGAACTTTCACATGCGGAATGTTTTTTTATCTTCTTTTTTTTTATTCTACTACTGATATATTTATTTTTATCTGTGATGCACCCTGGAAAAGATATAATTTTATAACCTGCGTTAAATAGATGTTCAAACATTTCATAATCATCTTTTGAACCCGGTAAATCTATTTCCTTAGATGAAATAATCTTCTGAAAATGGGATTCAGAAAAAAAATCTTCAATATAAATCATTCTAAATGGCTCATCTAAAAAATGAGACTTTTCAATTTTATTTAAAAGATATTCAAACATTGTCTTTTTGATTCATATACTTTAAAAAATCTATTTTTAGCACATCTTCGACTAATTCTCTAATGACACCCTCACCTCCTTTGGATTTTAGAACAAAATCACTTATTTTTTTTATTAATTTGTGACTATCTGAAGGACAAATTTTATAGAAACATAAATTCATAGCTTCTAAATCATTTAAGTCATTTCCTATATAGATAGTCTTGTTGAGATCAAATTTTTTTTCTTTTGAAAAATTTAATATCTCTTTTTTTTTATCATTTATATTTTGAATCACAGGAACTTTTATTTTTTTTGCTCTTGCCTCGACGACTCTGTTTTTTTCACTAGAGAAAATATAAGTTGGGATTTTAATTAGATTTAATACTTTAAAAGCTAATCCATCTGATCTAGAACAAACTACTGATTCAGATCCGTTCTCGTTTACTATAACTTTATTATTTGTAAGAACCCCATCGAAATCTATAAATATTACATCAATATTTTTTATATCTACTTTAGTCATTTAAAAAAAGATTAATCTAATAGTTTTATATATTTTTTTTTCAGTAGTTCTTCTTCTATATATTCCATAAGTGCGTGGCCTGCAGTAATATGAGATTCTTGTATTCGAGCTGTTACGCTTGAAGGAACCAAAAAAGATAAATCGCAACTTTTAATTACTTTACCGCCGGTTCCCCCAAGAAACCCGACTGTTAAAACTTTTTTTTTCTTTGCAACTTTGAGAGCTTTAAGAATGTTTTCTGAATTTCCTGAGGTAGTAATAGATATAAGAATATCTCCCTCTTGGCCTAGAGATTGAAGAGATCTCGCAAAAATTTCTTCATAGCCAAAATCATTTCCACAAGCAGTTAAGGTAGAGACATCCAAACTGAGAGCTAGTGCCGGAATTCCATCTCGATTTATATTTGGTCTTAATCTGACAAGTAATTCTGCTGCAAGATGTTGTGCATCAGCGGCAGACCCGCCATTTCCACAAAAAATAATTTTGTTTCCACACATTATTTGCCGCACACAGAGATCGCCTATTTTTTTTAGAATATCGAGTGAATTTTTTTCAATTAATTTGTTTTTAACTTTAATTGAATCGATAAAAGTTTCATGGAAGATATTATTTTGCATTTTTTTAAATTTTTTTAAAATTTTTTTAATTTTTCCAAATCTATAGGAGGTTTTACTACAAGTTTATTAAAATTACGAAATTCTTTTACCAAGAAGGAAACATTATTTAATCCCATTATATCTTTTTTTAAGTTTACATAAGAGAAAGCATTAACATTTTTGAAGTTTGTACTTTGCCAAGATAGTGATGAAAAATTACTTACAACATTATTTATTTTTAATTTTTCAATAAAAACTTCTCCTGGGATATATTTAGCCAATTTTTCTTCGAATAACTCATCAATAAAAAATATATTTGAAGCAAATTCAGACAAAGATCTCTTTATTTCTTCCTTTTTTTTAATAGAGGGAATTGGACTTCTTCTATGAATTTTTATATATAAAAAAGATATTTTTTCTCCTAAAAAATCATGCAATTTTTTTATCAATTCTTTGTTTGCCTCAATATATTGAAAATCGTAAGAACCATAATAACCAACATCTTCTGCCCACGAAGATAGTACAGAAATTCCGTTACGATCTTTTAAAAAATTTAAATCTTCTTTGCCATGAATCTGATCCCAATTAATTTCTGTATTTGAAAGATTTATATATTTCTCAATATTTCTTTTAAATTCATTCAAGCCGTAAAATGAGTTAAAACTCTTTGAATATTTAAATGTTTTTATGAATGTTTTCACTTTTTCAAATAAATGATTTTTGTACTTAAGGTAATCGATAAAACCATGAGATAAAATATTTATATTGAATTTAGACGAAATATGGAATCCCACAGGATCTATAAAGGGATTTGCATATATTTTTTCATATTCTGAAATATTTATATCTAAATTACTAAGTTCCTTTTCTATCTGCTTTAAAATCTTTTTTCTATTTCCTAGGGACCAGTTTTCATAATCATCTAGGACATAAAATCTATTTATATTCAATTTACTTAATATGAGCAGGCAAGCATCTATTACTTCCTTTCTTTCATAATTATCTTTCCCAAAAGTAAATAAAATATCTATTTTTTGATACTTTTTTATCGCCTTTGCAGCCATATAAGCTACTACTGGTGTTCCGATAATCACCAATGATTTTTTATTAAAATTATTTTTTTCCAAATCTTATGTATAGAAATTTAGCCACTTCTCAATTTCTTTAAAAGGAATTTTCAAAATATATGAATTTTCATCATAGATGAAAGATTCTAGAGAATCTATATTTTTTCTTTCTATTATTTTCAAGTCTATATCTGAAGAAATTTCTTTCGCTCTATTATCAATTGATACAATAATTGACCTTTGTTTTTTTTGTAAGGCCCTTATTCCTGCATGAAGCCTTGTTCCGATATAATCAATTTTTTCATTAGTTAGAAGCTTGTCTAATTCGCCAAGATTTGGCTGGACAATTTTAATATTTTTAACTTTTTTTAAATTAAGGCTTTTTAAATATTGTAAATCTTTAAGGCCTTGCTCCCAAAAATATAATTCCTGATAATTTCTTGATAAAATTTCTATAAGCTTTTTATCTAAATCAATGTTTTTATTGTAATCAGTTAAGGTGAAAATTACTTTTTCTTTTTTTTTGAAGTTAATAGACAACATATGCTCATTAGTTAAGTTCCATGTAGTTGGACAACAAGTATTTAGAACATTATCGAAACCTAATTTTTCAAGATTTTTTTTGGTAAATTCGTCTCTTACGGAATGAATATTATTTTTATTTATCAAAGATTTAATTTTAAATTTATTAAAATAATTAATTTTATTAATATATTGTCTCCATCCAACGCCTAAAAGAATAAAGTTTTTAGATAATCCAGACTCCAAAAGCCCTATCCTCAATTGATCTCTCTTTAGAAAAGAAGAGCCTAATAAATTTGTACCGCAAATAAATTGATAAGAGGAATTTTTTATTAATCTTTTTCCATTGAATCCTGGTTTTTGATGAGAGGAAATTCTAAAAATAGTTTTATTTTTAGAAATACGATTTATTTTTGAGTTAATTGAGTCCATTATTATCTGATCCCCAATATTAGATGTTCCTATCGACGTATCGATTAAGAGTATTTTTTCATTTATGTTCATATAAAAAATTTATTTACTAGATTAATTCTTTAAACTCAAAAATATCTAAATAACTTAATCGATTTGAATTATATATTTTTATATTTTTTTTATTTGATATTATTTTAAGTTTTTTGAAGCCTGCAAAAGTTATAGATTTCTTTTTTAACCTTTCGTAATAGGACATTTCTGATGATTCTAAAGCAATATCCTTTTCAGACATCTTATAAAAATGGTTATTAAAATGTGTTCGATTTATCAATTGATCTTCATCTACGCCTAGTAAAATGATTTCCTTATATCCTAAATTAATAGCTAACATAATCGCAAGCTGGACTGAATTATTTGGCCTTGGTATTGCTTTTTCAAAGTTGAAATTATTTCCCATAAACTGATCTAATCTAGAAAATAAAACTTTAAAGTAAAAAATATTGTTTTTTTTTGAGAATAAAGAATTCCATATTCTTTTTTTTGTATGAAGAAATATTTTTGATTTGACATTTTTAACTATCTCAATGGTGTTCGCTTTTGCGGTATAAAATTCCTTAGGGTTTGTGTCTTTATTAACAACAGCATCTCCCATAACATAGAATATAGGATTTAATTTATTTGCAAGTTCATGCTTAATAAAAAAATTCATTGCAATGAAATCTTTTTCTTTTAAAAAAGATAAATCGTTATCTTTTAAAGAAGGGCCATTTCCCAAAATATAAACTTCATCTCTCATAGAGGTTAGAGAGCTTAAGTCTAATTTATTTTTTTTTAGAAAGAATAAATAAGTCCTATCTAATAAGTTAATTAAAAGTTCATATATTTTTGGAGGAAATAAAAACTCTATTAAAAATCTGTTAATTTTTAATAAAAAATTTATTTTCATTTTTTACTTGTAGAAGAAATTCAAAAGACCGTATAAATGAATATTAAAGTCATTTTTAGGAAATCTTTCCCAGTTTAAATAACATCCGATTTGTGCGTTATCAAATCTAATTTTTCCTTCAAGCAAACATCTCAGGATTTTTTCCTCAATTTTAAGAATAAGTTTTTTTTCTAATTTTTCTAATGATGTTTTAGAAATTTTCTCGGCATCTTTATTTAGCATGCTTAATTTATAAAAATCTTTTTTTAAATTTATAATTAGATTCCAGTCTTCAGTGTCTTGAAGCGGTAAATTATATTTTTTTGCCCTTGAAAGCATATTTTCAAAAGCTACTTTTAAATCGTCCTTTATAGTAAATTTTGATTCCGGCTGGGGGAAAGTTAAACCTCGTCCTTCAGGAGCAATAAATTCATTTTTAGTATGATTTATAGATATCTTAATATTTTTATTAGCACATTCGATATAATCTTCCTCATAAAGAGCGTATGAGGGAATTCCGGTCTTTTTTTGAATTCTTTCTGCGTACTTATTTCTATAAATAAATTCTTCTTCATGAACTTTAAAAAATTCTTTTTCTCTTGGACCATTCAAAGTAAAGTCTGAAGAATGAGGAATGAGAGCTTTTGGTTTAATTTTATAAATTAAATCTATTAAAAATGACTCTCTTTTACGGCTCATTTTGTAAGAAAATCCTTTTTTTTCTTCTAGAGTAAAGTTGTCATAACATAAAGGGAAATCTCCAGCATAGCCATTAAAAGGAAACCAGAAAGAATCTATTTTTATATTTGAAATATGTTTCAAAGCAAAATCTATATCATAAGGTGAATTATCACAGAGAATAAGATGATTTGTTTTTGTATCTTTATCTTTAAAAATAAATCCAGTATCTATTGCTACTGGAGAAACATTAGAATGGCCCTTATAAAATTTTTCATCTTGAGCCCCACTATTTAACGGGGGAACGAAATAGAAACTTAAAGATTCGTTTATGTCTTGCCACTTACTTATATCTTTCATGAAAACATTTTTAAAGCCCATTTCATGAAGTTCCGAAATAATGATTTTATTAAAGTTTAAGTTAGGAATATAGAACTCTGTTTTTGGATCTAGTAACTTTATAGTTTCGGAATCCCAATGATCTTTATGCAGATGACTAATAAAAACTTTATTAATATTTTTAAGAAAATTAGAATTTTTTAATTTTACTGATGGAGACCAAGATTCTTGATATAAGCTTCCCACTAACCAAGGATCAACCAAAATAAAATCGTTTCTTGATTCTATTAATACAGAAGCATTATTCAAACTTTTTAATTTCATTTTATTTTTTTAAACCACTAGCATCATATTTAGCTTCGAAAGACATAGCTTCATCTAAAATATTATTTGATGTGTAAAGCCTGTCTCCTTCTTTGACTTTATTGATAATATTATTTTCATTTTCATCATAGAAACCTTTAATAACAAGTATTTTATTGTTTGAAATTACTTGGGATTCATATTTTTCTTTTTTAATTACTAACCCTGCGTGAAAAGGGTGAAAATCTTGAATTTTACTCTTTATTTTGACGTCTTTAATAAAAACTCTTTCTCCTTTTAGTAATGTTGACGCTCCACTATAAGGATCTCCAAATGCGTTTATAAATTTTATTAATTCTTCACTTTTCCAACTCCAATTTATCCAGCCATTTTTTTTTGTGTTCAAGAAAGGGTAATAGCTAGAATTTTTTTCGTTCAAAGAAATAGTATTGAATTCTTTCTCATCTTTAATTTCCTTTAAAAAATTTCTTAAAAAAGTGCTTTCTTTTTTTAATGCATAAATAAAATAATCTTGGGGCGTAAAGCTTTTCTTGGGAAATAGATATTTATTAGATTTTACAATAGGGCCTTTATGAAATGAATTTTTTCCCCCATTTATTAACTGAATATTACATGCTCCATTTCTATTATTAGAAAGTATTTGCCAAGTGTAGTGTGCTCCTCCTCTATATTCAGGTAGGGGAATTCCCATAAAATCCACTATTTTGTTATCAAAGAATTTAACTATTTTTTTATCGAAAACCCAGGGTGCTCCCATAGCAACTGCTAGAGTATTTTTTTTTATAAATCTCTGTAAATAATTGTCGTTATTTATGTCACTACTTAAATGAAATTTAATATTGTTTAAGCTTGAAAATTCTCTAAGTGTAAGTCCATTAGAATCTACAATATCATTCATATGTCTTTCGCTAGAAATTAAACTAAAAGAAAACTTTGATTTACTTAAAATCTTAAGGAATTCAGCAGCTACCCACGATCCCCCAATCACAACAACATGGTCGATTTTACCAAAAGAAATTTTCATAAATTAGATAACAACTTCTATTAAATTAGCTTTTATCATATCTTCGACTGCTCTATCAAAATGAAATATTGATATACCTGATTTTTCAGCAATATCTAATAGAGAGGTCTTACCATCGCAAAAACCCATCAGATAATCATATGGAAGTCTTTCTTTTTCGTTTTTTATCTTTGGAAGTAATCCATACGATGTCAAAAAAGGTTCCCCTTTGAAATTATTTTTATAGATTTTATTTCTTTCTATTACTTCTATTATATCTATACAAATTTCATAACTCTCTAAAAGATTTCTTTTAGATATAAGTGATAGATCATCAAACGAGGTATCATATTCATTATAAGATCCTAAAATTTTTCTACATAATCTTCCAACAGGAATCTCTATACCCAATGAATTAAAAGCTTTTTCGTTTCCACATGTTCCAGTTTTGAGGTCAAAATTCTGTACAAAAATTTTGTATCTTGAATTAAGGGATAAATATTCGATTGATTTATCAACTATTGAATTTTCCTTTCTTGATTTTTTGTAATTGAAAGATTTAGTCTTGTCGCCCAGGTTTATCAAAGTTAATCCTCCTTCAATGTTCTTTGCCATCTCCTTTTCTTTGATGCCAAAGGTTAAAGGACCAATTGTTTCTGGGGTAAATAAAAATCTATAGGAATAAAAATTATTTTTTTTTAAATTTAAATATTTTGCTAAAAAAGTAGCAATGACAGGTCCTGATAAATTATTTGCTAAACTTGGACAGCTTAAAACAGAATCTATTAAAATTTCTTTTTTAGATTGTCCAGGAATTAATAAATTGCCTATCTTAAGATTGCTTTTTTTAAATTCTACATCTATTTCTACTTCATATGTATCATCTGAAAGTGAGTCTCTTTCTTTTTGAGAAAGACTAAATCCCCAATCATTGGAATAAAACGCAACAACATGAGGTATTGAATTTGGGCAACTTTTTTTTGAAGATAAATGTTTTTCTAGTTCAGATTTTGATATTTTTTTTTTAGTATTTCTGCTGTATTGCCACAGATGCATTGGATTATCTTCATAGTTAATAATCTTTTTTCCTGAAGAATTTTTAATAAATGCTTTATTAACTTTCCACTCTTCAAGTATTTTCCAACTTTCTACCTTGGTTCCTGAGGGATAATTTAAATATTCCAGAGGAATAAACTTTTTAATTTGTTTGAGAGATTTTTCAAAGCCACTTCCTAAAATTGTTCTATCAATTTTGAACAAGGCATCTAACAGATCATAAATATTGTTGGATATATCTTTAACTTTTGACATTTTAAAAATCTCTATTTCTTCAAAAGCTTACCTTCTAATAACTTATCAGATACTTCTTTGATTATTTTCCAGTTTACACCTGATTTATTTGCTATTGAAATTAAATCATTAGTTCCATCAGATAGGTTAAGTATCCACCACATTGCTTTTTCAAAATCGTTTGTATTTCTTTGAGAGCCTAAAGTTCTAAAAAAACCTCTTCTTCCTAGTTGAGGCTCTCCATATAAAACTGTATTTTTAAATATATGATTTGCCTCAATTAAATTTACTATTTCTAAATAAATATCAATTATGTCTGCCATGGCATTGAAATTTATAATATCTTTATTATCTAACGAAGTGTGGTATTCAGGATATTCTGTATACATAGTTCTCATCAAAGAACCAATTTTTAAATTAAAACCTGGAGAACTATATTGTCTTTCGTCACTTCCTATAGATGGGTCGAACTCTCTAATTTTCACTTTTTTTTGACTTTTTAAAACCTCAAGAGCGCTTCTGTCTGAAAGACTATCTCCATCTCGAGACAACTTATAAGTAATGTCACCTTCATCTCCAACACAAGTAATTTGATAACCTGCAATTAAATTTTTTTTTAAATGCTCTCCTCTTAATTTTAAAAATGCTAAAGAGCCAATTGTTTCAGGAACTATGACGAATCTATAGGTATATTTTCTATTTTTAATTTTTGCTATTTCTCTATATAAAAAGGACAAAACTAGTGGGCCCGAAAGCTCATTATTTGCCAAAGATGGATGGCATAAATATGAAGAAAATAATATTTCTTTTTTTGAATTGCCTTTCAAAACATATTCTCCTATTTGTAATTTTCCATTGAATAATTTTGAATTTATGACCACTTTATATTTGTCATTTTTCAATTTATTAAGTTCTTTATGTGATAAACAAAACCCCCACCTTTCTTCGTAGTAAGATGTTAAGTAAGGTATAGCATTGGGAATTTCAGGTATTGCAAACAAGTGTTTCTTTAGTTCTTGTAATCCAAGGCTGCCTTCAAATGGGGAAGAATAGTTTAAAATATGTAAATTATTTGAAGAAAAATCTGCGTATCTTTTACCGTTTGAATCAGTGAAATATGCCTCTTTAATTGACCATTCTTTAGGAATAACCCAGTCAAATACTTTTTCCCCTGTTTTAAAATTATATTTTTTAAAAGGAACGATTTCTCTCAAAATGTCCAAAGAGTCTCTAAATCCTTTCCCCATGATACTTCTCGGAATAGGCCATAGCCTATCGAAGTAGAATTCAATTTCCTTAGAAAGTTTTTTATCCGTCATGAGTATTTTTCAAAAATCTGCTTTTATTTATGCCAAACCATAAATGGTCCTCTCTCTTTCCTTCAAAGTTTATTAACTGTTTTTTAAACCTTCCTTGAAGAACGTAACCTGATTTTTTTAAAAGAGATGAACTTCCTTTATTACTCTCATAAACTCCGGCAAGGAGAAATTCCATATTTAACTCTTTAAATGCATATTCAGTAAGCAAGGATACAGCTTCTGTTCCTGAGCCATTTCCCCAAAAAATTTTTTCTCCAATAAAATAACTAATTTCTGATGTCTTATGATGAAAGTTTATAGGCCCTAATTTTATATTGCCTATATGTTTTTTAGATTTATTATCTTCAATAGCTAAGATTATGTTGTTTTTAGAATTATTTAATTCTTTAACGTGTTTTTTTATGGATTCTATATTGTGTTGACTCCATCTAGTTTCTAAATATTTATTTACTTCCCTGTCCTCTAACCATGATAAGTAAGTTTTATTACAGTCTGAAATTTTAAGCGCTCTTAAATTTATTTTGCTACCATTTATTTTAATTTTTTTTTTAATAAGCATAGTTAAATTATATCCCTTATAGAAATTCCTGAATTAGATATTTGAGCTCGAGCTTGAATTGGGTTTTGATCCCTAAAACAAAAAAAAGTTCCTGCTGAAATTCCACTCACATCTGTTTTAGAAAATCCATCTGAAAAGTGCTCTGCTTTCCCGCAACCTCCTGAAATAACAACTGGTATATTCAGGTTTGAAATTATTTTTTTAGAAAGACAAAGTTCTAAACCCTCTTTTGTGCCATCATGATCAATAGAATTTAATAAAATCTCTCCTGCTCCAAGTCTTTCAACTTCCTTAGCCCAAATAAATGGATCTAAATTTGTTTCTGTTGTTGCCCCATCTATAAAGACTTTATAATCTTTTGAGCTATCCATATTTTTATAATCTATGCTTACGACGATAGTGCTACTTCCATATTTATCGACTGCTTTTTTTAAAAATAATGGATTTCTTACAGCCTCTGAATTAATGCTTACTTTATCTGCTCCATTTTTTATAAGAGATTCAATTCTTTCAATGCTTTTTATACCCCCGCCAACCGTAAATGGCATAAAAATCTCCTCAGATGCTTTTTTTATTACTTCCAGAAGGTTATCATCTTCATCTTTATAGGCTTCTATATCTAAAAAAATTAATTCATCGGCAGTTTGAGCTTGATAAATTTTAGCTTGAGAAATTGGATCGCCTATTTCAAAACTCTCGGTATAATTTAAAGTTGTAACCAAAATTAACTTTGAAAAATCTTGAGAAGATCTCTTCATTAACAATTTTGGAATTATTCTTTTTTTTAACATTGTGAACTAGATATTTAAAAAGTTATTTAAAACTTCTAGACCCAAATCCTGACTTTTTTCTGGATGAAATTGAACTCCGTAAATATTATTTACATTAATTGAAGAGATAAATTTTGAGCCATAATTACAGAAAGAGGTGACATATTTATTTTCTTCTGTTGTTAAATGATAAGAATGTAAAAAATAAAAATCAGCTCCGCTTTTTATTTGCGAAAATAATTTATCTTTGTGAATTATGTTAATAGAATTCCAACCAACATGAGGAATCTTTAAATTTTCTTCTCTGCTATCAAAAGAAATAACTTTTCCTTTTATCCAACCTAACCCTTTGCATGATTCTCCCTCTTCACTTTTCTCAGACATTAATTGCATTCCTAAACAAATTCCCAAAATAGGTATTTTTTTTTCTAAAACTTGAAAATTTAAAGCATTTTTTAATCCAGATTTCTCTAAATTTTTCATTGCTTGATCAAATGCTCCAACTCCAGGGAGTATAAATTTTTTTTTATCCAATAAATCTTTGGGATTGATACAAAACTCAGCTTCTGCCCCAATCATTTCAAGAGAATTTTTAACAGAAAGAAGATTTCCCATTCCATAATCTATTATTCCTATCATATAAACTAAAATTTATTTCTGTCTTTCCATCTTTTGACCTGATTTAAAGATTCTTTTCTTGATAGGCCTTCTTTTCTATTCCACTCATTAAAATCATGAGTTTTTTCCCCTTCTTGAATTGCTTGTTGATCATGCTTGTGAGGAGAAACCTCGTGACTCATTGCAATTTCAATGAATTCTTTTTCTTCCAACCCAATATATTCTAAAAAAATATCTAAACTAGGAGGCCTTTTACCCTCATATTCATCAATAATTTTTACTCCTTCTACCCTCTTCATCCTCTTGTTCCTAACATCGATGGATGTTAAGTGACTTGGTCTTGTATAGCCTCTTTTAATATATTTCAGATAATCTCTCACCCCTTGCATATAACATTCAATTTTTTCATAGCTATAAATCTCTGGTACATTTTCTACTTGATCTCCTTTCCAGTTCAGTTCTTTAGAAATAATCTCAGATTGCTTCTTAACGTCCCAGGGAATATAAGAACCAAGACACACAGATCTATAGTTCAGTCTTCTTAATTCTTTTAAAGGGGGATAAGAATATGGTTTTAAGTCTCGTTCATCAATATCCTCTCCTAGCCGAATCTGCATATCATCAGAACTTATTCCTAAATTTACATACCTATTGAACCTTTTTTCGTCAACCTCTTCTTCTTGTTCATAACTATAGTATGCTGTGTATTCAGCTGATGGCTCACCCCATATTATTAACGGCACTTGATATCTTAGTGCGACCCACATGGGATAGGAAAATATTCCTGTATGGCAATGCCAACAAAAGTCTCCTTTTTCTAACAAAGATTGAAGCATTAATTTTCTAACTAGATGCCAATTAGGAGAGAAATTAATGACATCCACACCTAATTTTTTAAAAGTATTTTTTGCATTTTCATTTAACCCAGACCTCAAAAACCCATGATCAAACCTAACAACTAAAGGTTTTATTTTATATTCCTTCATTAAATAATAGAGAGTCCATGTACTGTCTTTTCCTCCGCTAAAAGGAACGATACAGTCATAATCATTTTTACCTCTATTCAGCTCTATCAGTTCATCAAATTCATCTTTCTTTTTTTCCCAGTCAATTTTTTTATTTTTAATTTCTAGCCCATTACATACATTACATACACCTTTTTCGTCAAAAGTAATTGTTTCATGCGTCTCTGGAAGTAGGCACTTAGTACATCTTTTTAATTCATTCATAATGTTTTATTTTTTTATATGATTCCATTTAAGTGCATCCCCCACTTCTAGATTTACCATACATTCTTTTCCGATAAGAGATGGAAGAAACTTTGGTTCAATACCATAGCCTGGTCTAATACTTTTTAAGTTATCCTCTGTAAATTTTTCACCTTTAGAAATGTTTTTGACAACATAGATAGAGCGTCTAAAAACAATGTTATTTTTTTCGCTAGGTTTTTTTTCGTAGTTAATTTTTCCAATTGACTTTTTAGCAATTTTTGACTGGATACATAGCTCTTTCAATTCATTTGGTTCCAGAGAAAAACTAGAATCAGGCCCGCCATCATCTCTTGAAAGAGTCACATGCTTCTCAATAGCCAAAGCTCCTAATGATATAGACGAAATGGAAGATGTAATTCCTATTGTGTGATCTGACAACCCAACGATGCATCCAAAATTACTTTCAAGGTCTTCAATAGTCTTAAGGTGGGATTCTTCATGTGGTGTGGGATAACCACTAACACAATGCAAAAGTATGAGATCTTTACATCCTTTGCTGTAAACAGCATTAACCGTTTCTTCAATTTCGTTAAAATTTGACATACCAGTAGAAACTATCATGGGCTTTTTAGTTTCTGCAACTTTTGAAACCAAAGGAATATCTAACGCTTCAAAAGAAGCTATTTTATATAAAGGACAATTCAATTTTTCCAGAAAATCAATGGCACTAAAGTCAAAGGGCGAGCTGAAAATTAAAATATTTTTATCTTTCGCTCTTTTAAATAACTCTTCATGCCACTCCCATGGAGTATAAGCGGATGAATAAAGATCATATAAAGAATGCCCATTCCATAAACCGCCTTTAATCATAAAATCTTTTTTTGAAGACTTAATTGTTATAGTATCCGGAGTATAAGTCTGCAATTTAACTGCATCTGCCTGTGCCTCTGCAGCTTTATCAACAATCTTTAAAGCTCTGTCTAGGGATTGATTGTGATTACCAGACATTTCAGCAATTATAAATGGTGGATATTTTTTTCCAATTCTCCTGCCACCTATCTCTATTATTTTATTAAACATTTTTTTATTTAATTTTTGAGTATATCTGAATTAAGTCATTACCGGTTGTATCCCACCCATCTGTAAGATTTTCTTTAATTTTTATTGAGTCTTTAGAGAAGTGAAAAGTTCCATTATCTTTATGCTGAAAAGAAGCAAAATTACCCTCCTTTATATTATCCCAGTTATCAAGCAGAAGTTTTTGAATACTAATTTGAAGTTTTTCATAGCTTTGACGCAAAGTTTCTTCGAGAGAGATTTTAACTTTTTTTTGTAATATTATTGGTCCAGTGTCTATGCCTGCATCGATATAATGAATAGAAACACCTTTAGGAGTATTATCTAGAATAGACCATAGATTTGGATCTGCTCCTTTATTCCAAGGAAGATATGATATATGCATGTTTACTATTTTATTTTCAAATCTTTTTATAATTGCTTCAGAAATAATGAACCTATAAGAATAAACTAAGATGAAATCTGCCCAATTTAAAATTTTATCATTTTCGTGAATCTCTTTTTCCCTAGAAAGAACTTCATCTCCTAATTTCTCTATTTTTTCTATAAATTTAATATTTTTTGAGCCCAGAAAAAGTATTTTCATTTTTAAATTAAGTTTAAATTAATTTGCTCAAAACTCTGCTTGTACCTATTCCATCAATTAATTTTAGACCGACTTGTCTGTACTCAAACATTTTTGTTGGATTTTTTAGCATTTCTAAAATTAAATCTTTTAAATCATTTGAAGATATCTTTTTAGAATCTCCTAAATATTTTGCAATCTTTAATTTATTGCAAGCTTTTCCTATTTCAATTTGATTATCCGCAACAGAAATCAAAATACTAGGCAAACCCAAGCAACATCTTTCCCAAGTTGTTGTCCCGGGTGAGCCAATTCCAAAGTTAGATTTAGCCATAATAGATGCAACCTTTTCAGGCTGCTCATAATAAGAAAAAGCTACTTCTTTGGAACATAATTTTTCAATTTCTTTTTTTTGTCTGTTATTTTTTCCAACTATAATGTTTGCTTTAAAACTTAAATTATTTCCTAATTTTTTTAAAGCCATTAGTGTTTTTTCAGTCTCTCGAGTGAAATCAGATGCTCCAAAAGAAACATAAAAAGTAAGTTTTTTATTTTTTAGATTTTCTTTTTGTTGTTTAGCCTTATTTCGTTCTTTTATGAAACTTCTATCTAATAATGCAAATTTTGGTCCGGCTAAAATTTCTGTATGAGAAGGAACCAGTTTTAAATAATTTTTTATAGGCAAAGAATAATCTAAAAGAGTATCACAAAAATGTCTTCTATCAGCAAGATCGTCTATAACTATTAATTTCTTTAAATCTTTATATAAATATCTTTCCCATTTTTCATCTATTTCGTAATGATCTACTATTAAATGGCTGATTTTTTCATCTTTAATTTTTTTTTGAGTTTCTTCAGCATCGAACTTCCATGAAAAAGAATTTTTTTTATCTTTTTTTTTATTATTTATATTTAAAATCTTTAAGTTGTTTTTTTTTATTAGAGAAGACATGTCATCTTTATTTTTGATTGATATAAAAATGGATTCGATATTTTTGTCTTTTAATGCTTTAGCCAAAGTAATACATCTCATTAAATGACCCGAGCCAATCTGGTAAGAAGAATCGACTCTAAAAGCAAACTTCATTTATTAATTAAGTCTTTCAAACCCTTTTGATGGAATCGATAAGGAATCTAATTCATCAAGGTTATTTCCCTTTTCAAATTCAGAGATCCTGTGAAAGACTTCTTCTAAGTTTTCGAAATAAGAATCGATAAGTTTATCTGAATGATCTATGCAAGCATAAATAGCATTAGAGGCTAAAAATCCTTTTTTTAACATCTCGTAAGTTAAATAAGCTTTATATTTTTCAGAATATCTACTTTCAAAAGAAAAGTTTGCTAACGAGGGAAGGCCGAATTGTTTAATAATTAAATTGTTTTGTTTGGAAACTTTCTCCCATCCTTTTTTTATTTTACTTCCTTGTTTAGTAATTATTTTCCAGGATTTTAAATCTTTCATAAGTTCTAAAGTTTTTAAGGCGGCAATTGAGCCCGTCCTCTCAGTCCAAAAAGTGCTACTTATAAAAGTAGATTGAGTAGCTTCCATTATTTCTTTTTTTCCAATTACAGAGGTAATTGCAAATCCATTCCCCATTGCCTTACCAAAAATTGCTATATCTGGATTAACTTTATACTTTAAGTGCAAACCCCCATAACACTCTCTAAAACCAGATGTACATTCGTCAAAAATAAGAACTATGTTATTTTTTGTTGCTAACTTTCTTACCTTTTCAAGAAACATTTCATTTGGTTTTACATTTCTTTGCACTTCCATTTTTATAGCACCAATATTCTGAGTATCAACTATTTTCTTTAATCCATTAAAATCATTATATTTAAAAGGAAAGACAGTATTTTTAAGATTTTTTGGAACTCCTTCAGGGTTTAGACCAGGAAGAAGATGCTCTGAAAGGTTTTCTTGATTAGATAGATTTGCAGATAAATACCAATCATGCCAACCATGATATCCACACACTGCAACATTATCTTTTTTTGTTGCTGCCCTTGCTATTCTTATAGCTATTGAATTTGCCTCACCTCCTGTTCTTGCGTATTTGACCATATCTGCCCAAGGATGCATTTCTATCAACTTTTCAGCCAAATAAACTTCCTCGGGACAATTTAAAGTCGACATGTTTGATTTTTTTATTCCATCTAAAACTGCCTTATTAACTGCTGGATGACTATAGCCTAAAATATTTGTACCTACGCCCATTAAAGACATATCTACATATTTATTATTATCTAAGTCCCAAACAAAACATCCTCTTGCCTTCTCATAATAAGAAGGCCAATAATCAGGCAAAAACATATCTGATCTTTTAGATAAAAGCATATTACTTCCGGGAATTATTTTTTTTGCCCTTGATAAAAGTTTTTGTCCAGAATTTATATTTATTGTTTCGTTTCTTTGATATTTTTTATTCATTTTAAAGGACTCTTTATTTTTATGATAAAAATTAATAATTTCGTCCATATCAAAATCAATCCTTGGGTAGAAATTATTAAAAATTTTTTTTATAACAGTTAAATCTTCCTCATAATCCAGAGTTATTCTTATATTAGAATAATCTATAGGATTCTTAAGATTATATTTTTTAAAAGAATTATTATTTATTATATAAGGAGTTACATGTTCTCTATCTATTTTTAGGAAAGATTTTTCCCAAGCTTTTTTTAAAGAAGAGAACGAAAAAACTTCAACGTCTAATCCATCTGGAAAAGAAGGAGGAGCAATATTAGATAAATAATCTAAATTTTTATTCTTAAAAAGCTTAATACAATTATCAACTATTTTTGAATCTATTAGCGGACAATCTCCAGTTATTCTAACTATAATGTCTGCTTTTTGTTTCAAAGCAACTTTATAAAATCTATCTAAAACATCTTCTTCACTTCCTTGATAATACTTTTGATTAATACTTTCCAAAAATTTTATTAATGGAGAGTTATCAGGTTTATCTGAGGTTGCTACTATTATTTCATCAAGATTTTTAGCTTTTTTTAGCCTTTTTAGAAGAATATCTAGCGTTGCAAGACCATTAATTTTTTTTATTATCTTTCCTGGAAACCTTTTAGAACCCATTCTTGCTTGAACAATACCTAAAATTTTCATAGTCTTACCATTTAGAAGGGTCTATAAGTTCATCATCTTTAACAGATAAATTTTTTGGAATATTAATATCAATTTTTTTCCAAATTTCTATTATCTCATTAAGTTCAGAATATGTTTTTACTCCAAATAAAGTCATATCTATTCTTTTATCTGCCTTTACCATTCCAAGGCATGCTTCTAATGCAGAAACATTATTTTTTTTTAGCCAATTATGCCACTTGTCAAAATTATCTTGCCATTTCTTAAACTTTTTAGGAATTTTGTTTTTTGGCATCAAAAGAAGCCCCTGCAAGAAAATCGATCTTGCATGAAACTCAACCTTATCCTCAGAGAGCTTATCAATCCAGCCTGAATCATTAATCCTCCTATCAAAAATGTTGAAAGGAGCTTGAATAATATCTGGCTTAAAATTCTCATACAATTCATCTAACTCTAATGGACTATAAATTGAATACCCTATTTTTTTTACTAAACCTTTAGATTTGAGTTTTTTCAAGTAGCTCCATGCAAATTCACCTTTTTTACTTAAAAGATCTTTAGAATTGTGAATTAATATTCCATAAAAATCTTCACGATTTAAATCACTCAAAGATTTTGATATAAATTTATCAATATATTTACTAGAAAAATCTCTATTTTTTAGCGAAGGAATTTTAGTAATTATTCTAAATTTTCTAAAGCCTGATTTTCCTATAAATTTTTGACTTTCTCCATAAGTAGGAGATGTGTCTAAGGTAAGAATCCCTGAATCTTCAGCTTTGTTGAGGATTTTTTTTGTCGTTTCAAAATTTGTAGTAATTGAGGGATTATAGATTCCATAATTCTGGCTGAATTGGGCAGTACCTAAAATTAATTTCACTAATATGTGTATTTTTTAAAAAGGTTGATAATAAATTTCTGATCTTTTTTTGAGAGTTTTGGATAAATTGGAATACTTAGTGCGTTTTTATAGTACGACATTGCCTCAGGAAAATCTTCTCTCAAATATTTTCTATTTTCATAATATTTATGAAGAAAAATTGGCATGTAATGAAAGCTTAAATATACTCCATTTTTTTTAAAGTGCTTTATTAATTCCTCTTTTGAAACTTTTAAGTCTTCGTCTAATTTAATAATATAAAGATGATAAGAGGAAATTCTATCTTCAATTTGAAATGGAATTTTCATAGGGAGGTCAGCTAATTTCTCATCATAAAAGGAAGCAATTTCCCTTCTCTTCTTTATTTTTTCATCTATATTCTTTAGTTGGCTGGAACCAAGTGCTGCCTGAAGATCATTCATTCTGTAATTGAAACCTAAGTCTATTTGTTCGTAATGTATCGATGGATTGTAAGATGTATTAAATTTATTTTTATCTCTCGTTATTCCATGAGTTCTCAATATCTTCATTTTTTCGTATGTATCTTTATTATTTGTTAAGGCCATGCCTCCCTCTGCAGAAGTAATAATCTTTACAGGATGAAAACTAAAAACACAAACATCACTGTACTTACAATCTCCTATAAGATTTCCTTTAAATTCAGCTCCGATTGCATGGGAGGCATCTTCTATAATTTTAAAATTATATTTATTTGATAAATTTTTTATTTTTTGAAGATCAGCAGGTTGTCCAGATAAATGAACTGGTACCAGTATTTTAGGAAGTCTATCTTCTTTTTTTGCTACTTTTAGTTTTTCTTCTAATTTATTAGGACATAAATTGTAAGTATCTGGATCAATATCAACAAAGTCTACTTTTGCTCCACAATAAAGCGCACAATTTGAAGAAGCAACAAATGAGATTGCAGAAGTCCATAAGTAATCTCCTTTTCCTAGGCCCAGAGCTAAGCAAGATATATGCAGAGCACTTGTTGCAGAATTTACAGCAACAGAATATTTATTTTTACAATAAAGAGATATATTTTTTTCAAATTTTTCAACTTCAGGGCCTTGAGTAAGAAAATCTGATTTTAAAACTTTTAAAACTCTATTTATGTCCTTTTCAGTAAGATCGTGTTTTCCGTATGGTATCAATTTATAAATTTTAATTATTATCTAAATTTTCCTTAATCCAGTCTTTTAATTGTTTAACTGTCATATTCTCTTTATTTGTCTCTGAAGAGTATCTAAATCCTTTTTTTACCAATTTTCCCTCATTAATTCTTCCTTTATCTTTGCTCCAATTATGAATAGAGGGCAATATTTTATAATAATCTTTATATTCGTATGTATAAGCAGAATCTTCTTCGCCTATCATTTGTTCATGAAGTTTCTCTCCAGGTCTTACTCCTACTATTTTTAAAGTTGCACTTTTATTAATAGCTTTTGCAATATCTAAAATTTTCATAGAAGGTATTTTTTTAACATAAATTTCTCCTCCAACCATATCTTTAAAGGCATGCCAAACTAAGTCTATTCCCTGATTTAAACTAATCATAAACCGGGTCATTCTTTCATCCGTAATAGGAAATTCATTTTTATTTTTCAAAGATAAAAAATATGGAATAACAGACCCTCTAGAACCCATAACATTTCCATACCTTACTACAGAAAATTTTGTTTTATTTGCTCCAGAATATGAGTTAGCAGCAATGAATAACTTATCTGATGCCAACTTAGTTGCTCCATATAGATTTGCTGGACTACTAGCTTTATCTGTTGATAAAGCTACAACTTTTTTTACTCCAGAGTCTATAGAAGCATCTATAACATTCATTGCTCCATTAATGTTAGTTTTTACACACTCAAAAGGATTATATTCAGCTGTTGGAACAATTTTTGTTGCTGCTGCATGGACTACATAATCTACTCCATCTAATGCTCTTCTTAACCTATCTTTATCTCTAACATCTCCTATAAAAAACCTTACTGCATTTTGGTTTTCATATTCCTTTGCCATTTCCCATTGTTTCATTTCATCTCTAGAAAAAATTATTATTTTTTCAGGCTTGTATTTTTTCAAAGTTAATGGAACAAAAGCTTTCCCAAAAGAACCTGTTCCTCCGGTAACAAGAATGGTAGATTTTTTTAACATATCTTATATTAGTTTTTTTCAGAGAAAGCACTATAAACGTCTTGTTTTTTTATTGCCCCCGATTCAAGAAGAATTAATTTATCACATTTCTTTAAAGTTGTGATGCGATGAGCAATTATTATTAAAGTCGCATTTAAGCTTTTATCATTTATCGAATTCATAACATCCTCTTCAGTATCATTATCTAAAGCGCTAGTTGCTTCATCCAAAAAAATTACAGATGAATCTTTATAAAATGCCCTTGATAAACCAAGTCTTTGTCTTTGTCCTCCAGAAAGATTAATTCCGTTTTCTCCTACTCTCGTATCATATTTTTTAGGTAGGCTATCAATAAAAGATGATATATGAGCTTTTTTGGCAGCAGATTCTACTTTTTTCATATCAATATCATTAATATTAACCCCAAAAGCTATATTTTCTTTGATAGAAGAATCGGATAGAAAAATTTCTTGGGGAACATGAGATATTTTTTTTTGCCATGAACTTACATTTTTAGTAGTTATTTCTTCGCCATCAATAATTAATTTTCCAGAAGAAGGCTCGAGAAGTCCCATTAAAATATCCATTAAAGTACTTTTTCCAGATCCCGTGGGGCCAATTATTCCTACTTTTGATCCTTTTTCTATTGAAAGGTTGATTTTATTGAGAGTTTTTTTGTCCTGATTTTCATATACAAAATCTAAATTTTCTAGCCTGATTTCTTTTTCAAAATTTAAATTTAGTGCTTTTGGATCGGCAACAATGATATTTTGATCCAGCAGTTCCAAAGTATCTTTTAATGGGGCTTTATATGCTTGGATGCTTCCCCAGTTGCCATAAGCCTGTTGAAAAATTGGAAGTAATCTTTGTGCTCCTAATGCCAGGGTTCCCAAAATTGGAAGCAAGGAAGAAAAATCATTAGTAAGATTTCCAAAATAATAAGCGATCAAAGAAATTGAAACCATTCCAAAAGCCTCCATTACGTATCTTGGAGAAAGAGTAAAAATTTGGTTAGTGCCCTGTGCTAGTCTTAATTGTGCGTCTGATAATTTATAAAATTTTAAATAATATTCCTGAGAATTATCTATCAATATATTTCTGATTCCGCCTATACCTTCTTGCAAATATTTAATCATTTTTGTTGATTCGTTAGAAACTTTCTCTCCATTAATATTAAGTGATCTTCTAGAAATTGTGGCAATTAAAATATAAATAGAACTTAAAACTAGTGATACTAATCCAGCTATTAATGGGTCAACAAAAACAATTGCCGAAAAAACAAAGACTATAAAAATAATTGCACTAATTAACATGAAAATTGGCATTAGTACTCCATGTATTATCATCGAGGTTTTATTAAAAACACCATTGACAATTTCGCTACTATTTCTTGAAATGTGAACACTATAAGGCTGAAATAAAGTCTTAAAAAAAATCTTATTACTAATATCAGCTCCAGCGGCAAAAGATACCCTTATGGAAAAAATTAAAAGTAAAACTCTTAATATTCCAGATACGATTGCACTAAATATAAAGCACATAGTGAAGAAAAAAATTAATTCAGTATCTGATTTAAAAATACTAAAATCTAAAAGACTTTTAAAGAAAATATTTTCTGTAATTAGAGTTGGATCTGCTAGAACTGCTAAAAAAGGGAATATTGCTCCTAAACTCACTACTTCAGCAACCGAGGCAAAAAGCATTAATAATAAAACTAAAATAAATTGTTTTTTTCTTTTTTTTGAAAAATGGCTAAAAAGTCTCAGAATAAGACTTAAAGCCCTTTCTTTTTTTTTCATTAATTTCTCTTATTTTCTGTAAAAACTCAAAGTAACAAAATAAACTGATGTGATGAATAGACCAAAAAGACTTATCAAAATAACAATTATTGATCTTTTAGGTTTAAATTTCTTTTCAGGCGCCATCAATTTTGAAATATAAACAAAACTATAATTAGGAGAAGCTTCGGATACCATTTGTTTATTTATTTGCTCCTTGATTAAAGAAGAAATTACATTTCGAGTCGAAATTTCATTAGAGGAAGAAAAAGCTTTCTGCAAATATATTAAATTTGTTTTTGCTTTTTCAGCATTTCTTTTTCTCATGTGGTCATTTATTTCTACAATTAATTTTTCTAACCAATCTTTAGCTACAAAGGGAGAGAAGAAATCAACTGAAACTGTAATAAAAGCTGTATCTGAGTTAACAGTAATATTTATTCTTTCTTTCAATTTTTTATAAAGCGCCATACTTGAGTATCTTTTAGGATAAGAGCTATCAACCCAAGAATTGGATGCCGAATTGAAAACTTTTTCATTGAAAATAATTTTATTATTAGATTTATCCCAGCCTTCTGCAGCAATTAAGCTTGGTGACAACTCATATTTACTTATATAATTTTCCAAAAATCCCCAAGAAGTCATAATTTCTAATGCTATTTTCGTTTCCGGTGAAATTCCCTCTAAATAAGAAAGCCCTAAAGATTTTCCTATAAAGTTGCCACTAGCTAATCCAGGTTGAGAAGGATTAAGTGAACTTTCATTTAAAGTTGAGGATATCAAAACTGCTGAGGCCCTGTATTCGTCTGGTATGCTCAAAGAATAAAATATTGAAAAAGTAGAAAAAAAAGCTGAGAACAAGATAATTTTTATTTTTTTATTCCACAAAACATTAATTATTTCTCTCAAGTCAATGGATTGTGGATTTTTAGACTCAGAATTCATATTTATTCTTATAAAAATAGTAGGCACTTAATTATATATATTTTTGATGTTGTTATTAGCTTTTATTAATATCAATATGAAGAATAAAGTGTATTATTTTATTTTCAGATTTTTTATACGATGAAAAAAAGAAAAATAGCATTAATTACTGGAATTACTGGTCAAGACGGTTCCTATTTAGCTGAATTACTATTATCTAAAGGATATTTGGTTCATGGAATAATTAGAAAGTCTTCATCTTTTAATACTTCAAGAATTGATCATTTATATAAAGATTCTCTAATAAATCCAAAAACAAGCTTAATACTTCATTATGGAGACTTATTAGACTCATCTAGCCTTTCCAACATTCTTGAAAAAGTAAAACCAGATGAAATATATAATTTAGGAGCTCAATCCCATGTAGCAGTTAGCTTTGAGTTACCTGAATACACCGCACAAGTTGATGCAATAGGTTCCATGAAAATTCTAGAAATAATAAAAAATAATCCCGCTTTAAAGAAAACCCGCTATTATCAAGCTTCATCATCTGAATTATATGGAAAGGTTCTTGAAGTTCCCCAAAATGAAAATACGCCCTTTAACCCCAAGTCTCCATATGGTATCTCAAAACTCTTTGCTTATTGGATAACAATAAATTATAGAGAAAGTTACGGAATTTTTGCGTGTAATGGAATTTTATTTAACCATGAATCTCCAAGAAGAGGAGAAACGTTTGTAACAAGAAAAATAACTAAAGGCTTAGCCGCTATATCTACAGGCAAGCAAAAATTTATAAATTTAGGAAATTTAGATGCTCTAAGAGATTGGGGTCACGCTAGAGACTATGTTGAAATGCAATGGCTTATGCTTCAGCAAAAAAAACCTAAAGATTATGTCATATCTTCAGGAGAACAATATTCCGTGAGAGATTTCATTATTGAAGCCAGCAAAAATATAGGATTGGAAATAGGTTTCAGAGGCAAGGGCTTAGATGAAATAGGGTTTATTAAGAAGAATAATGAAAGTCATACTAAAATTTTAAAAAAAGGGGATATTATTATCAAAATTAATAAAAAATATATCAGACCAAATGAGGTGGATTCTCTTTTGGGAGACTCCAAAATGGCAAGAAAAGAACTAAATTGGAAACCTAAAACCTCATTTAAAAAACTTTGCAAGGAAATGATGCTTAGTGATTATAAAGAAATATCGAAAGATTAAGCTTGAGTCTGCCTTAAGTACCATTCATAAGTTTTTGATATCCCTTCTTGAAAAGATGTTTTAGAAACCCATCCTAATTTTTTTAATTTACTTGAATCAACTAATTTTCTAGGCATGCCATCTGGTTTAGATTCGTCAAAAAATAACTCTCCTTTAAATCCTACACAAGCTGCTATCATTTCAGCCAATTCTTTTATCGAATAATCAATTGAATTCCCAATATTTATAATTTCAGAAGAGTTGTAGTTTTCCATTAAAAATACAATTGCATCGGCCATATCATCGACATACAAAAACTCTCTTCTAGCTTTTCCTGTTCCCCACACTTCAGCTGTTTTGAGATTATTGACTTTTGCTTTATGAAATCTATCTAATAAAGCCGCAACTACATGAGAATTATTTTCAGTAAATTTATCACCTGGGCCAAATAAATTTGCTGGCATTACTGAAATGCAATCTAAATTGTATTGTTTTGAGTATCCATCGCAAAGGTATATTCCTGCAATTTTAGCTACAGCATACCAAATGTTATGCTTATCTAATGAGCCAGAAAGAAAACTAGATTCGTTCATAGGCTGCTGACAGTCTCTAGGGTAAATACATGAAGAACCTAAAAAACATAACTTTTCTATGTCAAGAAGATGAGAAGAGTGAATAACTGAATTTTGTATTGCTAGATTATTATAAATAAAATCTGCAGGTTGAGAATAATTGGCATGAATCCCTCCAGCTGTTGCAGCAGACAAATATACTACATCAGGTTTTTCTTTTTTAAACCAATTCTCTACTTTTGGCTGATCCCTTAAATCCAAATTTTCACTTGATATAGTTAAAATCTCACAATCTTTATTTTTTAATTTTCTCAATAAAGAAGATCCAGCTAATCCATTGTGACCTGCTACAAAAACTCTTTTATTTTTATGAGAAAACATGTCTATATTTTTAAATTTTTTGCATATTCAATAACTTCTATAGCATCCGGAGTATCAGAAAAGATTTTCTTAAAAGTTTGGTCGTCTCTCTCGCCCTCAAAGGAAGAATTACTATTTAATATTCTTGCTAAATTTCCTACTTCAATAAATCCGTTTGCTCCAACTTCCACCAAACCTTTCATATTAAGATTGTTTTTAATAATCTGAGCAACCCAATCTATGTGGGTAAAAGCATATTTAGAATCCTTAGAAACAAAAACTTTGTTGCCCTTTAGAATATCTATTATTACTCCTTTTGATAGATTGTCTCCATAGAGAGGTCCGAGTCTAAAAACTAAGTTTTTTTTTAAATTTATCAAATCTTCAGCCTTTTTTTTATTTTTTCCATAAATTAAATGAGTCTGTGTCCTAGCTGAGATTGAGCTTATATGTATCAGTTTAGAAAAAGGAAATTTTGAAATAATACGTTTAGTTTTTTTAACCGTTTCAATAAAATCAAGTTCAGGATTATTTTCTGCCCAAAATCTTTTTGAAGGCATTGAGCAGTTTATGACAAAATTACATTTAATTGAATTGTCTTCAATATTTTCAAATTTCTTCCTGTCAATTCTAAGAAGATTAATCTTTTTGTCTTTAGAAAAAACTTTGTTTATTGCAGATCCAAGAAAGCCTTTATAACCCAAAATCGCAACAGAGATCATACTTTATTTGGTTTAGGAACTTCTCCTACTTGAATAATTGGAGGTTGGCTTTTATCCCATTGTTTAGTAAGCATAGCTATTAAGCTTAGTTCGCTAATTGAATAAATTGTATGCACTACTTCTTTTGGAGTTCTTACACAAAACCCTTTTGTTATATGTAGAGACTTCTCTGACGAAGGATCATCTTTGTCTATTCTGTAAACAAACATTCCTTCGCCGTCTACGCATAGTGAATATTCTACAAAATGATTATGATAATGCATTCCTCTTACCATCGAAGGTCTAAAGTTTAACAAATTAAATTCGACAATTGGTTCTTCAGGAACCCAAGTTAATATTGCCCCTCTTCCATCTCTTACTGTATCAAGATTAACAGTTGGTCTAAGTATTTTTAGACCGGTTTTGTCGCATTCAAATAGTATTTCGCTCATGATTATATGAATATATTATATAACTTAAATTCCTGAGAATCTTTTTAATGATTTAAATTTAAATATTTTTTTGATATTCCCAAGCGCTCTTGCACATATCTTCTAAACTTCTTTTTGGCTTCCAATTTAAAAATTTTTTTGCCTTTGAGTTGTCTGCAAAAGACGAAGCAGCATCTCCCTCTCTTCTTGGATAAAATTTATAGGGAACCTCAATAGAATTTACCTTTTTAAATGTCTCTAAAATTTCAATTACAGAGTATCCTTTTCCTGTTCCCAGATTAATAAAATCCATATATTCCTCTTTGTTTTTTAAGAATCTTAATGCGCTTATATGACCATCAATCAGGTCCATTATATGTATATAGTCTCTAACGCCAGTTCCATCTTTTGTTTCATAGTCTTTTCCATACACTTTAAAATAATCATCTTTTTTTAAAGCAACTTTTGTAATATGAGGCATTAAATTTTGTGAGTTTTTTTTGCTATTTTCTCCAAGCGTGAATGAATCTTCTGATCCAACAGGGTTAAAATACCTAAGACTAATTATGTTCCAGTTTCTTTCTTTTTTATGAATATCAATAAGATTCTGTTCTATTTCTAGTTTGTTAGATCCGTATGGGTTCATTGGAAATAAAGTATGATTTTCATCAATTGGTAAATATTTGGGTTGTCCATAAACGCATGCACTACTGCTAAATATAAAAATTTTTTTTTCCATAACTTCGTTCATAGCTTTAATTAGAGAAGAAGTTCCATTTACATTTACATCAAAATATTCTTCTGATTCGATAAAAGATTCTTCTATCGATTTAAGCCCAGCAAAATGTATTACTGCGTCTATTTTGTTTTCATATAAAAGAGATTTAATTTGTGAAAAGTTTCTAATGTCTAATTTTTCAAATCTTATTTTTTTAAAAGTCAATTTTTCAATTTTACTTAATACTTTTCTTTCGCTATTGAAAAGATTATCCACTAACACTAGATTATAATTTTGTCTTATTAATTCTAAAGATGCGTGACTTCCTATATAACCCAGAGCTCCTGTTACTAAAATATTCATTATTAAAATTAAAAAATTATCAAACTGGTACCCGGGGCCGGACTTGAACCGGCACGATATTGCTATCGAGGGATTTTAAGTCCCTTGTGTCTACCAATTCCACCACCCGGGCTAGTTTAGTATTCTCCTCTTCATAAATTATACTTTCTAAATAATTATATTTAAAATCAATTGGAGGCTGAGGTCGGAATCGAACCGGCGTAGACGGATTTGCAGTCCGCAGCATGACCACTCTGCCACTCAGCCAAAAAAATGAAATTGTAGCCTTTTAGATTGTTTAATACTAATCAAGATATACAAAACTTGATTATTTTTTTTCCAGATAACTCCAGATTTTTAAATAGTTTAAAAAGGATGCAAGCGAGAGAAAAGTTGAAATTAATAAGAGGATTAAAATACTTATAAAAAAATTGTTTCCAAATAATGGATGCATGAGCAAAAGTGAAATTGAAAACATTTGTAAAAAAGTTTTTAATTTTCCGTACTTATCAGGAGCTATGTTTGATATTTCTACTCCACTAGAAACTAAAAAAAGTCGTAAGGAACTAATCGATATTTCACGCAAAATTATTATTATGGTCAAAATTAATAAGTAAATATTTACTGTATAAAAAACTAAAAAAATCAGGATTGATGAAACTAAGACCTTATCGGCAAGCAAATCTAGTAGAGATCCTAGATTTGACGTTAAATTATATTTTCTTGCCAAAAAACCATCTAAAAAATCTGACCAAGCTGCGACTGTAAATAGAATAAAGGAAGTCAGATAATACTCCGATGAGAATAAAATAATAACTGGCAAAAAAATAATCATTCTAAATACTGAGAGAAGGTTAGGAATCATTTAATTATTATAAACCCAAGACTAATTTAGATGTTTTTGAATTAAAATTGCTTTTTTAATTCCTACTCCTTCCACCTTTTTAAGGTCATTTATTTCAGCATCTTTCAAACGTTTAATCCCACCAAAATGCCTTATCAACTCTTTTTTTAAGCTTTCTCCAATAAGGGGGATTTGATCTAAATCTGAGCTAATTAATGTTTTCGCCCTTCTTGCTTTGTGTTTAGTTAAAGCAAATCTATGAGATTCGTTTCTTATAAATTGAATTAGTCTAGAAATATCCTTCCATTCTCCAAGTTCAATTTCTTTTTTGACAGAATCTATATGTAACTTGTCGTATTTTTCTTTTCTATTTTCGCCTTTTGATACAGAAATTAATTTAATTGTGTTTATATTTTTGTTTCCTAGCTCTTTTCTGACTTTATTTAATTGTCCTTTACCACCGTCTATTAAAAAAA
>MDSV01002992.1_pt1 | contig 44943 bp, 46 predicted proteins | sample 810851 | NCBI WGS metagenome assembly MDSV01 (sample SAMN05326640, study PRJNA326480) | marine metagenome | isolation source: seawater | place: Atlantic Ocean: North East | collected 2012
ACCTGCGCCAACACCGGCTCCGACTCCAGCGCCAACACCTGCGCCAACACCGGCTCCGACTCCAGCGCCAACACCTGCGCCAACACCGGCTCCGACTCCAGCGCCTACGACAACAACAACTACAACGTCTAGTTCTGATGCGGCAACAACTACTACCAGTTCTTCTACTTCGACTAGTACAACAACATCAAGTACTTCTACAACTGGTACATGAAGTTTATGAAATTCAAAAAAGCGGCTTAAGCCGCTTTTTTTTAATCTAGATAACTATTCCAATTTTCGTTTATTTCTTTTTTTGTGGAACCATAAAATGAGTCGATTAATCTATTTCTTAATTGAAGTTTCTGACCTCCATCACGAGTCATTGTTCTAAGTGCTAAACCATTAATGTTCTTGCTTTCATTCTTAGAAAAAATATTTGTCGGTATATTTATATAAAAACCTTTATCAAAACTACCCTCTCCAAATTCTTCTTCGGATACATTTGTTCTTGAAAAGAAAAATCCTGCAGTCCAGCCTGAAGGCATTCTTCTAGATAGATCTAACGTGTAGCCTTTATCTCCTGCTAAATAAGTTCCATAGCTCCATTTGGCACGAATGTTAGTGGCAGGATGATAATAAGCTATATTCGTGTGATACGTATCTGTTTCATATTCAGAAAAAGAAAATTGTTGATTAAAGTCTCTTTTTTTGATGCTATTTAATTCAAGTCCTAATAAAAAATTTTGATTAAAGGGTTTGTAAACCATTTCAGTTGCTATGCCTCCATACATACTTTCAAGGATGCCAACTGTTGATTTTAAATACAAATTTTTTCTTGGAGACCAAATTCTTTCAATTTCAAGATTTGAAATATAAATATCATCAGTACTTTGTTGTAAATAATCTACTATATCTGTTCTAACATGCTCTAATGCTGAGCTTGGATCGGATACCTTTTCACCAAAATTATCATAAAATGATTTTCCTATATTTGAATACAAAACAACGCGTCTATTTAATTGAATTTCTGTAGTAAATTTAATACCAAATCCAGAATACAAAAATTGTTCTGGTGAGCCTATATGCGTTCTGAAATCTGGTGATAAATTAAAAGCTATATTTGGAAAAATAACTCTAGGCTTAAATTCATGGTTGACGTAATCATTTGGTTCAGAGTTTTTAATTTTTGAATTCTTTTTAATTAAAACATCAGGATATCTATCTTTAAGATCAAGATCTTTTGTTCTATAAGAAATATAATTTATTTGTGATCCTCTAGTTATATGTCCAACAGCTATATTCTCAAATTGATAGTCATTTAACTTGCCAACTTCCTTAGCGATGTATGCAGCTCTTGATGAGTATATTATTGGGTTAAAGTATTCCTCAGAATCTATTGTTAACTCCAATGTTCTGTCTTTTGCATTTGCTGTCTGAAGAAATAACTTATTGCGATTAAGATTATGTAAGATATCTAAATAAAATTCTTCTTTTTTACTTTGTTTATAATCTATATTTTCTATTAATGGTTTAAATTTGTTTTTCTTTCTTAGGGGCTTTGATGAAGAAAATCCAATTGAGAAATTTATGTTCCATGTGTTTCCTTTAACAAATGAAAAATCAATATTTCCATTTTCTTTATATTTATAACTAAGGCCATAATTAATATTTGATTCGCTTATTCTATCCACGAAGGATTGACCTGATAAACCCTCACCGCAACAGCCAAACTCAAAATAGTCAAAGGGATTTGATTCAATTTTAAGACTAATATTTTTCATAAAAGGATAGTTAACCTCGAGACCTCCAAAAGCAGAAGCATCTCCCCTAAACCACTGATCCGTAGACGGTCTGCCTCCTAATGAATAATTTTCTGACTCTGAAGGCCTTGTTTCAAAATGGTTACTTAATAGTGATAATGGATTGCGAAAAGTATTTTTACCATTAAATTTTCCCCACCCTATGCCTGCAGTAACTTTTATATTATTGAATTCATATGTTGTTACAAAATATTCTTTTGTAAACATACCAGTTCCAGCAAAATCATCTAGACCTACTGCAATTGATGGAAATTTATTTGATTTTGGTTTATATAAAAACTTTACATTAAAACCTTTATCCAGATAAAGTCCTTTAGATTTTCCCCATAATAAATCATCTGGTCTATAGTAAAAATAACTTGCCTCCATCCAATCAAATGGTGTCACCGTTAAAGTTCCTAATTTGCTATAACTATCTCTTTTAAAAGTTAAATATACCGATTGTTCATTATGAGTATCTGCAGAAGGTAAATTAATTAATCCTGTTTGCCCTAAACTATTATAAGAATTTGCATTAAGAATATTGAAAAATAATATAAATAAAACTTTTAAAGATACGAATGATTTCATTTAGTGCATACAAAGCTATTTTTAATATTAATATTAATCGTTAATAGTATTTATTGATGCAATTGATAAAGCCAAACTACTAAATATTGAAGCAAAAGTAGTTGTTAACTCCAAGTTCTCAATAGGATCTATATAACGAGGTACATAAATTACAGAACCAGGAAATACCTCGTAATCATTCTTAAGAAATTTTTGTAACCCTGCAATATTTACTTTTTTAGTTTCTCCATTAGGACTGACTATAAATACATAATTTTTAGATGAGAATCTTGTAAAGCCACCTGATTTATCTATATAGTCAGCTATTTTAGCATTATCTTTAAATAAGACAGCTCCTGAATTACCAACTTCACCAAAAATATAAACATTAGGAGAATACGTTGGTATAAAAATATCATCACCATTTGATAAATATATATTATCTTGAATACTATCTTTTAAATTTTCTACATCAAATTCAGCTATAAGTCTGCCTATAGATTTAAATTCTTTTAGTTCATTTAAAATATATGCGAATGATTCTCCTGATGAGCCTGAAAGCATATTTGGTTTGCTTGCTATATAAGTAATCAAATCCTTATACGTTTTATCTGCAAAAGATTCTTCCAGAACTTTAATACTTTCTCTATTTAAAATTCCTCCAAATACATATGCAGATTTGTTGTATCCACCTGATCTTTCTATAATATCGAGCAATCTATCATTAGATGAAATGGTGTATTTGCCAGGAAATTTTACTTCTCCAGAGATTGTTACTACGCCAACTTGCTCTTCAAGAGCATAAATTGAATCCAAGTTTTTTAATGCATAATTTTTAAATTGATCTGAGAATATTTTTTTAGCTACAAAATTATCTTCTTCAAATCTAACTAAATTTAAAAAATCATCTCCTGCTTGTAAATTTAGACCCCCAGAAAAACTAATTAGATCTTGTATTGTCTCATCATCCTTCAATTCATATACAGCGATCTCATTAAATCCATATCCGGCTCTTACTAAATTTTTTGCAGATTCAATATGAACTGAATCTCCAGACATTAAAGATGGAATGTTATCGATATCACCAAAAATTAAAGCTTTGTATAGATCGATATATATATCTTCTTTACCTTTTCTCTTAATAATAATTTCTCTTAAGCTACCGTTCTCTTTAATTCCACCAGCTATATTCAGAGCTTGAAGGACATTTGAATTTCCACTCAAAGTATATATTCCGGGAAACTCTACACCACCTGTAATAAGAATATTAATATCTCTAATTTGATCTAATACGACAATTACGCCAACGCCAAAAGAGACATTTTCATATCTTTTTTTTATCAATTCTGTAACTTGTTCAAAATTAAGGCCTCCAACCATAACCTTCCCAATATTTTGAAGAGTAATCGAACCATCTCTTGAGACCTCTACTTTGTAGTTTTTGTTGTTTGAAGGCCCAAAAAATTCTATACCTATAACATCTCCATAATCTATTATGTAGTTGTTGCCAAAATTAGGTTCATTTAAAGGCATAAAAGAAGATTGCATAGTATCAAAAAGTTTTATTCCAAACCTTTCTGATTTCTTTATATTTTGCTGAGATTGTTGAAATTTTTCCCACTCTCTAACTGTCTCAAGTTTTGATAATTCTGAAGATGGTCTTTTCTGGAGGCTAGTTGTATTGTCTTCATTTGAATTTTTCATCTCATTTAAAATATCTTGCCTAACACTTTCAGGTAAACTTTCTAAGAATTCTTGATCCATTTGATTTTGGCCACCGCTCGAAGATTGCGCTAAAAACAATGGAGACATTAGCAATAACATTAAAAAGTATTTTGAAGAGAGCCTTTTATTCATAATTTATAGATGATCTTTATTAGCATTATATCAGTTAATAAAATTTTTTATCTTTGGAGATAGTCTAAAAAATACTTTTTTAGATTTAGCAATTATGTATTCTTCTTTTGTCTTGGGATTCCTTCCTTTTCTCTGAGGAGTATCTTTTATATAAAAAGTACCAAATTTATTTATTTTTATTATATCTTTCTGTAATTTAAATTTAATAATTGACAAAAATTGATCAACAAACCTATTACTTTCTTTTGCTGAAAGTTTTATGCTCTTCGTTATTTCTTTAGAAATGTTTTTTTTAGTAATTGTCATGTATAGATACCAGGTATTTCAACCCCATCCATGCTATTAGTTGAATTCATTATGCCATTCATTATCTTATCGACCTCTTCATCTTTTAAAGTTCTATTTTGTGATTGAAATCTAATTCTAAACCCTATCTTTATTATATTTGTTTTATTATTTTCGTAGATATCAAATATAAACACATTATTAATAATCTCATTTTTAGTTTCTGTAATGATTTTATGTAAAATTTGAATTTTAGATAAATCATCTATCGAATAAGAAATATCTCTAAAGATTGAGGGATATTCTGATATTTTTTTATATTTGACATAGTTCTTAGGTGGCTTAGATTCTGCTAAATATTCAATAATATTATTATTAAAATTATTTAAGGTTATTTCAAAATAATAAATAGGAGTATTTATTTTTGTATCAAGTTCATTTCTGTTAATCTCCTGTATATTTAAAACTTCATTTGGTACATATTCCTCAAAAATCTCTTTTAAAAAAGCTAAATCAATTTTGCTAGAAAAATCTTTGTAATTTTTACCTCTTCTTCCACTTGCTATAACTCCCAACACTTTTTTTGACTTCTTATTAGAATAATAAATGTCTGAAATTTCAAAAAATTTAATGCAGTCTTTCTGTCTATTTTCATTATAAATTAAATTTGATACCAAAGATTCTTGGAGATTTGTTCTTATGTATGATTTATTAGAATCTAGAGGATTATCTATTATTACAGAATTTTCATTGCTTACAGACGAAAAGGGAAAATTAATAACTTCGTAAAACCCATTATCTATAAGATAAGACTTTATCTTTTCTATTTTTAAATTCTTATCATTTTTTTCTTTATGAGGAATTTTAAAATCTTGCTTTGGTATATTGTCGTAACCAATAATTCTTGCTACTTCTTCTGCTATGTCATTTAAATGTTCAATGTCACTTCTATATGTAGGTATAGAAATAATATTTTTTTCTTCAAATACAAACCCTATTTTTGATAGATTTGCGATATTTTCTCTTTCTATGCTATCGATTCCCAAAATTTTATTAATTTTTTTTGTATCGAATTCTATTTTATTTGTCTTGATGTCTTTATAGTTGCAAGAAAAAAATTCTATTTCATTAATACTGGCATGATCGCTAACTATTTGAATAAATCTTCTAAGAGCAAACTCTTGAACATTATGATCAACACCTCTTTCAAATTTATAAGCCGCATCAGACTGTATGTCATATTTTATAGTTTTACCAATTATTGTTTCTGGTTCAAAATAAGCACATTCCACTAAAACAGATTTTGTAGAATTTGAGCACGATGTTTTTTTATTTCCAATAACTCCCGCTAAATTTATTGGCTCTCCTTCTATAGAAAAGACATAATCAGAATTATCTTTTAAAAGTTTTATATCTTGATTAAGAAGGGATTTGAATTCAAAATTTTTATTATTAATTCCAAATGTTATTTCTTTATTATTTATCTTTTCATAATCATAACAATGAGTAGGCTGTCCTATTTCATATGAAAGATAATTAGATATATCTGTAAAGAAATTATTTTTTTTATTGCCTAAGTCCTTAAAATAATCTTCAAGATAATCTTGATAATTATTATTGACTTCATCTATTTCTATCTTTAAAAAAGATATTTTTGGGCACGCATCTGGTGATTCATTCTTAAATTGAAAATTTAGTTTCTTTATTTTATTTGAAAAATATTTTAGGTCTAGTTTTGTTTTGTAAAAAGCTCCAATATCTCTACAAATACCAAGTAATGAAAGGCAGTCTCCTCTATTTGGTGTTATTTCAATATCAAACACATCACCAACAATTTCATGCTCATGTCCAAGCTGATATAAACTATTAGATATATCCTTAAGCGAGGGTTCATCAACTAGATGTTTTTTTATATGTTTAAAAGGTATTTTCATTTGAATTGATTCAAGAAATCTAAATTTGATTTATAAAATTCTCTAATATCATTAATTCCATGCTTTAACATCGAAATTCTCTCTATTCCAAGACCAAAAGCAAATCCACTAAACTTGTGTGAATCTATATCACAGTTTTTTAATACTATGGGATTTATAATTCCACACCCTAGTATTTCAAGCCATTTTCCATCCTCAGAAAGTATGTCAACTTCAGCAGAAGGCTCTGTAAAAGGAAAATATGACGGTCTAAATCTCAAGTCTACTTCAGAGCCAAATAGAGAGTGTATTATTTTAAAGATTAAGTCTTTTAATTGAGCAAAGTTAACATCATTATCAACATAAATTCCTTCAATTTGATGAAACATTGGAAGATGTGTCGAATCATCATCTTTTCGATAAACTTTTCCAGCTGATGCAATAGCTATTGGAGGATCTCTTTCTATCATACCCCTGACTTGAACAGGCGAAGTATGTGTTCTCAGGACATTATTTCTATTGTCCACATAAAACGTATCATGCATTTGTCGAGCAGGATGAGTTTCTTTTATATTTAACATATCAAAGTTAAATGTTTCAGACTCGATCTCTGGTCCTTCAACAGCTTCAAATCCAAAAGATATTAAAAGATCCATAATCGAATCTTTCATATTATTAATTGGGTGATGAGCGCCTGTTTCGTTCTTAATTTCTAGGATATTATTAATATCTATAGAAGATGACATTATAAAAGATACTAATTAGTTGAAATTTTGACAACTTTTTCAAAAGTAGAAGGGTCTTTGATTGCTAATTCAGATAATATTTTTCTATTAATTAAAATATTGTTTCTAGACATTCCATTCATAAGCTTAGAATAGTTTATGCCCAATCCCTTTGCACCGGCGCTTATTCTAGAAATCCATAAAGATCTAAATTCTCTCTTTTTGTTTTTTCTATCTCTAAATGCGTACTGTAAAGACTTTATGTTGGATTGCTTTGCAGTCTTATAAAGTCTACTTCTTGCGCCATAATGCCCTTTGGTAGATTTTAAAATCTTCCTATGTTTTTTCTTAGCTGTATTTGCTTTTGTAACTCTTGGCATAATTTTATTTGATAAGCTTAGTAGCCATTCTTAAGACAACGCCGCGGAGTTTTTTGAGTCCTCTGTTATGTCTTTTACGCTTAGAAGATTGCTTTGTTAGGATATGATTCCTATTTGCACTCCTGCTCTTCAATGAAGTGCCGGTTTTCTTAAATCTTTTAGCTGCTCCAGAATGTGTTTTTAACTTATATCCCATTTTATATCAATTTATATTTATCTCTTTTTTAAAGGTGAAAGAATCATAAGCAATTGTCTGCCTTCTAAAGATGCTTCTTGATCTACTTGAGAAATATCTTTTAAGTCCTCCTCTATTCTTTGAAGGATATCTAGACCCATATCACTGTTTAGAATCTCTCGACCTCTAAATCGGATTGTTATTTTAGTCTTATCTCCGCCAAGAATAAAGCTTTTAATCTTTTTTAATTTAATATTGTAATCACCTATATCGGTGCTAGGTCTAAATTTTATTTCTTTTGTAGTGTTTTTCTTTGTTTTAACCTTTGAACCGGAGGAGCCTTTCTTCTTATTAAAAGTATATTTTCCGTAATCTAAAATTTTGCACACTAGTGGGTTCGCATCTGTTGATGAGACTTGAACAAGATCTAGAGATGCATCGCCTGCTTTTTTAAGAGCATCATCAATAGAGACTATACCAAGTTTTGTGCCATCATGATTAATAAGCATAACTTTAGATGCTTTAATATTCTTATTTATTGGTGCAATATTTTTTTTTGTTTTAATAATCAAATACCTATTAAATTTATAAAGAATACAACTGAAATGGTCTCAAGATAAGATGAGAGTAGAATAAGATGATACGTTAATTGTCATGAAAGTGATTCTAAACTAAAAAAACAATTTAGCAAAATAATTTTTATGGTTGAATATAAAACTTTATCCAATCTGTCTTATTTAGTTGATACACCTCTCTTTTATTTAGTCTTTTTTCATGTCCATACCAAAATTCAAAATAATAGGGGAAAAATGAAAAACCTCCCCAATATTCTGGTCTTTTTTTGAGATCTTCAGTTTCAAGTGTATGTTTATATTTAAATAAAAAATCATCATGCGACAAAACTTTTTCTGACTGTTTTGAGCAAATTGCTAAGGCATTTTTTTCTTTGTCTCTATTTATAAAATGAGTATCAGATATTTCTTTACTACTAGGTTTTATTTTAGACTTGATTCTTATCTGTGTATCTATATTTGGCCAATAAAATACAGAGGTAATTTGATCATGATCTAAAAATTGTTGAGATTTTGGTGAGTCATAGTTTGAAAAAAAAACCCATTCATCATCAATTATATACTTTAAGTTTACAAACCTTGAATCAACTTCCTGATTTTTTTTATCAAAAGATGAAATTACAAATGCTTCAACATTTTTTTGATTTGCATTTATAGCAGCTTCATATTTTGAAATGAATTTTTTATAGGGTTCTGATTTATTAATATTTATAATTTTCTTTATCACTAATTTTCGTTTCCTTCGAAATATCTAAGTCTTTCTATGTCTTCTTCAATTGTTGCATCTCCGTATTGTATTTCAATAATATGACAAGGCTCGTCATGCGGGTTGATGATTTGATGCCATGCTTCTTTTTTAATAAATAAAACACTTTCTCTTTGAAGCTCTATCTCCTTATAAGAATCAGGATCTCCTTCAGAGTAATTTACAATGCAACCACCTTTATTAACAAACCATATTTCACTTCTATGGAAATGGCGTTGAAAACTTAATCCTTTTTTTGGATAAACAATTAGTTCTTTGAGTTTTAATCTGTCATCGGTAAATAGATTATAAAACTTACCCCAGATCCTCTCTTCTTCATCATACTGAAACTTTTTCAGAATCCAGCTAGATGAATTCATTTTAATGTCCCCGCCAACACTAAATTTAAATTCAATGCCTTCAACTGACATTTCAGGAATATTTGATTTGTTCCTATCTCCACCATTGCAAAAAATAATTTTATCATCGGGATAAATATTTTTTATCTTTAATAAAGCATTACAACAACTTCCGAGATTATCATCTTCAAAATCAATTACCTCATCAACCATATCCAAATTTTCAATTATCTGACTCCTTTCAGAAAACGGCATAAAAAATTTTTTCTTTTTCTTTATCAACCACTCATCGCTATTTAGAGCAACAATTAACTTATCTCCAAGTTTATTAGCTTCTTTTAAATAGGCTATATGACCGCTATGTAATGGATCAAATCCTCCGCTGACGACAACTATATTCATTATATATATTATATTACATTCAAGATTTTCAATGCTGTTAAATTTACTATGTATTAAAAAATTGATTGAGCTTTGAAATATTTTTTAGGAATAATGTAGGGAATATATTCATATTATTTAATTTTATTGCTTTCGCATCTTCAATAGTTTTTTTAAAAATATTTTTTATGCTCTTATTGCTAGCGCCACCGGTCTTCATATGCACTAATGTTTCAGGAATATAGGAAAGGCTTAACGAATTAGTCCAGAAAAATCTTAAAATTAATTCATAATCAGATGATATCTTGAAATCCAATTTATATGTTCCAAATTGTTCGTAAACATTTTTTTCAATATATAAAGTTGGATGAGGTGGCATCCACCCATAAGTAAAAGATTTTTTGGAAAATTTACCAGCAGTCCATTTTCTTATAACTTTTTTTGGATTTGAGTTTGAAACATAATCTAAATTACCATAAATACCATGTGATTTTTTTGAAACATATTTTTTTGCTATCATGGAAAGACAATATTTATTGCTAAAAATATCATCAGAATGAAGCAAACCAATTAAATCACCTGAAGAAAACGTAATTCCCTTATTAATAGCATCATAAATACCATCATCTTCTTCTGAAACAAAGCTTTTATAATCCACTTTAGATTCTTTTATTATTTTGACAGTATTGTCGTTTGATTTACCATCAATAATTATCAGCTCTTTGTTTGGATAATCTTGGTCATTAAAAGAATTAAGAGTATCAAGAATTGTATTTTCGCTGTTATAGCAAACAGTTATAACACTAATTTTAGGAAAGCTTTTCTTATGATGTACCATAATTATTTTTTAAAGTTCCAGATATTAGTTATGTCTAAGTTGATTATCTCTGACAAGCATTCAGTATCTCTTTTAAAAAAATCTTTATGAACATTATCAATTTCTTTTTTAAGACAAGATCTAAATAATAATTCATCTTTCTTAGAGATGTCTTTTGAAATTGAGTTTCTATATTTATTCAAAAGAAAGGTTGAAGGTTTTTTTGACTCTCTAATGTAATACCTTTGATAAAGATTATGAATATTCCTTATCCAGAATGGTGTCATCCACCTTGTTCTTTCGTACGCCAAATAACTTGGTTTAGAATTTGGTTTAATTTGTGCATTAAAATCATCTAAGTCTGTACCAACAAAATTTTCTAGCCTGTTTTTTAATAAATTTGGTGCAAAAGATAGCTCTTCAAGAGCTCCAACAAAAACATTCTCAGAACCAAATAAGTTTTGACAAAAACGTATTCTGTCAGAATATGCATACAGATATCTAATTTGATAATGAAATTTTTTTAAAAATTTTTGAAGCGATATATTATTGTAGCTCTCAAGATATTCTATATACAAACTAGATAAAATGTCTTTATGATTTCTTATAAATAAAATAATCTTCTTATCGCCCTCATACACTCTACTAATTCTGTATATCATAGTTTCGTGAACCTCAGGCTTATGTCGTAAAGAACCAATAATACCTTCGGAAGAAATACACGTATTTAATCCGGCCCTTCCAGAATCTTTAATAAAATCTGAGAATATTTTCTTTACATTTTTTTCATCATATGAACCCCAGCTTGGATCAACTAAAGTATGTAATTTGTATTTATCAAAGGTGTTAAAAACTCTTTTTTGATTAAATAATTGTGACTGAAGCCATGTTGTTCCTGATTTACCCCAACCTAAATGAAGAAAAAGTTTCATTTTAATTTTCCTTGCATAAGCTCAATCTTTTTATTGCATGATTTGAAGCAAAAAATCTTTCCTTACTAATCTTAGATGCTAATTTGCTTATATGATTCCTGTATTCATCATTCAATAATGTAACTATACTATCGCATAAAGAATCTAAATTATTATTTTCATATATACTTGCAAATTCCTTTAAGTGTTCGATATCTTTTATAAAATCACTCAAAATCAAAGGAAGACCAGAACATGAGGCATCTAAAAAAGATATAGATTCACTTGTCCACACGCCAATATCAGCAGATCTAAAATATTTACCAAGAATAGAAATAGGTACAAAAGGTAAAACAGAGACATGACTATAGGACTTTAGAGTCTCTGATTGCTTTCCTTCTCCAATAAAAACACCATGTATCTTAAAGTTTTTTTCTCTTAGCCTTTCAATTGCTTTTGCAATAATTATTGGATTTTTTTCATCAGATAATTTACCAGAGAATATAATGATTCTTTCATCTTTAGAAATATTTAAAATTTCTCTTAAATATTTTTTATCTTTTTCAAAACACTCATTTTGAAAAAAATATTCTTCATCAACTGGAAGATGTAATAACTTAATCTTAGATTTATTAATTCCAAAATATAAATTTGCTACTTCTCCGCAGTCTCTTGTTGGAACAATACATTTAAAAGAGCAAAAAGATACAAAGTATCCTGGAATTTTTCTTAAAAAAAACGATTTTATTTTATCTATTAATTTCAGACCTATTAAGCTTGATGAACTTAATCCTGTATGATTTCCGCTAATTAATTTAGTTTTTGAAATTAAGGCATATGATGAACATTGAAGTGCTAAAAGACCTGTCACTTGAAAAGTAAAAATAATATCTGGATTTAGTTGTTTTAAATTACTTCTAATGCCAGTAATTTTAAGTTTTCCCAAAAAAAAATCACTTGGAAGTACTTTCACTTTAAACCCTTGGTGAATAAATGAAGAATTACTTTTGAGTTGATTTTTTTTTGAAAAATTTTCTCCCAGTGTTTTTGAGGGATTTCCTTCACTATAATAGGGAGTCATGGCAGATGTTATTATTGTTACATCGTGTCCAAGTTTTGAAAAATACTTGGGAAGAGTGTTATTAATATAACCCATTTCCTTAGCAAAGGTTTCTACAACTATTACTATTTTTAATACCTTTTTAATCATTTTTTTTAATTTTTAAAATTAAAGGATTCAATTTTATTAAGAACATAATCGATATGTTCATCTTTAATATGTTCTCCAATTGGAAGACTTAATAATTTATTGCTTTCATCTAAATTACCTAACATATTATATTGTTTATGATTCTTATAAGCTTCTAACGATGGAAGTGAATATGGATAATGAATACCGCACTCAATTTGATTGCTTTCTAAATGTTTTTTAAGCTCATCTCTTTTATTGGTTTTAATAACATATAGGTGATAGACATGCTTTGCCCATGATGACTCAGTAGGAGGGATAATTTTATTTAAATTATCTTTAAAATATTCATTATAAGTATCTGCTACCTCTCTCCTTCTATCAATCCAATTTTCTAAATACTTTAATTTTACTGATAAGATGGAAGCCTGCAATGCATCCATTCTTGAATTTCTGCCCTCAATTAGGTGATTATATTTCTCAAATCTTCCATGATTACTTATCAGTCTTGATTTTTCTGCTATATCAATTGAATTAGTAACGATGCATCCTGCATCCCCATATGCCCCTAAATTTTTACCTGGATAAAAACTAAAACATCCAACATCTCCAATTGAGCCAACTTTTTTTCCTTTATACAAGGATCCATGTGCTTGAGCACAATCTTCAATAATCTTAACTCCATGTGGTTTTGTTATTTTTTTGATCTCTGACATATTGGATGGGTGTCCATATAAATGAACTGCAATAACTGCTGAAGTCTTGTTTGTTATCTTTTTGGTTAAATCTTTTACATCTATCGTGTTTGTATGTTTGTCATATTTACAAAAAACGACATCATATCCTGACCTTGTAACAGCCTCTGATGATGCAATAAAAGAATTAGCAGGAACAATAATTTCAGTATTTCTTGGGAGGTTTAGTGATTCTATAGCTATCTCCAAAGCATCAGTCCCGTTTGCTACAGCTATACAATATTTTGCGTTACTATATTTTGCAAAATCTTCTTCAAAATCTAATACTGACTGACCTCCAATAAAGGATGAATTTTCAATAATATTCTTTATAGATACATCGATTTCATCTTTTATAGATAAATATTGAGATTTTAAATCTAGAAATTTAACTTTCATTTTTAGAATTTGCTAATGGTCTAGCTGGGTTTCCAACATATACCATGTTATCAGGAATATCTTTGGTAATAACACTACCTGCTCCAATCAGAGCATTTCTACCAATTCTTAAGCCAGGCAAAATAGTAACATTTGCACCAATTACTGCACCTCTTGCAATATGAACACCTGAAAGATTATCTTTTGAATCTTTTCTTGCAGGATATTTTGAATTTGTAATAACCACTCTTGGGCCTATCCAAGCTTCATTCTCAATAGTTGTATATTCTGGAATGAATGCACCTGAATGAATTCTGACATTGTTGCCAATTCTCGTTGAGTGCTCAATAATGGATAGTGTCCCAATGCTTACATTGTCTCCGATAATATTATTTTCTCTTATGTTTACTTTGTTACCAGTTATGAAGTTATTGCCAATAGAATTTCCTGGGTAGATTGTTGAACCTGATCTTATAAAGCAATTATCGCCAATTACTGTCATTTGAGAACCTTTATCTAATCGCTTTCTATTCATAATTAAACAATTTTGTTCCACAATTGGATTTAATCCAAATTTCACTCCAGAGAATAAAAACTTATACATCATTTTTCTAATCATTGTTTACATTAATTTTGGATTTAGAATACCTTTATAAAAATCTTTATAGCCTGGCTCAATAAACCTATTATTATGCCAAAGAATATTAAAATCGCCATTATAGAAAGAGCAGGTTTTTTTATAATTGAGGACCATATTAAAAGTTTGTTTTTTTGGTCTTAGATTCATGTATTTTTTTTCAAATAAAGAAGCCTCCATTATTATCAAAGGAGATTGCTTAATTTTAAGTGATTTTCTATTAACTAAATCATACATTTTATATTCAAAACAAACTCCAGATCGAAAACCAATGTGATTATGATAAGACATGCTAGAGTCCTGAAAAACAGAAATTTCATTTAGTAAAGTGGGTGTAATAGAATTATCCCATCTTAAAACATGTTGCCTACTATAAATTTTGTTATCAAAAATATCGATATCTTCTTTATTCATTTGTTTCTTAAATATGTTAAGTTCCTGTTTGAGTAAATCAATATCTTTATATGATTCGTAACTAAAATGAATGCCAATCTTATGGCCTCTTTGAACAATATTTTTTATTAATTTTATAATTAAAGGTTCATTTAAATCATACTTTCCATCATATTTACTAATACCTTGATTGATCATTACATAGAACATAATCGAATGACCATAACCCTCATTAATATCCATCATCCAATCAAAATATTTATAAAATGGATCAAATTTTGTTATTCCCAATCGAAATAAAATAGGATTTATGGCATCTTTAAGTGCTAATAAAATATTTTTTCTTTTAATAAGATCTCCTCCTATTTGGGTTATATAGGAATAAAAGCTTTTTATACTATGGCTGTAAGGAACATCAATATCTGATGTAACGATATATCTAAAGTTTCTTTTTTTAATATCTTTTATAAAATCTAATTCAATTAGATAAAGCGATATAAATAAAACATATTCATTTACTAAGGGTCTGTCTAAATAATTGTTTTTGCAAGCCCAACTTGATTCTGCAGCAAATCTATTATGAATATCTTTATCCTCAATAATATTTTCCTCGTAGCGTGATAATAAAAAAAATACGGATCCAAAAATATCCCAACCAATGATTGTTTGATTGCCTGATTCTATAAACTTCTGATTTCCAAAAATTACTGGTATTTCTTGATGCATTAGCTTAGACGAATCATTTAAAAAAGAACAATCCATGATCAAAGGTCGACCCTTTGGCAAACTTGATTCATCTAACCATTTATTTCTTAAAGTTTTGAAAAATTCTGTTTCTATGATTAACTCTTTTTCAGTAAGGGGGGATGAAATAGAAAAAGATTCTTCTTTATGAAATTGAAGTAAATAATCAATTCCTAAGAATTCAGAGAAAATTTGCTCAATCGTCCATGAAATCTCTGCTTTACAAAAATTTGGTGCCTTAATTATTAAAGAATTATTAGATTCCATTATAAATTAGATTCTAATTCAATTATTTTACCGTCTTTGATTTGAAGTATCTTGTTGCAACCTGATAGTATTTTATGATTATGCGATATTATAAATAATGTTTTATCTTTGCAAAGATCGTAAACAGATTGAATAATTTCCTCCTCTAATTTTCCATCTAATCCAGTAGTTGCCTCATCAAGGACCATAATATCTCTTGAATGATAAATAGCCCTAGCTATACCAACCCTTTGTCTTTGACCACCTGATAAGAAAGACCCTTCATCCCCAATAATAGTTTCAACTCCATTAATAAATTTTGTAAGTTCTTTAGAAAGTCCTGATTTTGTAAGACTTTCGTTAAGTTTTTCTTCATCAATATTATATTCATCCAATACAATATTCTGTTTAATAGACTCATTGAATAATGATATATCTTGAGAGATAAATGAAATATTTTTCATCCATGAATCATTATTTTTATTTGTAATAATCTCATTATCTACTATAAGACTTCCTTCAGTTGGTGAAATAAGACCTATTAAGATATCAAGAAATGTTGTTTTTCCTGAACCACTTTCTCCAATTATTCCAACATTATCACATTTATTTATACAAATATTGAGATCATTTAAGACGCTTTTATCAGACTCAGGATAAGAAAAACTTACTTTGTCAAAAATAATAGATTTGTTAAATCCGGCTATATCTGTTTTTTCTATGTCAGAAGCAGGATCTTGAAATTCTTTTTTAAGTTCCTCAACAATATATGTTGCATTTCTCATATTACCAATTGAGGTAACGGTTTGATTTATGCTTGGCATTATTCTTAAAGCTGCCGCAATGTAATAACCAATCATTACATATGCTTCATTGTTTTGATATCCATAAAACCATATAGATAGAACTACTAACATTACCATCACGGAAACAAGAACAGCCTCAATAAAATATTTTGGTAATATTACAAATTTATCATGGAGTTTAATATTTTCTGCTAAATAATGAGTATTTCTTGAGAATTTATCTAAATAGTAAGATTCTTTTGCTAATATTTTAGACTCTTTTATACCTCTAACTGAATTTTTAATATCCAAAAGAAAGGTCTCCTGAGCAAGAGCAGCTTCTTTTCCAGCTGAATATATTTTGTTTTTTATGATTATGATGTAGCCGCCTATAAAGAAAGCAATTAAAAAAAGAAATATCGGGAAAACTACTGGATTTTGACTGAATAAAAATAAGCCTAAAAGTAAGAGCATAATTGAATCAGAGATTAGTCTCATAATTGGCATATATATTCCTCTTACGTATGTATCGCAATGCAAGTTAATTTTTGTTGCAATTTTTGAAAAGCCAAGCAGGATGATATCTAGATAATTTAGATTCAGATATTTTTTCATTAGAAACACTCTCATCTTAATCATTACAGAATAAGAAACTTCTAAAAGTCGAGTTTGAATAAAATATGCGGCGATAGCCTTAAGAATGAAATATAAAGCAATTAAGCACGAAAAGATAATTATAATATTTCTCGGGAGATTAATATTTAAATTTTTAAAGAAATCTATGACAAATGAACTCTCGCCTGTTCCTTGAACAATAATCGAAATTAATTGACCAAGAAAATATACTCCAACAACATCCATCACAGCAAGAAGAAAAAAGCTAAGAAACAATGCTGCTGTAATGAAAGAGTTAATTGGAGCGATCTTTAAATATCTTAAATAATTTAACATTACTATCCTGTTATTTTTTTAGTTGATGCTGATTATACACTCTACTTTTTTCATAAAAAGCATATGTAAGTATGATCAATAAAATGTAATCTTTATAGTAGAAGAGAAAAATGTCCCCTGTAGAAGCTCTAATAACAAATAAAAATATCAGTCCAGCAATAAATAAATCCTTTTTAAATAAAGAATATATAATGGAAAAAATAAAAATAAAAATAAATAAAACAGCTGCTATGCCTGATTCTTGATTCATGCGTATAAAAGAGTTTTCATATTGTAATATAGGCATATCATAGGCCTCTTCCCAAGTTTCACTAACGCATTCGTTAATAATTTCATTATGTCCATATATTATTGTATTTAGATCAAAATTAATTATGTAACAGTTCCAAACAAATAATCTGAGATTCTCATCAAAAGAGTTTGCTCCATCTGCATCAAAAGTTATATCTATACCTCTTGAAATAATGTCATTTAAAAAATAAAAATTTGAAAGAGCATCAAGTATCTGTGAAGGAAAAAATATTATTCCAGCAATGGTTGGAAAAAGAAATAGAATTAAAGAAAATTTTCCTAAAACATCTTGCTTTTTAAAAATTGGCCAAAGTGCAAATAAAAATATATACATTCCAATAATTATTTGAGTTCTACCTGTTAAAAATAAAACTAAGAATAAAAAAAATAGATTTATATAAAGACTAAAGTCTCTGTTGCTTTTTAGAATCAACATTGACCACAAGATCAAAATGAAAATTCCACTATCATGATACGAGAAACCTATACCAGCATTACCCCCTACTATTCCATACAAAAATCCCATTAAATAAAAACTTACAAAGACTAATATGCTTGCAAAAATTGCAAAAGATCTAAATCCTTTAATGGGAAACTTTATAAAATACGCTGCGATACCAATGCTTGAAAAGATTTTTATTATATTGAGAAAATCATAGGATCCAATAATTATTTTTATGCCAATGAGAATGACTGAATATGTAATTCCTATTAGCATCATTAATTCTAAGGGTTTATATAAATAACGGTCGTATAAAGTTAATGCTAAAAGCATTAAGCCTGCAAGATAAGTTATAGGAACTAAATTAATGAATGTTAGGTCATATATAATCAAAGCAAAAAAGGGCCAAAGAATCGCAAAATAAAAAAGCAAGTCAGCCTTTATGAAGTATTTTGCATCCTGATTGCCAAATACTATTTTTGGTGTATGAAATGAATCTAGATAACCACGCATTTAGTTTCTATATAAAAAATAAGAGTAATTTTACTATTAAATTTAATGAACAATACCTACAAGAATTAAGCGTGATGAATCTTGATCTTGCACAGTGCCACCATGAGCTGCAGATTGGTTAGATATAATTAGATCTCCAGCATTACCAAGTATTTTAAGAGCTTGTGAATCATCACAAAAATTCATATCTGTGAGCTTAAATTTAGATGACGAAAATTTGTTAACAATCATGTTTAACAGAGATACATATGTTCTTTTGTTTGACTTTGGAACAAATGTGTACGGACCATCACTTGAGTCATTTACATCTGTTAAATATAAGAATAATTTAAATTCTCTAGTTGGAGTGTCAATATGAAGGCCTCTCGGATCAGTTTTTCCTTTGTTAAAATAAAAATTTACTGATTTAAAATTTAATTTTTTATTTATCTTTCTCAAAATCTCTCCAAGAACTTTATCTTTTTCAAAATCTTCTATGGTCTTCTTGCTTTCAGTTGGCAAAACTTTCTTTACATGAAATATATCAATCAATCCAGAATCATCTCCAACTAACTCATCAAAATTTTTTCTACCTCTAATATTTATCAGGGTAGAATTTTTATCCAAAAAGCTATCATATCCTTTTATTTTATATGGTTCTCTTTGCATTACTGATCCATCTTCAAATTCATGATAATCAGAATCTAAATAAAGGTATTTAGAATTAATAAAATCCAATATATTTTGACCATTTAACTTTGTCACTTCTCTATCTGTGAAATTTTTTAAGATAACTAGTCCATAGTCACTGACTATTTGTTTCGCTTCGTTAACTAAATTTTTATTATTCGTGTTAAAGGGAAGTTCTATGTCTGATAATTTAACCTTATGTGAGTAGTATTTTCTAAAAAATTTTTGTATTTTAAGCGCAGTATTGTCTGACAATATTTTTAAATTTGGGGTCTTTAGTAAAATAAATAAAAAACACTTTTTAAATAAGTTTGAAAGTTCTGACATTGAGTTCCTCTTAATAAAAGTGAATCTAAACCTGTAGTAAGCTTAAATTAAGTTTATTATATCAAAGTCTTGTGTGTATTTAGCAATAATTTTGGTTTCTTCTTTATGATCTTCAAAAATATGTTTTTCATCAAATTTAACACAAGATAAATTTATTCTAGAGTCAATATTATTTAAAACAAATAAAGATGAAGATGGGAATAAGGAAGAAATATATCTAGGAAATTTTTTTGAGTTCATAAAATATAATTCAAAAATATCGAATTCGTCCTCATCAAATAAGGTCATATCTAGTATATTAATTAATTTATTAATATCTGATTTTATTTCTCTGGGATGAGGCTTATATATTACCTTGTCAATTTTATATTTTTCTTTATGAAATTTTATTAATTTTGTAAGAGACTCCTCAATAACATCAATAGTCAACTGATTTAAGTTAAGTTGAGGTCCTCCAAGTATTAATAGCTCATTATCTAGACTCAGTTTATCTTTTAGAGGATGAGATAGTTGAATTTTTTTAGTTTGAATATTCTTATTTGATATATCAAAAATTGATACTACCTTATGAACAGAATCTTTTAGTAATATGTATCTATTATGAAAAGCCTTAAACTTTGAGCTTTTATTATAATTATAATAATCTATTCCTATCTCTGAAAAAGGTATTGTCGACGTTCCATCTTCTAATATAAATTTGTTATTTGAAGAAAGATGGTTATAAATTAATGATAAAAAACTTACTCCAATATTGCCTACATATAAATTAATTATTTTTATAAATTTGAGTTTGTATAAAACAAATGCAAGGTGCCTTATGACTGTGAATATATTTATCCTTGTCAAATCTAAAATATATAATTCTGAAAATATTTTTTTAGCATATTTAATTTCAGAATCTGTAAAACATGAAACGGTTGGACATAAAAAACATATAGACTGTTCGTTTGAGCTTCGCTGAATTTCTGTTGCATAAAAGAATGGCAAGCTGCTATTAATAAAATAAATGTTCATCTAAAATGATTAAAGCTTTTTTAAATAATCAGAGTAAGAAGTGTTCTCATATTTTTTGCTAATCTCATAAACTTCTTCTTTGGTTATCCATCCATTATAAAACGCAAGTTCCTCTATGCATGCTATCTTATTACCTTGTCTTTTTTCAATTAATTGTATATATCTTGCTGCATCAAGCATTGCATCATTAGTTCCAGTATCCAACCATGCAAAACCTCTTCCAAACTCTAATGCGGATAGCATTCCATCATTATGATATTGTTGAAGGACTGAAATAATTTCAAGCTCTCCTCTTTTTGAGGGTTTTACTTCTTTTGATTTTGCAACACATGTATTGTCTAAAAAATATAGGCCTGTTATAGCTTGATTAGATTTTGGTACCTCAGGCTTTTCAACTAAAGATTTTGGTTTCCCTTTGCTGTCTCTCTCTAAAATACCGAATCTGCCTGGGTCTTCTACAGGATATGTAAAAATTGAGCAGCCTTTATCTTTCTCTTTCGCTTTATTCAATAAAGGAAGAAATCCCATTCCATGAAAAATGTTGTCGCCTAAAACTAAAGCTATATTGCTTCTATCAATGAATTTTTCTCCAATAATCAAAGCATCAGCAATACCCTTTGGTGATTCTTGTTCAAGATACTTTATTCTCATACCTAAATGAGAGCCATCTCCAAGCAAATTAATATATTGCTCCTTATGTTCAGAATTTATAATAATTAATACTTCCTTAATGCCAGCATAAATTAATACTGATAAAGAATAATAAATTAATGGCTTATCATACACTGGTAATAAATGCTTGGATGTTGACAAAGTATGTGGCAGTAATCTCGTACCTTTGCCCCCTGCTAAAACTATTCCTTTCCAATCTTTCATATCTATTTATATAATTCAATCCACCAATCTTTATTATTAAGGTACCAATGTACTGTATCTTTTATACCTTCTTCAAATGCAATTTTTGGCGACCAATCTAACAATCTTTTTGATTTATTTATATCTAATGCATACCTCTTATCATGTCCTGGTCTGTCATCTACATATTTAATTAGGGACTGATAGTTAAAGCCATCGCCTATTCTCTTTTCAATAATTCTACATATCTCTTGTGCAACAAAAAAATTATTTATCTGATTATTGCCACCAAAATGATATGAATTTCCACTGATGCCATTTTCCATCAAATTAATCAGGCCGTCTACATGATCATTAACATGAATCCAATCTCTGATTTGCTCTCCGTCTCCATATAAAGGGATTTTTTTCTTATGTAAAGCATTTAAGATAATCACTGGTATCAACTTTTCGGGATACTGATAAGGACCATAGTTATTTGTGCAGTTAGTAATTATTGTAGGTATTTTATATGTTCTATTCCATGCCATAACCAACATATCAGAGGAAGCTTTAGTCGCTGAATAAGGAGAGCTTGGATTATACGGGCTATTCTCACTTGGGGGTTGTTCATTAACATCAATATCACCGTAAACTTCATCTGTAGAGATATGGTGAAATATAAATTGATCATCTTTGATTAAAGTTGGGTGAGATCTGATAGATTCTAAAATATTATATGTTCCAATAATGTTTGTAGTTAAAAAATTTTTTGAACTTCTTATAGATCTATCTACATGGGACTCAGCTGCAAAATTAAATATTTTTACAGGCTTAAAATCATTTATGGCTATAGAAAGATCATTATAATTTGAGATATCTAACTCTATAAATTCATAGTTATTATCTTTATTTGGAATATTATTTAAATTTCCAGCGTAGCTTAAATTATCGATATTTAATATTTCATATTTTTTTGTTTCTAGAAGCTTTCTTATAAAGGCTGATCCGATAAACCCAGCTCCACCTGTAACAAGTATTTTCATGATTGGATTACCATAAAAGAATTATAATCGAAAAAATCTTCTAATCTTTACGTATTTAGAATAAGTTAATTTTAATCTATCAACAAAAAACACCTTACAACTTAAGATTAATCTTTTAAGGTGGCTTAACTCAATTCTAGAACTTAGCAACAACCAGTCATCATAGGAGTATTCATAATTATATTTAAAAAATAATCTATCTTGATATACATTCTTTAATATTCCTAATCCAGATTTTTTATAATCTAGTATTACTAAATTATCCGCAACAAAATTATCATGAACTTTTTTCAATGTATCAGAGTTATCAAATTCATTTAACATTTTAAAATCATTATAATTTCTGAGGTAATTAGTCCACATATAAGTTTCGGCAGACCATTTTTCTTTAGGTAATTTAAGCTCATCATAAATCCTAGGTATCTCTTCATACTCTCTAAATAAAAGATCTTCTTTTTCTACAATGTTCATATTAAAAATTTTGCTGATTTCTTTTGTTTTTGAAAGCATGAACCAGTCGCAAAAATGCAAGTAACCTTTAAAAAGTCCAGGTTTTTTTGAAGATTCATTACTGATAACTAAAAGTGGCTTGTCTTTAAAATAAGATTTATTTATTTTTTCTGAAGAAATAATAACTTCATTGTATTTTTTAAAAATGCTGTTATCTATTGCAGCTAAATCTGATCTAACTTTCAATACAAAAGTACTTGATGATATTGCTATACCTCTTTTTGAACTTATAAGCTGTCTATTAAAATTATTATTTATTCGACCGCCTACCTCAGAAACATCTATTGGCCCAGGATCTTCAGAAATAACAACAATCTCATTCTTTGGAACTAGACTCTTAAAATCTGGCCAAGTTGAAATGATGATCTCAGATCTAGGCAAAATTGCTCTATAAGACTTTATAATTTCTATCGTTTCTTCCTTTGAAGAAAGAGATCCCTGAATAACAATACTTAGATTAGAGCCATCTAGCTTAATTAAATTTGACATATATTTAATTTGATAGACTATTTATTGTATGAAGCATAAATTTTTTCAATAATCTGAACTGTTTTCAATCCTTCGTAAGAATTTGTAATAATTTCAGCTCCTTTATCTAAAACATTTATTACATTTTCATATACTTCACCATGATTTGACATAGATCCTTGATATTTTCCATACTCATTAGCTTTATTTCCAGCCTTATGTTTCAATTCAAAACCATTTGTATTTTGATAGTCTATTGTATTTAAGTACTGGCCTCCAATTTTTATTGTTCCGCCCTCTGAGAATATAGTAATCGAACCTTCCATATTAGATTTATATGAATTAATTGTATGATGAATTGTTCCTAATCCCCCTGATTCAAATTTAAAAGCGACCACGCCTGTATCTTCAAATTCTATAGAATTCTTATGATTGAAGTTATCAGAGAACCCTTTTACTTCAGATATATCCCCAAATAACCAATAAATTAAATCTATGAAATGACTATATTGAGTATACAAAGTTCCACCATCAAGATTCAAACTACCCTTCCAAGGATCATCTTTATAGTAACTTTTATTTCTATTCCAAAAACAATTTAATTGAACGCTATAAATTTTACCTAACATATTTTGGTCAATAGCATCTTTGAGAGCCTTAATTGGAGGATTAAATCTATTTTGTTTAACTATAAAAAGTCTTTTATTTGATTGTTCTGAAGCCTTAATCATCTCTCCGCAATCTGTGCTTGATAAAGCCATTGGCTTCTCACATAAAACATGATGTCCAGATTTAAGAGACTTAATAGTTTGTTCAGCATGCAATCCATTTGGTGAGCAAATGCTAATCACATCAGGGCTTAAATTAGAATCAAGCATACTATCAATTGAATCAAAACATTTTGATGAATCATCAAGTAAATTTATACATCTATCAAGATTTATATCACAAACAGCAGATAAGTTAGCTAATTTTTTTATGTGTCGTGCGTGCCTTTCTCCAATCCTTCCACAGCCAACAATTGCAAATTTAAGATTTGATTTACTCATAATTCTTCTCCCAATTAAACTTTCTGAGCTAATGCATATATAGATTCATAATCTCTTTCTTTCATATCTAAAGATTCATCAAATGATCTAAGGTTTGCATTCTCAAAGCCACCTTTTTTCAAAGTATTTACTAAATTTTCCTTATCAAACATATAACAGTGCTCACCATTCATATAAGCTTCATAATTCACCTGATCCATTAAAGATCCGGTATTAACAATAGCAACTTGGTGCATGCTTTCTTGTTTTTTAAATTGAGTTTTATTATTGTATGCTTCTAAATATAATCCTGCATTTGGAACACAAACTGAAAAAACCCCATTTTTTTTTAGAACTCTTTTGCATTCCTGAATAAAACTTATTAATTCATTAAAAGGAATATGCTCAAGCATATGCGATGTATATATATAGTCGACGGTATTATCTTTTAAAGGAATGCCCTTTCTTAAGTCATAGTTAATATCAGCTCCAAAACGATCAACTGTAATAAAACCATTCTTACCTTTTTTTGAGCCTGATCCCAATTCTAGCTTTATGGTTTCATTTTTTGAAAGCTTGAACCAAAGAAATCTTGAGGGAAGTTGTTGAATTTTTATGTAAAAAAACCTCAACAATTTATACAAAAATTTATTTTTTACCAGTGTTTTTTTTATTTTTTCTATCATAAGAATTTAAATTATAAGATATAAAGACATTATTAAATAAAAAATCTAAAGTCATTAAATCAATTTGTCGATACTCTCTAAAAAAATCTCCTCGCTATAATTATTTTTATACTTTTCAATATTTGCAACTTGCATTTTTAACATCAATTTTGAATTTTGCATTAGCGTTAAAATACAATTTGCGATATTTTCAGGTTTAGTCTCATCTAAAATGAACCCATTGATATTATGCTCTACCATAGAAGGAATTAACCCTATTTTTGAAGAAATTATTGGCAAACCACATGACATTGCTTCAATAATAGATATGGGTTGCATTTCATATATATAATTTGATGGTAAAACAAAAACATCATTGCTGTTATATAAGTCATATTTTTCTTTTCCCCATGCACTTTCAATGTAATTAACATTGCTTTCTAAATTGTGTTTATTTATATAATTAAAAAAATTTTCTTTTTCTTTTTTTCCATGAATTTTTTCTGCCTTTACATCCATAAATTTTCCAACAAATGTGAAAACAAGGTTTGGCCTTATATTTTTGTCTATAAAAACTAAGGATTTTAATAAACTTAAATAGCCTTTTGATGGGATTAAATTACTTAAATACAGAACATTAAAGGTATTATTATTTTTATTTAAGTTGCTTTGAATATTTGATTTAGCACAATTTGGTATAGTAATAAAATTATCACCAAAACCTTTATTTTTAAAAAAATTTTCTACTAACCCACCTTCAACAATAATTTTATCTGCTTTTTTAAAAAAAAATTTTATAAGACTTCTTGTAATGAAATTTTTGGAATTGAAGAAGTCCATATAATTTCCAAGTTGATGCAAAATAACTCGTTGACTTTTGATTAACGCAATAATTATAAACATTAAGTCTCTAATTAATCCCACATTAGAAGGAGAAATAAAAATATATGCTGTCGATTCATTTGCCTTTGGAAGTTTAAAAAAATCTATACCTTTAATAAAAATAAAAAAAGACCTGTTAAAAGAAAATTTACCAATGCTTCTAGATTTAGAGTCATTATTTTGAAATAAATTAATTAAGGTAAAGTTAGTATTTGTTTTTTTTAAATGATTATAGATTGTTTTAAGTACGACGGATGGTCCAGTAATAATTTTATTATCAATTGGCGGTAAAGATCCAATAAGAATTACTCTTTTCAACTCTAATTTTCCGTTCTCAAAAAACTTTCTAAATATTCAGAATTAAGTAATTCGATACTATTATTCATATTACTCATGTTAGATTCAAAGATGTTAACAAAATGATCATCATGTCCTATTATGATTTCCTCAGTACTATCATTGTTATATATTAATATTGAGGATTCAAAATCATAAGGTTTTGAAAAAATCCTATCAAATTTATATTTCTTTTCATTACAATGTATCGTTATAAAGTTTTTATAATCTGATCCTATTTCCCACTGTGCAAAAGCATGAAAATTTTTATATTGAAATTTGGCAGTTCCAGCGATATCAACATCTAGCTCTTTTTGATAATTAATTTGGGAGTCTATAGATTTTGGTTTACCAAATAGAGAAAGTACGATTGAAATTGGATAATATCCTAGATCCAATGTTGCTCCTCCACCTAAGGATTTTTGATATCTAAAATCATTTTTTGGTAAAGATGGGACGCAAAAAGCAGTTTCTACAAAATTAATATCATTTGAAATAGACGATATCATATTCTTTAAATATAAAAATTGTTTATGGTATTTATAAATACATACTTCCTGAATATTCACTTTGTTAGTTTTTGCTAATTTTATAAGATTTTTAGTTTTTTTATATGAGTCCGTTAATGGTTTCTCGCATAAAACATTAAAATTATTAAGAATTGCTTGTTTTGACCATTTAAAATGCTCTGAAGTTGGATTAGAAATATAAATTAAATTTGTGTTTTCGTGATTAATAATTTTAAAAGATTCTTTAAGTGTAATAAATTTAATATCTTGATATTCATCTGAAACAGGGTCTTGTATACTCCTTCTAACAATAAATGAAATTTCTAATTTATTACTTCTTGAAATTGCAGGAATAATATTTTTTTTTACATGATTTCCAAAACCAAAAATCGCTATTTTTTTCATGTTATAGTGCTGATAGAAGATTTCTTAAATGTGGTGCAATAATTGCATTCTCTTCTTTTATGGCTCTTTTTATATCATATAAAGTAACCCATCTATATAAATTTTGATCAAAACTTAAATTATGAGCTTTATCAACTTCAACTAGCATTACTTTATTTCTTTTGTTAAATAGCCTACCGCCGTCTTCTGACATCCATTGGGAAAAAATAACTGTTGCATTATTTTTTTTGGGGAATAAAAAATATTCAGAAAATCTTACTGATTTACCTTCGTGAGCTCTTTTAATATTACTAAATGTTGCTTGAACTGTTGTACTAATTTGAACAATATTATAATTTCCTGCTTCTTGTTTAGCCTCAACTAAATAATGCGGTAACCCATCTATTTTTTGTCTAATAACACCAAGAATTCCTCCATCATCGCCAACCTGCCTTAATAAAGGCTGGTCCCAACCAGATTCAACCTCACGAGTCTTTGTCCCAGAAACTCTATAACAACTAATTTCGTAGAATTCTCCCGAAGAATGAAAAAACTTTTTTTTATCCTTGCTAAAGCTCCAATTTTTACATTCATCAAAGGATATTAATTCTGACTTCATCGAGCATTTCTTAACAGCCTTTTCATACCATGAAATAAACTTATTGTATGAATCTAACGAAGAGCTATATATTGACTCAAATTTAAACTCAATAAATTCATCTAAAGAATGTCCATGTGATTTAAGATTGTCTAAATATGATTTGTAAGCTTTTTCATAGGTATTATTGTTCATTTTCTTTTTGTAAAGCTAACATTTTTATAAATTCATCATAACAATCAATAACCGAGTCAAATTTATATTCTCTGTCACATAATACTGTAATTACACAATCTTTAGTGAAGTTTCGCATTACTCTCCAAACCATTCCTTTAAGAAATAAACATTTACCATTATCAGATAAAGTTAGAATTTCTTTGTTTTTTCCATCGTCAAGTTCGATATCAAATGAACCAGAAGAGCAAACGATCAACTGTTTGAGTTCCTTGTGAGCATGATTGCCTCTAATTGAGTGTTTTGTAAACTTATTTAAAGTAAAAACTCTCTTAATTTCAAATTCTATTGATTTACCATACTCAACAACAGAAAGAGAGCCTGTTTCCTCATGAAAATACGAAACCTCTTTAAATTCCCAGTTCTTATGCATCATTTATGAAAATATTAAATTTAAAAAGACTTAACATACAAAAAATTATTCTTTAAAAAAAAGATAATTATGTTTGTCATAAGTGAATGATTTGAACCCTAATGATTCGATTTTTTTGACAGAATTTTTTGTGTCTTCAAGAGAATACTCAGGTATGCAGTGATGATGAAATTCTAAAAATAATTGATCAACTTTATCTAAATCTCCCTCCTTAAGTCGATTTATCAAGTCATACTCTGCACCTTCTATATCAAGCTTAAAATAATCAACCTTACTAATATTATGTTTTTCTAGTAAATTGGGTATGGTTAAGCAGCTTACTTTGTAAGAATTAATCTCATCGTTTAAAACGTTGGTATGATCATCTCTTAAGGAGCCACTTTGATTTTCTAAACTTTCATGAAAAACGATTTCAATATCTTCACCTCCGATTGCAAATGGCAAATGGGTGAAATGACCATCCCATTTCTTTTCTAACTCCTTTAATGCTGGAAAATGTCTTTGAGTTGGATCAACCCCATAACATCTTACATCATAAGTTTCGATCATAAATTTAGATAAATCTGCGTCCTCAGCACACCCAACATCTATTACAATGCTGTTTTGATTAAAACCATCTCTAAAAATAAAACTATTTGAATAATTTTCAATATCTATAATTCTATTAAGCTTTGCTTTTTTGTAATTCATTATTTTTTGAAATAAATGAATAAGTCTTTTCTTTAGGAGTGAAGTTAATTTTAGCTTAGTCATAATTTATTTATAGCCTTCTTTCTCTAGAATTGATTCTCTCTTTGCATCCATTAAATCAAAATCTACCATTTCTTTTACAAGTTCATCAAATGATGTTTTTATTGACCAACCAAGTTTAGACTTTGCTAAAGATGGGTCTCCCAATAAAGAATCAACCTCTGCAGGCCTATAATACCTCTCATCAACTGCAACAATGACTTTACCATCTTTATTCTTAGCAACTTCTAATTTACCTTCCCCGCTCCAATTAAGTTCCATTTCTAGCAGTTCTGAAGCTTTTGTTACAAATTCTCTTACTGTATGTTGCTCACCACTTGCAATACAAAAATCTTCAGGATTTTTTTGCTGAAGCATCAACCATTGTGCTTCAACATAATCACGCGCATGCCCCCAATCTCTTTTTGCATTTAAATTTCCTAAATATAAACAATCTTCGAGACCTAAATGTATTCTTGTTAAGGCTCTGGTTATCTTTCGAGTCACAAAAGTTTCCCCTCGAACCGGTGACTCATGATTAAATAAAATACCATTACAAGCATACATATTGTAGGCTTCTCTATAATTCTTAGTAATCCAATATGCATATAACTTTGCTACTGCGTAAGGGCTTCTTGGATAAAAAGGAGTGGTCTCTTTTTGTGGGATTTCCTGAACAAGTCCATATAGTTCAGATGAAGATGCTTGATAAAATCTAGTTTTCTTCTCAAAGCCTAGTAATCTTATTGCCTCAAGAATTCTTAAAGTTCCTAAAGCATCAACATTTGCTGTGTATTCAGGCTGATCAAAACTGACTGCAACATGGCTTTGTGCTCCTAAATTATATATTTCATCCGGTTTGATATCACTTATCAATCTAATTAAATTTGCAGCATCTGTTAAATCACCATAATGTAATTTAAAGTATATTTTGTCTTCATGAGGATCCTGGTATAAATGATCTACTCTTGAGGTATTTAAAACAGATGATCTTCGTTTTATCCCATGAACAACGTAACCTTTATTTAGCAAAAATTCTGCTAAGTAGGATCCATCCTGACCAGTAATCCCTGTAATTAGTGCAATCTTTGATGTCTTCATTATTTTCTATTTGATTTCATAAAATCTTTATAAGCTAATTTTAAACCAGTTCTCAGACTTATGTTAGGCTGCCATCCAGAGCCTCTTAGAAGAGTTGAATCAATTAATTTCTGCATAGTGCCATCTGGCATTGATGTATCAAATCTTATCTTTCCCTTAAACCCAATAATTCCAGAAATTTGATTAGCTAATTCTTTGATAGTTATATCTGAGCCATTTCCAATATTAATATGACTACACATAGGTTTAGTAATTTTTCTATAATCATTTGTTTCTAAATTCATTACATGAATACAAGCCTTAGCTAAATCATCTACATATAAAAATTCTCTTCTTGGGTTTCCACTTCCCCAAACCGTTATAGTTTTTGCATTATTTATCTTTGCCTCATGAAATCTTCTTATTAAGCCTGGAATTACATGACTTTCATTGCTATGGTAATTGTCGCCTTCTCCATATAAATTGCAGGGCATTACACTCCTAAAATCAGTATCATATTGTCTATTGTATGACTCACATATTTTTATTCCTGCAATCTTTGAAATTGCGTATGGTTCATTGGTTTCTTCAAGCTTGTCAGAGAGAAGAGCATCTTCCTTCATAGGATTTTTAGCTTCTTTAGGATAAATACAACTTGAGCCTAAATATAAAACCTTTTTAACATTCTCTAAATAACAAGAATGTAAGATATTGGATACAATCATAAGGTTGTTATAAATGAATTCTGCAGGATAAGTATTATTTGCATGTATACCGCCAACCTTTGCAGCCGCCAAATAAACTTCATCTATTTTATTTTTTCTAAAAAAGTCTGAGACTTGTTTTTGATTTATGAGATTTAATGATTCTCTAGAGGAACTTATTAAACGAATTTTGTTATCCTTAGCTAACAATCTTTTAATTGATGAGCCAACCATTCCATTTTGACCTGCAATAAATATATTCTTCACAAGTTATGTTTTCTTTCTTTTTTTGAAGATTAGACTATCTATTAAAACATATAAGACTGATAAGATGCCGCCAATTAGAGTTATAACTATACATATAATTGACCTTGTTGGACCTGTTTTTTTCTCTGGAACAAAAGGCTCATCTATCACATTAATAATATATTCCTCTCTGATATTTGATAACATTTGTTTACGTAATTGAGATTCATAGATGCTATTGATAGAATTTTGCAGATTAGCAGAAGAACTTATTGATGCTTGCTCATTCAAGTAATCGATTGCCATGGTAGATTCTTTTAAATCATGATCTTTGATTATTTTATTTACCTCATCAATAATCTTTTCTAAAAGATTAAAAGCAAATATAGGTGAGATGTGTTCAACCGAGACAGAAATAAAACCAGACTTTCTATCTTGTTTAACTTCAATCATATTTTTAGTAAATTCTTCATGGGCTTCTAAATAACTTGGTATTCTCTTATAAGGATACTTAGCCTCTCTAATCCACTCAGCTGAAGAAGAATTAAAAGAATCCTCATCATATATTATTGTATTTGTAGATTTATCAAATCCTTTTGTTGCAATTATTCCTTCTAAGACACCATCAAAAGTTATTAAATGCTTCATGAACTCTCTTGATTGAATTGTTTGCATTACCAATGAAGCTCTATCTTTGCTACTAGTTTGAGGAATGTCTATTCCGGCCATTGATGCTAGGCCTCCATACTGAGATGCCAATGAATCAAATCCAGATTGTTCATCTTGGATGACATTAAATAAAACTGTTGAATTATAATAATTAGGAATAGATAAAGCATAGAAAACAGATGAAACTGCAAAAATACTTGTTAGAAGGATTATGGTAATTTTTCTTTTCCATAAAATGCTAAATAGATGAACAAGATCTATTTCTTTATATTTCAGATCACTGTTTTCCCCTTTGTTATCCAGCATAATTCCTCTATTTGTGTAAATTTAGTGTATTTTATATTAATTTTTAACTAATAAAAATTAATACTGTATTTTTCGCTTTATAATTTGCTTTATGGAAACCGTAAATACAGAAGTTTTAATAATTGGAGGCGGTATTATTGGGCTTGCCTGTGGAAAAGAACTCTCAGATATTGGCTTAAATACAATTTTAATTGAAAAATCAAATGTATTGGCAGATAGTGTTTCATCAAGAAATTCTGGTGTTATTCACTCAGGTATTTACTATAAAAAAAACTCATTAAAGGCAAAATTATGTGTTGATGGTAAAAAAAAGTTATACCAATATGCATTAAAGAAAAATATCGATCACAAGAAGGTGGGAAAAATAATATTTGGTTCAGATTCTCAAAAAAAAGATCTATATGATCTATATAAAACCGGTATAGACAATGGTCTTACAGAAATGAAGCTACTTAACAAAAAAATGCTAAAAGAGATTGAGCCTAAATTAAAAGCTGATATTGGATTGCTAGTAGGAGATACAGGTATCATTGACGTAACTCAGTATGCTTGGTCTCTGCAAAATGATATAGAAAATAATGGGTCATTAATATCAAAAAATACTGATTTTAAAAGTATTGCTATTGAAGATTCTAATTTTCATTCAGTTGCCATAACTGGCTCTGAGAGATTTAAAATTAAATCAAAAATACTTATTGTTGCATGTGGGCTTCATTCGTTTGAAGTGGCACAAAAAATTAAATTTTTTAAAAATAATAAAGATATTAAGAAATTAAACCTTATGAAAGGCCACTATTACAAGATTAATTGCCAATATCCATTTACTCATCTTATATACCCTTTACCAAATAAATTTAGCTTAGGGATACATTCATCATTTGATTTATCTGGAAATACTAGATTTGGTCCTGATGCAGAAATGATTTCACATATTGATTATACTTTCTCAAAAGGATCTAAAGAAAAGTTCATTAAAAGCATTAGTAGTTACTGGCCTGAAATTGAAGATAAAAATTTATATGAAGACTATGTTGGGATAAGGCCAAAAATTCAGTCAAAAGATGGTACATTTGCTGATTTTTCAATTCTATCCAGAAATCATCATGACATTAAAAATTTTTTTTTCCTTCAAGGAATAGAAAGCCCTGGATTAACTAGTAGTCTAGCTATAGGTGAATATATAAGAAAAATGATTCAAGAATAGGTGGTACCCGGAGCCGGACTTGAACCGGCACGAAGTTGCCTTCGAGGGATTTTAAGTCCCTTGTGTCTACCAATTCCACCACCCGGGCATAATTTAATATTATAACTTTTTATTAAAAAAAACTCCTTGTTCTTTCTCTCTATCATCAAGATCTTTATATGAAGATCGTATTTTATTATTAATTTCTATGGCTTTTTTTAGTAAAGTTAAATCAGAATCCATATTCTCAGAGAATTTAACTATAGCTGAAGTATCTTTTGGAAAACATGCTCCACCAAAACCAAATCTCCCATCATGACCTGGAACATCCATATGTGATGAACCTATTCTTTTATCTGAAGAAATGCTATGAATGAATTCTTCCCATGATATGTCGGTTTTTGTTTCAGAAAAAAGTTTATGAATTTCATTAAAAAAGATTACCTTAAGTGCTAAAAAAGAATTTATTGTATATTTTATTAATGAAGCAGAATTAATATCTATATAAATGCACTCCTCAGTTTTGCACAATGAATAGTCTTTATATATTTTTGCGATTTGCTTGGAGTGTTCTTTTTTACCGCCAAATATATGTGTGGGGCAATTCCTAAAGTCATCTAATGCATGCTTTTCTCTTAAAAATTCTGGGTTATAAACAACTTTTTCATTAATTTTTAGGATCTTATCAATTATTTCTGGAGTGATTGTGCTTTTAATTACAACAAGAGGATCATTGCAAGATTTTTTAATATCAGAAAATACTTCCAATATTATAGAGCCATCAATTGAACCATCTTTCGACATTGGTGTTGGTACACATATAAATATAATATCCAAATCGATACCATTTAAATCTTCTATTTTATTGTTTAGCAACGGATCAATTACAAAATTCTCACTAGAAAGACAGAAACCTTTATCTATTGTGCTTCCTACAAAACCATTACCTATTATTGCAATTTTCATAAATACAACTACGTTGGAGGCTGAAGCCGGAATCGAACCGGCGTAAACGGCTTTGCAGGCCGCTGCATAACCACTCTGCCATCCAGCCAAATTAATTTTTGTAATTGTATATGAAATATATAAAATTTAAACTTTTGAACTCTTAAGATCATTCCACAAAGTAGATAAACCAAGATAGTAAAGAACTAAAGAATAGGGATGTTCATGCAAAGGTGAGATATTTAAGAATATTAGGCTTGTTAAATTACATACTTTTTTCCAATCATAATTATTTTTTTCTACCCAATCTTTTAGAACGATCTGACAATCTATTAACATATTTTTTCTATGAAATTCAAAACTAATGTCATCGGACGATACATTTACCTCAAAATGATTATTGTTGATAATTTCATGAGAAATAATTAAGCCATGATTTAATTTTGCTAAATCGTAATACAAGTCACCAACCTCAGTATCACCTGCAAAATTTTGTCTCCAATCTAATAAATAAAAAGGATTGGAATTATCGTTGGTGGAAAGAATGTTCTCAAAATGAAGGTCTCCATGAAATCTTACTGGCTCGCCTATAGACATATTTTCCCAATCTACCAAATCTAAAACTTGCTCATAATTTGGAACTTCATCATCATTAATTTTTACATTTCTATCAATAACCTCAAATCTTTTTAAAAAAAGCTTAATTCTTTCCAGTGTTTTATCTTTGTAAAATTCCATACATTTTGTTCTAAATTTATTTAATTCTAATTCTTTAAGATCTTTTTTAGTCCAAAATTCACCCATATATTCTAAGAATTGTTCAAATTTTCTTGGTGTTGGATTTCTAGAAAAAACATCACCTTTTATTACATCATATGCATACATATTTTTAGAAGTTGACTTAATTTTTGGAACAAAGCCACCTAAGTTTTTTGACCTTTTTACTCTGTCTGATATAAATTTATCGTCAATGTGAAATTTTATTACCTGGTCTCCACAAAACCATATAGCTTCATCAGGTTTCTCCAATACATTGGCATCTAATTGATTTTTTGGTAGGTATTCTTTAGCATCTTCTAGAGCTTTTAAATTTCCAGTATCGTGCCAAGTAAATTCTTTTGCTTCAATTACTTTATCATTCAAAAGCATTTTTAAACCATAGCTTTCTCCAACTTCAATCGCACCCTTTTTTACTCCATTTTTCATATAATTCCAAAATAATTCGTGATCAAATATACTTGCTAGTCCGATATAGGGAAGAAAATCACCAGACGATCCTTTTGGAAAAATGTCCTGCACATTGTTTTCAGAAATGCTAAGAGATCTATATTCTTTAATATCATGAGTTGAAGAGTAACCCATCCAATTTTTTTTAGGCTCAGGAATATCTTCTTTTATAATTGAATCATTTGGAATAAAAATAAAAGGGCAATTTAATTCATCTTTGCACATAAGCAAACTATGTCCCAACCCAGAACCCTTTCCTTCATATAAATCTACATCTATAAAAGTAAATTTTCTTTTTGGATATGCGGTAATTAAAAAATCTTTAATTGTTTGAGATTTGTAACCAACTGGCAAAACTATTTCTATATTTTCTGGAAATTTTTCAATAACATAACTTATGGAAGGTTTTTGATTTACACTAACTAATGCTTTATTTATATGCTTGGATAAAGCTTTTAGCCTAGTGCCCTTTCCTGCTGATGGTATTACAACTTTGTACATTTTTAATATTCTTTCTAAGGTCTAATTAAATTAATAAGGTATGAAAATGTAAGGTGATGACTCATTTTTAATTTTATTTTATGAGTTCTTGTATCTTTTTCCAATTATTTTTAATTATCTCTTTTTGATGCTCCCATGAATCTTTCCGATCTACATCTTTGTATATCGAGCTTGTCCCTCCAACAAAATGATTAATTCCAGCCTCAGAAAGAGGCTTGATTGTATTCATGCTAACTGCCCCATCAAGGGCAACAAAAGATTCAGCTTTTGTATCTAAAACAAAATCCTTTAATATTTTTAAATCATTTAAGATATTTTTTGGTCTAGATTCTTGTATGAGAACCCCTGGATGGATTCCCATTAACATAATTCCATCAATTTCATCGTTTTGCAGGAGTCTGTCAAGTGAATGAAAGCTTGTTGCTAAATTTATACAGGCAACGGGCTTTGCATTAATGTCTTTAATTTTATCAATTACTCTCATTTCGTTTCCGACACAAGACTCAACATGAAAATGAACATATTCGATATTAGGAATGTGTTTGAATTGATCAATTGTGAAATCAATGTCCTCAACCATCATGTGTAAATCAAGTGGAAGAGATGATATATCAGATACTCTTTTAACTATCTCTGGATATATTCCTAATCTTGGAACAAAATGCCCGTCCATGATATCTATATGCAACCCATCAACACCCAAAGAGTCAACAAGATTAACATCTTGTTCAAAATTAATATGATCCATTGTGATTAAAGATACAAGAAAATTATTCATTGTTTACTCAAGTATTGAATGATTATTTGAAATCATATTTTTGTCTAGCCCAAGAGATTCTACTAATCTAAAGATTAGATAATCATATAACAACATACTAAATTGTTCATATGGTGACTTCATTAATTGAACTGAATTAATTTTAGGGATTTGAATAATACTATTAGCATGCTTTGCAATTGTTGAGTTTTTTTCACAACTTGTCAAAAAAATTTTTCCATTTTCTTTTGCGGCCTGTTCAGCATATAAAACAATTGATGGCGTCTCTCCTGACGAGCTATTAACAAAGATGACGCTATTCTCTTTTACTCGAGGCACATTAGTATCTCCAATCATTGTCGCATTAAAGCCCATGTGACTTAATCTCATTATAAAAGACCTTAAAGCATAACCCATCCTGCCAGCTGCCAATCCTATTATTTCTACAGATGGTGAAGCAAGATGTGGAATTAAACATTTTATATACTCATTAACTTCATTTTCATCTAAAGCATCTGACATTTTTGTGACTTCGTTTATTATTGGATTTATCATTTTTTTAAAAACTTATCGAAAATATGAACACAAGCTTCTGCTACAGCCCTGTCTCCGCCAGATCTTTTTGTAATAAAATCAGCTGCATCTTTAGCATTTTTGTCTGAGTTATTTGGTGCAATTGAGTAGCCAACTTCTTTCATTATTAAATGATCAAAAAAACCATCTCCCATATAAATAGTTTCTTCTAAGCTAAATCTTGTATTTATCCACTCTAATCTTTCTTTAGATGAAACTAAATTTATTTTGTAACCCATATCATCATGTATCCTTTTTTTACTTATCTCAAACCCTCTCTTATCGGCTGAAAGAAATTGAATATTGATAAGATTCTTTATCATTTCTAGACCATCGCTATCATCAGGACCAAAAATTTTATGAGATTTTCCATCTTTATCATATAAAAATTGTCCTGTTGTCATTACACCATCAACATCGAGTATAAAGTTCTTCATTTCGATCTTATTATTTTTATAATTATGTTGAGAAGATTTATATTTAAGGAATATGTGTTTAACATGATTCAATTATATAAGTTATGTATTAGTTTTGTTCATTTTATTTAATATCGCTTCTGTAGTTTGAAGATCTTCATGCGTATCAATGTCTATGCTTACTTCGCCATCCATGATGTAGAAAGAATTTTTTTCTGCTAGTAAATTATGATTTTTCAAAAAATAATCAATTCTAGATATATATATTGCTCCATTTGGCATAAATGTTTTAGGCAATTGTTGTCTTGGAAGAAATGGGAATTCTGAATCAAATCCTGATCTTAAACCTTTATTGCCATCGTGTATTAGTGCTTTTAAACACGAGTTAGAAACTTCTTTAACAGACATTAGAGATTCAGATTTATCATTTAAAATGATTTCACATGCTTTATCTATATGGTTGGAATTCCTTAAAGGTGAGGTTGGTTGGAGTAATATTAGATAGTCAAAATCGTCAACAATATTTTCATTTTCTTCCAATATATTTACTATGACTGATTCTGATTTTGCTATATCGTTGGAAAGAGCCTCACCTCTTTTATGGAGATCAATATCAAAATATTTTGCTGAATCAAATATTTCTTCACTATCAGATGAGACTATAGTTTTAGTAATATTTTTAGATTTAAGACTTGACTCAATCGTCCAATGAATTAAAGGCTTTCCGTTTAAGGGATACAGATTTTTTTTTAGAATTCCCTTAGAACCTATTCTGGCTGGGATAATTGAAAAAAAACGGCTCATTATTGCAAGACTAAAAAAGTTTGTTTTTTAGAGACCAACTGTTACCAACCTGTTCCCAAATATGATCCGATCTATGTCTCTCAACTGCATCCCAGAAATCTTCTTCAGATATATCCATGTAATTACAAAATTCCTTGAAATATTTTTGTGGAAATTCTTGATCATATTTATTCACTAAATATACAGCTTCCTCTCTTGTAATTTTTCCATTTCTTACTTCTTGAGAAGCATCATATGAGCATCTTCCAAGACCAAACTTTATCAGGGTTGTGAAATAGTGAAATGGATCGATCTTATCATCAATGCTGCTATATTTAGAATATGTACCCTCTGTTCTTTCTGGGTTAGCTTGAAAACCAGTGTTGTCAACAGCATAGTAGTAGCATTCCTGAGGATCCCACTTAACATAATATCCTAAATAATGAACTTCTATACCTGCATTTATTATTTCTTCTTTTTTTGGTGCAATGTATGGAGCAAAATCATCTAATGTATATTTACCACTTTTTATATAATCAGACATTTTTTTACCTCCAAAGAGCATATTTTCATGACTATCTTCAGATGAAAAAAAATCCATATTCATGATCGGATTAGAATTCTCTTCTATAGCATTTCCGTATTCAGCTTGATTCTCTCCGTACATAACAAGTTTAACACCAAATTTTTTTGCCATTGCGGGTCCAATAATCCTCTGACCAATTATAAATGGTTGGAATGGATGTAAAAGATTAAGAAATGCATTTCTTGTCATTTCTCTATGAAGAATTCCATTTGGTGTATACAGAATATTATCGTGCCCACCAGTATGAATCCATTCTTGAAAATTCTTGAATCCTATATCGGTATAAAGATGAGGAGCCCAAGTAACTGTTAATGGATTCATGCCATATTTATATTTCAGTAGGTGAGATGTAAAAGCACTATCCTTGCCTCCACTTCCAGGAACAATAACATCATAACCTCCATCTTTGCTTTTAAAACTTTTAAGAAGCTTCTTTAATTTTTTTTCTCTATCTTCCCAATCTATGTCTTTTTCTTTTTCTTCATTAAAAACACATGCAGAACAGATTCCATTTCTATCAAAGTTAATAACTTTTTTTATTTCATCCTCTTTGCTTTTAAATTCAACTGAAGAGCTTGGTCTTTGATTTGAAATAACACATTTTTTACAAAATATTACTTCTTCAGGTAGGCCATGTTTAGTTTTAGTAATTTTACCCATAAATTATAGTAAGTTAGGTTAGCTTAATAAAATTTTTAATGATTTCAAGTCCACAATGAGCACTTTTTTCTGGATGATACTGACAGCCATAAATATTATTTTTTTTAACGGTCGAGCAATATTTGAATTTATTATACATTGAGTACGAGAGAATGTTATTTTTATTTTTTGGTGAAGCATAATAACTATGAACATGATACATGTCTGTATTATTTTCAAGTCCTTTAAGAATAGTATTATGCCATGTCTTTTCATGGTCTTTGAATATTTCAGACCAAGCTATATAAGGTAATTTTATATTTTCTTCATTATTAAATTTTTTAACTTTCCCTTTTATAAAGCCCAAACCATCTGTTAAACCAAACTCATCGCTTTCCTCAAACAACATTTGCATTCCCAAGCATATGCCAAGAAATGGTTTATTTGTATCTACATAGTATTTTAGATATAAATCTAATTTTTTATCTTTTAATCTTGTCATAGCATGCTTAAATGCTCCAACACCAGGCAAGATTATGCCATCACAACTCAAAATTTCATTTTTTGAGTCCGTTAAAATTATTTGGCAATCAAATTTAGATAAAGCATTTGTAATGCTTCTAATATTTCCCACTCCATAGTCAACTATGCCAATTTTTTTCATATCCTAATATTAATACCTGAATCCAGTATTTCTTTTTTAATTGATTTAATTGTACCTATTTCATAATGCAAAAGTGATGCAATTGCAATAGCATCAACACCATGTATAGAAATTATTTCTGAACAATCTGATTTTTTACCAGCTCCTCCAGAAACTATCAATGGAATTGAAACTTCATTTGCAACAAGAGAATTAAGTTCTATATCAAAGCCAGATTTTGTTCCCTCTTTATCAATAGAAGTCAACATTATTTCACCGGCTCCAAGGTCCTCAACCCTTCTTGCCCATTCTAAAATATTAATTTGTGTTGGCTCTCTACCGTTATCCGTATATGCTACCCAACTATTTGGAGATATTTGTTTTGCATCAATAGATGCGACTATGGCTTGTGATCCAAATATTCTTGAAGCTTTTTCAATAAAATTAGGTGTTCTTATAGCCTGAGTATTGATTGCAACTTTATCAGCTCCAGAATTAAGAGCTTCCTGAATATCATTTATATTTCTAATGCCGCCACCTACAGTAATTGGAACAAATACATCACGTGTGGCTTCTTTAATAATATTACTTAAGCTATTTCTATCGTAATAAGCTGCAACAGCATCCATAAAAATTATTTCATCAATTCCATCTTCATAATATTTTTTTGCAATCACATTAGGATTACCAATCTTCCTGAGGCCCTCAAGATGAATACCTTTGATAACAAATTCATTCTTGACATCAATACGTGCGATGAGTCTTTTTTTGTTCATAATTTAATTATCTTGAAATTGCTTTTGTTTTTTTGTCTTCCAGAATGTTTTTTTATTAATTATTTTAATAAACCTTTTATCACTATCGCCGGAACCAAATGAGTATTTATCTTGATTATTTGCACTTAATTTATAGTTTTTAGATTTTTTAATTGCGTTTAGAATATTGTTCTTGCTATAACCACAATGAATTATTGATTTGCCTGAATGTCTATTCATTTGGCGTGTCCCAATATCAATAGAAGGGACATTGTAATGAGGTGCTTCTCTTATTCCCGCACTAGAATTACCAATTAAAAATTTTGATGAGTATAATAATGTTAAAAAATATTCAAATCTTATAGAGGGAAAGATTCTAAATTTTGGGTTATTCTTTAATCTGTTATATTCACTAATAATGATTTTAGATCCTAGATCATTATTTGGATAAACAAGTATGTAATTTTCATTGCTTTCAATTAAAGAATCTACAAATGTTTTAATCGAATTTTTAATAGTTTTTATCTCAGTGGTGACAGGATGGAACATAGCTAAGGCATATTCTTTAAAATTTATATCATAATGATTTAAAACATAATCAACTCCGGGAAGACTCTTGGGGTTCATTAAGTCAAGATCAGGAGATCCAATAATATGTATTGAAGATTCTAGTTCGCCAAGTTGTTTTAATCTGTTTGCTGCTTCCTTATTTGATACAAAATGAATATGAGACATCTTTGTTACAGCATGTCTTATTAATTCATCTATTGTTCCAGATATTTCTCCACCTTCGATGTGTGCAACTAAAATATTATTTAAACTTCCAGATATTGCTCCTGCTAATGCTTCTACTCTATCACCATGAATAATTATTAAATCTGGTTGTAGGCGATTAATATAATCAGAAAACCCCTTGATGGTATTAGATAGAATTATGTCCATTCTCGATGATGATTGGTGATTTTTATAAGAAAATATATTTTTATAGCCTTCTTTATCAATTTCATCAATCGTATAGCCAAATTTTTTGTTCAAATGCATTCCAGTAACAAATATATGCACTTCGAATAAACAGGATTTTTCAGAAATATTTATTAATGATTTCAATTTTCCAAAATCAGCTCTCGTTCCAGATAAAAAAACAATTTTCTTTTTATTTTTCAATTGCATTCCAGCTTAAATGAGAATCAATAGGAATATCTTTAATAGCCTTCTTTCCAAGAATGTCTTTATAATCTTCTGCTTGTATTTCACCTGCTCCAGGTCTTTTTACCCAAATATTGTCTTTTGAAAAAATCTCACCTTTTTTTATTGGTTTAATTGAAACAACTGTTGAAAAAGCAAAATCAATCGTTGCTTGCTCCTCAGCCAAAGCTCCTTTTTGACCCCCTCTTTGCTCATATAGAATGTTGATTCCGTTAAGGAGATCTGATGCAGCATCAGGATCCATGGAACATACAATATCAGGACCCTCCCTTTCCATTGTATCTGTAAAATGTCTTTCAAGAATTGATGCGCCAAGAGCGATTGCTCCATAGCAAGCATGATTAGTAATAGTATGATCTGAAAGTCCAACTACAGCATCTGGAAACTCATCCTGAAGTTGAGTCATTGCAGATAATCTAACTAAATTATTTGCTGTAGGATAAATATTTGTTGTATGAAGTAATGCAAAGGGAACATTTTTGTTTCTAAATATCTCAACTGATGGTCTTATTGAATCGATATCATTCATTCCAGTACTCAAAATAATCGGCTTACCAAACTCAGCTATATGCTCTATCAATGGATAATTATTACATTCTCCAGATCCTATTTTGTAGGCAGGGACATCCATTTTTTCTAGTCTATCGGCTGCTGCTCTTGAGAAAGGAGTGCTTATAAAGATAGCACCTTTGTCCTCTACATATTTTTTAAGACTTATTTCTTCAATTTCATTTAAAGCACACTCTTCCATAATTTGATAAATTGATTTATCGGAGTTTCCAGGGATAACTTTTTTAGCTTCTGAACTCATTTCATCATGGACAATGTGAGTTTGATGTTTAATTATTTCAATTCCAGAATTTATTGCTGCATCAACAATCTTAAAGGCGTCCTTAAGCGAGCCATTATGATTAATACCAAGCTCAGCAATAAGCATTGGTTTGTGATTTAAACCAATTTTTCTTGAACCAATTCTAAAGTTACTCATGAAAATTAATTATATTATATTTGATAAGTATTTTATTTCTTAAAAGTACTATATGTATACAAAAAACCGGTATAAATTGTAATCAGTGTTGAAATAACCAGAAATAAGTCACCAATTATGATTAAAAGCATTTTGCTAGATGCAAGCCCAAGTAGATATATTGAGATAGTGAATATTTGGATCGTGGTCTTAATTTTTGCAATATAGATTACTTTAGTTGCACTCTCATTATTATTTCTTGAGTTATAGTCTCTTAACGCACTTACCCATATTTCTCTTGCAATAATTAATGATCCTAAGAATGCAATTAAAAAGCTTGAAAGGTTTAAAGCAAGTCCAAAAAGCAAGAATACTATCAAAATCTTATCTGCAATGGGGTCTAGAATCTCACCTATTTGGGACGAGGCATTGAATTTTCTAGCTAATTTTCCATCTAAATAATCTGTTATACCAGCAATGAAAAATAATATAAATGATAGTAAGTAATAGTTTTGCAACATCAGCAAACCAAAAATAATAACTGCAATCAAGATTCTAGTTAGAGTAAGTAAATTAATTAACGTGGTCATTATTTCAAGTCATTTATGATTAGTTTTGCTATTTTCTCATTAATACCCTCAACAGTCATTAATTCATCTTTACTTGCCAATTTTATTTTAACGATACTCTTGAATTTTTTAAGAAGCCTTTGTTTTAAAATGTTGCCTATGCCCTTGATATTATCTAATTTAGATTTGGTAATTTTGTTTCTTTTTTTCTTTCTTTGTGCATGAAGAGCGAATCTATGAGACTCATCACGTATTTCTTGCAATAGCAAAAAAGCCTTTGAGTTTTTATCTAATTCAAGGATTCCATTCTTTCCAATAATAGTCTCGGTCGCTCTGACTCTTTTTGCGCCTTTGACAATAGAAATTACCTCAAGATCTTTATGTTTTGATTCATTGATAATATTGGTTACAAACTTCAATTGAGACTTTCCTCCATCGATAAGAACTAAATCAGGTTTTGTTTTTAAATCATCATAATATTTCAATCTTCTTTCAATAACATGCTCCAACGAACCAATATCATTGCCCGAGAGATTTTTAGGTATATTAAATAATCTGTAACTATTTTTTAAGGGTCCTGATTTTGAAAAAACAACACAAGAAGCTACTGCATTATCACCTGATATATGGCTTACATCATATCCTTCAATTTTTTTAATTTCTTTTGTTCCTAGATAATTAGAGAGTTCGTTTATTGCAAATGTATACTTGTCTTCTTTACTAATATGATTCTGTATAACTTGTTTTGCATTTAATTTACATAGATTAAATATAGGTCTTATTGATTTATTTGGTGAATGGGTAAGCT
>MDSV01097629.1_pt1 | contig 44933 bp, 42 predicted proteins | sample 810851 | NCBI WGS metagenome assembly MDSV01 (sample SAMN05326640, study PRJNA326480) | marine metagenome | isolation source: seawater | place: Atlantic Ocean: North East | collected 2012
CAAATTCATCTTCATTTGGTTATGCTTTTTCCAAGCTTTGATCGCATTTAATTTTATATATGAGAAATATAATTCTCCAAACCTATCAAAATCATCATCATCATAATTTATACCTTTTAGTATATTTCCATCTTTATGATTAATTATTTTGTTTTCTATTACTTTTATTTTATTCGTCATAATGACCACTCAAGATTCTTTTCTTTTGCAATCTCACAATAAGTCTTAATTTGACTAGTTGCCAAATTCCTCATGTCGATCTTATTATTATAAAAATCCATATACCATTCTGATGTCATCTGAATAGTCTTAGAAAAATCTAAAGTTGGCATCCATTTAAGTATATGCAATGCTTTATCGCAGTTTAATTTTAAAAGCCCTGACTCATAATTCGTATAGTCTTCTTCAATTTCCCATGAAACTTTTTTCCAATACTTTGAAATTTCTTTAACAACATTTAATACAGTCTGAGTTTCAGTTTCTTTTGGGCCAAAGTTGAATGACTCACCATGTATTTTTTTTGTATCATAAAGTCGTTCCGCAAGTAAGAGATATCCACTTAGTGGCTCTAAGACATGCTGCCATGGTCGAGTTGATTCAGGATTTCTTAAGATTACTTTTTCATTATTTGACCACGACCTCATACAATCTGGCATTAATCTGTCACTTGACCAATCTCCACCCCCTATTACGTTACCTGCCCTGGCCGAACTAATTCTTATATTGGAGTCTTCATGAGAAAAAAACGAAGAAATATAGGATTTAATTGCAATTTCTGTTGACGCTTTTGAAGCACTATAAGGATCAATGCCTCCTAATTCGTCATTTTCTCTATATCCCCAAATCCATTCTTTGTTTTTATAGCATTTGTCACTTGTTACGAGGACAGCTGCGCATTTTTTATCAAGTTTTTTTAATGAGTCTAATACATTAATTGTTCCAATTAAGTTTGTATTCCATGTCAAAGAAGGGTCTTTGTATGACTCCCTTACTATTGCTTGAGCTGCTAAATGAAAAATAAAATCTGGTTGAGTTTCTATAATTTCTTTTTCAAGTTTTTTTTTGTCTAAAATGTCAATTCTTTTATCATTAATATTTTTACTAAGTCCTAAAATATTAAAATTAGACGGTGATGTTTTTGGATTTAATGAAATGCCTGTTATATCAGCCCCTAATAAATATAACCATAATGTTAGCCATGAACCTTTGAATCCAGTATGACCGGTAATTAAAACTTTTTTGCCATTAAATTTATTATGAAAGCTCATAAGTATAAAACTTAATTTATTAAAGATTGAAATTCATCGTACCATTCATTATACCACTTATTTGAGAAATTAGCATAATTTGATTTAAAATTCACTCTGGCTTGAATAACATTTGGAGAATTCCACCATGAATCAATATTTGACTCAATTTGGTTAATAAACTTAGATGCCTCAATAGGTGAATTATAAATTATTCCAACATCTTCGAGATCACGAATGAATGGAAGTGCGTCGTCTCTAAATTTATATATAGTATTATCATAGAAGCATATTGTAGGTATATCGATGGCTAGTGTCTCAAGAAATGAGGTACAAAGATAGCTATGCACTACTATAGAGCTCTTGCTGTAACTAAAGGATGGATAATTATATTTTGTTATTTTTGAATTATCTATGCCATAAATTTTTTCTGTCTCCTTCATTTTCTTTGAAATATTAAGACCATATTCTTGCTTAGGCATTCTAATAATTAATTTAGAATTAATTTTGAGATTTTGTAAGAAATAAATAACATCATTATGCATATCCATTATTTTTTTTCCCATTGGTTGAAAGTGAATTCTTGTACCCGTACTATCATAATCTGTTATACAAAGTAGAATATTATTTATTTTTGATTTTAATTTTAAAGTCTGATTGGGAACTGAAAGAGGTTTAAATATATTTGGTCGTTTGTTATTTTTAGGAACCCACCCCCATGTGTAAAACCTATCAACACAACTTGACTCATATATTTCTGTTGCATGTAAGTAGTCTATACCATAGTTACCACCATGTTGATGACATACTAATTTGGTACCATTTTCTTTTAATTCTGCTGCTAAAATACTGAAACCTAAATCAAAATGTAATCCTGAGGATGTGTATAAAACCTTAGGACTAAATTGATTGTTATTAAGTACTATTTTTCTGTAATCAAAAAAAGACTCAAGTAAATTATTTGGAATAAAAAGAGGTAATATATTCTTAAATACATTCAAAAAGTCACTTGGATTTTTGTTGGATAAAACAAATGAAGTTCTCCAACTTTTGTCAATGTCACTTGAAGCTTTGCTTGCCTCAAGATCTCTATTTTCATTAATTAATCCAAACCAGCTTCTCCACTTGTAAGTATTTTTATAGAAATCATAATTGGAATTTCGTTGTAGTGGTATATACATTAGAAATTCTTTTCCAACAGGGTTAAATATACTGCTGTTTAAAATTTCTTTTGCTTTAGTTTTTAATTTTACGTTTTTGGATGATAACGAAAATTGATTATTCTTTATTATGTGAATATTAAATTCTAAATTATTTTTATAATGAAAAATTAATTTGTTTATATTTTTAAAAAATTCCCTAGTTTTCCTATATTCATTAAATTGATATTTATTATCAACATTGTAAATATATATATTATTATCTTCATATTTATAGTTATATCCTTCATGCCATCTCATATAAAACTGATGGCTAAATTGATATAACCAGTCTCCAAGTAATAAGTTATAATATTCTTCACTTTTATCTAATTGATGGTAATCATTTAGAATATTTTTTATATAAACAAGTAAATCGTTCCTTTTACTTATTAAGTAATTTAATGAATCTAAAACTGAACTAGAATTCCAGTCTTGATTGTTAGTCATTATGAATGCTATCAATAATTTTTTTTGAAAGTGTATTTAATATTTTAGGAGGCCTCGTATTGATTAAATTATAATGATAATTAAATTCACTTTTTCTTCTTATATATGTTTTAAGCCATGTGTATAAATTTATTAAATAGAATATAGGGAAATAAATATAGCCTTTTATTAAGTTCATTATTGAAGAGCGATAATTGTTCAAAATAAATTTCAAAATTTTTTCTATTGCCTGGTTTCCACTATTTTCAGAAAGATCATAATATCTTTTTATTGTATTTTTAAAATTGTTACTTCTTTCTGGCATAACCAGTTTACTAGATTTTATTATTTCAAATAATTCTTCCTCATTATCTGGGCGTATTGTAGCTATAACTAGCTGATCAAGCATATCCTCAAAATATGCATGCATCGTATGAGCGTTAGTTATTTTATCAATGCATATGACTTTTTTATTATGCATAATTGACTCGAGCATTGATGTCGATGGACATGTAACAATAGTATCTAAATCAATCATCCACTCAAGATAATCCTCATCCTCGCTAATTATTATTCTATCACCATAGATTTCTCTAAGAGTAAACCAAGATTCGACAAATTCGTTAGGATGTGGACGTATAGATATAATGTAATCAGTTTCTTTAATTATTCTTTTAATAACATTTAAATAAACTGTAAGAACATTAATTTCTCCATATACACCATGAGAATAAATATCTTTCTGACTATCTCTTTCTATAATAGTCTTCAGTACAGTTCTTCTCATGTAATCATTACTAACTGAAAAACGTCCAACGAAACCAATTTTTTTCTTAGAATTAATTTTTTTGTCTAATTGAATATCTTGAATATACCTTGATAGAGAAAATTTGGGTGATCCAGAAACAACTAATTTTTCTTTATCTGCTCCATAAAAATCAATTAAAAATTTTGCAAATTCTTCATTCCACAAAAACGCTTTTTTAACGACTCCAACAGTTTTAGTTACATCTAATCCAAAATGCTTGAAATGAAATTCACATCTTTCAGCGGTCATCGCCCCTTCAGCGTCTACAACAAATACATCAGAATTTTTTAAATATTTAACTACATCATCTTCAAAATTTTTCAGAAAATTTTTTATAATGATAAATAATTGCGGTCTTAAGTATTTTAAAACTGGAATATAAGTTAATCGAGATACAAAAAAGACTTTGAAGCCATTTTTTTCCAAAATATTCTTAATTACAGAAGCTATTAAAAAATCTCTAGCCAAGGAGTCAACATAAATTACTACTGGGTTCCTTATACTTTTCATGACCTTGCAATTTGTCTATTTTTAAAAGCAATCCTTAAGTTCGTTTATTGCATTTTGAGTAATTGACTCTTCTTGGTTATACCATATTGGCAAACAAGCATGGTGCAACGGAACATAATTATCACTATTAAGAGAATAATCATATATTTCCGAGGTTTTAGTTTTCAGATTTGGCAAATAAGATTTTATCTCTTCATCTAAATTATATATTACAAATTTATAGTAGTTGCCCGCATGGCCATCTATATCTTGATCGATATATTTTATTTTCAATTCCTTGCATACTGATTTGTATTTATTTGCAATATTTTTTTTATTTTGAATTATTTCATTAGTTTGATTAATCACACTATATATCAATAGTGCCTGTATCTCAGATAAGCGAAAATTATTACCTATATCCATTTTACGTTTAAACCTATCATATTTTATATACCTAGTAGCCATATCAATAATCTCTTTTTGATTAGAAATAATTGCTCCTCCTTCACCAGCGGGAACTGCTTTGGTTGAATAGAAACTATAAACACCAGCATCACCATACAATCCAGAGTGTTTATTTTGGTACGTCGCTCCAAAACTATGAGCACAATCTTCTATAACTCTAACATTTATTTTTTTGCAGTAGTTTACGATTTCTTCTATATCAGGGTTAAGAATTCCACCCATATGACTTAATAGAATAATTATTTTATCCTCTCTACCTTCAAATTCACCTAAAGAACATTTAATATCATCAAGATTAGGCATCAAAGTTTGTAGATTGCATCTTAAGTACCCACCAATTTGCATACCTGAAGACTTCGCCATAGTATACATTCCGTACATTGTATTTGATTGAAGTAATACGATTTCTCTTCCTTCAGTCTCTCCATATATTTGGAATAAGCACATTAATCCAGCTCCATTTGAGGATGTCGGTACACTTCCCTTGCTCCCAACGAGACTGGCAATTTTATCTGAGAGCATCTCATTCCATTTTCCTTCAGCTAAATTGCCAGTATCAAATATTTCAATGAAATTATTCTTAAAAATTTCAATTGAGTCCTTTGGTAATTTTATTATGCCCATACTATTATTTTAAGTTAAATTCATTCCAAATAATGTCAGAAATATCAGACTTGTTAGAATTATAAACTTCTTTTGTAGAATAATCTTCATGAACTTTAATAGTATTATTTAAATATTTTCGTCTATAAAACTCAGTGGCTAAGGATGGAAAAAGAGAGAATTTACCAGGAATAGTTGCCCAAATATTTTTATTTTTTCTTTTCCAAATAAAATATTGGTAATTTCTTGGTGATTCATCTGGCACTAATTCATTTTTTTCACCTACATATTGGTGAAGCACTTTTGATGTCGGCCATAATTTTTTTAATTTGGATATTAGCATTTTGAAATAATTTTCACACATCTCTTTCGAGTCAAATGAGATACCGCCCATTAATCCAATATTATTGGCTTTGCCAAGATAGTTAATGCAGTTCTCTTCTTGATCATCTAATTCAACATATGGAGCTTGGCTAGATGGAATTCCTTCCGTAATTAACATTGGTGCATAAGATGTCTTAATTTTTGAAACAAAAATATCAGCTATATTTTTTCCATTACATAAAACTAGATTTTTTGTTGTGAAATTTTCTTTACTACACAAAACATTGATAATTTCATTTTTTTCTTCAAAGCTCTTAAATTGATTGTTAAATGAAACAGTTAGTCCACGAGATAATGAATTTTGATACAAGTCATTCAGAATATTTCTGGAATTAGATGTAAAATCCGATGAATCTATTGTATAAAGTTCTGGCTTGTGTTTAAAAAGTTTAATTAATTGTAGTAAAACCTTTATTGGAGAAAGTTTAATTCTTTTAGAACCACCTTGATACCTTAACCAATTATGTTCTTTTACTAATTCAATACTAACAATTGACCTTGCGACTCTATACATCCATAAGATATTTAGCTTTCTTCCTTTAATTTTATACTTAAAATATATTTTTTCATCCTTAAACCAATCACTGGATTGATTTTGTGTTTTTATTGCTAATCCATTTGCTGTTTGCTTTAAATTCATGTTTTTAAATGATGAATAATATAAAAAAATATCATCAAGAGCGCCAAGCATTGTTTTTTGAATTTCTTGTTGACCGAATTTTAAAGTATACAAACTGCCTGTATGAACCCATTCATGAAACTCTCTAGTAGTTTCTGAACTAAGCTTGTTACTTTTTTCTACTATCTTAACTTTCTTATTATTACGGGATAATACCTCAGCAATAGCAATTCCTGCTATACCACCTCCAATTATAACCCAATCATAAATATCATTCATCATTTTTTCTCATATATAATATAGTTTTATCAAGACCAGAGTCCAAATCCATAAATTTCTTATTTGACATATTTAAGACCGATTTTAATTTCTTAAATACACCGTTTGAAGTCATTGGATCTCCTTTTAATAATTTCAAGTATTTCACTTTTGACTTACTTTTTATTTTTTCTTTTAGTATTTTGTGAAGATCTTTAATACTTGTTTCTTTTTTTGAGCCTACATTAATTGATTCACATACATTTCTATACTTTAGGATTCTCATTGAAGTGATTATTGAATTAACAACATCTGATACAAATACGAAATCTCTAGTTTGATTTCCTCCAAATATTTTAATGGTTTTATTTTTTAAGAGTTGGTTAGTAAATATAGATATTACGCCTGAATAGTCGTTATTAGGATCTTGTCTAGGTCCATAAACATTAAAAAATCTTAATCCAATAGATCTCGTTTTGAACAAATTAGCAAATACTTGTGCATACAATTCCATAGAATACTTATCAAAGGCGTAGGGAGATATTAGATCTATTTCTTCACTGTAATCATTACTTTTTTTAAGATTTCCATACAAAGCCGAGGTAGATGCATATACTATTGGAAATGCATTTTTTTTTGCTGCCTCAAATATTTTCAAAGTACCTAAAATATTATTGGAAGAGCTATTGATGGGACTTTGAATTGATTTTTGAACTGATGTTTGAGCTGCGAGATGAAAAACGCCTTTGATACCCTTAAAAATTTTATCATCAACATTTTGAATTTTCTTTATTATAATTTTGAGATTCTTATGATTTTTAACATTTACAAGATTATTTCTTTTACCGCTTGATAAATCATCAATAACAATGACTTTGTGATCTAATGCTAGTAATTTTTCTACTAAGTGAGACCCTATAAAACCAAAGCCGCCTGTTACTAAAAAAAGATCACTTTTCATTTGTTAAAATTTAACTTGGTGGTCTGAATTATTATTTAAGAAATAATAAAGTTTATTGAAGCTACTAATTAATTTTTCAGTGTCTTTCCAGGCCTCAATTACAATGTCAATATCATTGTTAGGATTTAAGCTTATAGCATATAATAAATCTTTAAATTCTATTTCATCTGGAGCATCATGCGCGTCAATGGCCGTATTTTTATCTAAAATTTTAATCTTGGTTAAGTGAATTTCTTTTACATACTTATGATTAATCCGGGATAAGAGATCTTCGTATGGTATTCCTAAATTTATTGCGGTAACTTTTAAGTGTGCAAGATCTAAGACTTGTTCAACAGAATATCTTTCAGAAATTTCATTATAGAATTCAGGAAGACATACTTCCTCTTCATATGCACCGGTATTGTAATAATTTAAATTTTCAATTGCTAAATTTGTCTCGAAAGAAAATAGTTTATTTAGTTTTGAAATTTCTTCACCTGTCCTAGAAATAAGGTCATCTTTCTTAATTAAAGTTTTACCTGGATAATATTTATAGTTTTTTGTCTCAACTGTCTTGTAGCACGGTCCGACATCAAATGAAAATCTTCTTATTTTCAAAAAATTAAGTTTTTTTAAATCTTTTTTTAATTCTGACTCAACATCATCCAATGATACTGCATAATTTGAATGGTAAAGATAATCATTTTTAAAAGGTATATCCAGCTTTGGATTTTTTATTTCTAAAGTATGAAACTTTTCAATAAAACTTGGACTAATCAGTTGAGTATTGTGAACAATCCCTAAAGTAAAGTTTAAATTTGACATATATCTGATTTTAAAATTAGTTTATATGGAAGGATTTCCTTACTTGCAACAGAATTGATTAATTGACTAAAATCAGCCCCTCCAAAAGACAACGGATTCTCTTCTTGAGTTCTTAGAAATATGAGATTATCAGATGAGATCTTCTCACCCTGCCTGATCAAGTTTTTAGAGTAAAATTTTCTCGTTATGAGTTTCTTTGTAATTATTTCATCTTTAGAAAAATTTTTTCTGTAATACCCCAATTGTATTTCTAAATCATTTATGATTTTTTTCATTTCAATCATTTCTTTTTTATTTATAGACATTTCATTATCTCCTCCAGGAAGAGACTTATCAGTAGTAAAATGTTTTTCTATTAAATTAGCACCTTTACAAACCGCTGCTAATGAAGCAGTAAGACCAGTCGAATGATCAGAATAACCTACATCACAAGCATATTTCATTTTAAAATTTTCTATTCTCTGTACATTTAATTCTTCATTATTAGCAGGGTAATTTGCAATACAGTGAAGCATTGTTATTTTTCTACATTGTGCATTTTTAAAGTAATTAAGTGAATTATGAATTTCGGTTTCAGAGGCGCCTCCCGTTGAAAAAATAATATAAGGTTTCTTTTTAACAACTTCTTCAAACATTAAAAAATTATCAATATCTCCTGATGCAATCTTTATAGTTTCAATGCCAAGAGATAATAGAAACTTAGCTGATTTAATATCAAACGGGGTTGCAATGACTTTAAATTGATTATCATCATATTTGTTAAAGATTTTTCTAAATCCTTCAAATGATAAGTCTTCTCGTTTAAACTCACTATAGTAATCAGAGTTTTTATGAAGAAATTCATCAATTTCATAAATTTGAAATTTTGCATAATCTGCACCGGCGTCTCTTGCTGCCTCAACCATTTCGCAAGCAAGGTCAAAATTTCCACCATGATTGTTGCCAATCTCTGCAATTATTTTTGTCTTCATAAGATGGTCTAAGTTTTACTGATTAAATAATTTCCTAAGCATAAATAATCAATACCAGAAGTATTAAAGGTTCTAATTGCGTCTTCTGGTGTATCAACTATTGGCTCCCCTTTTAAGTTAAAAGAGGTGTTTAACAAAATTGGGGTTCCTGTAATCTTATAGAATTCAGATATTAAATTTTCATACTTTTTATTCAGTTTCTTTGAAACAGTTTGAATTCGTGCTGTATCGTCATTGTGCACAATTCCTGGAACTTCTGACTTTGCTTTTTTCTTTACTTTCACAGCAAACTGCATATGAGATGGATTTATATTTTTTGAAATATGAAAATAATTATGCGCATGTTGTTCTAGTACTGATGGCGCAAAAGGTCTAAATTTTTCTCTATATTTAATTTTTTTATTTACAATATCTTTTATTTTAGGATTTCTGGCATCGCCTAAGATTGAACGATTCCCGAGAGCTCTTTGTCCAAATTCACTTCTTCCTTGATACCAACCTACTACACTCCCATTTGCAATTAGTTTTGCAACAGCATGTTCAATTTTTTCATAATGTTTATACTTTAGTTTATAATTATCAAGTTTTCGTTTGATTTCATCTTTTAAATATTCTCTACCAGAAAAAGTTGATATTTTTTTATGATTTATTTTTTTTCTATAGATATATTTGGTCGCATAAAGTGCCGCTCCCATTGACAAGCCAAGATCGTCTGGCGCAAACGGAACATGGATCTTAATTTTTGGAAACTTTTGGCTTAAAACGCCATTTGCAAGGCAGTTCATTGTTGCGCCACCACCTAGACATATGTGTTTTTTTGATTTGTTTTTGGTAACTAAGTGATTAAATGCATTAACGTAACAATCTTCAAACTTTTTTTGAGCTGAAGCAGCGAAATCATAATGTCTTTTATTAAAATTAATACCATTTGACGTGACTTCTTTTCCAAATAAATCCAAAAATTTTTTTGAAAAATGGCCAGGTCTGTCAAAATTGAAAAAATTAAAGTAAGTAAGATCGAGCTCATACTCTCCTTGTGTTTTTACTTTTAGAATTTTATCAAATTTATTTGAAAATTTATTTTTATCACCAAAAGCCGACATACCCATTACTTTCCATTCATCAGCATCAGGCTTAAAGCCTAAATAGTCAGTAATTGTCTCATAAAAAGATCCAAGTGATTGAGGAAAATATTCTTCTTTATCTATTTTTATCTCTCTTTGGCTTGCCGTCCCCCATAGTGACGATGTTCTTTCTCCAAAACCGTCGATTGTTAATAGTGATGCATTATTGAATCCTGATGTTAGAAATGATTGAGCAGCATGACAAAGATGATGATTAATATACAATACTTTCATCTCTTTTTTAAATGAAGCACTATAGAAATTTTGTTCTATAAAACCATGATTTTTGATTCTATCTATTTCAAATAAATTATTAGGAACGGTGTACAAAAGTTCAGGAAACCAGCGATATGTAGAAGAAAAAGAGTTTTTAAAATTTTCAAGGTTAATTGATGGATTCCAGCCGATTGCAAAAGCATCAATATCATCCATACGCAAATTAGAAAATTGTAATGCTTCTTTAATTACATTTTTTGGAAAGTCACGGGTAAGTTTATTTCTTGTAAAACGCTCCTCTGAAGAAGCAAATATTTGATCTCCGTTAACATAAAGCGCAGCACTTGAAATATGATTTAAATTAATGCCTATGATTTTCATTTTTCTAAATAACCATTAAAAAATAATTTACCATTTTTTTTATTACTATTTATAATCTTGAATATCATTTTGTAACCATTTTTGTCAATTGCTTCAAAAAAAGCAGGTGGATAGGGTGAACTCAAAGCCTTTACAAATCTTTCCAATTTTTTTGAGTCTTGTCTAAAATCAATAAAACCATCTTCTGGTTTTCTGGCTTTTGTATAAGTAGCTTTTTTATGATCTTGAGGCTTTCTAGTTGACTTACCATTTATTATTTTATCAAGAGTATTTGCATAAAATTTTGGATACTTTGAATAAATTTTTTTCATTAATTTAGTTATATTATCTTCAGGATTTATATTAATTTTAATTTGATCAATGATATCGCCATCATCAATGCCTTTCTCCATGTAGTAAATGGATATACCAAGATTACTTATATTATCATAAATTGCCCAAAATAATGGCGCCCCTCCTCTTCTTTTAGGAAGAGCTGAGTAGTGGGAGGAAATAACACCATATTTTGGAATATCTATTATTTGTTTTGGAATAATCTGAGACCAACTAATTACAATTATTAAATCCGGCGCAAATTTCTTTATTTTATCAATAATTTTTTTTTCCTTAGGATTTTCTATGCGAACAATATTTGTACTTTTAAATTCATTTTTATGACTTTTAATATCAACCCAATCACTTATCTTATTTTTTCTTGATACAGATGAAGTAAATATAAGTGGCACTTCAATTTTTTTTTTCAAAATCTCCTTCAAAGTTAAATAGCCGGCTTTCTCGTTTACAAATGCACAAATTTTCATCTTATTATTTAATCCATAATTTTTCTTAAAATCATAAATGCTTCTGCATGCTTTAACCCACATGCCATTCCTCTAAATTTTGCATATGTTTTTATGCCCTCGATTGATCTTGCATTGGGGAATTCTTTAAGCTCATTATCATAACATTTCATTGCTTCTATTTTTTTTTCAAGATAATTTGATATATTAACAAAAAAATTTGGAACAAAGTCCTTGCTCTGAATGGATGGCGAAGCTTCGGTAGAAGAAGGAGTCTCGTAAAGGTAAACATTTTTTATCCCACTACTCCAACGAAAAATAATTCTTGCTACATCATATACCGTTCTGTGATCTTGATTATTATCCTCAAAATAACAGCAGTATAAATTATCTGGATTTATCTTATTTACTTGTTTTTCTAATTTTGTTAGCAACAAATTAAAATTTTTATGAAGCGCCTCATCTTCAAGGTCTAGAAAAAAAGAATTTTTATAACCAAGAATTAATTGAGCTTTTTTTGCTTTTTTCTTATCTTTTTCTATATTTTTTTTATTAATTTTATTTTTATACTTTCTATAGGCAGTAAAAATTACTGAAACTTCATGTCCTTCATCAACAAGCTTAGCTATTGTTCCACCTACGCCCAAAACTTCGTCATCAAGGTGAGGTGATATTATGAGTGTTTTGATCATTTCATTTAATAATTAATAAAAGGTTAATTGAAAGTATTATAAATTGTGTCAACACACGATAGTTTATTATATGACTTACTTTTAAAAACATCTTTAACATCTTCATTTGTGATAAAATTCAACGTTTTTCTCAAAAAACCTGCAGCTATCATTTTATTTCTTTCTTCTTCATTTAATGTAAAAAGACAAAGATTGTTAAAATTATTTTCCATTTCAAGTGGATTATTTAATAAAAAATTGACTAGTCCTAATTCATAATTTAACTGCACATCTGTTTTTGCTTTGTTTAATAATAATTCTTTTATAAGGTTCAATCTAATTTTGTCTGATTGATTTTGAACTTTTAGGATTTCACTATTTTCCTGTTTATTAAATAAATAGTTTAATTTTTCGGGTTGTATCTTAACATTAACTGCAAGTCTTACCTTATTTGAAGTCAATGTACTTCTATGAGGAGTTAATGAGTCCATTATTAGGACGCTATTTGAATTTAATTCTTTTGGCTTATGCCAGTTTAATCTAGAGCTAACCGCATCAGTTAACTGGTTGTAGTAGCCCCATTTATTAGAATATTCATATAAACCTTTTTTTGCTTCAAAGTTTGCTACTTCTAAATCCGAGGTTTCGCTATCAATATCAGTTATTTGAAAATAGAAAATTAATACGTGAGAACTTCTAAAAGCATTATTAGATAAATCTTGATGAGGTCTTGTTGGAAAAGAAAAATTGAACTCATCCTTACTTTCAAGCATAGCTCCATTACTATCAAAAAATGTTTTCCTCTCATAGTTTTCACTTTCTAAGGGCCATGTATGTTTAGCTTGGACAGAAATTCGTATATTATCAGAATTTAAACCTAAATACTGATCAGGTGTCAACCTTTTGACAATTGGCGAAATAATTTCTTTAAATTGAGATTGATATTTTCTTGAAACTAAGTTTATAAAATTATTTAAATCTTTTTTACTAAATTTTTTTTGATCTAAAATTCTGTCTAAATTATTTTCTGAACCTAAAATTGATAATGTTAAACTTTTTATTTGTTTAGTCTCACAATCTTCTATTTCAGAAGTGAATGTGTTTGAACTACTTTTAGTAATTTCATTAATAACATTCATCAAAATACTTTAATATGTTTAATTATTTCTATTTTCCAACTGTTTGGGATCTATTTGTGTAATTTTCAATCGTAATTTCTCGGCTTCCAACAGCTGCTTTCTCAGATCCCTCTGTTTTTCTTGGATAGTAACATACTTTGCAAGTATGAAGTTTTTTAAAACCATCATGTATTGAATGTAATTTTCTGATTGCTTTCATTCTTTTGCCATGCCAAATCTCGTGTATTGTCTGAAATTTTGCATTACCTACTATACCATCACCTCGCTCATCATTTGCACACATCATTACCTTATTGTCGCTTCCGACTACGAGTCTTTGATAAAGTTGAGGACAAGAAAAATTATCTTCATACTCTATATCCTCATCATTATCTAAGTAATCTATAAGTGGATTGTATGCAATTAAATCTGTATAAGGCATTAAATCTTCGTAGAATTGTGTTGGGTATGGTTTTATCGAAGGCCAAATACCCTGAATTTTAATGACTGGTTTGTTAATTCCGAGACTTTTTTTAAGTTCTTTTATCTCTTTGAGTCTCCCTAATGTACCCTCCCACGTTAATGGATGTCTAATAGCATTATAATCTTCTCCCATACCATCAACTGATACAGTAATCCAATCAATACCTGCCTCAACTAAATCCTTTAAATACTGACCTGATAGTTTTTTACCATGCGTAAGTGAACTAACTTCAAAAATTCCTTTACTTTTAGCATATCGGACAGCATCTATAAATTGCTTATGCAGAGTTGACTCTCCGCGAAGACTTAATCTTATTGCAAATACTTTTCCAGCAATTTCATCAATGATTTTTTTAAATACATCAAAATCCATGTACTTTAAATTTACTGTTTTTAAATAGTGTTCAGTAGTTGTATAGCACATAGGACAATGTAGGTTACATCTAGAGGATAGTTCTAAGTCAACTAAAAGAGGATAATCTCTAGTTACCCTATCTTTACCAAGCTTAATCCATAAATTTCTATAATCAGCATAATCACTTTCCCAACCTTCAGATAGTTTTCTTTCAAATTCATTCTTTCGTTCAATAGTATCTAGATCAAAATGTCCTTTATTAATAGGAGTATAGGTTTCATAATTACTACCTTTTAAAGGATTCAAATCACCTTCAATTAAATGGGGATTATTTTGTATTAAATTACCAATCATATCATTTTCATCGATAGATTCCTGATTTTCAAAATTTTTGTTTAGATTTAATTCTTTTAAAATTTTAAATTTATTATTTTCTTGAAGAATATTCTTATTTCGGTTTTCTTTGAGAATATCTCTATTTTGACCTGTCATAATGTACTTAATATAGCAAATATAACATATAGTTAATAGTAACTTTAAATAAAAATTTCTAATACTTATAATGTTATATTGTAGTAAGGAGTAATACTTCCTCCTAAACTTAGCTTGAACTTTCCGCGCTCGGGACTGTTTATTCCTTCAAGATCAATTACCCTAATCTTAAGCTGTTTAGCAACATAAATAAAGCCTTCCCAATTTGCTATCACGCCCTGCCAGTGCTTAGGGGAGTTATTTGTTCCAGATCCAAAAAGATAATAAGCCTTATTTTTATCCCAGCAATAAACAACGGAGTAAACATAATTGCCTAAATTATCAGATATATTAATTACAACAGCTTTATCATTACTAATTAGAGCATCAATTAATTTTTTAATTTTAAATAAATACTTTTCAGAAATATCAATATTTTGTCCTTTGATATTGTTTTCATAAAAACTTAGAAATAAATCACAATTGTTTGTTTTTTCTATTGAATATTTTTCAGATATACCTCTTTTGATATCCCGTCTTTTTGGTGGTCTAATATTTTCAAAAGTAGAAGTTTTGAATAAATCAATTTTTTCTTCAATCATTGACGAAACGTCTACATAAGATGTAAATTTAGTTGTACAGTTGTATTTTTTAATATCATCATTACCGTAACCATAAAATTGAAATGGCCTTGGGTCATTAAATTCAGGACAGAATGTAATTTCTATGTTCTGATAAATGGAAGTTAATTCACTTGCTACATATTGTGAAATTAAAAACTTTTGATTCAGAATGTCAGCTTTATTTGTTTTTTTTGTAGAGTTAAAAATTAACCCTGAATAAATTACTAGGTCATCATTTATGATAGACTTTCTATCCTCAGAAACAATCAAACAAAGACCTGCCTTGACGTTACTATTAAGGGTTATCCAATATAAATCATAATTTACGTCACACGCTTCAAGATATAAACTTGATGAGAATATTGTTCCATCTTCAGAATTTTTTATAAATTCATCCCATTGCTTAATATCAGTAACTTTTTGAAGCTTTAGATCATCAAAGGACATTTTTAATAAGTTTCTTTTTCACTAATTTTTCAATCAAGATGTTCAGATCTTTTTCAGAAACTCCAAGTTTATAAGAGATGTCGTCAACACTATTTTTGCCATCTGATAAGAAGATTATCCATAAAATTAATGAGAGTTCATCATGATTTTTATTACTTAGTGTAGGGTTTAATGCCCCACCTTCTTTTGGATAAAGATCATACTTAGACAACATTGGTTCACAATATTCAATATTACTTTTATATACAGACCTCGACTCGAACTTTTCTATAAGTTTTATGTAAATAAGAAAGCTATCAAGAATCTGCTTACCGTTTACAAAGTCAAGATTATCTAATGAAGTATGATATTGTTTATATTCATAATATTTATCTTTGGTTATGGAAGCAATATTAATTTTAAACCCTTGGGTTGAATACTGTCGCTCATCACTTCCGTGAATATCAAACGGATAGACCTTATGTGAAATTTTATTTGAATTTAGTATCTCGGCTATATATCTATTTAAAAAATGTTCATGATTATAACTTTTTTTAAAACCTATTTGACCCTTGCCTCCAACGGTTGTTATATTAAGTCCAAAATTAATTTTCTTTAGTTTATTTTTATTTTTATGGCTATACGCAATAGCACCTATCGTTTCAGGAACAAATATGATTCTGTATGACCATTTTCTGTTTACTAAATTCATAATATGACGAGCTAAATAAGTTGTAAGAACAACACCGCTCAATGAATCATTCGCCATAGAGGGGTGGCATATATAACATGATATTAAAATTTCTTTATTACTTGTTCCTGGAATAAGTATTTCTCCGTAGTTTAATTTTCCTTTAGAAAATTTACTATTTATGCATACAGAAAGATCGTCGCTTATTTTATTAAGTTTCTCCCACTGTTTCTTAGTAACACAAAACGCCCAATCATTTTTATAATAACTTGTTCTATACGGAATAGCGCTTGGATAATTTTTAAGATAATAGATATTTTGCTTTAATTCTTTCCATTTCATCTTTTTTTTAATTGGAATACTATAACTCATTACATGCAGATTTGATTCTCGAAAATCTACTATCCGGTTGCCATTTTTATCACTTATATATGCATCTTTAATGTTCCATTCTCTTGGAACAGTCCAATCAAATACTTTTGATCCACTAATAATAGACTTAATTTTAAGAGGAATAATTTTTTTTATTACGTTAAGTGTCTTTCTGTTTCCCAATCCTGTGATACTTCTACATATTGGAAATAATTCTTCGAGAGTATTTTGAATTTCATCCTCAAGATTAAGCTCAATAATTTTTCTCGCTTTTGTAAGAATTTTTATATTATAATTATTAACTAAATGGTCAAATTTTTGCAAGTCATTCAACTCATCTATGTCAAATTTTAATTCTGGAAATTTTATATCCTGGTTTGGTTTTATTAATTGAATTTTATATTTGGATTTATGTGACCACAAATAAGAAGTTACGTGCTCTTGATGAAACTTGCTTTTAGCATTTTTATACAATGATTTAAGAGTGGAAACTGTAAATATTTCACCTCCAAATCCATCAGGATGATCTACAAGTCCTTTAGATAAATTGTTATATGCATAATCAAATTTTTGATGATCAAAATTGTTTATAAGTCGGTCAATTTCATTTGGATCAACAAATGGGTTATCAGCACATACTCTTATAATATTCTTTGACTTAAATTTTAATGATGCATTGTAGAATCTTTTAAGAACATTTTCTTCGTCACCCTTATATAATTTAATGCAAAGCTTTTTTGCAAGTGTATGAAATATTATATTTTCGTCATTTTTGCTTGTAAGAAGTATAATTTTGTCGGCTTTTTTAGAATTTAGTAGTCTTCTTAGAACCCATTCGAGAATAGTAAATTTACCTATTTTTATATTCATTTTCCCAGGAAGTCTCTTGGAGTCCATTCGGGCCTGTACAAAAATAATATTTTTTACCATTTAGTTATCAATGTCTTCCCAATGCAATATGTGATCTTCATCTAAATCTTTATTGATTTGTTTTCCAATAATTTTATTCCAATCCATTGGACTTATGCCCGTTCCTGGACGTTTACATATTATATCTTCCTCTTTAATTGTGCTTTTGCTTGCTAGAGCTCTTTTTAAAACAATACTCCTACGAGCATTTTTAATGGATATAAATTCCGTCTCTATCGCTTTTTTCTCATATATTTCTCCCATTAAGCCAATTACGTCTTCTAATTTCTGATTGAACCGTTTTAAATCTTTTAAGTCCATAGCATGATAATGATCATTTCCTATTTGACTCTTATCGTCAGTGAAATGCTTTTCAATAATTCTTGCTCCTAAAATATAAGCTGTTGTTAGAGAAGTCATGTCTTCGTCAGGTAAGGTGTGATCAGAGTAACCAATAATTCTGTCTGGAAATTTAGTAACCAGACTTTTAATCATATTCAACGAAGCATTTTTATTTAGAGTTGGATAATTGAGTATGCAATGGAGTAGAGCGATTGAGTAGCTTTCTGATTTTTCTAGTATTGAAATTGCATTATTTATTTCATTAATATTTGATGCACCAGTCGATAATATAACTGGTTTGCCTGTGTTAGCAATTTGCTTAATTAAATGTAGATTAGTTATGTCTGCAGATGCAATTTTATAAACTGGCATTAATTCTTTTAAATATTTAACCGACGCTTCATCGAAAGCCGTTGACAAAAAATCAATGTCAATTTCTTTGCAAAATTCTGCTAACTTCTGATATTCATCGAATTCAAAATTATCATATTTCTTAAAAAGATTATATTGACTGGTATTATTTTCCTTTGAAAGGTCCCAATATGAAGGGGAGTTTTTTGAAGCTAAGGTTTCAGCTTTATAGGACTGAAATTTTGCAGCTTGTGCACCACCCTCTTTGGCAAGCTCTATAAGTTCTTTTGCTTTATCAAATGAGCCTTCATGGTTCACTCCTATTTCAGCAATAATATAAGGCCTTGAGAAATTAGTTACATCATAATTATTAATTCGAAAATGGTTCATACTCACAAGTTGTTATTGTGCTTAATGGAAAACTTCAAATCATGTTCTTTCTTTTTCTCTTTGTCATTTGTCATGTTAGATGCATGTCTTCTATATCTATACAAAGGCAGCTCTATTCTATGAATACTAAACTTCTTCAAGAATCTATGTCTTAAATCTTTATCCTCATTCATTAAAAAATTACTATCATACATGCCTATTTCAATTAAGTGTTCAACTCTAAACATAATCGCACATCCTATGGGATTGTTCATACAATTCACCCTACTTAATATATTTTCTCTATTATCTACCAAATAGTAATCACATGAGACAGCGTCAAACTGTCTGTTTTCCTCTATAAAAAGATATAAAATATTTAGAAAATTTGAATTTACATAATCATCTGCATCGACTCTTACTATGTAATTACCTTTTGATGCTTTTATTCCAATATTTAAACAATGTGGGAGGCCCTTATTATCTTTATTATTTATTAAATTGATTTTTCCTACAAACTTCTCAAGAATATTTATTGTATTATCATTACTTCCATCATTAATTACTATAATTTCAAATAGATCATTATCATACTCCTGATTTAATAATGAACGTATACATCTGCTTATATAGAGTTCCTGATTATAAACTGGAACTATCACGGAAATTTTTGGATTTTTTGACATTAAATTATTTCCTTAACAGCTTTAGCTAATGCTTTATAAATTTTCTCAGGGCTTGCTGGAAAATTATCTTTTACAGCTGAAATAGGAATTGAAACGGCTTTCTCAATGATTTTTTTTGACTTACGTAAACTTGCTCTAAAAGAGGATTTATTGTTTTTATACAATTCAGGCATGTGATCCCATTCATATGCAAAATGCCATTTAGTAGCCTCAGGAAGTATTTTTGTGGAAATATTAATTTTCAATAATTCCTTTCTACAATTTAAAGCTACTTGTTTTGATTTAACAAAAAAAACTAGAGCATCACAGGAATCTCTTGATTCCTCTGGCTCTCTTCTTGGATAGATCCCATCTATTCTTTTTATTAAATCCCAAATAATTTTTTTATTCCTTCTCTGATTTTGTAGAATAGTATCTACTTTTCTTAATTGAGCTATGCCAACAGCACCTTGAAGTTCTGTCATTCTGTAATTGAAGCCAGAGCCGCTCCTTGTATCTTCCCACCTAGGAACCTTCGGATTATTTTCATGTCCATGATCATGCCAAGCTTTAGCTTTTAAATAATCTTTTTTGTTCTTGAAAACTACCATACCACCCTCACCTGTAGTAATTGTTTTTGCGTAATCGAAACTGAATGTTCCCATTCTACCCCAAGTACCAAGATATTTTCTTTGCACTGTAGCCCCAATTCCCCAGGCAGTATCCTCTATAAGTGCAATATTTCTTTTTTTGCATATAGAATGTATTTTTTTTATTTCTGCTGGACTGCCTAACATGTGTACCACAATTATGGCTTTAGTTTTTCTATTAATTTTTTTAATTAGATCTTTAACATCAATATTTAAAGTTTTGTCAATTTCACAACATATTGGTTTTGCCCTGGCCTCAATAATGGCTTCAACTGTAGCAACAAATGTAAAGCTTTGGGTGATTACTTCATCATCAGGTTTTAAATTTAATGTCGATAAAGCAACTCTTAGCGCTGCTGTACCTGAACTTACTGCTAATGAATATGAAACTTTGAATTTTTTTGAAAATTTATTTTCAAAATCCCTCACATAATATTTATTTTTCCTTAGATTTTCAAAACTATGTCTAAATAAAACACCACCATTTTTAAAGATTTTTTGAATTTCTTTTAATTCATTATTATCAATTAATTCGTACCCTGGCATTTTATTTTTTTGTTCTTTTTAATATCTGAGATTTTAGTTCAGACTCATATTTACTTTTTTTAAATCTGTCAATTTTAGTTGATGCTCCTCTAAATCTAAGAGTCCATCCTCTTCGAGAGTTGTTACTTTTATTTTTTAAGCTTCCATGAACTATTTCACAATTATGTATAATACAATCACCAGCATTTAAGCTGGGTAATGCTTTCTTAAAAAAAGTCATTGAGTCAGGGTGTTTAATTTTCTGCGATGAACCAGGAACTAATGAAGGAACATGTTCTAATAATCCAAGTTTATGAGTTTTTTTATAGTAGTATATTCCACCATTGTTCTTATTTGATTTTTCTAAGGCAATCCAGACCGTGACTGCATTGGCACTGCTTAAGCACCAATAATAGTTATCTTGATGTTCGGGAACAGCTAATCCTTTTTTTGCGGGTTTTGCAAATAATTCTGCTCCAAAATTAATAATTTTTTCATTTAGCAAAATTCTGATAATTTTTCTTAATTCCTTATTTGAACGAACTTTAGATGTCCATTTCCATTTATCTAAATTGTGTATTGAATTTATTATATCACCATCAAGTAAATTGATTTCTCTTTTTTTAAATGATTTAACATTTTTTTTTACATATAGCTCTAAATCAGAATTAATTTCTTTTATTATTTCTAAGTCAATAAGATTTCTTATAATTACGAACCCATCCTCTATATATTTATTCTTTAAATGTTTATGTGATTTAGTATTTTTCATTACATTGCAGTTTATTATATGTTATTTCTTTCCAAAATAAATTTTTGAATATTGTCACCTTTAACAATATTTTTTATTTCTCCTTCGTGCAATTCAATAATCTTATTACATGAGTAGACTGTAGATAGTCTATGGGAAATAATAATTAAAGTTCTCTTTTCTTTTAAGTGATCTATAGAACTCATTATCTCTTTTTCGGTAATACTATCCACAGAACTTGTTGCCTCATCCAAAACTAATATGTTGGGGTTTCTATATAATGCTCTAGCAATACCTATGCGATGCCTTTGCCCTCCTGAAAGTCTAACCCCCCTGTCGCCAACGAAAGTATTAAGACCTTTTGGTAAGCTTTTAATAAATTCAGTTAATTGGCAAGTGTCTATAACTTCTAAAATGACCTTTTCATCTATTTCTGCTGCAGGAATTCCAAATGCAATATTATTCATAAGCGTATCATCTGTTAAATATATTGACTGTGGGACATAGCCTATCATTCGCTTAAAATTTTTAATTTGTTTATTACTAACTTTATCGTATACAAAAATTTTTCCATTCTGAGGGGTTAAAAGTCCTAAAATAATATCTGTTAATGTACTTTTTCCCGAGCCACTTTTACCAATTATGCCAACGGACTCACCTGAGCCAACTGAGAAAGATATATTTTTGAGAGAAGGTTTGAGCGACTCAGGGTAGTTATAACTGATGTCTTTAAGACTAATTTCGATTTCTACCTCTTGATCTATGGTATTCAATTCTATTCTTTTTAATTGGCTTATATTGTATTCATTATCTAGCTCATCATAAATGACATTCACTGATGGTTTCTGGAAAAGAATAGCTTGATATGAATTTAAAACACGATTCATTGATGGCAAAATTCTAAAAGTGGATACTCCAATTAATGCTAAAGTAGGCAAAATACTTTCAATTGATCTATTCTCTAAAGTAAATACAAATATAAGTACGACAAAGCTTAATACAGCTACTATCTCAAGCCATAATCTAGGTAGCGCTTGAAGAGTATTATTCCATCTATTAATTTTTAGGTACTCATCATTATGTGATGCAAAATTGTCAATAAATTCTTTTTCTTGATTCAAAATCTTTATATCCTTTATTCCGTTTAAACCTTGAACTGTATGTTTCATTACAGATTCGGAGTGGAAAATTCGAAGCTTTCCCCAACTAAGAAAATAATTCCTTGTTAATAAATTGAATAGTAATGCTCCAATACCAACTGTTAGCATTGCAAACATCGTTGCTATGGGTTCGACAACAATCAGCATGATAATAATGCTGAGAATTACCATCATTTCTGCTGCTAATGCTATACTTTGAAGTATCGTACTGTGAAAGTTTGATACCTCTCTCTGTAGTATGTTTAGCATTTCCGAACTATTACGATTTAGAAATAGATAATAAGGTTGTGTTAAAAATTTAGTATAAAGTCTTTTTGAGACTTGTATCATAATATCTGTTGAAAAATATTGTTGCCACCATACAAAAAAAACTGAATAGAGAAATTTTAGAAAAAAAATGACAAAGATAAAAGATATTGCGTAGAGAAGTAATTCCATTTTATTAGGCTCACCAATAAAAACAAAAATATTTTGTGCGAGGGAATATCGTTGCAGGAAGTCATCCTGAACTAATAGTGAAATTATAGGAATTATAATACCTATTCCTATCAATTCTAACAGAACATTAAAGATAACAAAAAATAATAGTAATATAGATTTTATCTTATGAGAATTATTTAGAATTTTCCATATTTTAATAAATGATTTCATTTAATTTAAACTTGATTAGCAAACTATAAATATAAGTAGTAAATCTAGATTTCTACTATAATGAATAAGCTATTAATTATATTTTTTATATATTATACAGTGTCTTGATTATATGTCTAAAATTGATTATTGGAAGGTATTAAATGAACTTAAGGTTGTAAGCATTGTATGTGTTACATCTAGACCAGGTTCAGATTTTATTCAAAGTCTATTCGACTCTCACCCATCAATCATTTCAATAGATGGAGATTTAGATTATGAAAAGTTTTATATGAATTCAATTTCTATATGGGGGTCCAACTCGTCAATGAGTAGAAAAGAAAGAATTAAAAAAATTAATTTAAAAGATTTTTTTATGGAGTTTGCTTATAAGCATCTAGACAAATTTAAATCTCATTATGATAATTTAGATTTGAAACAAACTGAAAATAATATAGATATAAATAAGTTTTTAGAATTTGGATTAGAACTATTACAAGGGATAGAATTTAACAAAAAAAATAGTTTTCTCGCAATTTATGGCGCCTATAATTTAGCAAGAAGTGGCTATATACATAACAAAAAAATCTTACTTCATCATGCACATCATGTTGAAAAGATGGAGTTTTTAAAAAAGGATTTTCAAAACTTTCAGATTATTGCTGCTAACCGTGATCCACGCTCAGCATTTATTTCCAACATGAACGCTATTAAAAAACAATCAAACAAAGAAGTTACACATTCAACATATATTTCGATAATTAACAGACTATTTCATGGAATTGGACACTTGGATAAATACAAAGATCATCAAATTAAAATAAATTCACTTGAAAGATTGCACGAAAATCCAAAATTAGTAATAGATGATTTCTGTAACTGGCTTAATATAGATTTTAATGAAATTCTTTTGAGATCTACTTGGGGTGGTAAAGATTGGTACGGAGACTCTTTGTCAGAAAATATAGAATTACAATTTAATGAAAATTTCAGGTTACAAAACGAAATAAAATGGAAGAGAGAATTATCACTATTAGATAAAATATTGATTTCATATTTAATGAGAAAAGAAATTTTTAAATATTCATATAATAAGCTTTATACTAATCATTTATACTCGATATACGTATTTGTACTTATTCTGTTACCTAATAATTATGAATTAAGCCAACTAAAGAATATTCTAATTAATTTTAATTTATATAAATTTATTAAATGGTTTTTTTATATATTTAAAAGATATATAATAATGTATAAAAAGCTTGGTAAAGTGATTTTAAAAATATAGTTGTCAATGGAAAATATAGTCTATCATTCTGATTCTATTTCAGATTATTTATCCACTAGTAGAGTTAAATGGAATGATTTTTACAAATCAGAAAAAGAAGTTATCACTAATATATTTCAACATAAAGAGAACATAAAAGAATCCCAAATTCTTGATATTGGGTGTGGATGTGGTGGATTAGGACTTGCATTGAATGAAAAATTTAAAATAGAAAATTATACAGGTGTTGAAATTAATAAAAAAGCAGCAGAGTATGGAAATAAAATTTGTTCTACATTTAATATAATGCACTCTGATTTCCTTAAGTGTGATGATAATTCTATAGCAAATCAAAGCTATGATTATGTTTTTTCTTTGGGTTGTATAGATTGGCAATTAAACTTTGATAAAATGTTCAAAAAGTGTTGGGACAAAGTTATTCCTGGCGGATTTTTTATTTTAAGTTTAAGACTTACTTCAGAAAAAAGTATTACGGATATAGAAAAGTCTTTTCAGTACGCTAACTATAACAATAAAAGGGAGGGAGAAGTAGCTCCTTATATGGTCTGGAATGCGAAGGAAATATTTTCAATGTTTAATAATTTAAGTCCGTCATCAATGGAGGTTTATGGATATTATGGAAAGCCGAGTTTTTTATCTAATTGTCCCTATGATGAAGTATGCTTTACTGTAATTGCACTTCAAAAAGCCAGTTTAGGAACTAATGATTTATATAAGGAAAATATTAATCTTCCAAAGAATATATATGAGTCCATTGCATTAAAGTAATGCATGTATGAAAAATTATTTAATTACAGGTGGAGCAGGATTTATCGGTTCATCAATAGCGCAAAAAATATTAGATCGTAATGAAAAGTGCTTTGTTATAGATAATTTATCAACAGGAATTGAAGGCAATATACCAAAGGATTGTGAGTTCATTGAAATGGATTGCACAAATGAAAATGAATATTCAAAATTAAAAAATTTACAAATTGATGCGGTATTGCACTTAGCTGCACAATCATCTGGGGAGGCATCTTTTAAAGATCCGTTACTTGACTTAGAGAGTCATATTAAGTCAACATTTCTGGCTCTTGAATTTTGCAAGTCAAAACAGATTAATAGGCTTATATACGCTAGTTCAATGGCTGTTTATGGCCAACCAAAAGAGTCAATTGTAAATGAGGATCATATTCTTACTCCTAAATCATATTATGGCGCAGCTAAAGCAGCAGCAGAAGAACTTGTAAAACTTCATAATAGAATGGGAATGAATAACAAAATATTAAGAATGTTTAGTATTTATGGCCCTGGACAGAACCTATCTAATATGCTTCAAGGGATGGTAAGTATATACCTTTCATTTGTATTAAAAAATCTACCAATAACTGTTAAGGGGGGAAGTGATAGATTCAGAGACTTCCTTTTTATTGATGATGTAGTAGATGCTTGGGTAAAAGTGATTAATAATCAAGATTTAAACTATGAAATATATAATCTAGGTTCTGGAATAAAGACAACAGTAGGTGAGCTTTTAGAAATTATAAAAAAATGTATTGATATTCCTAATTATGAAATAAATTTTGAGTCAGGCACTCCAGGTGATCAGTTCGGTATATTTGCAGATATAGAGAAATTATCTAATGACACTAATTGGAAACCTAAATGGACAATTGAAGAAGGAGTTAAAAAAATGTTAGATTACTATAAAAAAAAGAATTAAAACAAATGTCATCTTGTCCTTTATGCAATTCAAACAATACGGAAGTCTATACTAATGAAGTTAGATTTAGTCTAAAGGCTTCAATAATAAAATGTAACAATTGTACTCTCACTTACCTTGACCAAAATTCTTTCGAATTTTCAAAAAATTTTTATGAGACTGAGTATCATCAAACATATCTCACTCATATAGACCCGGACATACTAGACCCTAAGTCACATTATAACAAAATGTTAAAAGCTTCATCTTTCTGGATTGAAAAGATTAAAAATTTGTTAACTGGAAATGAATATCTATTAGATATTGGGTGTTCGACTGGACATTTGCTTTCATCAATAAAAGATAAAGCTAAGTATGTAGCTGGCAGTGAATTAAATTACAAAGAAATTGAATTTTGTAAGGAAGAGTTATTGCTTGATGTCTCAAGTAGGCCTCTTGAAGAAAGATTTGAAGAAAAGTACTTTGATGTAATTGTACTGAATTTTGTACTAGAACATATAGGTGAGCCTGTATCTTTTTTAAAAAACATAAAAAAATTCCTAAAGGATGATGGAAAGTTAATTATAGTTGTCCCAAATATCAATGACCCACTATTAACACTATTTGATATTGAAGAATTTAAAAAATTTTATTTTTGCATAGAGCATCTATTCTACTACTCAAGTGAAACACTTCAAAATACAATGATTCAAGCTGGATATAATTGTGAGATAGAATGCATACAAGAATATCCTATAACCAATCATTTAAACTGGATATATAATAGGAAACCGTCAGAGACATTAAATGCACGTAAAATTTCACCAGATATAAGTACAGCTAATAACTCAAATATTCATAAAACTTGGGAAACATTATGGGAAGGTCTTAATTCACAATATAAATTACATATTACAAAAAGTGGATTTACAGACAGAATCTGGTGCATCGGACGGCCTAACAAATGAAGATACTTGAGAGAACAAATCTTTCCAAGATAAAAAGAATATTTGAACCATATGAGGATCGAAAGTTATTCCATAGACTGGATAGAAATGAGGATCCAGTTGGATGGGACAAAAAAAACTTTAAAAATTGGATTAATTCAATTTCGCCGTATGACCTAGCAGCATATTCTGACTCAGATATCTTAGTGAAAAAACTTTGCGATTGGTTGAAAGTAAAAACTAGTCAAATATACATTACCGCAGGATCTGACGCTGCCATTAAAAACATATTTGAAGTATTTATTGCACCTAATCAAAAAGTAATTCTTCAAGATCCTAGTTGGAGAATGTTTGAAATATATTGCAAAATATACCAAGCAAAAATTATAAAAGCTAAATACTCAGCTACATTGGAAATAAGTGCACAGCATATAATTGATCTTATAAACAAAAGTAATGCAAAAATGATTGTGCTTGCAAACCCAAACCAACCAACAGGTACAATATTTAATAAAAAAGAATTAACAAAAATTTTTCAGGCTGCACAAAAAAATGGAGTGATAGTTGTTGTGGACGAGGCTTATTATCTGTTCACTGAAATAACAGCGATCAAGCTAATAAACAAATTTAATAATATAATAATAGTAAGAACTTTTTCAAAAGCATTTGGGCTTGCGGGCTTAAGAATAGGCTATTGTGTGGCAAGTAGCAGTATCATTAAAAAAATAAAAATATTACGCCCAGTAACGGACTCTAATAGTTTAGCAATTAAAGCTGCTTTATACGCAATTAATAATCTTAAATGGTCTAAAATTAGAATAAAAAACGTAATTGAAGCTAGGAATTGGCTTTACACATCACTTAAAAATGCAGGCATAAAAACTTATGAGTCTCATACAAATTTTTTACTTTTTAAATGTGGAAATACAGAAAATTCAAAAAAAGTAATCAAATTGATAAAAAAGAAAGGATACTTAATTAAGGGTCCATTTGATAAATTTCCTCTTAATAGTTTCCTAAGAGTATCAATAGGTCCTTTGAAACTGATGAAACAATTTTGGAAGGATTGTGGTAGTGTTATAACTAAATATAACGATCTAAGTTAAGAATTTAATATTATGGATATACTTAATGTTGCAATTATTGGTTGTGGAAGAGTTGCAGGACATCATGTTTTAGCAATAAATAAACATGAAGGACTTCGATTAGTTTCTGTCTGCGACTCTAATATTAATAGATTAGAGGCCTTTTCTGTAGAAAATAAAATTAAAAAATATTCAAACTATTTTGAAATGATGGAAAGAGAAAAAGAAATTGATTTGGTAGCAATTGTTACACCAAGTGGCATGCACTTTGAACACGCTATTGATGTAATAGCTAATTACAAAAAAAATATCATTATAGAAAAACCTATTGTAATGAATCCAAGCCAGGGAAATAGATTGAAAGAAATTGCTAAAAAAAATGAGGTAGATGTGTTTCCTTCACATCAATACAGGTTTAATAAATGTGCGCAAAGAATTAAAAAAGGTATTAAAGATAACGAGCTAGGAGAAATATTTTTATGCAATGTAAGGATGAGATGGTGTAGGACTCAAGAATACTATGATCGTGATAAATGGAGAGGTACTTACGCTATGGATGGGGGTTGCTTAACCAATCAAGGCATACACCATTTGGATTTGCTCAGATATTTTTTAGGAGAAGTCAAGAAAGTTAACGCGACGATGAAAACCAATGGAGTAAATATTGAAGTAGAAGATACAGTAGTTGCAAATATAGAATTTGAAAATAATGCTATTGGGACTCTAGAAATAACCACTGCAGCAAGGCCAAGAGACTTTGAATCCTCATTATCTGTAATGGGCAGTAAAGGAATTGCTATGCTAGGTGGCTGGGCAACCGATAAACTTATGACATACTCTCCCGACCCTACTCAAGAACACACATATAGTGATAACTTTAAGTCCGCTTATGGATTCGGTCATAATGAAATTTATGATGGAGCATACAAAAAAATATTAAATTTAGGGGTTGAAGCAATTACCTTAAAAGATGCTTTAAAAACAATTGATTTTCTTCATGCACTTTATAAAAGTGATGAAGAAAAAGATTGGATAAATATATCGGATCATCCTGTCTCATGCAGATTGGGATGTTTAGATGATAATCTCTTAGACTTGTATAGAACAAAAAAATAAATCGATATTAAATTAATAATATTACAATGACTGCAAAAAAACAGCGCGAACTTATTAAACGTGCTAACAAATATTTAAAATACCTGAAACATAATAATATAAAACAACATTCAAGCAGTTTAGCCTTTTTGTCTCCTTGGGCAGAAACGCCAGGATATGCAAAATTGAGTTTTTGGGCATATGGCAAAATTAAATTCTTATTTTATATAAAGACGATAATTAAAAATATTCTATTAATTCTTAAAATTGAGGAATATAAATTTTACAATATTCAACTTAAATATGATTATAATTATGCTGTATTTAGTTATGCTAGAAAGGATAATTTCTTAAAAAATGGATCATATTTCGATGATTATTTTAAAACAAATTCGAGAGATTGCGATAAAACTATATGGATATTACTTTCTCAAGATAATTATTTACCAAAAAAGTTAGATAATAATATAACAATTATTTACACAAAAAAAATAAATTTAATTATAAGAACAAAGTTTTTTTTTCGGCTGTTATTAAATCGAATAAAAAAATATAAATATAAAATCTCTTTGATAGTCCATGATTTTACAATATTGTCCATTCAGGCAGAGCTAATAACAAAATTGATAAGAAGAAAACTTGACTCAAGGATTAATTCGTTAATTCTTCCTTATGAGGCTCACCCATTACATCTTAGTATATATAAGTTAGCCAGAGAATTAAATAAAGATTGTAATACAATAGGGTATATTCATGCTTCCATACCTAGCTTCCCTATTGACAGTATTTATCGAAAATATTCTCCTAAAGTATTACTAGTTCACGGGTATGGAGTAAAAGATATATTAACCAATGAATTAGGGTGGAAAGCAGAAAATATAAAAGTTATTGAGTCATTAAGGTATAGGGAGAATTTTAAAGAAGATTTTTCAAAAAAAATATTGATGCCGTATAGCCTTACAGAACCTGAACGAATTATTAATAACTTATTTTTATATGTTGAAAATCATGAGACAGAAAATTTGTCTTCATTTAGAATAAGAATGCATCCTCAAACACTTGATTCTAATAAGCACATTGAATTTAAAAAAAAATTAGAAAAAATTATAAAATCCAATCGAAGAAATAATAACTGCAATAATAAAGTTATTATAATAGGATCAACTTCTTCAGTCTTACTTGCACTTGAATTAGGCTATGAAGTGGTTCACATTGTCCAAGACCCATTATTTGAGATTTTCTATCCTGAAATGTGGCAGAATATTAGTAGCATCAAAATTAATAACCATATTTATAAATACAAACTTAAAAATAAGAATAGTCTTATAAAAATAGGAAAAGTTTCAAATCGACTAGATAATTACTTAGGGAAATAAACACTATAGATGAAGATAATTACCTGTGACAAAGAATGGGAAAAAATGGTTTTTAGCAAAATAAAAAAAATTATTTTGAATTCACTTAAGCATAGTAAAAAATGTAGTCTAATTTTGACAGGAGGTGAATCTGTACAAAAACTTTACAAACACTGGGCGCGCCAAAAAATTATTAATAATGAACTCATTAATTACTACTATGGAGATGAAAGATGCGTTAGTGAAACAAGTAAATTTAGTAATTATAAAATGACAAAAGATAAGCTATTTTATGCTGCAGATTATAAAAAATTAAAAATACATAAAATAATTGGAAAACCAAAGAGTGTTCACGGTGAAATAAAAAGATACTCTAAAAAAATTCCTAAAAATCCTGATTTAACTTTATTATCGCTTGGATATGATGGACATATAGCCTCCATTTTTCCAAACGATGAAAGCATTTTTGAAAAAAAAAGAAAACTTGCTTATATAAAAAAAAATAATTCTAAACAATATAGATTTACTATAACGCCAAAAGTTATTAAACAATCCAAGAATGTTTTTATTTTTTGTATTGGAAAAGACAAAGGTTATATTTTAAAAAAGATGTTGAATAATAAAAATGAAATATCTATGTTTCCTGCTATGATTGCAAATAATGCAATATATTTTCTAGATCGAGAAGCAGCGATGGTATTAAATTAAATGATTAAAAATGTATTAATAACAACTTCATCATTTGCTGAAAAAAACCATAAACCAATTGAATTATTGAAGGCTAAAAATCTTATAATTAGAAACAACCCTTATAAGAGAAAAATTACTAAAAGTGAATTAATTGAGTTGATAGGTGACGTAGATATTTTAATTGCTGGAACTGAGCAAATCGACAATGATGTGCTAGATAAAGCAAAGAAATTAAAACTAATTTCTAGAGTTGGTGTTGGTTATGAAAATATTGATCTAGATTCAGCGATGCGTAAAAATATAAAGGTATCTATTACTCCCGACTCCCCATCTCCAGCTATAGCTGAACTAACAATAGGTTTAATGTTTTCATTGCTACGCCACACACATATTTCTAATTTGCTTATGAGAAAGAAACAATGGTACCGATTCCTTGGAAGACGTATAACAGAAGTAACAATAGGAATTATTGGGGTAGGTCGAATCGGGTCACAGGTGTTCAATTTACTAAATAAGCTGGGAGTAAAAAAGATTCTAATTAGTGATACAAAAAGAAAAGAAGAAATACATCAAAGTATGTGTGATTATTGGTCAAGTAACGACGAAATTTATAAAAAAGCAGATATCATCTCGCTTCATGTTCCTCTGAATAAAAATACAAAAGATATGATTGCTTTAAACCAATTAAAGTTAATGAAAAAAAATGCAATGTTAATAAATACATCAAGAGGAGGCATAATTAATGAAGGCGATTTACTAAAATCCCTTGAGTCTGGCCATCTTGAAGGTGTAGCTATTGATGTTTTTGACAATGAGCCATATAAAGGACCATTAATTAATATTGATAGATGTTTATTAACTAGCCATATTGGATCATTATCGTCAGATTGTAGAATAAATATGGAAATAGAGGCTGTTGAAGAAGTTATTAGATTTGTAAATAATCAAGCTCTTCACAATGAAGTTATGCAAGATGAATAGTGAAGTAATGGAAAATATTTTAGTTATAGGGGGATCTGGTTTTATAGGTTCTCACGTTTCTGATCATTTAAGCGATGCAGGTTATAAAGTTTCAATCTTTGATAAAAAAAAATCAGAGTGGATAAAGCATTCACAAAAAATGATTGTAGGAGACGTACTGGATAATGATGCTTTATCTAATAGCATGAAAGATATTGATGTTGTTTTTAATTTTGCTGGTTTAAGTGATTTAGATGAAGCTCTTAATAAACCAATAGAGACTGTTAATATTAATATATTAGGTAATGTGAATGCACTTGAGTCTGCAGTCAAAAACAAAATAAAAAGGTATATTTATGCAAGTTCAATATATGCCTACAGCAGAGATGGAGGATTTTATAGGTGTAGCAAAAAATCTGCAGAATTGTATGTTGAAGAATATTTTAAGACATACAACCTTGATTATACGATTTTGAGATTCGGTTCTCTTTATGGACCAAGATCTGACTCTAAAAATGGACTGTGGCAAATAGTCAACAATGCCATTTCTAATAAAATTATCAAATATGAAGGTGATAAAGAGTCCATGAGAGAGTACATTCATGTAGAAGATGCTGCTAGAGCCTGCTTAGAGGTAATATCTGATAAATTTGTAAATAAAAAAATTGTATTAACAGGTCAAGATTCAATGAAAGTTTTTGACTTGTTAAAAACACTTGCAGAAATTTTGGAGTTACCAGATGACTCAATTGAGTTTATTAATAGTGACCAAAGAGGCCACTACGTTAGAACTCCCTATGCATATCAATCAGACATTGACCTTAAATATACTCCCACTTTAAGTGTTGATTTTGGACAAGGCTTGCTTCAACTTATCAATCAAATAAAAAAGCAATAGAATCCCAATCTTGAACAAAGATTATAAATTTAAAACGATTATATTTGACTTTGATGGAACTATTATTGACTCATCAAAAATAAAGACTGACGCTTTTGAAGATCTCTATAAGCACTATGGTAAAGAAGTTGCAAGTATGGTCGTCAAGTTCCATTTAGAAAATCAGGGTATTTCGAGATACAAGAAGTTTGAATTTTTTGAAAAAAATATATTAAAAAAGAAATATTCGCAGGAAACAGAAATGAAACTTGATAAACAATTTTCTTCAATTGTATTAAACAAGATTATTAAAGCAAAATATATCAGTGGTGCATATGAATTTTTAGATTCCTACCACAAAGAGTTTAATTTTTATTTAATCTCAGCAACACCTGAAAAAGAACTTAAAAAAATTGTAAGAAAAAAAAATATAGAATACTATTTTAGAGGCATATACGGGTCCCCATTAGACAAGGGTAAAGTAATTCAGAATATATTAAAGGTTGGAAATTTATCAAATAAAACCGCTCTAATGATTGGTGACTCTCAATCAGATTTGGAAGCCGCAACTTTAGCTAGTGTTTCATTTTTAGGCATTTCATCAGAGAACAATTCAGGTATATTTGAAGAAGTTCCTAAACTTAAAAACTTTTACAATTTAATAGATTATTTAAAATATAAAACTATTATCGAACCTAATTAAAAAAAATTTTAAATGATTGTTGCATTAATTTTAGGTAGAAAAGGAAGTACAGGTTTTCCTGGAAAAAATACATATCTAGTTAAAGGAAAACCCCTAGCATGGTATCCTATTAAGACTGCACTTGCAGTAGATGAGATAGATAAAATATATTTATCGACTGACGATGATAAATTAAAAGATATTGCTAATGAATTAGGGATAGAAATTATAGAACGCCCAGAATATTTAGCTACAAGTGCAGCACTTGGGGAAGATGCGTATGTTCATGGTTATACAGAAATAAAACAAAGAAATAAGGGGAAAAGTATTAATATGCTGGTACTCTTATTCTGTAACTCGGCAACAATTAGTGTCAAATCAATAAAAGAAGGTATTAATTTAATAAAAGATAATAATGAATTGGACTCAGCTGTAACTGTTTCTAAATATAATATGTGGTCACCATTAAGAGCAAGAAGACTGAATTCTAAAAATACTCTTGATCCTTTCGTGCCATTTGAAGTCTTTGGAGATCCAAATAGTTTAAATTGTGATAGAGATTCTCAAGGAGACGTATTGTATGCAGATATGGGCTGCTCGATAGTCAAATCTTATTGCTTAGAAGAAATAGAAAAAGGACTTCTTCCTCAAAAATGGATGGGTAAAAATATCGCTCCTATTTATCAGGAGGCTGGTTGTGATGTAGATTATGAATGGCAGATTCCTCAAGTTGAGTGGTGGATAAGTAAATACTGGGATGTAAAATTATAGATTTTTTTAAATATGAATAATGCATCACATAATTGTTATTGGATTACGGGTCTATCTGCATCTGGAAAAACCACAATATCATCTATGCTTGTTAAGCATTTAAAAGAAAAAAATCTTCCTGTTATACATTTAGACGGTGATGACTTGCGTAATGTATTTGATGACAACGGGAATACAAAAGATGAAAGGCTTACTCGAGCAAAGAAATTTGCTAAGCTGTGTAAATTAATAAGTAATCAAGAAATAAACGTTGTTATTGGAATAATTGGACTGTTTACAGAACTACATGAATGGAATAGGAGGAATATAAAAAACTATATTGAGATATTTTTAGATATTCCACTGTCTGAATTAGAACGAAGAGATCCAAAAAATATTTATAAAAAAGCAAAACAGGGAAAGGTGTCTGATGTCGCAGGCATAGACTTAAAAGTTGAGTTTCCCCTTAATCCAGATATATTAATAAAATGGAAAAATAAAGAATTACCAGAAGAGACTTTTACCAAGCTCTTGGATAAGCTAGAAAATATCTAAATAAAAAAATTAGAATGAGACATTATGATTAAGCAAGAAATATCTCAAAGACTTCTGAGCGAATTTAATGATCTAAAAAGAACTATAAAGAATATTTCAGATGAAATGAATTACCCTTTGAAAGATATAGAAAAGTTAACAAGCGGTAAATTTGAAATGGATTTATATACCAATTTTTTATTGGATTTTTCTAAACAGTATCCAGTTAATATAAGTGATTTATTTTTTATAAAAAAAAATACTACTAACGGTGTATTATATTTTTCGGCTGAAGAGTCAAAAAAGAGTTCGCGTATTTTAAGTAGAACAAATAAGCATGGAGAATTTACTCCATATTATGAATATAGAGATACTGCGAAATCAAATATTTCTTATTTTTATCCTGAGTGGATTGAACAACTAAGAGTTGTGGATGATAGTGATCCAAATAATGAAGATGTAGTTTTCAATAATGGACACTTACTTCACCAGTATGGATTGTTTGTTGGACCCGTGAATTACTATTATGAACTAAGTGGTAAAAAATACTGCATTGAAATGAATACAGGTGATACATCTTATATATCTCCATATATAAAGCACACATTCACTTCTAGAGATCCTAATAAGCAGGCTTATATTGTCGCAGTAACGAATGGAGGTCTTGTAAAAAGAAATCAGAAAGAATTTTTAGACCTGGGATTAAATTTTTTAAATAAGAGCATTATGCCAGTTGAAGATAGGGGAAAAACAATACGAAAAATTATCGATGAAGCATGTAAAAATGAATTAATTAGTGAGTCCAATCTAAATACGAGATTAAAAAACTCAAATGAAACTAATAAAACTCTAAGTGATTTTTACGAATTAAATAAAGTTACTACTAATGACTTGATAGCTCTTTCTGAAATCATTAATATTTCTCCCGGTGACATCGTAATTAAACAATATGAAACAAAAGAAGACGTTATCAATAAGTTTTACGATGAAAGTCAATGGGAATATTACCCAGATGAGAATAATCATCATGCTAGGATATTCAGGACTGCAGAGACTAATGATAAACTAAAAAATCTAAAAGGATTTCTAATAAATGTAACAGGGAATTCTCAAACTAAATTTGATAACTGTTTCCAGTTTTCATTAAACCTTTACATAATTAATTTTGGCGAAAATGATGTAGATATACATTGGAAATATGATAATAAAGAATACAAACAAACTATCAAGCCCTCAGACTCTATTTCTATCGATCCTTATATTGAATTTATTTTTACCACTACTAACAGTAATAATAGGTTATTCTTAGTAGCTACAGATACCGCAATTACTCTTGAAACAAAAAAAGAACTATCATTTTTTAAGGATCCCCTTAAAACAATTACTGATGATCAACAATGGTATAAAGGAAAAAAAGGTGAGTAAAAGAAAAATAATTTTTGTACCTATGGCCTGTGACTTTATTCATGAAGGTCATTTGAACATAATAAATAAAGCGAAGTCATATGGGGATGTGGTAGTTGGCTTGTTGACAGATGATGCTATTAGTAAATATAAGCCTCTGCCAGTATTTAAATATGCGCATAGATATAAAATTGTTTCCGCATTAAAAGACGTAAAAAATGTAATTAAAGTTGTAGATTGGGATTACCACTCAGCGCTAGATCAACTAAAGCCAAACTATTTAATTCATGGAGATGACTGGAAAAAGACAAAACATAAAGTAGCAAGAAAGAATATAATCAAACAAATTAAGAAATTAAATTGCAAATTAATTGAAGTGCCCTATACAAAAGGAATATCTTCTACGCAAATAAAAGAAGTTTTAAAAAAAAATATAAGTTCTCAGATTCTCAAGAATTCAGCATTTAAACAAATGTTAAATTCAAAATCACTAGTAAGAGTAATTGAGGTTCATAATGGACTGACAGCACTTATAGCTGAAAATACTAACTATAAAGATAAAGGCTTTGATGGAATGTGGCTAAGTAGCCTTACTCATTCAGCATCGAAAGGTAGGCCAGACATTGAATATGTTGACGATACTACAGTAAGCCAAACACTTATAGAAATATTTGAGGCATCATCAAAGCCTCTCATTTTAGATGCAGATAGTGGAGGAAAAGTAGATCATTTTAAACTAATGCTTAGTAATCTAAATAGATTGGGTGTGTCGGCTGTTATAATAGAAGATAAAATTGGCGATAAAACTAACTCCTTATCTGTAAGACATAAAAGTCAAAAACAAGACTCAATTAAAAATTTCTCATATAAAATATCTGAGGGCAAAAAAACACTTAAACATTCAAGCATGATGCTCATCGCGAGAATTGAAAGTTTAATTCTTGGAAAGAGCGTTGATGAAGCTATGAAAAGAGCCAAAAAATATATAGAGGCTGGCGCTGATGGCGTAATGATTCATAGCAATAAAAAAAGCCCGCAAGAAATATTTAGATTTTGTAAGAAATATAATAAGTTAAAAGAACGAGTACCATTAATAGTAGTGCCTACTACATATAATTCTGTTTATGAATCTGAATTGATTAAAAATAATGTAAACGTAGTTATTTATGCTAATCAATTAATACGAAGTGCATTCCCTGCAATGGTAAGAACAGCCAAAAGTATTTTAAAAAATAGACGATCGCTGGAGTCTGATAAAAAAATGATGCCAATATCAGAAATAGTTGAATTAATTCCCAGCAAACATGATTGACTCAGCTGACATCTTTAAATCTTTAAAAAGAAACAAAGTTGACTTTTTTGTTGGAGTCCCCGACTCATTATTAAAAAATTTCAGTGCATACATTGAAAAAAAGGTTCTATACGATAAACACATTACTGCAGCAAATGAAGGTAATGCCGTATCTATTGCTACTGGTTATCACCTAGCAACTAAAAAGATTCCATTAGTTTATTTACAAAATTCAGGTTTAGGCAATTGCATTAATCCGCTAACATCTCTAACAAATAAAGAAGTATATTCTATTCCAATGCTTTTATTAATTGGATGGCGTGGTGAACCAGGAGTTAAAGATGAGCCTCAACATCTTAAGCAAGGCTCTATCCTTAAGGATCAATTAAAATTGTTAAATATTAAATATTATTTTATTAATAAAAAATCAAATATTAAGCAGTTAATAGATAAAGCATACAAGAAAACAAAGGAAAGTAATTTGCCAGTTGCCTTAATAGTAAGCAAAGATACTTTTAAAGAAAATATGTACAAGACAAATAAACAAATATTTAATAACAATATATCACGCTATGAATCTATAAAATATATAACCTCAAAATTTAAAAATGATTTAGTAGTTTCAACAACAGGTAAAACATCAAGGGAGTTATTTGAGATCCGTAAGGAAGATGGGGAAACTTGTAATGATTTTTTAACAATAGGATCAATGGGTCATGCATCTTCAATTGCATTGGGAGTATCGCTTGGACAAAGTAAAAAAGGAGTGGTTTGCATCGATGGTGATGGGTCCTTAATTATGCATCTTGGAAGCATGGCAGTAATAGGAACAAAAAGAAGCAGACATTTTAGGCATTTTTTAATAAATAATGGATGTCACGACAGTGTAGGAGGTCAAATATCTGCAGGGTCTGAAATTGATTTTTGCAAAATTGCTAGAGCATGTGGATATTCTTTAGTTAGAAAGTGCAGAAATTTAACTCAGCTTTCATCAGCCATAAAAGAAAGTAAGAATAATAATGAATCATCATTTATTGAAATACAAGTAAATAAAAATAGTAAAGAAAACCTTGGGCGACCTAATAATACTACTTATCAAAATAAGTTTAATTTTACTAAATTTGTTAATAAAATTTAAATTAAATTAAAGAAAATTTAGAAACGTATTGTCGATTATAGAAGAAAGAATTTAATACAAGTGCAAAAGCAAGTAAAAAGTAGATTATTTTCATACTTAAAGAGAAAAGGATACAAAAAAATTTTATTAGTAATCGGAAATAAATCAAAAAAACAAAAAAAGATAAAAAATTATATATCACTACTAAATAATTTATTCACTATTGAAGTATATTTTAAGAAAGCTGTTAACCCAGAGTTTGATGAAGCTTTTTTAGCATCAAGAAAAATATCTAAATTTAAGAACGATGCAATTATTGCAATTGGAGGCGGATCTGTAATCGACACAGCAAAATTAATTGCAGCTTTCGAAAAATATTCAAAGAAAGATGCTAAAAATATCGCTATAGGAAAAAAGTTAATAGATAAGAAAATTGCGCCTATTATTGCATTACCTACAACATTAGGAACAGGTAGTGAGGTTACTCATTTCTCAGTTGTTTATGTAAAAAAGAAAAAATACTCCTTAGCATCCTCAAAATTGAAACCTTTGTATTATTACTTAGATCCGGAACTTACCTATTCTTTATCACCTTACACGATAGCTAGTAGTGGTTTTGATGCTCTATCACAAGCAATTGAGTCAGCATGGTCAATTAAATCAAATTACATCAGTAGGAAGTATTCTTATAAGGCAATAAAAATTATAACTAAAAATATAAAAAAAACTTTAGATTCCAGAGATAAATACATAAGAAAAAAAATGCTTGAAGCTGCAAACTTAGCTGGTAAAGCAATAAATATAACAAAAACAACGGCCCCTCACGCCTTATCCTATGAGATTGCTACTATGTCAAATATAGCTCATGGTCACTCAGTTGCACTAACTTTAGGATATTTCTTTGAAATTAATTACTTTTCAAACTCCACTTCACTTGGCCTAACAAAAAACAAGTTAAAGAAAAGAATGAATGAAATTTTTAGATGTCTAGGTGTAAATAATGCAGCTCACGCTAAAAATGAGTGGTATAAATTAATGAAAGAATGCAAACTAGAAACTGATATAAATAAACTTAAATTAAATAGTACTAAAAATATTAATAGAATTGTTTCTTCCGTAAACACTGAAAGATTAAAAAATCATCCAGTTATTTTAACAAAGGACGATTACAAAAAGATTTTTGAATGAATACCTAAAAGTTAATTATGGCAACTATAAAAAAAATATTAAAATGTTTAAAATTTAATAATTGAAAAAAATATGTACTTAAAAATAATTTCTCATATTTTTGTATCCCAATTTATTTTTTTTTTAAAGCATAATTATAATCGAATAAAAATTGCTTTGGAAAACAATAAACCTGATTATTTTGACGCCTTGTCAATAAATGGTTTTGTTCATATAAAAAAGTGCTTATCTGAAGAAGAAGTGAATAATTTTTTTAAACTCATAGATATTAAAAATAGTGATCAATTAGAAAGTATCATTGAACAAAAAACTTCTGAGAACTCTGTTGCATGTACAATTTATAATAGGTATTCAAAAGAAAAATTTCCTGTTAATGCTGTGGATTATTATCAACATCTTCCTCAGATTAAGATGATTAATAATTTAGTAAGTAATTACTTAGGAAAACCTAAATTAGTTGCAATATATGAAAATGAAATAATGGGCTTGGGTAAGTACAAGAGCAGTTCTGGAGCTATGCAGCCACATCATGATAACAAGTTTAATAGAATTAAAGTTTATTTATGTCTTTCAAGAATCTCCGATTTAAGGCATCCACTTTTTTATCTTAAAGGATCTCACTTAAAGTTTAAATTACCACTTAATTACAGCTCAACACGATATCCTCTGATTCCAAAAGATAATATGGAAAAAATTAAGATGGATTTAGGAGATATTGTTATATTTGATACTCATGGTATTCATAGTCATATGAAAGATTTTGGGTTACCTAGAGCGGTATATAATTATTCAATTGATCCTAACTATTACTATATTACAAAATCTTTATTAAATAAATTTCTTAAAAATGTAAAAGGGACCCTTTATTCAATTACTCATGATGGTGCTACCAAACAAATTGATAATCTTGACACAAAAGCCAATGTCTAATAAGTTGCATAAGCTTTAGAAAAAATTTGTTGAATTCTCTTATCTATTATTTCCACCGTAGTATATAATATCGAAAAAAAGAATTTAATTTATCGCGGGGTGGAGCAGTCTGGTAGCTCGTCAGGCTCATAACCTGAAGGTCGTAGGTTCAAATCCTACCCCCGCAACCAATTAACCAAAATCTGTATCTGTAAGTTGATAATTACTAAAATCACAGCTAATTTTATTAATTTTTTTAAACGCCAGCCAAGTATCCTTGATACTTACCGAAAGCTTTACCAAATCTTTTTTATTAAAGTTATTTAAATTTGCATTAAATATTGTGTCCTCATTTCGGCTTACAAAATTATTCCTTGCTTCTATCATTAGCTTGCATTCTTTTAATGATGCCTTCCTTTTATTTACAAAGGATTCTGAGAGAATATTTTGATTTTTTACACCTGGAAGGCCATTTCTTAATGAAAAAATATAATTTTTATTTTTTATTTTAAATTCGTAAAATTCATAATTTACACTGGGTCGATCAAATCTCCAATTGAGATATTTTTTTTCTGAAAAATTTAATCTTTTATATTTGCAAGTCTTGTTAATATACTCATTCTTAGTTAGTACTTTCATATCATTATATTCTATAAGTCTGTTCTTTTTTTTTGATAAATATAGAAAAAATCTCAACTGTGATTTTTTATAAATAAAGAAATCAAGATTTTTATATATTTTTAAAGCATTTAAATTTGGAGTTGAAATTATAACATTTACAGATTTATTTCTTTTCTTCTCTAAAGATGAAATTATTTTTAAAAAGTTGCCCTGCTTTCTATATTTCTCAGAAACAAAATGCTCACCTATTTCAACAGCTAATTTTTTCTTTCCAAGTGAAGTAATAAATCTCGGAAACTCATATGAATTTGCAATAATTTTCCTATTTGTCTCTAATACTATAAAAATTCCACTTCCATTTGGATTATTATAAAGAGTCCAATTCAATCTAATAATTTTCTCAATGGAATAATTATTTTTAAGTAATAACAATTTAAGTTTTTTTTTTTCTTTTTTACTAAAAAAACTGACTTCTATTTGATTTAAGTGTATCTTCATGAACAAATTAGTGGGTATAATTATTTTTTCACACCAACGAAATAATTCATTCCTTGTCCTAAATATCCTTTTTGTATAGGCTCGATATTTAAATTTTTTATTTTTTTGCTGTCTATTGATTTGCTTATTTTTTTTAAATGAGTATCAGCTTTTTCTAAATACATATTTATTTTATTAATATCATAAGAATTAATAATTTTTGATTCTTCTAAATTTCCAGATACTCTCCATAATTTCTCAATCATTTTATATCTTTTTATGTTTGCTTTATAATTGAACGGTTCAATTTTAGCTTGCGACCAGGGAGTTACTTCAAAGGTATTAGATAAGCTTGGATAACTAGATAAATAGTAAAATTTATTTTTATAAAATAATTCACAAATTTTTTTTAATGAGATTGCCTTCACTTGAGGATTGATATATGTGTCATAAATAATAGCAATTTTAGATCTTAAACCAAATCTAGAAGCCCTGTCTAAATGCAATTTAAAATACTTTTTTGCATTTAAAATAATTTCTTGATTATTTTTCGAAATTTTTTTTATAAATTTTCTTTGTAGAGTTCTTTTATAAAATCCATTTTTCTCAGCTATGGCTATCATAAAAATTGATCCTTTTCTGATGCTTTTTAAGATTCTTTCTAAAGCTTGTGATGGGACAGCTGTATGTTGGAATACTCCTTCACAAATAACAATGTCAAATGATTTTATAAAATTTGGCTTCAATTCAAATAAGTTTTTTTTAATGCAAACTACATTAAGATTGTTATTTTTATATAGTTCTTTTGCCCTTTTGAGGCTTATTTCATTTGGGTCAACAATAGTAACATTAGCTCCCCATAAAGAGTAGAAAATTGAATTTTCTCCAGTTCCTCCTCCAATTTCTAAGATTTTTCTTTTATAGAATGTTTGCTCTGGAAGACTAATTGATCTAAGAATATTAATCCTTTGCTTATAATTCTCAATAAAGTCTTTTTTTGTAAATAGTTTTCTATAGCTTGGCGAGACATCGCGGTATACTTTTAATACCCGTTTCTCAACTTCCCTGATGTATTGACTCTTATTTAATTTACTCAAGATTTTTTTTCCAGTCTTACAATTCCAGCAAATCGGGTTTTATTTCTTACACTTTCAGTAGGGTTACTTCTATGTATTATGTTTGGATCAAAAATAACTAGATCATTCTTATCCATATTTATGTATACCTCCTGATATTTTTTTTCCAGTTTCTTAATGTTTTTTGGGAGAAGTATTTGGACTGACTTTCTACTAAGCGTTTTATCTTGAACATTATTTATGAAGCCTTCTTTGTGACTTCCCGCTAGCACACTCATTGTTCCATTAAGTTTGTTACATTTATTTATCATTGGGAACTGGTAATGTAATGTGTCAGTTAGTTTTGGATAATATGCTTGCTCTTGATGCCAATCATAGGAAGTCCGTTTAGAACCTTTTACTCCAATTGCAAAACCTCTAGTAAGATGTTTATATTTTTTATTAAAAAGTATTTTTGAGAAAGATATGAGTTGATTTTCAATTTCACACATAATATCAGAGTCAGCCATTATCTTGTATACTCCATATAGATCATCAAACATTTTTTTTTGCTCACATCTATAAACAAATTCAAATATATTTTTTTTACTAATATTATCTTCAGAAATTCCTGAATAACTACTCGTAACTAATTGTGAAATATGTCTTGCAGCTTGCTCACTTAGTATATTTTTGAATATATAAAAGCCATCTGCCTCATATTTTTTTTTAAATTCTTCAAGTAAAACAAATTTTTTTAGACATTTAACTTTATTCATGGATTAAAAATACATTTATAATTTATTTTTTCAACTCTTTTGCAGGATTACCAATAACAGTCGAGTTTGCTTTTACATTCTTTGTTACTACTGCACCCATACCAACAATCGCTCCCTCTCCTATCTCAATAGGATTTTCTTTTGTTCCGTTTCTAATAATTGCACCTGTGCCAATGTATACATTATTTTTAACTATAACATTTCCATTGCAATTTACTTGTGGGGCAAAAGTTACATAATCGCCAATAACGCTATCATGACCAATTTGTGAAAATCGATTTAGGTGAAAGAATTTACCTATTTTTGTATTTGGTGAAATTATCGTAAAGTCACAAAGGATTGCCCCCTCATCAATATCTGAGTATTCATGAACAATCGAATTTCTAGCTTTTATTGTTTGTGGGATAATTTTATTGTGAGATAAATACTGTGCAAGTTTTTTCCGTGTTTGTCCTTCTGCAATGCTGATATTGAAGTATTTTTTTTTGACTGGAAGTTTTAAAAACTCTTCACTAGAAATCACTTTAATTTCATTTACTGATGATAAGGTAATGTTATCGTCAATGAAATAGATAGATTTAGGATCAACACTATCTAGATAGGAGATAACCTCTCTGCCAAAGCCTCCTGCGCCAACCAGTCCAAATATTTTACTCATTAAGTTAAATTTGAAACTACATTTTAATTTAATACAAGTAAATAAGTAGATCAGGGAAGTTTTTCAGTTTTGAATAATGAGAAGTGACTTATTTCACGTTTTGTAGACCTGGCAATGTCCTACTCTCCCATGCCTTAAGACAAAGTACCATCGGCGCTGGAGCCCTTAACGTTCGAGTTCGA